>ERZ1673737.1853-NODE-1853-length-19062-cov-5.500658_pt1 | contig 19062 bp, 19 predicted proteins | sample MGYA00580211_ERZ1673737 | MGnify/ENA primary metagenome ERZ1673737 (study PRJEB41218, sample SAMN15661789) | gut metagenome | host: Homo sapiens | place: Canada: London | collected 2015-08-20/2019-03-30 | study: EMG produced TPA metagenomics assembly of... | reverse complement strand
CCAGTTCGTCATGTCTCTGCCGCGCTTTTTCGTTGATGCTCCGACCGATGCCTTCGCCACAGGCTCCTCCTTCACGCTTCCCGCCAAAGCCGCGCACCATGCCGGCCGGGCGCTGCGGCTTGCCGCAGGCGAACGGGTCGAGGTCTTCAACGGCTCGGGCTTTGCCTGGTCTGGGCCCATTGGCTTTTCGGCCGATGCCGCATGGGTGGAAATTGATGCCGTGACGGAGAAGGCAAACGAATCCCCGGTCTTCATGACCCTCGTTCAGAGCCTCGTTGCCCCGGAAAAAATGGAGTGGATCATGGAAAAAGCCGTCGAAACCGGCATTTCCGCCATTCTTCTGGTCCCGGCGGAAAGGTCCGTCACAAAGCTCTCGGGAGACCGGCTCGCAAAGCGCCTCTCAAGGCTCACGGACATTGCGCGCTCGGCGGCGGAGCAGTGCGGGAGAAATGTCGTCCCGAGCATTTCGGCCGCGCCGACGCTTAAAAGCGGGCTTGCCGCAGCAGAAGGCGAAATTCGCCTCATGCTCGCCCCGGGCGCGGAACCCCGGATCCCGGAGGCCATTCGACCGGGACTCCGCTCGGCGGCATTCGCCGTCGGCCCCGAAGGGGGCTTCACCAGCGCGGAAATTGAACTCGCTGCTGCTTCGGGCTGGACGCCGATGCTCCTCGGGCCCCGCGTGCTGAGAACAGAAACGGCAGGACTTGCAGCCGCCTGCTGGCTTCAAACGATTGCCGGAGACTTCCCGCGCTGAGAAACAGTCCGCGGGCCGCACTTTAAGTCCGAACCTCAGTTCAGCCGGGTCGGGCCGCCCGCATCTCCGGGCGCATTTTCGAGGGGCTCGGAGGAGCGCTGCTGCCCGTCGTCGCTCGCCGCCTGGAGCTGGCGAACCTTCCCGTCCTTCTGAGCGAGCTTCGTCTCGACGATTCCCGTCACTTCCGTCCACTCCCTGAAGCCGAGCTGCTTCACGCCGGCGCGGGTTTGAGCAAATTCCGGTCCGGTGCGCTTCTTTCTCGAAAGCTGAACGGCATGGTCGGAGTCGCCTCCGGCGGCAACGCGCATGCGGCTTCGTTCCTTGAAGACCCTTTCGGAGTAGCCGCCGTCGGACGGCTGATTCGCCGCGCCGAAATAGAATTTGAGGGCTTTCTGAACGCTCCCCGTACGCGTGATGAGGCGCGAAAGAATAGACGTGCCGACGACCATCGAGGGATAAGGCTCAAGCGCCGCCTGAGGACCCCCGAAGGCACGGAACTTTTCCGCATGAACGCGCGTCATCACCTGCATGAGGCCTTCAGCGCCTGCGCCGCTCTTCGCCTTGGGGTTGAAGCTCGACTCCACCGCGGCGACGGCGAGAATCAGCAGCGGATCGACGTCAAAGCCCGCGCCGATTTCCACGGCCCACGTGGTGAGCTGCTCGGCCTCGGCCATGGGCACGCGGTAGCTGCGGGAAATATAGGTCGCAACTTCCTTTTCAGAGACGCTGAGCGCGTCCTCCTTTTCCGCCGGCACGCCGTTCGGGTGAGCCTCTTCCCACCGGGCAATGAGCGCATCGGCTCCCGCGTCCTCGGCTTCTTCAGCTTCGAGTGCGAGCGCTTCAGCGGCAGCCTCAGTCTTCACGGGCGCTGTCGTATAGCCCGCGATATGAAGGCAGACGGCAGCCGCAACGGCGAACGAAGCGATGACGCCTGTCGGCCAGAAGCGCTCCAGAACGGGCTTTTTCTCCTCGTGAGTGATGGCGGATGGGGAAGTTTTGACTTTTTTCTTCATAAATCTTGGCGGCGGCAGACTTCTGAGCAAGGCGAAGAAAAGAATCGCGCTTTGCCAGGGAGAGGTTTGGATGCGCACCTGCGGGGACAGGAAACAAACGCATCCGGTCTGCGTGAAAGCGGCTTCAGGGCGTGATGCGCCAAAGTGCATCCGTTATGTCAGCCGAACCGCTTTTGCCTGGGTCCTTCTAATGGGTATCCAGTTCGTTCTTCTTAGGGTTTTCTCGCATGGCGAAGACTGGAACTGCCCGGAGATTAGCAGAAAACCCGTTGGAGGTGGACAAAGATAATTCTGTTTCCCTTAAAAATCAAATCATTCCTCGTTTCAAAACCTGTGCATTTGATTCCAGACGCTTCCGTTCCGTCCGGATTCCCCGGGCATAGAATGATGGGACATGCCTTCAACCAGAAGCCTCCCGAAGGCGGCAGGAGAAAGAAAAAATGAAGCGCAAACCCATTCATCGCGGAGGCATCGTCTCTGCCGGCTACGACCCGACGCGCCGTTATCTTGATGTGGAATTCGATACTGGGAGAATTCTGCGCTGCGAATCCGTGGGCTCCGAAGTGGCAGACCGCTTCCTTCATTCCGGCTCCCCCATCACTTACTGGCGCGAGGAAATCGAGGACGTCTACACCATTCATGAGGTGTCCGCGAAGGAAAGCGACGAAGAGAAGCCCGTCGCCAAAAAGAGCATCGACGATCTGAAGCGCCTTTTCGGCGACCTCTGAGAGAAGCTCCTCTCGCTCTCGATATCAAGGGTCTTCAGACGCGAAGCGGCGCTCTATCGAAGCGCCGCTTTTGTTCTAACTCTCTTAATGCGCAAAGAAGATCGTTGCGAGGCCTAAGAAAATCAGGAAGCCCCCGGAGTCCGTCGTAAAGGTGAGGAGGACCGACCCGCCCATCGCCGGGTCACGCCCGAGGCGCTTCAGAATGAGCGGCACCGCCATGCCGACGACCGCGCCCTGAAGAATATTGAAGAACATCGCGAGCGCCATCACGCAGCCAAGGAGCCGCCCCTGCGGCGAATCCCAGTAGAGCGCCCAGGCGCAGGCACCGGCAATGCATCCCCAGATGATGCCGTTGATGAAGGCGACGCCGATCTCTTTCTTCCAGATGTCGATGGTGTTGGCGACCGTCACCTGACCCATGGCAAGGGACCTGACGAGAAGCGTGAGCGTCTGATTGCCGGAATTCCCGGCCATGCCGGCCACGATCGGCATCAGGGCGGCGAGCGCCACGACGCGCTCAATCGTGCCGTCGAAAGCTGAAATCACGCGCGAAGCAAAGAAGGCCGTGCAGAGGTTGACGCCGAGCCAGAGCCAGCGGCTCTTGGCCGAAGACCAGACGCTCCCGTAAATATCCTGTTCGTCATCAAGACCGACCGCGCCGAAGGCGTCTTCCTCGCTTTCCTCACGGATCACGTCGACCACTTCGTTGACGGTGAGGCGGCCGACCAAGCGCCCTGCTTCATCCACCACCGCCGCGCTCACGAGATCGTAGCGCTCGAACGCCTGCGCGGCGTCGCTCGCGGAATCGAGCGGATTAAGCGTGAAGGCTTCCGTCTGCATGATGCGCTTCACCTGCTTCGCCGGGTCGTTCGTGAGCATCTCAACGAGAGAGAGTGTGCCCTTCAGCCTTCCGAGACGGTCGACGACGAAGATCTGGTCCATGTGATCGGGAAGCGTCTTAAAGCGCCTCAGGTACCTGAGCACCATGTCGACCGTCACTTCCTCGCGGATCGAGACCATCTCGAAGTCCATGCGCGCGCCGACCGATTCCTCGGGGTACGACATGGCGGCGCGCAACTGTGCGCGCTCTTCGTGCGAAAGCCCTTCCTGGACCTCCGCCATCACGTCGGGCGGAAGGTCGTCCACCAGGTCGGCGATCTGGTCGGTATCGAGCGTTTCGACCGCGTCGACGAGCTCGTCGCGATCCATCGCGTCGATCAGGGTTTCGCGGACGCCTTCGTTGACTTCAAGAAGAATGTCGCCGTCAGATTCGCTCTGGACCTGATTCCAGACGGCCAGACGGTCGTCCAGCGGCAGGGCTTCGAGCACCCAGGCGATGTCGGCAGGATGGAGGGGTTCAAGGATGTCCCTCAGTTCCTGCGCCGCTTCGGGCGTAATGGGCCGTGCCTCTTCGTGCTCGCCGCCGCGCGCCTTTGTAAGAGCCTTCGCCTTGTCCTCATCTTCTTCGAGGATCTGCTCGACGCGCGCGAGCGCACGGCTCGCTTCATCCGAATCGAGCGTCGGCGTGCTTTCGTCCTCTTCAATGAGCTTTCCGGCTTCTTCCTCACGGCTCATTGTTAGCTCCCCCTGATTGGGCTTTAAGCGGTTGATTTGGACTGCTGGCGTCGCGCGTGGAGGAAAAAATTTCGGCCGGCACGCACGCCGCAAATATTCCCCGGCGAAAGGCTCCTCTGAATTGCCTTCAGAAGGAGCCGCTCTGAGGGGTGCAGAAATTCGCTCGAGAGGTTATCACACAGATATGACGCCGGTGAAAGAAATCCTCTCTTTTGGGAAAAGAGGCTTTCCCGTCAGGACTGAGGAGCCTCCGCTTCTGCAGCGCCTTCGGGCGCTTGTTCGGAGGGAGCCTCATCCTGCGCATCGTCGAGCGCCTCTTCAAGCGCGCCTTCCTCCTCGGGCGTAAGCGCATCGTCGAGAATGCGCACGAGCTGAGCATCCATCACGAGGTCAACGAGGTCGCAGCCGAGGATGCGCAGTTCCACCTTGCGCCCACGCGGGAGATCCTCGGGGAGTCCCGGCACGCGCTGCATGAAGGGAAGCCGGTCGATGCGCACAAGATCGCCCTTGACGACGATCGCCTCAATGGTCTTCAGGCCTTCCTGGAGAATCCAGCGCAGCGACCAGTAGCGCTCCATACGGGTCTGGAAGTCGGCGTAAAGCCCGTAGATGTTTTCGAACTGGCTCACGATGGTAAAAAGATCGACATCGTTTCTCGCGTAAGCGGGAGGTTCCCCCTTTAGGACCGCAATCATCTGACGCTGGTTCACCATGTCGACGTAGCGGCGCAGGGGCGACGTGCTCCATGCATAGCGCAGAACGCCGAGACCATCGTGAGGTCCGGGAGAGGTGCTCATGCGCACGCGCCCCATTCTCTGGGAGCGGTAGATGCCGGCGGTATCGTGCTCCTCGAGCCAGAGCCCCCAGGTGCTGTTCGCAAAAATCATGAGTTCAGCGACGAGAAGGTCGAGCGGTGCGCCGCGGCGGCGGCCGCGGACGTGAATGACGGCGTCTTCGCCTTCACCCTCGAGCGCAAAGAACCAGTCGACGCGGCCGACGGGTTCGGGGCGACCCCTCACTTCCTCGCGGCCATTCTGGAGGTGCTTCGCAAAGTGCCAGAGCCAGATGATGTCGTCCGCAAAGGGGATCTCAAGCTTCCCTTCCTGAATGGCCTCTTCGGTCACGAGGTCGTCGATCTTGTCGTAGCGGAGGTTCGCCTTGAGCGAAATGCGCTCAAGCCGCGTCTCCGTCTTTTCGACTGCGAAGGTATCGTCCTTCACCCAGGCGTAAAGCGAGAGGCAGGGAACCATTACGCCTTCATCGAGAGACGCCGCCTTGATCCAGTTTTCCGGAAGCATCGTCGTCTTGAGGCCCGGCGCATAAACGGTACTCATGCGGGCCTTGGCGACGTCGTCAAGGCGCGAGCCGCGCTCGATCATGAGAGCGGGAGCCGCGATATGGATGCCCACGCGCGTGACGCCGCCCTCGAGGTGCTTCACGCTCGCCGCGTCGTCGACCTCGGTCGTGTCGGAATCGTCGATGGAGAAGGCGTCGACATCTGCAGCGGGAAGATCGTCCCAGGCATTTTTCGGGGGTTCGGGGAGGTCCGCCGGGAACCCGCGGCCGCGCGGGAAATTGGCCGCATAGAAGCTGTCGACGTGCCAGCGCCAGGGCGACGCGATGCCTCCCAGGGCGAGCATGAGGCGAAGCGGCGTCTGCCGCGTTTCGGCAGCAGCGTCGGAAAGCGCCTTCCATTCTATTGAATTCCTGTCGGGTGCAACGAGGAGCATGAGCGCCTGGCGTCCGATCGCCTCGGGGAGCTTTCCTTCGACCATCTCCTCGATCCAGGCCTTCTTCTGCTCTTCCTGACGACGGCGGCGCTCGAGCGCCTCGAGCGCCTTCTGAAGAATGTCTTCCGGAGCCTTCCGGTAGACGCCGCGGCCCTTCCTGTAGAAATAGACGGGATTCGCATGGAGCGTCGTGATGAGCGCCGCCTTTTCAACGGGACCGGGGTTTTCGCCCCAGTATTCCTGGGCGAGGTCGAGGTAGGAAAACTCCTCCTTGGGCGCGGCTTCCCAGAGGAAGGCGGGATCGAGCTCCGCAGCCGCCTCCGGAATCCGGGCAATCAGCTCCGACGCCGAGGGAGACTCAAAGGAGAAAAAGACGTGCGACGCCTTGATCTTGCTGCGGCGGCCGGTAGTGAGCTCCACCTGATAGGCGCTTCCCGCCTGAGAGAGCACCGTACCCGCCTTGAAGGCGCCGTCATCTTCAAAATAGAGATACATAACGATTAAACCTGCATCCCGCGCCCTTATCGCCCGTATCGGAGGTGAACGCCGGAAAACTAAATTCTTTGAAATTTCCTGAGGGCGTTATTGTGCCCGAACTTTTGCCGCCATCCGCCTTTCAAAGAAGGCTCTCACCGCAGGAAGATAGCGCGCGAATCGCTGCATCCGATGATCGTCGCCGACGGAAAGGATCGCGGGCGACTGACTGAGCGCCTTTCTTGCAAGCCGGTAGTCGAGCACTTCGTCGGCGGTTGAGAGAAGCGTCAGCGCATCAGCGGGATCCCGGGGGATTGGCGGAACTTCACGGCTTAAGGCGAGAAGTTCGTCGGCAAACATATCTCTGACGACAACTTTTCTGCCGGTTCCGTAAACCTCCCGCTCTCCCGTCTGCCCGGCGACGAATTCCCAGGGATTGAGACAAGGGTTGACCGTCGCCGCCGTAAGCGCAAAGCGGCGGGCGATCCTCAGCGCATAAAAGCCCCCTAGGGAGGAGCCGAGAACCAGGGTCCGCCGCCGTCTTTCCTCCGGAACGGAATCCATCAGGCCGATAAGGAGCCGGTCAACTTCCTGGGGAGAAATATTCAGGTCGGGAGCCAGAAAGTCCCAGCCCGAGGAGACGGCTTCCTCATGGAGCTCCCGGCCCTTCGCTGAACCGGGAGAGGAGAGAAAGCCGTGAAGGTAGACGGCAAGAGGCTTGACTTCAGTCATTCCCGGATTCCCTGACGGCGGACGGCCTTCTCGGCGAGCTTCGCGAGGAGCTTCCCGTGAATGCCGCCGAAGCCGCCGTTGCTCATGCAGAGAATGACGTCGCCGGGCTTCGCTTCCGCCGCGACCGTGTCAACGAGGACATTGAAGTCGTGCGTCACGAAGGCGCGGCTTCCGAGCGCCTCGAGCGCTTCCTCGGGCGACCAGCGCACGCCCGCGCCCGCAAAGCAGAAGATTTCGTCCGCGTCCCTGAGCGCTCCGGCGAGCTCGCCCTTCATGGTGCCGAGCTTCATCGTGTTGCTCCGGGGTTCGAGCACCGCAAGGACGCGTCTGCCGCGGTACTTCGAGCGAACGCCCTCAATCGTCTCGCGAATGGCGGTCGGATGGTGCGCGAAATCGTCGATGACGACGCAGCCGTACTCTTCGCCGCGCACTTCCTGACGGCGGTGAACGCCGGGGAAGCGCTTGAGAGCCTCAATCGCCGCTTCGGGCGAGACGCCTGCGGCATGCGCCGCAGCGACGGCCGCGAGCGCATTCAGTTCGTTGTAGCGCCCCGGCATGGCGATTTCAATGCGCCCGACGGCCTCGCCTTCGAAGGCGGCTTCGCCGTCTTCCGAGAGGGACCACCCGTTCTCAGCGCCGAAATCCGCATTAAAGCGCTCAAGCCGCGACCAGCAGCCGCGCGCCAGAACCCGGTCGAGCGCCGGGCTCTTTGCGTTCGCAATCACCGTTCCTTCGCCCGGCATGATTCTCACCAAATGATGGAACTGCGTTTCAATGGCCGCGAGATTGGGGAAAATGTCCGCATGATCGTATTCGAGATTATTGAGAATCGCGATCCTCGGACGGTAGTGCACGAATTTGCTCCGCTTGTCGCAGAAGGCCGTGTCGTATTCATCCGCTTCAATGACGAAGGGGGAGGAAGGGTCTCCGAGTTCGGCCGATTTTTCACCCCAGCAGGGGAGCCCCCCGATGAGGTAGCCCGGGTTCAAGCCCGCTTCCTTCAGAATCCAGGCGAGCATCGACGTGGTCGTGGTCTTCCCGTGCGTGCCGGCAACGGCGAGCACCTCGCGGCCCTGAAGGATGTTTTCGCTCATCCACTGGGGGCCCGAGGTATAGGGGAGCCCTGCATTGAGAATGGCCTCCAAGAGCGGGTTCCCGCGGGAAATGGCATTCCCCACGACCCAGAGGTCGGGCGAAAGCTCAAGCTGCTCAGCGCCGTAGCCCTGGGTAATTTCAATTCCGTTCGCGGCAAGCGCGTCGCTCATCGGCGGATAAACATTCTGGTCGCACCCGGTGACGCGGTGGCCTGCTGCGCGCGCGAGCTGCGCGACGCCGCCCATGAAGGTGCCGCAGATGCCGAGAATATGAATATGCATGAATGGCCTCTCACTCAAGAGAATTTTTCTTTGAAGCGCATTTTCGCCCATCCGCCGGAGAGCTGCGTTCTTCCTCGTAGAATGCTTTCCATCCGGGACTCCCTATTTTGACGAAGGTTCGCCATGCCGCAAAATTCTGTTCGCGAAGGCCGCGAAGCCGCCGCGTTCGCCGCCCGCCTCATCTGCGCCGACCTCAGAACCTGGAAGGAAGCCTTCCGCGCCGCCAGGGAATTCTGCGGCGCTTCTCCCGACGAAAAGCTGGTCGCAAGCGAAATCCGCCGCTGGCAGGCCCTGTTTGCGCCCGATGCCCACGCGGAAGCGCTCCTCCGGAAGCGCCGCGCGGCGCTCTCCCTCATGCGCCGCGTGCCCGAACTCGGGCTCAGGCTCGTCGGCGTCGTGCTCTCAGGTGCTGCCACGGAAAATTCGCTGCCCGAAACCGTCGCCCGGGGCGAAAGCGAAAAGGATGCCGCCATTACGCTCCTCAATGCCGGACTCATGGCCGAACCCTTTGAAGCGTCCTACCCGACCGCCTTCATGCGCCGGCATAAGGGAGCCTTTACGCTCCTCACCGAAATCGACGGGGAGGAGATTCTCATCCGCGTCGTTCCTTTCGGCACAACGCTTCCCGCGCCCGAGAAGCCCGACGAATGGCAGAGGGAAGCCGAAGCGCTCGGGAGTGCAGGCCCGGAGGAACTCGAAGCCCTCTGCCTCGGAAAAGAGTCCGAATGTCATCCTTCCGGAAGAAAAGGATTAGCTCATTAAGGGCATTCCGGAGAATCGTGCAATCAATAAACTGCAAACGTATTCTGAGCTTCTGGAATTCCCGGAAATATGCCTCTTTCCAAGCCGATAGCGGCAATTTCCCGAAAGAAAGGTCCCGGGGCATATGTAAAACCCTTTGACAAGGTGAATGCCGTTTCCTCAGAATTAGAATAATTTGTCCGCTGATGAGCATTCATTAGAGCGTTTTGAGGCCGCGGACGCGGCCTTTTCCTCTTTTGCGGGCCCGGAATCCGGAAGGTGCGGAGCGCTTCAACGCTCGCCATCCCCGGCCGCCCCTCAAGGCTCGTCCTCTGCAACCAACCGTCATCAAGAATATGGATCTGCGTAAACTCAAGACACTCATTGACCTCGTGAGCGAAAGCGGCGTGGCCGAACTGGAAATCACGGAAGGCGAGGATCGCGTGCGCATCGTCAATCGTACGAGCACCCCTGCGCAGCCCGTGCAGAGCACGATTGCCATTGCTCCCCAGCCCCAGGCTGCCGCCCCGGCCGCCGCTGCCCCCGCCGCCCAGCCCGCGCCTGCCGCAGCTCCGGCACCCTCGGCCGCGCTCTCCATCACGAGCCCGATGGTCGGCACCTTCTACCGTGCGCCCTCGCCCGGCGCCGCTCCCTTCATCGAAGTGGGCGACCATGTGAAGAAGGGTCAGGTGATCGGCATCATCGAAGCCATGAAGCTTTTGAATGAGGTTGAAGCCGATCAGGACGGCGTCGTCAAGGCCTTCGCCGCCGAGAACGGTCAGCCCGTCGAATTCGGTCAGCCCCTCGTGATTCTGGAATAAGGACGACGGGGAAAGACCCACATGTTCGGAAAAGTTCTCATCGCCAACCGCGGCGAAATCGCCCTGCGCATCCAGCGCGCCTGCCGCGAAATGGGCATCAAAACGGTTGCCGTGCACTCCACTGCAGACGCCGACGCCAAGTACGTGCGTCTCGCCGACGAGAGCGTCTGCATCGGACCGGCCTCTTCTTCGCTCTCCTACCTCAACATCCCGGCCATCATTTCGGCGGCCGAGGTCACCGACGCCGAAGCGATTCACCCCGGCTACGGGTTCCTTTCGGAAAACGCCGACTTTGCCGAGCAGGTTGAGCGCTCAGGCTTTGCCTTCATCGGTCCGCGCGCAGAAACCATCCGCCTCATGGGCGACAAGGTGAGCGCCAAGCAGGCCATGAGGGAAGCGGGCGTCCCCTGCGTTCCAGGCTCCGACGGCGCGCTCCCCGATGATCCCGAGGAGATCGTCAAGATCGCCCGCAGGATCGGCTACCCGATCATCATCAAGGCTTCGGGCGGCGGCGGCGGCCGCGGCATGCGCGTCGTGCGCACGGAGGCCGCGCTCCTCACGTCCGTCAGCATGACGCGCGAGGAAGCCCGCGTGGCTTTCGGGAACCCCACCGTCTACATGGAAAAGTTCCTCGAAACCCCGCGCCACATTGAGATTCAGGTTCTCTCGGACAACTTCCAGAATGCGGTTTACCTTGGCGAGCGCGACTGCTCGATGCAGCGCCGCAACCAGAAGGTGCTCGAGGAGGCTCCGGCCTGCGGCATTCCCCGCCGCGCGATCGAAAAGCTCGGCAGCCGCTGCATTGAAGCCTGCCGCCGCATCGGCTACCGCGGTGCCGGCACGTTCGAGTTCCTCTACGAAAACGGCGAGTTCTACTTTATTGAGATGAATACGCGCGTGCAGGTCGAGCACCCCGTGTCGGAACTCATCTCGGGCGTCGACATCGTCTGCGAGCAGATCCGCATTGCTGCGGGCGAGCGCCTGCGCTTCAAGCAGCGCGACCTCGAGTTCCGCGGTCACGCGATCGAATGCCGCATCAACGCCGAGGATCCCTTCACCTTCACGCCCTGCCCGGGAAAGATCACAGCCTGGCACCTTCCGGGCGGCCCCGGCATCCGCATCGACACCCATGTCTTTGCGGGCTACACGGTTCCTCCCTATTACGACAGCATGATTGGCAAGCTCATCGCCTACGGCGATACCCGCGAGCAGGCCATTGCCCGCATGCGGATCGCGCTCTCGGAATTCGCCTGCGAGGGTATTAAGACGAACGTGAAGCTTCATCGCCTGCTTCTTGCCGACGAACGCTTCGCGAGCGGCGGCCCAAGCATTCACTACCTTGAGGAAAAGCTGAGAAAGCGCAAGGACGGCGGCGTCGCCTGATTGAAAGCACTTTCATGAGCTTCATCAAAGCCGGCAGAGATCTCCTGCCGGCTTTTTCTTTTCGCGAATCGACATGATCAGGCAAGCGCCAGGGAGTTTCCGTCAATCAGGAAGCGGACGGCGCTTCTAGACTTTTTCCATCACATCAGAACGCTTCTTCAGTCCGGAGGATTTAAGTCATGATCACCCGTCGCATCCTCTGCTCCATCGCTCTTGCGGGTCTTTTCCCGGCTTCCGTCATTCACTCTGCCGAAGCGAAGCCCCGCATTGCCGTTGTCTACGTGTCCCGTACCGGGCACACCCGGAGCGTTGCTGAAGCCGTCCGCAGCATGACGGGTGCATACATCTTTCACAGTGAAACGGTTGAGCCCTACCCGGATGAATACCGTGCGACGACCGAAGTTGTGAAGGAAGAAATTGAAAAGAACGTGAAGCGTCCAATCAAGCCTCTCGGCATCAATCTCGATCAATACGACGTCTTGATCCTCGGAACTCCCACCTGGTGGCTCCGCCCGGCGCAGCCCCTCAAGACCTGGATGGAGGCCGTTGATCTCACGAAGCTGTTCGTCCTCACGAGGAGCACCCATGGCGGCGGACTGATGGAAGTGCGCTCGGAATTCGAGTCGCTCCTTCCCGGCGTGAAGCTCGGCACGCACTTCCTCTCCAACGGCGGCGTGAGTCAGAGCGATCCGGACGTGCGCGACTGACTCAGGGAAAACAAGCTCCTTTAAGGATCCCTGAGTCTTCGGATCCTTCCTTCATTTAGAATCCTGCGGAAGCGGAAGCCGACTTAACGGCTCCGCTTCTCTTTTTTTTCGTTTCTTATAGCCGGCACCAACAACCGGCCTACCGGAAGATCCGTCATGCGTGAATACCGAATCCTCGCCGACCAACGATCCGCTGAGGAAATTTCTGATCTGCTTCTTGATGCCGGCGCGCTCTCCGCCGCCCTCGAGGACGCCGATGCCGACAGCACCGACGAGCAGCCGCTTTACGGCGAGCCGGGTCTCGAGCCCCAGACGCAGGCCTGGCCGCGCTCGATCATCTCCGTTCTTACCGCCGACGGCTTCGACTTCCAGGGCGCGCTTGACGCTGCGGTCGCGCAGACCGGATGCGAAGCGCCGAAGCTTCTTGAAACGAGCGACGTCGAGGACCAGGACTGGGTGCGCATCACTCAGGCGCAGTTCCAACCCTCCCACGTGTCGCCCCGGCTCTGGATCGTTCCTTCCTGGAGCGAGCCTCCCGCGACCGATGCCGTCATCATCCGTCTTGACCCGGGCGTCGCCTTCGGCACGGGTTCTCACCCGACGACCCGCCTCTGCCTCAACTGGCTCGACGAAAACCTGAAGCCCGCCGACAACGTCCTCGACTACGGCTGCGGCACGGGCATTCTTGCGATCGGCGCGAAGAAGCTGGGCGCGGGCCGCGTGACCGGCACCGACATCGACCCGCAGGCCATTGAGGCCGCCCGCGACAATGCGGGAAGGAACGGCTGCGAAGCGGACTTCCATCTCCCTGAATCCATGCCGGAAGGCGAATTCAGCGTCGTCGTCGCCAACATTCTCGCCAATCCCCTGAAGCTCCTCGCGCCCGCGCTCCTCGGCCGCGTTGCGCCGGGCGGAAGCCTCGTCCTCTCGGGCATTCTTGCCCGTCAGGCCGACGAAGTCATCGCCGCCTACCGCGCCGCCGATCCCGGACTTCCGCTCAAGCTCTGGCGCGAGGAAAACGGCTGGGTGTGCCTCGCGGGCACCCGCAACACTCAGGCGGAGGCATAAGCATCATGGCCGAGGTCATCAAGTGTCCCGCCTGCGGCGCGCTCTGGCGCGTGAAGGATGCCGCTCCCGAATACCGGTGCGGCGCGTGCGGGCGGATCTTTGCCGCTGAGACCGCTGAGAGCGTCGTCGTTCCCGACAAGAAGCTCGACGAAGCCATGCTGGAAAAAGCGAAGCGCACCGTTCTCCCTGAAGACAACGTGCCGGATGCGCCGCTCCTCACCGACGATACGCCGCCCGCGACGGATCCTCGCGCAGCCGTCTACGTGCCGAAGCGCTCGCCCGTTCGCTCGTTCCTCCTCGCGGTCCTGGTGCTGATTCTTCTTGCCGTTGCGTGCGCAAGCGCCTTTCTCATGATGCACGGCTTCGTGCTCGCGCAGGCACCGTTCCTGAGGCCCGTCTACGAAAACGTCTGCACGAAGCTGCCCTGCCCGGGCTTCGTCTGGGCGGACGTGAAGGCATTCCGCGCAGAAGCTTCGCTTGAGGCGGACGCTCAGGCCGGTCTCCTCAGGCCCACCGCGCGCGTGACCCTCACGAACGCCTCCGCACTTCCGCAGCAGCTTCCGGTCCTTGAGATCAAGCTTCTCGATCCGGCGGGCGACGCGCTCGCTTCCCGCGTGCTCGAACCCGCTGAATACGGCTTCCCGCAGAAGCCTGCGGTGCTCCCGGCAGGCGAATCCGTCAGCACCGCCATCGCCTTTAAGGAAGCGCTCCCCCACGAAGCGGCCGGCATCACGGTTCGTCCGATTTCTGCGGATTCTCTGGGCCTATGAGCGTTCTTATCACCGGGTCCGTGGCTTACGACACGATCTTCGCCCATGAGGGCGAATTCGCGCGTCAGCTCACGGGCAACCTGAGGGACCTCAACACCACGTTCCTCGCGAGCAGCATGCGGCGCGATTTCGGCGGCTGCGCCGCCAACATCGCTTTCGCCCTGAAGCGCCTCGGCGGAGATCCGGTGATCTGGGGCGCGCTCGGCATGGACGGAGAAGATTATCTCGAGCGCTTCCGGTCTTTCGGGATTTCAACGGAAGGGCTCAAATGCTTCCCCGACGTCTATACGGCTCAGTGCGTCATTTTTACGGACAGCCTCGGCTCTCAGCTGGCGGTCTTTCATCCGGGAGCCATGAACCGCTCCCGGGAAGTCCCCTGGCCCCGGCGCGAAGGGAGTGACCTTCGCCCGAAGCTCGCCATTCTGTCTCCCGGCGGAAAGACGACAACGCTCAACGCCGCGAACGAATGTGTTCTTCGCGGGATCCCCTACCTTTTCGATGTGGGTCAGGAACTGAGTCTTTTTTCTGCTGAAGAACTCGAGAGCCTTCTCTCCCGCTCCTTCGGAATCGCCTATTCCGTCTTTGAGGCGGAAGGGTTTGAAGCGAAGACCGGTCTCACTTCCGAAGCCATCTGCCGGACGGGAAAGCTTGTCCTTCGCACGCATGGAAGCCGCGGAGCGAGCCTCTTCCTCCCGGAAGCGGGAGCCCCCGTGCCCATTGAGCCCCTCCCTGTTGCTGCGCAGAATCCCGTCGGCGCGGGCGACGCCATGCGGGGAGGCTTCCTTTACGGGCTCGGCCGCGGTCTTGATCCGGTCGTGAGCGCCCGCATCGGCGCTATTGTCGCCGCACGGAAGGTCGCGTCGACGAGCGCGCAGGACTATCCGCTGACGCTTGACGGCGTGCGCAAAGACTATGAAGAGATGTGGGGCGCTCCGGGATTCTGACAGCGTCTTCTGGTGCCGACTGTTTGTTCAGGCTGGCAGGACTTTCCTCCCGATCGATTCCGCGACTTCTCTATTTGGACATCCCAGCTCCACCACTTTGCCTTCCGCTCTTTTGATGGTGAGGCAGTCCGCTTGAAGGAGCAGGGACATGGAATTGACGTACCGGCCATCAGCCGGGAGCGCGAGCTCAGAGAAATCTGCGTAAAAAGGCCCCGGAGAAGCTTCCGGCGCATCAAGCAATCCCGATGAGCATGCGTGCTTCAGGCATGCCGGTCCTTTTTCGCTCTCACTCCAGTAATTGACGAAGCCGAGCTCAGGCGCATTCAGGAACCTGAGGGCAGACCCGGGATGAAAGACCTGCGTCCTCGCATACCGATCAAAGCAGAACCCGCCGTACATTTCTGCCATTTTGTCGATCAGCGCATTGGTTCCGGAAACCCCAAGCGTCTCGGCTGCAGCGCGGAGATGAGGCGCGAAGTACTGCACGAGCTCTTCTTCCGTAAAGCCCATCAAAGTGCCGAAATAGGGATCGAGCGATATGTCAGTCAGATTGTTGAGCGTGGGAAAACGGACGCCTGATGAAACCGCGTCATTCCGGTCATGAGGAGAAAGCGCAAGGCGCCTTCTCCTTCCTTCAGACGGGCATAAAACTCACAGAGGATGTCCTTAGCCGTTGAAAACGCCTCGTCATTACCCAGAAGCGCCGTGAGCGGCGCATCGTATTCATCGATGATCAGCACGACCGAGTTGAGCGGGAGCTCAGCGAGCCAAATGCGGAACTGGTCGAAAAACGAGATTCGGGACGTCGCGTCATACGTAAAGCCAACGCTGCCGAAAGCGGAGAGCAGGGGCGAAATTAGCGCCGACCTGAAGCTCGCCTCATCGCGGAACTGCGGCATACCGGAGAAATCCAGACCCACGACCGGATACGTCCGATCCTTCCAGGTGTTCGCAATGCTTAAGCCATCGAAATCACTGAGCTAATTTGCAAACAAAGAGCGGAATGTGCTCAAGAGCAGCGTTTTTCCAAATCGTCCGGGGCGCGCGAGCAGTATTATCTGCGCCGGCCATGCGGCAAATTCCGTCACGAACGCTGTCTTGTCAACATAAACCTTCCGATCTGCGCGAAGTGCTTCAAAGGCTGAAATGCCTATGGAAAGTCCATGCAATTGCCGCACAATATCCGCTGTACCCGTCACTGATCATGTTTTTTTAAAGAAGATCAGACATCCGGACGCACGAAGTCCGTTCTCATCAGGGCTTCCAGTGCTCGCCGTCCTTCAGGCCCATCCAGACCCGATACCTTTGCGCTTCCTCGCCGTCGGGATCGTCTCTGAAGACCGCCTTCATGAGCTCGAAGCTATTCGGTCCGCCGCAATCTTCCGGAGGCGCCGTGCCGCTTGAACCTATGCGAACAATGCCGGAGGCGGGTTCAGCGCTCTCTTTCAGGCAGGGGAGTTCAATCTGCCAGTCGTCGCCAAAGTCATAGATCCAGTAGAACTGTTTCGTATGGGAAAAAACCTGCTGAATCTGCACCAGTTCTTCATCGATGGGCGGACCATCCCAATAATCATCATGGGCGCACCCGATCACCACGGCATTATCGTACTCAAGGCTGCTGCGGAATTCGTGCAGATGGTAGTCGAGCCAGCCGAAGGATCGGACCAGCTTGCGATGGAACTCTGCGAACGGCGCAGCGAAATCTGCGCCAGACGAGAGGCTTCGAGATTTCAAGAAGTTGCGCTCTGCTAATGTACATGGAAGAGTTCTCACAAAAACGACAGGGCTTCAAAGGAGAATGAAGCCGCGCGAAAGCGGCACGACGAGCATGAGGAGTGCGTTCGTGATGACGAGGAGCACGAGGGGCGAGAAGTCGATGCCGCGGAACGTGGGAAGCACGCGCCGGATGGGTGCGAGGAAGGGATTCAGGAGCATCTCGAGGGTATAGGTCATCGGATGACCGCGGTTGACCCAGGAAAGCACCGCCCAGATGATCGCGCCCCAGGAAATCATCTCGAGCGCCCAGCGCAGAAGCATGGCGAAGGGAGCAATGAGAAGCCCCACGGGCGTGGCAGGAAGCTGCCCGAGCGTACGGTGGAGAAGCACCGCAATAATGGCCGTGAAGAAGGCCGCAACGACGGAGGCCCAGTCAATGCCGCCCTTCGGCTTCAGCGCCTTCGAGAGGGGCGCGACCAGCCAGTCGGTGATTTTGCGGGTCAGCTCGCAAAGCGGGTGCCTCGGCGAAAGCGCCCAATAGTAGAGCCACGCTCTCAGGAGCAGCACTGCTCCGAAAAAGCCGAAAACAATACCGAGCACGTACTGAAGAACGGAACCAAGCATGGGCAACGCATCCGTTTGATGTTTGATGATTGAGGTGCGCCCATTATGCACTATGCCCGAGGAACCACCTAACCCAGTCCGAGTTCCCGCATGCGCGCTTTGAGCATCTCCCGGTCGCAGTCTTCGGGCGCAATGGCGAGCGACATGCCGGCAGGGAGCGCAGCGCCAAGGCGCTCCCAGTCGAAGAAGGGACCGGGATCCTTTTTGCGTCCGGGCGCAATGGTCTCGTGTCCCGTGGCATAGCGAAGCGGGAGAAGCTGCGAGATCGCGTTGAGAAGCTTTTTCAGCGCCAAATACTGCGCATCTTCAAAAGGCTCCTCCCCGCAGCCCTCGAGCTCAATTCCGACAGAGAAGTCATTGACGGCATTTCGTCCGCGAAAATTGGAGAGCCCCGCGTGCCAGGCGCGGTCGAAAATATTGACGTACTGAATCGTTTCGCCCGTGCGGCGGATGAAGCAGTGGGACGAAACGCGAAGGCCCTTCAGCGCTTCATAGTCGGGGCAGTCGGGCGTCATGCGCCCCGTAAAGAGCCTGTCCACCTCGTCGCCGCCGTACTCGCCGGCAGGCAGCGAAATAAAGTGAATGACGGCGACGGAAACCGGCGTATTTTCCGGACGGTCATCAAAAAACGGGCTCGAGCGGCGATGAGCGCCCTCGAGCCAGCCGGAAGGTTTTTGCAGTTCCTGCACGCCTTAATCCCGCTTTGAGGCCTTGTCGCGGCAGCGCGCCGAGCAGTAGATGTGCGTGCCGCGGCGCACCGCCTCGCGGCGGGGAAAGTAGGTGCCGCATTCCTCGCACTTTTCCATGGGTTCGCCGATCACGGCCTGGGCATTTCTGCGGCCGCGCTCGTTGCGCCGGAGCTCCTCGAGCTCATCGCGCTCCTGAATGGAAAGCGACTGCCGGCGGCGGCTGATCGCCCAGGCGACGGCAATCACGATGAAGATGCCGAGAAAGAAAAGAATGCGGCTCATAGCGGTATATCAGAAGACTTCCAGAATGAAGCTGTAGCCGAAATAGGCAATGACGAAGACGACGAAGCCCGCCCAGAAGAGGCGAAGCGCCGTCTTAGCGCGCCAGCCGGCTAGCCACCGTCCGAGAAGAAGAATGCCGAAGACAATCCAGGAGATCCACGTGAGGATCATCTTGTGGTCGAAATGGAAGAAGACGCCGTAGGTTTCCTTCGTCGTCCAGGCGCCGCTCACGAGCACGAAGGTAAGGAGCAGGAACCCGCAGGCAACGATCCGGAAGAAGATTCGCTCCATCACGACAAGGCCGGGGAGCGAATCGATGAAGCCCGCACCCTCGCCCGGCTCCTTCAGGTGCCTGTTCTGCATGTACATCAGAACGGCTTGCACGAGCGCAATCGTCATGAAGCTGTATGCGGCGAGCGCGGCGAGGAGATGGAAGCGGAAGAAGGGCGTCCAGTCCGCCGCGGGAAGCGCATTCCCCGGGAAAAGCACCGGGAAGATGGCGCCGAAGGCGGCCGCGATCAGGACGATGCCGAACTGCCCGTGCAGGCGGTGCACCCAGGATTCAATGAGCAGAATGATCACCGCGAAGAAGAACATCACGGAGACGGCGTAGCCGAATCCGAAATGCACGGCTTCGGGCTGAAACATTTCTCCCTGAATGGCGTATCCATGAAGAATGAGGCCGAGAAGCACCGGCCAGCGCAGAAGGCTCGACGCCTTCGCGTCCGCACCTTTCTTCATCGCGGTGACGATGCAGATGCCGCTCAGAAGGTAGAGAAGCGCGGCGAATCCGGTGGAAATGAGGAGAACTGACATTTGGAGCTTCGCAATAGAAAATTTTCCCGAGGAAGAGCAGTCCGGGCGCAAAGAACGCGGCGCTCTTCTAAAATAATGCGTTCGCTTCTGACCCGTTGAGCCTCTTTTCAATATTGGAA
>ERZ1673737.1852-NODE-1852-length-19074-cov-4.253746_pt1 | contig 19074 bp, 16 predicted proteins | sample MGYA00580211_ERZ1673737 | MGnify/ENA primary metagenome ERZ1673737 (study PRJEB41218, sample SAMN15661789) | gut metagenome | host: Homo sapiens | place: Canada: London | collected 2015-08-20/2019-03-30 | study: EMG produced TPA metagenomics assembly of... | reverse complement strand
GCACAGAGTAGATTGCGAGTCAAATGTAAACAGAGTGGGAGGACAGGAGACACTTTAAGGGTGACGCCATGTGGACGCACGTCACGGATTATGAGAGGTCTACATGTAGAAGGATAGACGCGGCTGTGTAAGAGCTCCATTGATCGTCGGTGTTTTGGGAACTTTCATAGGCATGATGTTGCATATACAAACAGCCATGATTGGCGGCGCATTAGAGAATGTAACCCCTTTGGTTCAAAGGCAAGGGAGAAGTATCCTCAAACGCAGGTTTATTATTAGATGTCAAACTCTCCCGATCTCAGGTCTAGACTTGACAGCACTTTAAATCTGTGCTGGACTGTGCTAAGTTTTGATGCCTGCGACGCCACTGCTCCACTGCGGCCCCTGACCCCATCCATCGGGTAAGGGACTTTTTTGTTGATCATTCCGGTTTTAAGGCTTGGTTTAGAAACATTCTCGTTGGCTGAAACATTAAATATATGAGTTTCACATATGACCTCAAGTCTAAGAAACGTTGACAAATTGACGGCGTAAGTTATCTTTTAGATCGTTCAATCTCATCATAGACCTGAATGGATTTAAGACCAAAGTGCTATGCTAGCTCTTTGCATATGACCAAGAGAAACTGGCCATCCTAAACTGACTCCAATATATGACAAGCTCTTGAAAAACCTGGCTTACAGAACCAAACATAAGAAACAAGATGGAAGTGTAGTTGAAGAAAGCTCTGAACCTCAGGCTGGGTTGCTATGTTTGCACTGTTTGCACCTCGATGTTATCTCTTTCTTCGGGGAGAGCTGGAGATCTTGAAACACTGGAGTTCTCTGTATAAACCAAGTCTATAATCGATTCAAAAGCACAGGTGAGTACCACACAACATATGGTTTGATTTCATACTGACCAGACTATAGACTGCAAAGCTCCTCAAGCCGCATTTGTCTCTTTATCTGGACTTGACCGGAGCAATCAATGGTCACATTCAGTCTATATTGACCATCACAACCTGATATCAACTTATCTGCTCCTCTAGCAGGACTAAAGGAGCTTGGAGACCCCTTAAAACCACCTTGGTCATCCTGGTCCTTGATATCACACGGTTAGACACCGACACCGCCGTGATTCTTTCTCCCTTCATCCCCATTTATCTGCCAACTTCGGAAGACATCCAAAATGCCTATCACCGGGTAATCACCCCACCCATTAAGACATAGATCCCTAGACTAACACCTCAAAGCGTCTACTTCATCCCCTCAATGCCAAATGCCTCAACGGCCCTACCAGCAGTAACAGAGCGTCTCCGCGCCGCCTTCACAGACGAAGAACTAACCCCAATCGGCCGCTGGGGCCTAGAACAAAAACTATTCCGCGATACACCAGGCCTCGTCCCAGCATCAGCAAATTCAAACAAAAAGCCCTCAAACCCGCGGTACATGCAATTCCTCTCACTAACCCACTACCCAACTCACGGCTTCATCTATACCTCCGAGCCTGCAGACCAGTCAGCAACTGCAACCGCCAATGCAACACCCGCCTCAGCACAGAGCCCAGCAGGCACACCAGCAACAGCCACCCCAAACCAAAGCCAAGCCCAAACCCAGACCCAAAATGGAATCACAAACCCAAACTCAACACAAACACCCGACTCCCCCCAAATGATAATGACAACTATCCCCCCATCCTCCTACACATCCCTCTTCCAGCACTTCACCTACGCCTGCCAACCCTTCTGGTGCCACCGCCTGACAGTAACCGTCCCGAACGGGATAGTCTACGACGTAGGCGATTTCCGCGTGCGACTCGGCGACGTGCGGCAGACGTTCCCGACGGCGCGTGTGCGTGGGACTGTTGTTGAGATCGAATGGCGGGGTCCGTCTGTTGTTGAGTCTTTGCCTGTTGGCCAAGGCCAGGACGAGAATCACGGCGGTGGTGTTGGTGTTGATGATGGTTCTTCGCTGAATGATTCAGGCGTTGAGTTCTCTTTTGATGCGATTGAGGAGTCGGATATTGAGGCGGAGTATTTGGCTACTGCGCAGCTTATTCGGGAGTTTTGGGGTAGGCTTGGGGTTGAGGCTAAGGAGGCTATTCTTGTTCCTGGGCTTGGGAAGGAGATTTTGGAGAGGTTGAGGAGGTTGAAGGGGGGTAAATCGTTGCGGAAGGAGGGTTTGTCTGGGTTTGGGATGGATGGGAGGATTGGTGAGGTTGTTGGTTCTGAGCGGTTTGAGGAGGATTTGGATCCTTCTGCTGGGACCGATGTTGCTAGGCAGTTTATGGAGGTTTTGCGGTTTAATCGGTAGATTTAATGTTGGAATGCATATGTGCTTTGAATCTGGACTGGAATGGTCTACCAAGAACTAGATATAAATACACTCCAAGAACTGAGAGATGCCTGGCTACATATACTATACCTTGGATATTGCTTTAGTTTTAGATAGACATGGAACAAGTCGAGAGAGAGAGCGATTATTCTTAATCTAAGCACTATAGCTCAAAGCATCGCCCTAACTTCCGTCTGCAGAAGCACACGCTTGATCATGAATCGTCCAAGAAACTCAGTCTAACGAGAATAGACTACAGGAAACCGGTATTGGAAATTTGAGATGGGAAGATATAATCGAAGAGAAACATCGTTTGAAACCCGGACTTCAACTAGCATGGAAAAGGCACAAGGGAAATGCGTTATTTATTTTTGCATCATGAGCTGGACGAACTCGTTGTCTGTAAGAGGTCAAGGTTAGCATCTGGTGGGCAGTAACCGCTGGTAACTTCCAGGGTTGTCTCAACTGGTGAACATACAATCGATCCGGCCATCGCCATCCTGGTCCGCTTCGCGGATCATCTCATCCACCTCGTCGTCGGTAAGCTTCTCACCGATGGAGGTCATGACGTGGCGCAGCTCAGCGGAGGAGATGAAACCGTTGTTGTCGCGGTCGAACACCTTGAACGCTTCGCGAATCTCCTCCTCGGAATCTGTGTCCTTCATCTTGCGAGCCATCATGGTCAAGAACTCTATCGGCGGGTCAATAGCCATCTCGTTTGGGGTCTAGGGGACACGGGAAAGTACCGGGGAAGTCAATGGTGCCGTTGTTGTCGGCGTCAACCTCGTTGATCATGTCCTGCAGCTCGGACTCGGAGGGGTTTTGGCCTAGAGAGCGCATGACGGTGCCAAGCTCCTTGGTGGTAATTTGTCCTGGAGGTGGAATTGGTCTTAGTGTATTGTTTCTTTCAATTCGCGGACGGGAGACACTGCTGCCAGTTTAACTGGGTTGTCGGGCGAGGTCACACTTACCATCGCCATCCTTGTCCTATTTCGCAACAAAGCCGTCAGTATGTTGTCCAGCCTTCACAACTTCAATCCACGAGTGGAAACACTTACAAACAAGGAGAACGCCTCCTTGTACTCAGAGACTTGCTCTTCGGTCAGAGAATCGGCCTACATGATGCGATGCGGCGTCAGCGAGGTTCCAACAGGCAGCATGCCCCGCAAGGTGGGGTGTTTATTTTTGAAGCAGGGCGATTTTAGGGACGAGAAAAGCCAGACATACCATGATGAAGATAGAAAGCAAAAATGCAGAGAGAGGGAATTCGAGAAAGGAGGGGTCAAACGGGGAAATGAAGAAGAGTTTAAGGGGGACAGCCTTACCAGACCAAAATAGCGTGCCTGAGGTGCCCAGTCAGCGTTGTTCACCCCAGGGCGGTGGGAACGTGACCCCCAGGGCTGAACTCAGCTGATGTTGCTTAGCTGTCAATGCTGTCTAGACTATCTCTAGTCTATTATTGTCTTAGTCTATTCTGTCATTATGGTCATTTATTATTTTGGACCTTGGAGGGCGGGCTCAAAGCTTGGTCTTGAGCTAGGTCTATATGTAGCTAGATATCACCCCAAGCGTCTTCTACCGAAATAGTAATATCGACAGCGTGCATTATTAGCAGACTTTATTAGTTTATCTCTGACTGCGGGGCATATCAGGTGAATCTATAGACATCTTATAAATAGAGACTATACAATAATCTATATACGAGCTTTAGATATTGGACTATGTGATTAAATATTTGCCCCATTACATACGTGGATGCTAAAATCCGGGGTGTGCCACTAACACCGTGTACCTCATCATAGTTGAGTACACAACTACTGTATATAACAAGAGATAAGGTGTTTTACGACTGATATCCTAGTATATTTGAATAGAAGAAAGCAGTCGTTTCCCGTGTACCTCAGTCTGTACCAGATTACAGAGCCATACCTAAAATACACTCTCTAGTGTGGACAATACAAAATGTTACATAAGTATTACCGGGCCTACAGCCTTTCAATGTTCCGACATCCTGCATGTGGAGAGCTCCTATCACCCCAGACACACCCAGACACACCTTCAACCCCAGCGCAGACCATGATTCCTATAACAAACCAATAAATCCACCCAACCAGATCCCTGAAACACCCACACAATGTGGCGGGATCGCACCAACCTGTACGCAACCCCCCATACCCATACCCATACCCCATCCGGACCGCAGACGCAGACCAACCCCGTCAGCGCAAGAGACAACCACAAAGCAACGAACCCAGACCACCCAAAACTAAAACCAATACTGACACCTAACCCAAACACACACAGCTACCTCTCCTACCGCCAATCCCTAATCCACCACCCGGCCAAGAAACCCGCCTTCACCCCAACCAATGGCTTCGCCGACACACCCTCCCACCCCGAAGAGAACAGACGCCTAATCTCGGACCCAGACGAAGATGGCGACATGGTCATCGAAATGGACCTCCTGCCACCGCGCTGGGTTGACGTGCAGGAAGAGGTCTCTGAGCTGTTAGCCGATATCGCCCAGAAATCATCCCAGCTGGATAAGCTGCACCAGAAACACCTGCTGCCGGGCTTTGGGGATGAGGATCTGCGGAGACAAGACGAGGGCGTTATCGAGCGCCTGACGCAGGATATCACCCGCGCGTTCCATGGTTGCCAGCGCGCTATTCAGCGCATTGAGACTATGGTGCTGGAGTCTAGGGCGCAGGGTGGTGTTAGCAGCGGGGAGGAGACTATGGCGAAGAATATTCAGATTTCGCTTGCGGCTAGGGTTCAGGAGGCTAGTGCGCGCTTTAGGAAGAAGCAAAGTACCTATCTGAGGAGTATGTTGTGCCTGATCCAATCCCCCAATCCCCCTCTGTGGTGCTTTTGATGGTGGGAGACCGGGCTAACCGTTGAGCGCGTGATGAGCAGAATTACGAGACCTGGAGGGTATAGCGACGCCATTTGATGGCGCGCCCATGCAAGCTCAGAACCCATACACGGATCCGTCGATGATGGAGTCAGATGCGGATCGGTCCTTCTCGCAAACGATGTTGCAGCAGACCTCGCAACGAAGTACGGGGACGAACGATGCCGCGATTGCACAGCGAGAGCGTGAGATCAACGATATCGCAAAGGGAATTATCGAGTTGTCGGATATCTTCCGCGAGCTGCAGGGCATGATCATCGATCAAGGGACTATGCTCGACCGTATAGATTACAACGTCGAGCGTATGGGCACTGAGGTTAAAGCCGCGGACAAGGAACTGAAAGTGGTATGTACATGTATTCCTTTCCTGTTGTTTCGTTCTATATACATGTACTCTTTTGGCTGTGACTAGAGACTGACTTACCTTCAGGCTACGGGCTACCAACGGCGAACTACCAAACGCAAGGTCATGATCTTGCTCCTGCTGCTTGTAGTAGGTATGATTATCGTTCTGGTGATAAAACCAAAGGGAGGCAGCTCTGCGCCACCACCGCCGCCGGAAGATGAATCCTCAAACAATATCCGTCGCTCTGTACTGGCTTCTGTGAACAGGGGGCGGGGACATCATTTGTCGACTCGGTTTGCGCGAGATCGGTGGATGGATCCGGATATATTCCGATGATCTTGCAAATAACATTGGTTAATAGTTAATGTAACCAAACTGAGGATCATTTTGCATATAGATGTAGTGCCGTTGCGGCTTATAAGTTATTCCTTTTGGCTTATCATATCTATTATGAATCATGGGATTTCACTCAGGAGCGCCACGAATAAATGTCGACTCATGAGACTGTCTTGGATTGAGCATTGCTTACGAGGACTATTTTAGAGTATCCTAGGAACAAGAACGTTGGTTCTTCTTGCTCCTGGGAACGTCTTCAACTTCACAAGTACTCCAGAAACCAAATATGTGTTTTAGACCATGGCTCTTTCATCCGTTTGGCGGTGGCTTCTTCGGTGAAATCTGGATAGTACTAGCGCTCTGGCCAGATCGGGTGGTAGTAGAACTTGTCCATGCCTAGTTCTTCGACATGGTTGTTGATCGAGGCGGATTCAGATGTGGATATGGAACAGCACCGTGGATAACCGTATCTCACGTAGTAAACGAAGAGCAGGAGAAGAAAAAGGTAGTACATTATGGACAGCCACATTTTGGGTGGGGGAGGCTTGGAGGGGAGCTCGAGACTCGGGGGAGCGAGTATAAGAGGTTCGCCCTTTCTTTTAAATAAATCGGAAGCACTTAACGCGGGCGTAGTTGGTAACGCGGTAAATTAACGGTACTCCGTACAGGTAGAAGTGCATGTGCAGATATCCTGGTCAGATTCACATGTGCCTAAACTGGAGACTGGCATTTGAAAAAGTCGACAAAAAAGGTTATACCATGCTTCGATTCTCGTACATGCATGGTATTCCGAAATACAAGGAAATACAGAAAGGATAAATCACATCAAAAGCAGCCAGTTAGAATTACCTAGAAAACAGTAAATTAAACTTCTACTTGCCCTGGCTGGCAAGCAACTCAGCAACATCAGCATCCAGATCACCACCTGCGAATTCCGAGTAGTCTTCCTCGCCGTGGGAGATCTTGCGTCGCTTTGCTTGTCCATTCGTAGCGAGATCGAAGTCATTGCCTTGGCCGAGGGGAAGTGTGGCTGAAGCTCCGTTGCCTGTTGGGGCAGCGTCGGGAGGAATTTCGAGATTGGCCCAGTCTGGGGTCTCTTCTTCGTCCGCGTCTTCGGTAAATGGCCCACGGCGGATCTGCTGCTTCTCGGGTTGCTGCTTCTCAGGCTGCGGGGATCCCACCGGGGTGATGGCTTCAACTGGGGGTGGAGTCAGAGCCTCAACCTCTGGACGGGCGACTGACTCGTCATGGCCGCCGTGTTCGCCAGGTACGGCAGAATTATCTTCGCTTGAGATGCCGCGCATAATAGCATCCTCGACCTCGTGCTTCTTGATGTCGACCTGAGTCTTCTTTGCCGAGATATCTGTGCTAAGAGTCTCCTCCTTTACAAGCTCAGCGCGGTTAGTCTGGAGCATCTTCTCGAGTCCATCGATCAAGGCGCGGCGTGACTTGATAACCTCAGAGACTGAGCTCTCGGCATTGGCAAGAGTCTTCAAGAGGTGGCTAAGACGGGCAGCTTGGACAGGCGGAGTGGGCTGTGGGTTCTTGGGATCATGCAGTTTGTCGAACTCGGAAATGGCAGTTGTGGCAGACGAGTTCGAGCTCAGAGCGGCTTTGGAGAGAGCAACCTGCAATGGGACCAAAGGCTGAAGTTCAGATGGAGTGGAACCAGATGAATTGTCCTTAAAGAAAGAGCCTCCAAGGGTTTGCTTCTTGGTGATAGAGCGAGTCTTGTCGATTTCTAAAGCATGAACAGTTCAATCTCCGCCGCATAGGCATTGGCAAGTGCTTCAACTTACCATTCACAGTAGCTTCCACCGCATCCAGAATCGGTCCCTCAAAGACATTGCGCTGTCTCCAGATCTCCACAACTCGGCGGATTCTTTGTTGGAAATCATTCGAGTTACCCTTGTAAGCCGTGGCTGTAGCTTCCACAACAATCTGTTGTTCCGTTAGCGTGGTTCATGCAGCGCTCGTATAAAGACTGACCGGGGAAAAGGCAATAAGGAAATCATCCTTTCCACGGGCCTTGGATTGTTGGGCCACCTCTGTGAATCTGTTAGTGGACAGAGCGGGAGCTTGAGCGCGGGACGTCACCTACCATTCGCCAGGTAGATCAAGTTGAGACGTTTGGGAGGAGGGGATTCGCGGATTCTCTGAAGCCAAATTTGACCGGTTCGTTCGGCATGTCGTCTAGCGCATTCTGTGTTAGCAAGTCTCCTTGATTAGGTGTCAGAAGCGGTGCTGAGTACCTGTGGAACATGACCCATTGCGCAACAGTGACGATGCTCTCTTGGGAGTCATTGAGAGCTGAGAGCTTTGCTTTGACAGCATCATCGGTATAGGCCATGATGAATACAATATGTCGGAACGCAGGGATACGAAAGGGAGCTTTGTAGGAATAAGTATCAGATCGTCGGAGTGGAAGTCGCAAGACCGTCTGGAGACTGGACTGACAGGAGGTCGAGGAAATAGGCAGCCTTGACAATTGCGAGGTAAATTCGCATGTGATAACCAGAAAATCAAAAGACGTCAACAACAACGACTTTCTTTCTAGGCGAAGCTTTTCTTCTTCCGTCAAGTACGCGATCTCTTTAGCTTTCAATTGCTACAATGACACCCAGCATTCAGACCGCCCAGCCGGCAGAATCGGACGGGGCCTCGCCGCCCGTGTTGACACCCGTCGTGGCCACCTCAACCTCGCTGTTGATCGACCTTTCTGATTCTGACACCGACAAAGCTTTCACTACTCCTCCCAGTCATTTCATTCAAACTATAAAGATGGCTGACCGTTTCCCTTCTCTGGAGGACTTCTCTGAGGGTATGTAACCCACCTTACTCTCCTGCCGCTGCCGCATCGGAGCTAACATGACCCGCATTTAGGCCAGACCGAAGTGGCCGATGGCCAGCGCGCCTCCGAAGATGACTTCCTTGCCCGTGAGCGTGCTGCTCTCGGTCAAGATGCAGACCAATTCGCTACCCCTCAAGACCACGTTGGCGATGATGAGAACATCAACGCGGGGAACGACCTACTAGGCGGAGATGACGGTGAGCCCGTGGAGGAGATTGGTCAATTCGAGTCGTCTTTCCCCTCAATGGAGACTCAGGCACAGAACGAGGTATGGAACCGTCATTGGCTATCTCATGATAATATCACAGTATGCTGACCAGGGGTTACATCTATTCAGCGCGTTGCCCCTGGTGGTACCATTACTGGCTCCGGCTCTCCCTTCCCCCCTACTGGCTACCAGAGCACTCAGAATGATGAGGACGAGGGTCCGTTTGTCCGGTAAGTTTACTCTCAGAACCTGGATTCTCGGCGCATACCATTTCCGAACCGCATTCGTTTCCTTTTGACTCGAAGCGCCAAGCTAACTTGACATGTTTAATCTACAGTGAATGGCGTGAGAAGCGTGACGCCGAGATCGCCCGCCGTGAGGAGATCGCCGCAGAGAAGAAGGCCGAGCGAATCGCAAAGGCCAAAGAAGACATTGATGCTTTCTACCTTTCCTACAACAACAAGGCCGACAAGGGCCGCGCCCAGACCCGCACCGAAGCCGAGCAGTTCCTTGCCAACCGAGAGGATACCTCCGCCGGAGGCACAAGCTGGGAGCGTATTGCTAAGCTGGTTGATGTTTCGGGCAAGGGCTCCGCAGGCGGTGCCAGCGGCTCCGGAAAGGAGCGGTTCCGCGAGTTGTTGATCGAGCTCAAGAAGGACCAGGAAGCACCCGGAGCCAGTGGAATCTAGATGAGGCACTTTAATACTTCAGGTTCCGGGGAGCGGGAGTCTGGGGTTGAAGGATGCGGTGACAATGAACTTGAGCTGGCCGCTGCGTCTCTTGTTCTTTTCTTTCTATTTTTACTCCGCGCAGCGAACCGTCCAGGGAGATCGATCTGTAATTTAGTCTCAAATCGATAGCATCGTTAATACCAAGGTTTTTTTTTTCTCCAGTCAACTATCCCGGATAGGACTGTAGCATCATATCTTGTCAATCAGATCTGTATAGAACAGCTAAGTGGATACAGGCTGTAGATATTACGCTGGCGACTCTTCAAACATATGTTCATGCAATTACTTTTTGGATATCCTTAGTCAAGTTCGGTAACATCGCCACCAGGCTCGCCAACCTCCTCCTTGCCCTCTGCCTCCAACTCCTTCAGCTTCTTCTGGCCCTCTTCCGTTGTAGCATCGACAATGCCTTCCTCAAGGCTGAGCATACCGCCGTTGCCCAATTGCTCCACGACAACCTCCGCCTCCTCGACGGTCATCCTGCCGAGAACCTTGTTCACCTCATCCAGGGACTCGGTCTCCAGCGCCTTCTGCAAGTCCGCAGGGAAAGCGTCAAAGATTTTACGCACCTCGATCTCAGTAGGATCCTCGCTATTGGCAGCGGGGAGGTTGATAGTGATCTTGGTGTTGGGGTCAACGGCGTGTAGCTGGATTTGCTCTACACCAGCGGGGTCATTAGATGCCGAGTTCTCCTTGCTGAGTTCAGCAGCGCGAGACTTGATGCGGAAGTAGGTATCATTCACGTCATTGATGAACAGGGTTGATGCGCGGTGGTCCTTGGTGGTGATACTGGAATATATGTTAGCTAGGCACCAAACAAGACTGAATCAGGTAACATACCGAGTGAAGAACAGCTGGATGCCGTCACGGCCAAGAGACCGGCAGTATTGCAAAAGCAAACCTTGGTGGACACATTGACGGGCATAGTCCTCGTCGCCCTTGAGCTGGCTATTGAACGCCTCAACAAGCAGACCATCTGTCTCCTTCTCAGCGACAATCTCCGGGTTGGCCGAGATGAACTGTAAGTAGGCCTTATAGTCACCAGTCTTGAGGTGAGCGAACTTCTTTGCTAGAGGGCTGATCTCGACATTGGCGGGGTCATCGTCCTCGCCCTCATCATCAGCCTTGGATGCGGAGCTCCCCGCACCCGGGTTCAGCAGCTCAACGGAGCTCTCCTTGTTCTTAGAAGCAGCTTTCGCCTGCTGGGCCTTGGCGACGTGTGATTGGTTGAAGCCCTCATGCAACTGATCACTGGTGATCTTTGCGCCTTCTTCCTTCTCAAGCTGAGCGAGCTTTGCGAGTAATTCCTTTTGGAGTCCCTGGACCTTTTCCAAGTGTCCAGTCACACCCTTGATGTATGCCTTGAACAGGTTGTCGGGCTTAGACTCTTCAAAATCCTTCTTCACCTGATCTACCAAGGAACTCATCATCTGAGAGAACTTGGGCTGTTCCGGTTCGTGTGTATAGATCCCTTCTGGCGGGGTTGGAGCTTGGTCGTCGGCGGGGTTGCTCGCGAAGTCCATGATAGTTTGGAAAATGAACTCATCTGGGGAGGCGGATGAGTCCTCGTGCTTCTTGAGAGATTCCAAGAGCTTATCAATACGCGACAAAAGCCCGTCGTTGATAATGCGCTCGTACTTCAGGGTCTTGATCTCATGGCGACGCTGCTCTCGTTGCTGGTGAATCTGGGCCTGTTTGGCGCGGATGAACGACTTCTTATCGACATTGGGATGGACCTCGACGTCCGAGTCGTCGGAAAGCTCCAGAGCGTCCCATTTGCTGTAGTCAAGAACCATGTTGGCTGAGAGTGAACTTGTACAGTATGAGGTGGGGTAAGGTATCAGCAAAGGTGGGAGAGATCACGTCGTGAAGAGGCGATGATTATAGGGTAGACCAGTAACAAAGAAGCTGGACAAGATGCTATTGAGGTGAACGACACAAGTTCAACTTGAACAAACAACACTTCTGGCGCCAAAATAAACGACGCATCGAAAGCTCTCGACCGGCTTCTATAGGCGGTAGTCTCGGGCAGAATCAGCCCCCGAAAACCGCTTGCCGATGGCCGCGGGCGTCGGAGCTCAAGATCTCATCACATCTCAACACCTCTGGCACTTTTCAAGGAGTGATTGACTGCCATGTGATGTTCTCGACCTGAATATACCCAATCAGATATGCCATGTCTTGGTTTGTTTCCCTGACATCTTAATTCCGTTTCGAGCCTCATCCGACCCAACCCCGAGATGCGCGGTACCAGGTTCCCTGTGTCCTTGGCCCTGGGCGTCAGCCCACGGCAGGCCTTGAGACCATACAGTTCCTTTACTCGCGATCTACTCCCCAAGACGACGTCGCCTTCAATAGCTACCGGCGATCGCAATGGGTTGAACCGACTCTACTCAACCGCATCGGGAGCCCTCCGCGACGGGTCTAGTCCGCTATTGCTTCAACATAACAACGTCAAATATACCCCTGCAGCGTCTCGCATTGTCTCTCAGGCCCGCCTGTTTTCTTCCACCACGCACCTCCTCCAAGTGAAACCACCCGCGTCCACACCTCCGCAAGAGCAAGCCCAAAACCAAGCCACCCGGTCGACTCCGGAACCGGAAGAAGATGGAGAGGACAAAGGATTCGAGCTGTCTGAGCGAGCGGCAAAGGCAGCACAGGTCAACATGAGCGCCAGATTGGCTAAGGACGGGGCATCGGGCAAGCAGTCCGGATTCCAAGAAATCTGGCGACTCTTGAAGGTTGCACGTCCCGAATCCAAGGCCCTCGGCTTCGCTTTCTTCTTTCTTCTGATCTCCTCGTCCATCACCATGTCGATCCCATTTTCCATTGGTAAAATTATGGACACCGCGACTAAGAGCGTAGCAGAGGGAGGCGGTGAATTGTTCGGCTTGAGTCTTCCCATGTTCTACACTGCTCTCGGTGGTATCTTACTCGTGGGCGCTGGTGCCAACTATGGGCGTATCATTATCCTCCGAATTGTCGGTGAGCGCATTGTTGCCAGACTTCGTTCCAAGCTTTTCCGCCAAACCTTCATCCAGGATGCCGAGTTCTTCGATGCGAACCGAGTTGGTGACCTGATCTCGCGGCTTAGTTCCGACACTATCATTGTTGGCAAGAGTATTACCCAGAACTTGTCGGATGGATTGCGTGCCGCTGTCAGCGGTGCTGCTGGTTTTGGTCTGATGGCTTACACCAGTTTGAAGCTGTCAAGTATTTTGGCTTTGTTGCTTCCTCCAATTGGTCTTGGTGCTCTTTTCTATGGTCGTGCTATCAGAAACCTTAGTCGCAAGATCCAAAAGAACTTGGGATCTTTGACCAAGATTGCCGAAGAACGCCTGGGCAATGTGAAGACCAGTCAGTCGTTTGCCGGTGAAGTTCTTGAGGTCAACCGCTACAACAATCAAGTGCGGAAGATCTTCAATCTTGGAAAGCGAGAATCTTTGATCAGTGCAACCTTCTTCAGTTCGGTAAGTTTGCTGGGGTGATGGTGACTTGGTGGATTTAACTAACTCCTTATTAGACTGGCTTGATGGGAAATATGACCATTTTGTGTTTGCTCTATGTTGGCGGTGGAATGGTTCAATCCGGTGCTATCAGCATTGGAGAACTGACCTCGTTCCTCATGTACACGGCATATGCAGGATCTAGCATGTTCGGTCTGTCCAGCTTCTACTCGGAACTGATGAAGGGTGTGGGTGCGGCAAGCCGACTCTTCGAGCTGCAGGATCGTCAACCTACAATTCACCCGACTAAGGGTCTCAAGGTTGAATCCGCTCGCGGCCCCATCCGTTTCGAAAATGTCACATTCAGTTATCCCACTCGTCCTGCTGTGACCATCTTCCAGGACCTGAACTTCGAGATCCCTCAAGGCACGAACGTGGCAATTGTCGGGCCTTCTGGTGGAGGCAAATCCACCATCGCGTCCATCTTGCTTCGGTTCTACAGCCCTACAGAAGGTCGGGTATTGATCAACGGCAAGGATATCAAGGGAATGAACGCCAAATCTCTACGGAGAAAGATTGGAGTCGTTTCACAGGAACCCGTTCTTTTCTCCGGAACAATCGCCGACAACATTTCCTATGGTCTGCCCAACGCATCTAGATCGGAGATTATCGCTGCTGCGCGCAAAGCCAACTGTCAATTCATCAGTGACTTCGTAAGTTCCCTAAACAAGCTTCACTCATAACTCAAGCTAACAAAACCACAGCCTGATGGACTCGACACTCACGTCGGAGCCCGTGGAGCTCAACTCTCCGGTGGCCAAAAGCAGCGCATAGCCATTGCGCGTGCTCTAATCAAGGAACCCGACATTTTGATCCTCGACGAAGCCACCTCCGCCCTGGACGCTGAATCCGAAACCCTCGTAAACAGCGCACTGGCCGCTCTTCTCCGCGGCAACAACACCACCATCAGCATCGCCCACCGCCTCTCCACAATCAAGCGTTCCGACACGATCATCGTCCTCGGCAATGACGGCAAGGTCGCCGAGCAAGGCTCATACGAGCAGCTCAGCTCCCACGATGGCGCTTTCTCCAAGCTTATGGAATGGCAAATGAGCGGCGGCGAAACAAAAACCCCTGCGCCAAAGCCCATTGAGGCTGGCCAGCTCTGGGAGCTCGAGAAGGAGGCCGAGCCGGAGTTGGAGGAAGAGGAGGAAGTGGAAGAAGTGGAGGTTGATGAACATTCCTCTCGCAAAAAGGAGTAATCGCACTCCATACTTTTTTTCTATCATCACCCCCGTGATGCGGCATCTCCACTTATTCTTGTTGAAAACGTTCTCTGCATTTATACTCACCTCTTTTTGAGTTCTCTCTTCTTATACACATTTGCATCATGCCTTTTTTTCCCCCTTTCTTTGCGATAGATATTAAGTTAGCGGCAACGGTGTAAATCTTGGTATCAATATAATGGTGACTTTTAACGCAATGACTTGGCCTTTTTCTGTTCCTAGTTGTGAATTGGTATATGTGTGCGAATAAATGATTCAACAAGTCAACTGCATTGAATTCTCCGGACTACTGTCGGAGGCCTTTAGATGCCCGAGATCTAGTCCTTGGCTAACAGCTCTCGCACCTTGCTAACCTTGTCCTCAAAGGACTGCGTCTTATCAGTCCTATAGAAAAATTAGCAACCAAACTCGATATGGAGGATTCCCACCCAGAAGAAACAAAAACATAGGAAACAGAGAATAAGAATACTGACCTCGATCCAACACGAATATCAGTCTGAATCCGAACAATCCCCTGCTGATGAAGGAGAGTATGCGCCTGCCCGATAACCTGATGAACCCGGTCCCAGGGTCCCTCTATTAAAAACAAGGTGATACAAAGTCAGCACTCAGCTCTCCAGAATAGCCACCTGTATCTGTACAAGTAGGCGTACGCAAATAGCCGCGGGGTGTACCGAGGCCCTCCGGTCACGATTCCGGCTGGCTGTGCTTCTGGGGAGCATCTCTGATTTTCATCTCGACCTGGTGAATTGAGAAGTACTGTAGGTCCTCAAGATCTCCCCCCTTCCCCTTCCCCAGGAAGATTGCACCGTGGACCGGCTATGCAGATGCAGCTATGTAGATAACTCTGTAAGGAGAGATCTCTTACCGATGGTTGTGCCAGCGGAATGCATGACATACTTCAAGCCGCATGTTTCGATCAACCGCTGGACGTCGGCGATCTGGGCTGAGACTGAGGGTGAGCCCGTGCCGATCTGGAGGCGTTAGTTTGGGATATTCTATCAGAGGGCTTTCCTTACCGGGATCAGACAGAAGTCGGCGACGCAGTGCGCCGGCGTTGGGATGGTGGTTGGTGTCGGGTCCATTGCGTTGTTGATGGGAAGATGAGGTGGGGTAGAAAGAGTAGAAGAGGTCTATGCGATGGGGCCAATTTTCGACCTTGGAGGTGTTTAAATAGTTCGTGTACGGTGGTGTGAGGTGTTTGCAGAATAGATTTGAGTCAAGGTGTGACTGTGTCGGCAGGGCTGAACATCTCAGACCTCTTTTATCTCGATGCACACACCTCTTGAGCTGTGAGGTATCAGATTGCTGACCGCCATTACATCAGTGCCCGACTTCTTCTTTTCTTTGATTCTTTTACTTCTTCTCTTCTATTTTACTTTATATTATCACTGGATGATCGACTGCAGGGGTAACTGACTATCAGTAAGAACTAACCCCTGCACGTCATCCACTATCCTCGGAATATCGAGTACTTGTAACTGTCGAGGATTTGCGAGTTCAGCCTCAACTTCTCCTTTCTTCTTTGCATCGTCCATTTCTCCGGAGATCTGCCCGGGCGGTCTGAGAGAGTTCTTTGTTCATAACCTCGGGCGTTCCGATCGACTTGCACTGTGTATCTGCCACAGATCGAGATCCGCCTTGTGTTTCATCTACCCACTAAACGCGGTCTAGCCCCTCTCAATCAGCTTAGCCTCCAGCCCTGCATGCACAAGCGATCCCCCAGAGAGCTTGTTTCGCGCCCCCGTTGCATCCCCGAAGCCTCGGGCAATTCCCGTTAAGATTCTCTCTCCGGCTATCTCCAATTAGCCCCGTCATGACAGTGAACTCGTGGATCCCAACAGCCATCGCTCAAACGGATGACCAAGCCCAGTATCCTTGAACTCCCACCGGGAGTTCAGCTCATCTACCTCGCGGAGGGAGGAGCCAATGTGATCTACCGCTTCGCCACAGCGGGAACTACATTGAAAAAAGACCCGAAAAGGCCACTATCCGCGGTGATTGACCGACCAGACCAAACCTGCACCCTCCCGGCGCGCCTCAAAGGAAAATTACTCCGACTGCGCAAAGAAACAACAGCTGATATCTCCTACAAAGAGATCGTCCGCAATTTCGACACTATCATCCGACCGCTCTTCTCCCCGGAGGAATTAGTCGACCAAACCCTCGTCCAACTCCCGGACGGTCTGCTCGCCCGTTGCAACGAGCGTCTCCGCGCAGATGAAGTAGCCGGTTCGCGCCCGAAGAAGCGCCACGGAGGCTATCTCTGTCTGAGTGAACCGTTCGGTTTGCTCATTACTGATATGACGACTGAAGGTGAATCCGGCGCGACTTTGGCCGAACTCAAACCTAAATGGCTGAACCAATCGCCTTCTGCGCCGGCTGCGGCGCGTAGGTGTCGAACGTGTGCGCTGCGCGAGATGAAAAATCGCGAGTCTTTACTTCTGGGACACAAAGAGCAGCGGTCGTTTTGTCCGCTGGATTTGGTGTCTGAGAAATTTGAGAATGTATTGCGAGCTACCAGGTTGATTAAGGGTTGTAAGGATCGACCGCGGTTGGCTCGTATTTTGTATCGCAACTCAACGTTGCGGAGGTTGCAGTCGCTGCAGAAGATTGAGGGCGATGTTGGGCTGCAAGGGCCTGTGGCAAAGTCGAGGGAGATGTCGCTTGCTATGACCCTAAGGGACTGTACGATGTTCGTCAAAGTGAGTACCGCTTCCAACTACAAAACAGGATTTGAAACCATACTCCGATTTTTGATGCTCATATCCACTGATAGATACCCCATGATGAAAAGCGTCCTGTGGAAATCCGCCTCGGCGACCTCGATCTCAAGACTGGGGCCGGTGGAAAGGCTGGATATTGGCGATCTCTGGAGACCCAGTTGATCGATCAGGGCTGGTATCATGGATGCAATAGCAACCAGGATCCGAGTGAGTGCGCTTTGCTTGGTTCACAAAGACCTCCATATTCCTCTTCAACATGATACGTCTATGAGCAAGTTAGACCTACTCCAGGGTCTTAATGTATCGCCTTCTTATCATGTGACTTGTTCGATTTGTATACTACGCTGGCTTTCACTATTGGTTTTGGTGGCGTTCTGACTCTCTGTTTTCTTTCCTTTTTTTTTTTGTGTGTGTTTGTTCTGGACAACGGACGGCTATTCTGATGTATACGTGTGCTTAATGATTGCGGATGTTTATGTATTACTCCTCTACCTAGGTACTTGATAATCATGCCACTTTTTGGCTTTCATCTTCCGGTTTATTACTTTCTTGCCGCTCTTTTATTTCTCCTTGGGTGAAGCTGGGCATGCCCTTGAGCACTCACTCCAACCTGAGTAACTTATCACCTGAGCAGACTGGTCCACCCAGGTACTCGCTGAAGGAATCTACTATGGCTTATGCGAGTTAATGTTAGCTCGATTTGAGAGGGATATCTATCACATAAATCTTGTAATACACCTTCGAACTCAATAAGCCATTGTGGCGACGAGTGGTATCTATATATAATTCAGTGAGATCAGTGTTTAACATATTGTAGTGGTGGAACCCGTGACAGTAGTATATTAGTGGCCTGAGGTGTCGCCAATGCCTCGGGAAGCTTGCATGCAGTCCTTTTTCTATAGAGAGCAGCATCCTAGCATCATCAATATGACTACAGTTTTCCACCAAGTTCTTCTTTCATGATACAGCTTCATTTCTAGCACTATAGCCACCTATAGCGACCGCTCTCTACGTCTGTATAGGCAGTGGGAGTGGTTAGTTGTGCTGTCCTCGTTGATATCGACCCGTCTGCTATGTTAGACTGCCATCGTGCTATCCCCATTTCATATTGGCGTCCCCGGGAAGGCCCTTTTGCTAGGGTGTCTAATCATACGGGAAGTATACAGCTGGAAAGTGGCGATCGCGTTTGACCCTAAAAAGCTGCTAGTTCGTAAGAGACCTTAAGCGGGAGATCTATCACACAAACTAGTGACGAAGACGGCATATATCGGCACGGAAAACCAAGAGGGGTTAGCCGATATATAGTACACGTCAGAATACAACTAGTTCCTACGGGATATACTATCTAATTGGTACGCTAGTGATGTAGCTACACTTCGGGCAGTCCTACAGATACGTGCTGTCTAATTGAATACGGTTGCTAAGAGGAGATATCCCGGCGTCGGGTGGTTATAGCGATCGATAGTTCAGCTAATCTTAGTCTATACGGTTTTACGGTATAAAGTGTAGCAAGAGGAAGTGGCCTCGAAAGAAAAAGGGACAAGCAGTATATACGAGATATACGATAGGAAATACAGTGGTCCCTTTAGTGTCTTTTCAGCCGAAAAACGGTCTCTCTCCTACGGGCAAATAGGAGAGGACTAAGCCACAGACCTTATAGCTTCCGAAACCCCACTCCCTAAAGGCCTCGCGTCCTTCACTAAGTACCGAGAGCTACTGTAAGAAAGGTCTAAGTCGATACACAGCACTAGCAATATCTAACCGGAACCCTAGTCACCACGGTATTAACCTACCGAGCTATTTTATCTAACCGTTCCTCCCTAGGCGGCTCCGTCCTATACTACTTAGGTGTCTCTTCTATATACGATATAGGTGCCCTATTTCTCTACGTTGCTAGCTCTAGGTTCGCTAGGAG
>ERZ1673737.1851-NODE-1851-length-19096-cov-8.346515_pt1 | contig 19096 bp, 23 predicted proteins | sample MGYA00580211_ERZ1673737 | MGnify/ENA primary metagenome ERZ1673737 (study PRJEB41218, sample SAMN15661789) | gut metagenome | host: Homo sapiens | place: Canada: London | collected 2015-08-20/2019-03-30 | study: EMG produced TPA metagenomics assembly of... | reverse complement strand
TTACTTGAGATTTTAAAGGTCAAGCCGTCCTTGTAAATCTCCTTCATAATCTCTTGCACCGCAGCTTTCAAGGCTGGTACTGATTTTTCAATCTTGTAAACAGGTGAAAAATTTTGGATTCCAAAAACTTGCTTGAGGGATTCTGCCACCGGCTCATAATCCGTCCCATGTAGATAAGCATGGGCCCGATCGCGGTCCGCTGTCACTTTGACAGCCGGATAAATAGATAAAACATCTTGGATATTATTGCGAAGTTTATTGATGAAACGCATGCGGTTTTTCCCTTTAGTAGAAAGCTCTCCATAGCGAATCATAATTTCTGAATAGGTTAAGGTCATATTGATTTCCTTCTAAAATTAACGTACTTTTCGTGTTTGTTCGTAAATCAGTTTGAACTTGGTCAAGAATTGCTCGACTTGGCTCATGTCATTTTCAAGATCGAGACTGAGGCGGACAGCTGTCTGTGCAACACTCTTGTCCACTCCCATGGCAATCAAGGTTCCAGCTGGTTTTCCAGCCTTGGACGAGCAGGCACTAGTGGTCGAGATGTAAATATCAAACTCTTCAAAGGCATGGACCACTACTTCACCACGAACTCCCTTGATCCCGAAAGTCAAGATGTGAGGGGCAAAGTGATCCTCACCAGAAAAGATAGTGACATCTGGATAGTTGGCCAATTCTTTGCGGATCACTTCTTTCATCTGCTGGGTCTTACTAGCAAAAGCTTCTTGGTTTTCCATAGCTAAGCGTAGGGCTTTTGCGGTTGCTGCGATACCTGCCACGTTCTCAGTTGTCGAGCGCATTTCTTTTTCTTGACCTCCACCCGTTAAGAGGGGTGTGATCTTTTTGCCTTCTTTGATGTAGACAAAGCCAACTCCACGAAGACCATGGAATTTGTGACTAGAGAAGGTCGCAAAGTCCACGCGCTCTGGTAGATAAACTTCTGTTGCTACCTTGGCTAAAGCTTGAACCGCATCGACATGGAAACTAATCGTTGGGCGATCCTCAAGGAGAGCCGCGATTTCATGGATGGGCTGGATGGAGCCAATCTCATTGTTGACGGCCATGATAGAGACCAAGGTCGTATCTGGACGGAGAAGACTAGCCAAGGCATCCACTTTAACAAAGCCACGCGCATCCACTGGAGCATAATCCACTTCGAATCCCTGCGTCTTTAACCAAGCAGCGGACTCCTTGATAGCGGGATGCTCGATGTCAGAGACAATGATATGCTTGCCATAAGGAGCTTTCTCAAAAGCGACACCCTTGAGGATCCAGTTGTCCCCTTCGGTCCCACCAGACGTGAAGTAAATTTCCTCAGCTTTCTTGCCAATTAGCTCCGCAATCTGTTTTCTAGAAGCTTCTAAAATACGAGTCGCTTGACTACCTAGATTGTGCAAACTAGAAGGGTTGCCCCAGATCCGTGTCACTACTTCTGTATAGGTCGCAAGGGCCTCTGGATAAGGTTTGGTCGTTGCTGAATTGTCAAAATAAATCATGTCCTACACATCCATCACTTTCTTTTTACGTAACTTCTATTTTATCATTTCTAACCGCTTGGGACAAGGATTTGATAAAGAGAGATGAGGTAAAATCACTCCATAAAATTCAGTTCTTTTTAGACATTTTTCAGAAAATGACTTATAATAGGAAAGTGTTAAAAAACAATTTTTGATAGAAAGAGAATGAACATGTCACAATATTCAAGAAGCAACAAAAACCAAAAACCTGAGGATACTACAGATTCTAGACCCTCACGTGGTGAAAAAGTCAAACAAGGCCTATCCGTATTTCAAACGGTTGTAGCTACAATTGCTAGTCTTTTAGGGATTATCGTCACTTTCTTTACCATTATGAGCCTGCTCAATAAAGACAATCAAAAGACAGAAGACAAACCATCTAGTAGCACCAGCGTCGTCGTGGTTCATGATAAGGGTTCTGACTCTAGCGCTACCAATACAGATGCTAATACCAATACGCAAACCGATTCAAGCAATACAGATGCTAGTTCACAAAAAGAAACCGATAGCTCATCCGCTACAGACACCAGTTCATCTGTCGCACAAGACCAAGGCTCCACAGTAACAGACAGTGGGACAGATACAGCATCATCCGGAACCAACTAAAAAATCAGTAAGGACAACCTTACTGATTTTTTTTGGCTTTCGATTCCATTTTTTTCTGATGTTTATAGAAAGCATCGATCTCGTTGTCATACTCCCATTTGAGCTTTGAGCGCTCTTCCTGGATTTGATCCAATTGTTCAAAGACGTCACGTCGAAATCGTTCACTATTTTCATCCATTTGGAAAAAATAAGTATGAACTTCTGCAGGTAACTCACCTTCTGCCATGCGATAGACTTCTTCTTTCAACTGATCCGTTTGCTGTAGAAAATAAGAGAGATCTTCTTCAAGAGATTCCTCTTTTTTCTTTAACTGTTTCATTTTGCTATCAAATTCAAGTTCTAATTTATAAAGATCTTCCTTCATCTTCTGTCAATTCTCAATTTCTTAGCGGACTAGTAAGTTCTGGTTTGCTCACTTTAGACAAATAGTTTTTTGCCGCAGTTGCAGCTTGTCCTTCAAGACCATCCGTGATATTTTCACTGTAAGTCTTTTTTGCATAGTTTTCTAATTCCTCTGCTTTTATATGCAGTCTTGCTTGGAGAGATATATTCTTTAGCTTTATAGTGTTCACTGCTACTACAACAGCCGCTTTTATTGCCAATCTCTGTTGTGCTTTCAGTCCTTCCAGTATTTTTTCATTCATAAACGGTAAACTTATTGGCATCGTTTCCTCCTTCTTTTATGATAGGGATCCAAAAATATCAGCAGCGCCTTGTTCATCAACCTCTACAAGTTTCTGCGCACATTGAATCATACTCTTTGAGAAGCCACTCATTTTTTCTTTGTAGTTCTTTAAATTACTTTTATCGGTCTCCGCAATTCCGCTATCCCACAAATGTTCAAAAGTCAAGTCAGTCATTAAACTTTCTCTTTCACTTGCTGACAATGCCCATCCCAATCCAAAAATAACATTTCTAGATAATTCAACCTCTATTTTTATGTTTTCTTCCGCAGTCGTGATCATTTTCTCTGTTTCTGACACCTTCTGCTCAATATCTGCATCTGCCAATTGAACTGCTGCATATAACAATTCTGTGCGAAGTAAGATTCGCTCCGCATAGCTCCCAGCACTTTTAATTTTGTTGTGCAAATTATTGGGATTCTTGAGGTCTAAATTTTTTCGATCCCATTCCAAAGAAGCTTTCTGGGCATCTTTTATAATTTTATCATATTCTTGTAAATATTCTGAAAGTCCTGAAGCAATTGAAGGTATATTAGAAATTATTTTCGTGGCATCAGTGATACCAATACCAAATCCGTCACGGAATATTAGATAAATTTCTGTCTTATGATTCAAAGGATCTTTTAATGCTTCATGTAACAATGAAGTAAGTTTTTGAAATACTTCTGGTTTCATTGTCACAATGCGTTCAATTGCTTCCTCAGGAATATAATTCTTCAGGTTATCTATAGTTCTTCTGTTCAGCTTAGCAAGTCTCTGACCTGCAACTAACAACTCTGGATGATAGGATTCCGATGCCGTTAGGATATTGCCATAACTGTCTATTTGATAGGCACCGAAATCATGAGAGGAATACTTGTTCATCATACTAGTATACTTAATTGGGACAACTACATTAACTTTACCAAGTTGTTGATCCCAAGGTCTATCCCGATTGAGCATGCTAACTGGATCAAAAGGGTTGACATAATAAACAATTTTTTCATCTAATAATTTCAGTTTTTCCGGGCTATATCCTGCCTTTATCAAGCTCAACGTTGTATCTGGACCATCAAAAAGAACAGCTTTTCCAACGTGATTCAATTCTGATTCAGATAATCCTGCCAAACCTTGTACGGAGACCATTGTTCCAAGCGAATGAGCCGTTACATCTATTTTAGCATCCGGGGCAGCTTTTTCTTCTAATTCAGTGATCTTTTCTTTCATCCCTTTTGTAGCATATTGTGCTTGGGGAACAATCGCATCCGTAAGTGCAAAAGCTGCATCATTATTGATCCAATCTTGATAGTTAAATTCCTTAAAATTACCTTTCTTAATTTGTGATAAATTAAAGCCAAAACCATCACTTCCACGAATAGCAAAATAAGTCTGGTGCGTATTCGCGTTGATCGTATCAGTATCTGTGACATAATAAGCGTGGTATCCAGTTTCTTCATCCTCTAACAACTTTTTATTATCCGGTTGAAGATAAACCTTGCCACCATTCGGTAGATCCGTACCCCCGCCATGAGTTACTTGACCTTCCGAATCTTTACCATCTGTAGAAAAATTAAATTCTACTGATTTACCAGAATTTAGTCTATTTTTCTTGGACTCATTTAATTGTTCATATGGAAATTTTTTGGGTCTATATCTGTAAGCTGATTCTGCTAATGAAGCATGTAGATTATCAAAACTTTTTAAATTCCAATTACTCAAATAATCTTCCCCCTATATCAATGTCGGATCCTATATACATCTCATCTAGATTCAATGTATTGTCATCATTAATTGGGATATCTACTCCCCAACCCGATTCTTCAATATTATTTATACGTCCATAAACACTCATATAATATTCAGGAGTTGTCAGTCCACCATCACCCCATTGTGTCTGATCCCAATCAATCTGAACGGATTCAACTTTTGAATTTTGTGCTTTGACTAAATCAATGATCTTCTGTTCGTGTTTTTTTAGGTAGTCCAGTTGTTTTTTCTTTATAGTTTCTTCATCTTCCTTTAGTTCTTTCGTAGATGAAGTAGCAATCGTTTTTCCTTGTTTTGTATCATCTTTATGTTTCACGGTACACCCTCCTATACTTAGTAGTACTACAATTGATGCAACTGTTATCATGATTTTTCGACTTTTCATGAGTCCTCCTATCATTATGCACAGATTATTCTCTAAAATTTCCACCTGTCATTTCTCTTAACAAACTCATTGTAATAGTCATTTGTCCAACTCATACTATTCATCTGCTAATTTCTATCCTAAGACTGGAAACTGGATAAATGTTATCTCAATTATTATAGCATTTATAGTTTGAAAATCAAGTCATCTCACTACATGGAGCTTTTTAAAACATGATTAAATGAATTCTTTACTTTTGATTATCAAAGTTTTAAATTAAAGAGTTATGACGTTGGTTACGATCTAGACTATTGGTCTATTGCGAACTCATAGCACGTTTTTCTCCTATCATTTTAAGTTCAATTACTCAAATAATCTCCCCCCTATTCTAATGTCGGATCCTATATACATCTCATCTAGATTCAATGTATTGTCATCATTAATTGGGATATCTACTCCCCAACCCGATTCTTCAATATTATTTATACGTCCATAAACACTCATATAATATTCAGGAGTTGTCAGTCCACCATCACCCCATTGTGTCTGATCCCAATCAATCTGAACGGATTCAACTTTTGAATTTTGTGCTTTGACTAAATCAATAACCTTCTGTTCGTGTTCTTTTAGGTAGTCCAGTTGTTCTTTTTTTATGTCTCCTTCTGTTTTTTGTACAACTTTCTTTGAAGATGAGGCCGTTATCTTCTGTTCGGGTCTTTTGGTCAGGGTCATGATTTTTCCTCCAAGAAAAACCAGTCCTAGGATCGGTAACAAAATAATCAAAAATAGTTCCATTTGTCTCTTCATTCAATTCTCTCCAATCTACACACTTTTAATTGATCTATCAACTTATTTATTCGAAAATTCTTCCGCCTATCCTTAAGGATTGGCCCAGAGACATCGTCTTTAAATTAATCTTTCCATCTTCCACAATCAAATCAACTCGCCAACTCGATTCAGGATTTTGATTAAATCCGCCAAAAATGAGAATCATCTCGTCACCACCTTGAGGTGTTCCATTTCCTGCCACGCCCCACTGAGTTTCATCCCAATATATTTGAACGGATTCGACTTTCGGATTTTGGGCTTTCACAAAATCAACAATTTCTTTTTCGTGTTCTTTCAGATAGGCGAGCTGCTTTTTCTTTATAGTTTCTTCATCTTCTTTTAGGTCTTTCGTTGATGAAGCAGCAATCGTTTTTCCTTGTTTTGTATCATCTTTATGTTTCACGATACATCCACCTATACATAGCAACACTGCAATTGTTACACCTATCGTCGTGATTTTTCGACTTTTCATAAGTCCTCATATCATTCTGTACAGATTTTTCTTTAAAATTTCACCTATCATTTCCTGAGCTATTATGGACTCATAGCTCAAATATTTTTGGAATCCTTTCCTCTTAATAGGTAGAATGATCTGTTGATTTTATCAAGGAAAATTCGAACCAGAAATTGAATCAATTGAAGTTGGATTCTCAACATTTGGTTTTGGTACAATAAAAAATGAATAGCCATTGAGTTCCTTATCATTAGCCCCATAGACCTTTAAACGAATGTCAAACCCTGATTCTGTAAAAGAACCGCTATCTCCTACTTTCACACTATCCCAGTCATACTTGACTCGAACAACTTCCGGATCATTCGACTTTATGTAGTTCGTAATTTCGGACTCGTATTTTTTTAAAAAGTCGACTTGCCTTTGTTTGAGCACTTCTGTATCTTCTTTGGTGGAGGAAGAAACATTCGTTTTTTCTTGCTTCATCTCTTCTTTAGATTTTACAGTGCAACCTGTGATGATGAGCAATGTGACACATAAAGCAAGTAAATTGAAAATCATTTTTTCTTGTCTCTTCATAAATCCTCCTTACAGGCTTTGAATCTTCCGGTTCTTACTCAATATAATCACCCTTAATACTAATATGATGGCCCATACTGAATGTCATCTTTTGATCAGAATCAAATACGACATCCACCCTCCATCCTGAATCTTCAAGTTGATTGACGGTTCCAAAAATTTCTATGACCTCATCTCCACTTTGCGGTGTCCCATTTCCACCATCAATCCATTGCGTTTCGTCCCAATAAATCTGGACGGATTCGATTTTCGGACTTTGAGCTTTCACAAAATCGACGATTTCTTTTTCATGTTCTTTCAAATAGGCTAGCTGCTTTGGTTTAATGGTTTCTTTGTCCTCTTTTGTGGTTGAAGAGGTGACAGTTTGCGCTTGTCTGCTTTTTTCACGTTCTTGCTTCACACATCCTAAAAGACATCCAATTGTTAAAATGAAAGCAAGTGCGATCATCAGATTGTTTATTTGTTTTCTCATAATTTTATTTCGTTTAAAAGTGTTTCCTCTATTGCATCTCTCATCGTCTAACTGACGGATCATTTCTTTTCTACCCGATATAAACTATCAGAACCAATTGAATCTATTTTAGGCATTTTATTTTCGTCTAACGTAAAATTCAGACTAAAATTTGTTAGATCACTTCCATTGGCATAACCATAAACTAATAGTATTTCGTCACCACCCTGAGGTGTTCCATTACCTCCTACAACTGTTCGAACACTATCCCAGTCATAAGACACCTGATGAATGTTGGCATTATGTTCTTTCACATAGGTCGTCATTTCTTGCTCGTGTTCTTTCAGATAGGCGAGCTGTTTTTGTTTAATGACTTTTTTGTCTTCTTTGGTTGATGAAGAAGCGATGTGATTTATTGGTTTCGTCTGTTCTTTTGGATTTTCAAGACAGCCTCCAAGACTTAAAAATCCAGCAATGGCAACAACCGTTACCATGATTTGTCTTGTTTGTAATTTCATAGCTTTTCCTTGTCCCAATTACTTAAATACTTCTCCTCCAACACCAAAACCATTGCTTAACATCATAGTTTTTAGATCAGGCATTTCATTAACAATCCCAATCGTGACATTCCAACCAGAATTTTTAATATGATTAAAACCACCATACAACTCGATGATTTCGCCACCTCCTTGAGGTGTTCCGTTGCCTGCTTCGCCCCATCGAATATCACTCCAATTAACCTGAACGGATTCTATTTTAGAATTTTTTGACTTTACAAAATCAACAATTTCTTTTTCATGTTCTTTCAAATAGGCAATTTGTTTTTGCTTCGTCGCTTCTTTATCTTCCTTGCTTGTCGAAGGGGTTGCAATGGGTGCTTGTTTCGTTTGCTCCTTTAATTTTATGGTACATCCTCCTACACTTGCAAGGAGAGCTAAGGTAGTGATTAATTTAAACGCCGTTTGTCTTATCATGTGCTATCTTTCTCTAAAATAGTTCTTTTTCAAAATGCATTGTACTTACTTAGGAAATAGGCTTTCCGCCAATCGTAGGTTCATGGAGCATAAACATTTCTCGCAGGTTAATTGATTGATCATCATTAATTGGAATATCTATTCCCCAACCAGAATCGTCAATATGATTAATGCCACCAAAAACATTTATATAATATTCGGGAGTTGTAATCCCACCATCACTCCATTGTATTTGATCCCAATCAATCTGAACGGATTCGACTTTTGAATTTTGTGCTTTGACTAAATCGACGATTTCTTGCTCGTGTTCCTTGAGAAAAGCGAGCTGTTTTTGTTTAATGGTTTCTTTGTCCTCTTTTGTAGTTGTAGAGGTGACAGTCTGCGCTTGTTTCGTTTGCCCTTTTGATTTTATAGTGCATCCTTCGATACTAAATAAAGCAACCATTGATGTTACTGTTAGCAAAATAATTTTAGTATGTTTCATCATAATTTTTCCTTAAATTTGAAAATAGATCGAAAAACTACTACTCCAATATTTCATCTCCTATGGTTATATCGTTGAATATGGAAATTTTTTTCAAATCAATTGAATCGTCATCATTAATCGGCATAGAGGCACTCCATCCAGAATTTTCAATATGATTTACTGTTCCATAAACCTCAATTGAATAATCAGGAAGTAAGAATCCTCCATCACTCCATCTCACATCAGTCCAATCAATCTGAACTGACTCAATTTTTGGATTTTGAGACTTCACATAATCAACGATTTCCTGCTCGTGTTCTTTGAGATATGCTACTTGTTCTTTTTTTATTTCTTCTTCAGATTTCTGTACGACTTTCTTTGAAGATGAGGCCGTTATCTTCTGTTCGGGTCTTTTGGTTAGATGCATGATCTTTCCTCCAAGAAAAACCAGTCCTAGGATCGGTAACAGAATAATCAAAAATAATTCCAGTTGTCTCTTCATCTCTTCTTCTCCAATCGTTCCTTTCATGACTGAACTAACCAGTCACTTTCTTTACTATTATAGCATCTTTCATTTGAATCTCAATCTAACTCACTAGTTAGAGACTTTATGCAGCAATCATAAAAGAACCTGCGGTGTTCTGCTAGAATATAGATAATCCTTTTTACAAATAACACCTAAGTGATGCTAAAAATTTAATTGTTGCATTTTTGTATAGCATCTAAATATATAATGAAACTTTCCACTGTGAGAAAAGTGCTAGAAACACCATTGTTTCTAGCACTCGGGAGTTTTGGGAGTAAAACAGTTTGGGAAACTGTTTTAGCCTGAGCCTAAAAATTAAAAAGCAAAGTGGTCCAAAATTAATTGAACACGGGCTGCGGATTGTGTCAAAAAGATAAGTTTTCCTAGAATCAAAAGATTCTGCGTCAAACTTCCTATTTTGACTTTATCCGCGAACACCCTTTGTATCTTTGATAAGTCATGGAACTTCTTCGAAGTTCGCTGACATCCGTACTCACTTAAGGAAAGTTTCTAAGAGGAGTTTATCTGCAATCAAAAAGGAACCTGGAGGTTCCTTTTGTGTTATTTTCGATACATCTTGACCTGAAGGTAAAGATCGTTATAAACTCCAAGCAATTTCTTGCCTAATTGTTGATAGACTTCCAAATGGTCCAGTGTTTCATCGCTTGGATAGAAGGATTGATCATTTTGGATTTCTTTTGGCAACATGGCTTTGGCTTTTTTATTTGGCGTTGAGTAGCCGACATAAAGAGCATTTTTCAAAGCATTTTTAGGACGAAGCATAAAGTTAATAAAGGCATATGCTGCTTCTTTATTTTTCACGGTTTTTGGAATGACAATGTTATCAAACCAAAGGTTGCTGGCTTCAGTTGGAACGACATAGCGAAGATCCTTATTGGCTTCGAGCATTTGGCTAGCCTCTCCTGAGAAAGTAACCCCAATAGCCGCATTGTTTTGGATCATATAGCCTTTCATCTCATCGGCCACCAAAGCTTTGATGTTTGGTGTCAAGGTGTAGAGTTTATCCACGGCCTCTTGCAATTTCTTTGGATCCTTTTCATTGAGGCTATAGCCCAAGGTATTGAGACCAATTCCCATGACCTCACGCGCACCATCGTACATCATGATGTCATTTCTGTATTCTTCACGCCAGAGATCTGACCAATGTTCCGGAGCATTTTTGACCATCTTGGTATTGTAGACGATCCCCAAGGTCCCCCAGAAATAAGGGACTGAATATTGGTTGCCCGGATCAAACGATTGGTTCAAGAGTTTTGGATCGATATTTTCCATCCCTTTGATCTTGGATTGGTCCAACTTTTCAACCAGATGTTCATCCATCATCTTGGCAATCATGTATTCACTAGGAATCGCAATATCGTAGGTGGTTCCCCCTTGCTTGATCTTGGTGTACATGGCTTCGTTGGAATCAAAGGTATCATATTGCACCTGAATCCCTGTCTCTTTTGTGAATTCCGTTAGCAATTCTGGATCGATATAATCTCCCCAGTTGTAGATGACCAGCTTGTCACTATTCTTGGTATTCATGCTCGCTTCGATCTGGTGGCTAATTCCCCAGAGGATCAGAATGACAAGGACAATCCCAGTTAGGAATGAATAAAGTTTTTTCATGCTGCTTCCTCCTTTTCACGGGTAATAAAGTAATAACCGATGACCAAGAGCACACTAAAGAGAAAGACAAGGGCGGACAAGGCATTGATACTGAGGGAAATTCCTTGACGCGCACGTGAGTAGATCTCTACAGACAAGGTTGTAAAGCCATTTCCGGTTACAAAGAAGGTCACGGCAAAGTCGTCAAGCGAATAGGTAAAGGCCATAAAGTAGCCGGCAATAATGGCTGGTGTCAGATACGGCAACATGATCTCTTTGAGCATTTGCACTTGGGTAGCTCCCAAGTCATAGGCCGCATTGACCATATCCCGGTTCATTTCCTTGAGTCGTGGCAAGACCATCAAGACCACAATGGGAATCGAGAAGGCCACGTGACTAGCCAGAACAGATAGGAAACCTAGCTGGTACTTCACCGTCGTAAAGAGAATCAAGAAGCTGGCCCCGATCATAACGTCTGGTGCTACCATGAGAATGTTGTTGATGGAGAGCAATGGTCCTTCTAACTTTTTCTTGGATTGGTAAATATAAATGGCTCCAAAGGTTCCAATCACTGTCGCAATCAAGGCTGACAAGAAGGCCAAGAGGAAGGTCTCTGATAAGATCAGCATCAGGCGACTATCTGCGAACAATTCATTGAAATGCTCAAGCGTGAAGCCCGTGAAGGCATTCATATCTCCCCCTTTATTGAAGGCATAAAAGATCAAATAGAAGATGGGAAGATAGAGGATCAGAAAGACGAAGCCTAGATAGAAATGGGATACTTTTTTCATCGTTCTCTCCTTTCTCTTGTTGCCCACATGGTAAGGAGCATAGCAAGGATCAGAACAACTCCGATGGTGGAACCCATTCCCCAGTTTTGTGTAGTCAGGAAGTGCTGTTCAATCGCAGTCCCCAAAGTAATGACCCGGTTTCCACCGATCATCCGTGTCAACATGAAGAGGCTCAGACTAGGAATAAAGACAGACTGCACACCTGAGCGGACTCCATTCATGGACAAGGGGAAGACCACATGACGGAAGGTATCCCAACGATTGGCTCCCAAATCATAGCTGGCATTGATCAAGTTTGGATCTAAATCATCTAAGACATTAAAGATCGGCAAGATCATGAAAGGCAACTCGATGTAGCTAGCTACAAAGATAAAGGAGAAATCGGTAAAGAGGATCTGCTGGGGCGCGACTCCGAGAAAGCTCAAAAAGCTATTAATAGAGCCGTCTTGACCAAAGATTCCGATAAAGGCATAGGCCTTGAGCAAGAGATTGACCCAGGTTGGCAAGACGATCAACATCAACCACAACTGCCGGTGTTTGAGCAGCGTCAAAAAGTAAGCAGTCGGGTAGGAGATCAAGAGCGTCACCAAGGTGACGATTCCGGCATAAAGGACCGAATTAAAGCTCATCTTTAAATAGGTCAAATTTTGCGAAGTGAAGAACTCTTTGTAGTTTTCAAGTGAAAACTGCCCTTCAACGTTGAAAAACGATTGAAAGATGATCATGACTACGGGAGCTAGGACAAAGAGAAAAATCCACAAGAAATAGGGGAGGATAAATAGATTAGAGGTTGTTTTCTTCATCTCTTTCCTCCTCAATGGCATTAATCAAACCAGCTTCTTGCTCTTCCACTTCAACGTACTCTTCGATCCGCGCATCGAATTCTTCTTCGGTTTCATTGAGACGCATAACGTGGATATCTTCTGGTTCAAAGTCTAGCCCGATGACTTCTCCTACGATGGCCTTACGAGTGGAATGGATCATCCACTCATTTCCCAAATCATCATAGGCGATGATCTCATAATGCACACCACGGAAGAGCTGGGTGTCCACCTTCACTTGGAGCTTGCCTTCTTCAGGAAGGGTGATTTGCAAGTCTTCAGGACGAATGACGACTTCAACTGGTTCGTTTGGACGCATTCCCCCATCGACGGCTTCAAAGCGTTTGCCATTGAACTCAACCAAGTAGTCCTCGATCATGCGACCATCTAGAATGTTAGATTCACCAATAAAAGTCGCTACAAAGTGGTTGATCGGTTCATCATAGATATCCACGGGAGTACCAGATTGGACGATTTCTCCTTCATTCATGACAAAGATCCAGTCACTCATGGCGAGGGCTTCTTCTTGGTCGTGGGTAACAAAGACAAAGGTAATCCCCAAGCGTTGTTGCAATTCCCGCAACTCATACTGCATGTCTGTCCGAAGTTTCAAGTCAAGTGCAGACAAGGGCTCATCTAAAAGGACCACTCGTGGTTCATTGATAATAGCCCGGGCAATAGCTACCCGCTGGCGTTGACCACCGGATAATTTTTGGATCGAACGTTTTTCAAATCCAGCTAACTGGACCATTTTCAAGACTTCTGAAACCCGACGTTCGATCTCAGCCTTGTCCACCTTTTTCAAACGAAGGGGAAAAGCCACATTTTCAAAGACCGTCATATGTGGAAACAGGGCATAGGACTGAAAGACGGTGTGGACATCCCGTTTGTTAGTAGGGACATCATTGATCCGTTCTCCATCAAGATAGACATCTCCAGTTGTCGCATCCAAAAGACCGGCAATGATATTCAGGATGGTCGATTTTCCTGATCCAGATGCACCGAGCAGGGTATAGAACTTCCCTTCTTCCAATTCAAAATTGATATCCTTTAGGACAACGGTTCCGCTATCTTCAAAGACCTTTGAAACGTTTTTAAACTCAATAATTGGTTTTTTCAATTCACATAAATTCCTTCTTTACTGCGATTACCAAACTGCTTTTCAAACGAAAATGCAGCGGCTGACAGGAAAACCTGTCAGACCACCAATACCTCTCGGGGACTTACTAGACTGCCCCACCTATTTACGGTATCGATAGGCACTCACCCCCTCTCCGACTGATGCTATCGATGGTTCACTATCAATTGTTCTTCAATACTTAAGCTCTTAGGCTTGGCCAATAATGCGAACTTCTGGTTCTAAACGGACGCCTGAGTGAGCTTCTACTGCCTCAATGACATGGGCGATCAAATCTTCGTAATCCTTAGCAGTTCCATTATCGACATTGACCATAAAGCCAGCATGCTTTTCAGAAACTTCCACACCACCGATTCGATAGCCTTTTAGACCTGCTTCACTGATCAATTGACCTGCAAAATGACCGACAGGACGCTTAAAGACAGATCCACAAGAAGGGTATTCAAGGGGTTGTTTCAACTGACGTAGATGGGTCAAACGCTCCATCTCCTGTTTGATTTGCTCGTGATTGCCTGGAGACAAAGCAAATTTGGCAGAGATGACGACAGCCCCTGTCTCTTGAATCTTAGAATGACGGTAGCCAAAAGCAAACTCTTTCGCCGACAAGGTTTCAATTTCCCCTTCCTTGGTCAAGACCTTACAAGATACAAGGACATGAGCAATCTCTCCCCCATAAGCTCCAGCATTCATAAAGACAGCCCCACCGACACTGCCTGGAATGCCACTAGCAAACTCGAAGCCTTTCAAACTATGGTGCAAGGCCACATGAGTGGTGTCGATGAGTTTAGCTCCTGCTTCTGCTTCGATCACATAACCATCCACACTGATGTCACGCAAGCGATCAAACATAATGACAAATCCCGGAATGCCCCCATCGCGGACAATGATATTGGACGCATTGCCAAGGACCATCCATGGGATTTGCTCTTGGTTTGCAAATTTGACGATGCGTTTTAATTCGTATTGGTTGCGAGGAAAAGCTAAAAATTCTGCATTCCCACCTACCTTTGTAAAGGTATAATGTTTTAAAGGTTCTTGAAAACGGATATCAATCCCTTCAAGAATTTGATTTATTTTTTCATTCATCTTTCTGTCTGTTCTCTCTCTATAAAATACAAACTATTATACCAAATTTTTAACTATTTTTCGACCCTAAAAAACAAAAGAAGGCCTATAATATTCAGGCCTTCCTTTTATCATTTACTATGCAATTTTACGAGTAATGGCACGATTCTTTTGTCCATCCAGAGCTGATTTGACCGAAATCCAAGCACCACCAAGAGTGAAGACAGCTAACATTCCTAGATTCAAGTAAAATTTGTCTGGGACATCCCCTTGAAATGTCGTTTCATTGACAATCGTCCAGGACAAATCAAATGGAAGATCGAGCTTACTCATGAGCGCCAAAGTATAATCTAATTGGTTGACCAAAAAGACCGTCAAGACCATCAAAATAGCTGAAACTACCACACCTTTTTTAGTCAATTTCTTACCAAGGATCTCATAACCTTTGATAGTACAATAACCGAGGGCAGCCCCTGCTAAAACAGATACATAGCCGAGACGCGCTACCAAGAGGGCAACTGCTCCACCGATGATTACACCGATCACAGCCCCTACAATCCCTAAAAGGAAGTTTTCTTCCCGCGCTTCATAAGCCTCAACTGTATCTTGCACTTCAGCTTGGTAGGCTCTAAAGGTTGCATCGTCGATTAAAAAGATCGCATCTCCAATTTGATACAGACCGATTGGTCCTTCCTCACCCGTTTCCGCATTCACTTGCACAAATTGGTGGTTGAGCAAGAAATCCACAATATCTTGGATAGCTGTCCATAAGGTTTCGACGGCCTTGCCTTTGGTCATTCCACCTTTGACAACGATCGAGGTCAAGTAACCATCAGAAGAGATAGCATTAATGGCTTTTGATTGTTCTTTTAATTCATTCCAAAGAATTTCACTATCTTCGATCAAGTCTCCTTCGGAACCTTGTTTCACACTGAGTGAAATGGTAAATACATTCTTGGTTTGAGCGCCTTCAATGACTAACAAGAAGCCTTCACGCTCTCCATACATCACACGGGCTTCGCCATCAAATTGCAGCCCAAGATCGGTAGCAATACTATATAAATATTCTGGTTTCATGTTTCCCCCTAAACTTTCGGGAAAGCTTGAGCTTATCCCCATACAATTCCCATTCTACCATAGGAGAAGCAAAAAGGACATATACATTCGTATACATCCTTCTTTCATTTGTGTTACATTGAGGTTTATTTCTCAACACGAACGCCAAATGTGTCGATTTTAAGTTGGAAAATCTGACCATCTAGCCCGAGTTCTTCGAGAGCTGCGACAAAGGCTGCTGTATGCTCTGAGGCTAAGAGGTTCATGATCGTTGGGCCTGCTCCTGACAGATAGGTGGCGTATGCCCCATGCGCATGCGCGACTTCTTTGACCTGAGGGAACTCTTTGACAAGAGATTGACGGTAGCGTTCGTGGAAATGATCAGACTCGATGGAGCGACCAGCCGTCAGCAAATCTCCCTTTAGGAGAGCTGCAATAGCAACATTGGCTACGCTACTGGCTGCAACAGCTTCTTTATAAGACCATTCTTTCGGTAGGACATTGCGACTATCACTGGTTTTCAATTGGTAGCTCGGTACAAAGGCCACAAGGTCACAGCTTGGGAAGTCAGCCGTGACATATTGGACATCTTCACCGATGTAGCTCGCAATGACCATATTTCCAAAGATAGCTGGAGCTACATTATCCGGATGACCTTCGATCTCGGTCGCGATGCGCAATTTCTCAGCATCTGATAGCTGGAGCTTGGCTAATTGGTTGGCCAATTCAATCCCTGCGACAATGACCGAGCTAGAAGAACCAAGACCACGCGCCAAAGGCACTTCACTAGTCATCTTGATCCGATGGGGCTGCATATCCGTTGAGATAGAGAGGGCTGTTGAGAGCAAGAGGTTTTTCTCGTCTGTCGGAATCCCTGCTCCTAGATCATGCTCAATGAACCAATCATCTGCTGGTCCAAGGACTTCAATGGTCAAATAGCGAGTCACGGCAATCCCTACAGAATCAAATCCTGGACCGACATTGGCACTGGTTGCTGGAACAATAATTTTCATGCTTATTCTCCCAAGACTTTAAAGGTATTCAAGAGTTCGAAATTCGCCTCTGAATCCAATTTTTCAACCAGGTTCTTGAATTGGGTCTGGTTGACTTGGTGGGTAATGATGACGACACTTGCATAGTGACCATCTGAGTCTTCTTGGAGGATTTGCTTGAAGGAAGCTCCTTCTGCATTAAAGATCTCCGCAAGACGCAAGATTTGACCAGTCGCATCTGGTGCCTTGATTGAGAAGTAATAATTGTTCTTCACGTCTTCTGGTTTAGCCAATTGAAGATGGCGACTGTATTCATTGAAGGCTTTACCGATTGTTCCTTCTTTTAGTCGACGGACAATGCGAACGAGGTCGGCTACGACACTTGTCGCAGTTGGTTTTTGACCAGCACCTGGTCCATAGTACATAGACTCACCAATACCGATGGATTCCACATAGACCGCATTCATGACATCATTCACTCCTGCGAGTGGATGTTGTTTTGGAAGGAAGGTTGGTGTTACTTCTGCTGCGATCCCTGACTCTGTTTCAACGATAGAGCCGACCAGCTTGATGACATATCCAAGGCTTTGAGCAACTGAGACATCCTGAGGAGTGATCTGGCTGATTCCTTTGTGACCCACTTGGTCAAATTGGATATTCATTCCAAAAGCGAACTGGCTCAAGATCACCATCTTGTAAGCAGCATCGATTCCTTCAACGTCGTTGGTTGGATCACTTTCAGCGTAACCAAGACGTTGCGCTTCTGCTAAAGCATCCTCATAAGTCCAGCCTTCTTCGACCATTTTAGTCATCATAAAGTTAGATGTTCCATTGACCACACCGAGCACTTTAGTCACCTTGTCGGAAGCAAGGGAATTCACCAAGGTCCGAAGGATTGGGATCCCACCAGCTACGGCTGCCTCATAATAAAGAGCCACTTGGTGTTTTTTAGCAATCTCTAGCAATTCGCTTCCATGGACGGCAAGAAGGTCTTTGTTAGCAGAGACCACGTGCTTGCCTGCTTCCAGCGCACGGGTGATAAAGGTCTTAGCTGGCTCGATACGACCCATCAATTCGACCACGATGGCAATGTCTTTGTCTTCAATGATCTCATCGACATTGGTCACAAAGTTGTAGTTGTGACCAGCAGCTTGCAATTTTTCCTTTTCCGCATCATCTCTAACCAAGACCTTAGCGATCTCGATTTCATCTTGAGCTGCCTGGGTGATTTTTTCATGGTTTTCTTTTAATAAAAATGGTACGCCACTTGCAACAGTACCAAATCCTAGTAAGGCAATCTTAACAGACATCCTATTGACTCCTTGAATTTTCTATAGTAGCTCCATTATAACAAAAACTTGAGCGTTTGACAGCCAATTGCCTTAAAAATTCTGAATTTTCATGACAGGATCTGCCTGTAGCAAGTTCTGGAAAAGAACATAGAATTTGTGGTACAATAAAGAAAATGATGAAAACGGTGACACTATGAGTAAACGAAGAGTACCTAAAAAAATCAAAGTCCTACTTGGAATCAATGCACTCCTACTGGTCTGTATCTTTATTTGTAGCTTTCTTCTGATCAAACAGATCACTCAGCCGAGGGACGGGAATACCAGTGGCACTGCCGTGACGCGTTCTCTCGAGGAAGGTAGCTCCTCTATAGAGTGGACTCGAGTGAAAAAACCGGTCAAACTGCCCATCCTCATGTACCACTCCGTACACAATATGGCCGAGTCCGAAGCTGCCAATGCCAATCTGATTGTCGATCCTGAGACCTTTGAAAGCCAACTAAAGGCCCTGAAAAAAGCGGGTTACTACACCCTGACACCTGAGGAAGCCTATCGCATCCTCGCCAAGAATGAAGTCCCAAAGGGAAAGAAATTTGTCTGGCTGACCTTTGATGATGGCGTCGAGGATTTCTATACCATCGTCTATCCGCTTCTCAAAAAATATAAGATGACCGCCACCAACAATATCATCACGGACTTTACCCAAAAGGAAAAAGAAAATGTCCTGACCTTTGACCAAATCAAAGAGATGAAAAAATCTGGCTTAACCTTTGAAAGCCATACGGTCAATCATCCAGACCTAGCCAATTCCAGTCTTGAGACCCAAAAGAATGAGCTGGTCGCTTCTAAACACTTGCTGGATAAGGTGCTGGATCAAAATACCAGCGTTATCGTCTACCCATCTGGTCGCTACAGCCAGGTCACGATCGATCAAGCCAAGAAAGCTGACTACAAACTAGGCCTCACCACTAAAAATGGACTCGCCAGTTCCGCTGATGGCCTCTACGCCCTCAAACGAGTCCGGATCCTTCCAACCACTACAGGAGAGGATCTCCTAGCCATGATCCAAGAATAAAGAAAGAGAGTGGGACAAAAGTCCTAGCCTCTCAATTATTTTTGGATTGTCGAGCAAGACGCAG
>ERZ1673737.1842-NODE-1842-length-19141-cov-5.547574_pt1 | contig 19141 bp, 18 predicted proteins | sample MGYA00580211_ERZ1673737 | MGnify/ENA primary metagenome ERZ1673737 (study PRJEB41218, sample SAMN15661789) | gut metagenome | host: Homo sapiens | place: Canada: London | collected 2015-08-20/2019-03-30 | study: EMG produced TPA metagenomics assembly of... | reverse complement strand
ATAAGGCTTGCGGGAATTGTAAATTTTTTATAAATTCCTTAAGTTGACCACATTGGGGTTCGACAGTATAAAACAACACTTCGATGATTGCGAAAGCAAGACAGGTGTACTCAATAAATCGGAGAAAAGTAGAAATATGATTGCTGCGCCGAGAGGGTATGACAGTAAGGAAAAACATTTAGGCGAACACACACCATAAAATACTCTGATATCATCCTGAATTTGGATGTGTAGATATATAGATTGAAAAGAAATGAAAACGAGATGACGGAAAAATGAGGGGAGATAATGATGCAAAATTCAAAATATACAGTTTTAATGTCGGTATACTATAAAGAAAAACCGGAATATCTATCATTGAGTATTGAAAGCATGCTGAATCAAACTGTTAAGCCGGATGAATTTATTATCGTAAAAGATGGTCCTCTCACGACGGAACTTGATGAAGTGATAAATAATTTTGTGACGGCGTATCCTAAAACGTTTAATATTATAGTCAATGAAACTAATCTTGGGTTGGGACCAGCACTTGCAAAAGGAATAGAAAATTCTAAAAATGAGCTTATCGCCAGAATGGATTCGGATGATTATGTGGTCAGCACGAGATGCGAAAGGCAGTTGGAGAAGTTTAGAGAAGATCCAAAATTGGGAATGGTTGGATCTTATGAGGCTGAATTTGTAGATGATATAGATAATGTTATATCAATTCATAGAGTGCCATCTGAGAATGATGAAATCGAACGATTTATGCACCGTAGATGTTCAGTATTGCATCCAACAGTTATGTATAAAAAAAGTGCGGTGTTAAAAAGCGGCAACTATCAGTCAGTCTTGCTATATGAAGATTATGATCTGTTTGCAAGAATGGTGCTAGAGTATCACATAAAAAGTTATAATATTCCGGAACCTCTGTATTATATACGAACTAGTGAAGACTTTTTTAAACGTCGTGGCGGCATTAAATACGCAAAAACTGTTTTGAAATTTAAGTGGGGACAGTATAGGAAAGGGTATATGTCATTGATGGATTTTTGTATTAGTGGTTTGGGGCAAGCATTTGTTTGCGTGCTTCCGAATTCATTGAGAAAAAGCTTTTACATGAAATTTTTGAGAAAGTAATATAGGGATAAAAATAATTATGACAGAACCGATAAGAGTTTTACAGGTTGTAGCATCATTAAATGCTGGAGGAATGGAAAACTATATAATGAATTTGTACCGAATGGTTGATAAATCAAAGGTGCAGTTTGATTTTGTAGTTCATCATGCAGCTGTTGGTCTTTATGAGGATGAAATACAGGAACTGGGCGGTAAAATTTACCATTTTACAGTATTGGATGATAAAAATGTTGTTAAGTATATTTCTGAATTGAACAGGTTCTTTGATGAGCATAAAGAGTATCAAATCATTCATGGTCATCTAAGTAGTCTTGCTGTTTTTTATCTTGGAGTAGCAAAGAAATATAATGTACCATGGAGAATAGCTCATAGCCATGGAGCTGGCTTTTTGCATACCTTGAAAGGGACGGCAAAATATTTGTTATTCAGAACAACAAAATGGAATGCTAATGTTCGTCTGGCGTGCTCAACGGAAGCAGGTAAGTATCTTTATGGAAAAGACACTTTTGAGTTTGTACCAAATGGAATAGATGTGGACAGATTCACGTTCGATGAAAACAAGCGCATTGAAATGCGGAAAATGCTTGGTATCCGTGACGAGTATGTTATTGGTCATGTTGGAAGATTTAATTTACAGAAAAATCATGAGTATCTTTTGCGGATTTTTAAAGAAGTTCAGCAAAAGACACCGAATATCAAGTTATTACTTCTGGGAGAAGGAGAGCTGTTTTCAAAGATTCAAAATTTAGCAGAGGATTTGGAAATCAAGGATAAAATTATCTTTGCTGGGGTTCATAAAGATGTAGAGAATTATTATCAGGCAATGGATGCTTTTGTTTTACCATCCTTGTTTGAGGGACTTCCTGTAACAGGAATAGAAGCGCAGTATTCAGGACTTCCTTGTTTCTTTTCAGATGAGGTGACGAGGGAAGTTAAGATATGCTCTGACACAAAATTTTTGAAAATCGGCAATGAAAATCTTGGCTTATGGGTAGATGCTATCAGCCAACAAAGAATAAACAAGGAACGAAATAAAATTGAACTAATTACGAAAAAGTTTGATATAAGAACTGCTGCAAAATCAATGGAAAAAAGATATATAGATTTGTGGAAACAAAGTAATAGTTGAAAGGATTATTGATATATGAGTAAAAAGGTTGGGATAATAACACAACATCGAGTGGTTAATTACGGGTCGGTTTTGCAGACCTATGCATTACAAGAAAAAATCAAAGATATGGGCTATGAATGTGAAGTCATTGATTATTATCCAGAACGTTTTACTCCGCTCGGGATGCTAAAAAGGATAAAGAACAAGGGAGAAAAATTCCAAAAGAGTTTTTTGATTAGAAATGCTGCAAGAGCAATAATTATTCCATCTTACATTATACGATTTCGGATGTTTTTTAAGTTTCTCAATGATTATATTGATATGACACCTAAAACATATAAAAGTGAGAAAGAATTAGAAAGCGAAAATTTTGATTATGATGTTTATTGTACAGGAAGCGATCAGGTCTGGAATTATGGATGGAATGAAAGAATTGAATATCCGTATTATCTGGCATTTGCTCCTGAGTCAGCCAGAAAAATATCATATGCTGCAAGTTTTGGAAAAAGTAAATTAGAATCAGATGAAGTAAATGAAACGAGGCGTCTTTTAAAAAGATACGATAGTATTTCTTTGAGAGAACTATCAGGAGTAGAGATTGTTGATAAATTGGGAATCGAGAATAGTACAAATGTTTTAGATCCCACATTGTTATTAAGTGGAGAAGATTGGAGAAAAATTTCTTCCAGAAAGTTCACGAAGGACAGGTATATTCTAATTTACAATTTGAACAGAAATCCAAGAATTGATGCGTATGCAAAAGAACTTTCAATTAAAACAGGTTTGGAAGTTAGGTATTTAAGTTATCAATTACATGAGTTTTACAAGAATGGAAAAATGTTCTGTAATCCACCGGTTGAAGATTTCCTTGCCTTAATTGATGGGGCAGACTATATTATAACAGATTCGTTCCATGCGACAGCATTTTCTTTGAATTTCAACAAAGAATTTGTAATTGTATATCCGGGAAAATACAGTACAAGATTGCAAAGCATCTTAGAAATTTTAGGATTAACAAATCGAGTTGCAAAAAATGAAAGAGATTTGAGCATTGTTGAATCAAAAATTGATTACAACCGTGTAAATGAGATACTTGCGGCAGAAAGAAAACGTTCTTTGCTATGGCTTAGCAATGCTTTGAGTGGTGTGAAAAATGAAGACAGTATGTGAATTGAATATGTGTAATGGCTGTATGGCTTGTGTGGAAAAGTGCCATAGAAATGCAATTACAATCAAAGATGATTTGAAGTATTATAATGCTCTGGTTGATACTAAAAAATGCGTTGACTGTGGACTTTGCACGAAAGTGTGTCCACGAGAAAATGATAATGACATGAGTAAGCCGAAATGGTGGTATCAAGGATGGGCAGATTCTGAAATAAGAGAACATGCTTCATCTGGGGGTGCTGCATCTGCAATTATTCGCGCATTTATAAAGCACGGTGGATATGTAGCATCTTGCTTGTTTGACAGCGGAAAATTTGTATTTGAAGTAACAAATGAGATGGCAGTTGCAAGAAAATTTGCAGGATCAAAATATGTTAAGAGTAATCCGGAAAAAATTTACGGAAAAATTCAATCACTATTGAAAGCAAATCAGAAAGTTCTTTTCATTGGATTGCCCTGTCAAGTAGCAGCGGTGAATCAATTTATTAAAGATAAGACCAATTTAGTTACCGCTGATTTGATATGTCATGGAACTCCATCACCTTATTTACTTAAAAAGTGCCTTCAAGAATATGGACATGATATAAATACCCTTACAGATATCAATTTTCGAATAAAAAGTTTATATGAGTTGAATAGAGACGGGAAACCTATTGCAGCGTTTCATACTATGGATAATTACCTTATCGCATTCCTTCACTCATATGATTATACAGAAAATTGCTATTCGTGTAAGTTTGCTACTTTAGACAGAGTATCTGATATAACGCTGGGAGATTCTTGGGGAACCGAACTAAGTGGAGAAGTGAAAAATGGTGTGTCACTAATTCTTTGTCAGAGTGAAAAAGGTAAAGAGCTGATTGAGAGTGCTGGATTAAACCTTTTAGATGTCGACATCAATAACGCGATTTCACATAATGAACAGTTAAATAAACCTTCAAAATGCAGTAAATCGCGTGATCAATTCTTTGAAAACTATAACAGGTACAATAACTTTGGAAAAGCCTTGGTGAAAACAGCACCAGGAATTGTGGCGAAAGAAAAAGTAAAATCTATCGTTAAGTATATTGTTCGTGGGGTGGGGGGGGGAACACAGGCCTTCATGATTACAGTAAAAGACGGTAAGATGTAATTGCGAGTCGGCAACGGTAACGGAGGAAAACATATGAGCAAAAAGAAACTTTTAATATACTATCCAGAAAGTATGCTTAAACCAGTAGGAGGTCCGGCAGGGTATCTATTTAATTTGAGACAGGGCTTAGATACATTGAACAAGGAGGAATTTCCGATAGATGTTTCTTTTTATGAAGCGGCACCTAAAAGTTTAAGGGATACTGTCAAAAATAAAGACAAAATACCAAAACGTTTGCGAGAATTTAGAAGAGCAGTTGATGACATTTTTTATGAAAAAAAGGCGTATCCATTGGACGAGAAATTACATCAATATGATATGATTCATTTCCATTCAATTGATGCAATGTATTTATGTAGAAAAACTTTGGAAAATTATAAGGGAACTGTAATTCTAACATCGCATTCTCCGTGCGCAAAGTTTAAGGAAAAACTAGCGTGGCTGAATCCGTTTGATTATAAGATGTTGAAAAAATGGGTTGACAGAATTGAAGAAATGGATGCCTATTCTTTTAAGCGCGCAGATTATATTATTTTTCCATGTAAGGAAGCGGAGGAACCATATTATCATACATGGGAAGGTTATGAACAACTCCGAGAAGAAAAAAAGTATCGTTATATGCCAACTGGAATAGTTGGATGTAAAGCAAAAGTAAATAGAGAAGATTTCAGAAAGAAATACGGAATTCCAGACAACGCTTTTGTGATTTCTTATGCCGGAAGGCACAATGAAATAAAAGGATATGCTGACTTAAAAAGACTTGGAGAAAAGCTCCTTGCGGATAAGAATGTATATTTTCTAATAGCTGGAAAAGAAGAACCGATGACGGGATTGAAAAACGATCACTGGATTGAGGTGGGATGGACAAATGATCCACATTCACTTATTGCCGCTTCAGATGTTTTTGTATTGCCAAATCATGAAACATACTTTGATTTGATATTATTAGAGGTTCTTTCACTTGGAGTACCCGTTGTAATGAGTCGCACAGGCGGGAATAAGTATTTTGAACAGTTCAAGCAACCGGGATTAAAATTTTATGATACGTTGGAAGAAGCACAAGATAGGATATTGGATATTAAAAAAATGCCAGTAGATGAATTGTGCGATGCCAAAGCTGGAATAATTGAAATGTTTAATAATGAATTCACTGTTGAAAAATTTGCAAAAAATTATATTAATATTATTTCAGAAATTGCAGCAAGCATTAGATGACATATAGGAGACTTTTGATGAGCAGCGTATTCTCAAAGGTAAGAAGAAAAATTGAATATATCCATAATAAAAAAGCAACTTATGATTACGCTCCTCAGCAGGGAGATTGGGAAAAATATGGATCGCCAGTGTTTGGCGATGAAACGACAGCCTCCGTGTTTGATCCATTTGTAGTAATGATAGAAGATAGATACCGCCTTTTTGTCTCGGAACGAAAAAATAGCGGAATAATATGTACTGATTCTACGGATGGTACAGAATGGGAAAAATGGAAAGTTGCTTTAGAAGCAGGGGATAAGGGAAGCTGGGAAGAACGGGTTAATCGCGCTTCTGTTTGTAAAATAGATGGAAAATGGTTGATGTGGTACACTGGACAAAGTAGAAATAATAGTGCAATAGGCATCGCCACAAGTGATGATGGCATTCGATTTACAAGAATGCAACAAAAACCAATTCTTGTTCCGAGTGAGCCATACGAAAAAGGCTCGGTTATGAATCCGTGTGTTCTCTGGGACAAAGATGAAAAAATCTTTAAAATGTGGTATGCAGCTGGTGAGCAATTTGAACCAGATGTTCTTTGCTATGCGGAAAGTAAAGATGGCATTAACTGGGAAAGGTATGCAAATAACCCTATACTTGAAAAGTCGAATGAAAAGTATGATCAATGCAAGGTAGGCGGATGCGATATTTTGAAGGAAAATGATAGATACTATATGTTCTACATTGGATATCAAAATGTGGATACAGCTAGAGTTTGTATGGCAGAGTCAAATGACGGAATACATAATTGGGTTAGAAGTATGGATAATCCTGTTATTTCACCAGAAAAAAAATCCTGGGATGCAGATGCAGTTTACAAGCCTACGGTTGTTTTAAATAAACAAAAAAACAAACTGTTGATGTGGTATAACGGTAGAAAACAAAATTGTGAGCGAATTGGTTTGGCAGAATATCGCATCAAATAGAAGATATGGGGAGGGTTAACCGATGATAGTAAGTATAATTATTCCGGTTTTTAATACAAAATATGAAGATTTATTAAAATGTTTGGATAGTATCCTTGCTCAAACTTTCCCCAATTTTGAAGTGGTTATTATTGATGATGGAAGTGAAGATTATTACGGTAATAGACTAGATGAGTTGGTTCAGTTAGATTCTCGTATAAGTGTGTTTCACAAGAAAAATGAAGGGGTCTCAGTAGCTCGTAATTTTGGAGTGAATAAAGCAACAGGACAGTATATCTTATTCGTTGATGGTGATGATATATTAACTCCGTGGTTACTAGAAAGCGCGGTCCAAGCTGTTGAGGATTATGATTGTGATGTTATAGTTGGAATGATAAATACAACAGATAAAAGGCCAAGTATTTTTCCAAGTAGAGAAAAGAACGTAAAATTTGAACTGTTGGATGATCATAAGAAAAAAGAATTGGAGTGTCATATTTTTTCAAAAAGCTGTGAGAGGTGGAGACCTGATCAGGATGGATGGGAATTTAATGGAGAAGGATGTTGGGCACATTTCCTGAAGAAGGAGATTGCACTGGAAAATCAATTTATCCCAGGAGTTGCAGTTGGCGAAGATACTATTTGGGCATTAACCATGTTAAATAGTTCTAAGGATTACCGAATTGGAATGCTTTATGAAAAATGGTATTATTATATTCAAAATGATTATAGTGTGTTGAATAAATATAATCCTAAAATCGTGGGACAATTAACTCTTCCAGTGGATATTCTGGAAAAAAAGTATGGTGCTTCAACAGGCATTGTGCATGTCGCATATACAGATTGGTTACTTATGAAGCTAAAACATATATGTTTTAGAGCATATTTAGCAGAGGAAAATACTGACCCATTCAATAAGAAAGTGTCTGAATTTTCAAAAGTTTTACATACTGCTCCATGGATCGAAGTTTTAAACAGACGTAATACTCAACCGTTCAAAAAGAGACTGAAGTTTTTTTTGTATGATAAGAATATTGCGTTATACTTCTACTCTTGCTTGAAATTGGTGAAAAGAAAAAAATACGATATAGAGGACGGGAGTAGAAATGAAAGTAAAAATTAATCACACATTATTTATAACGCTAAGTTTAATTACGCTGCTGATTGCAGGAAATTATTGGGGGATTGCTCAGTTCGTTTTGCCTTATAAAGCGAGACTATATATTTTGGTTCTTTCTGGAGCGATACCTTTATTATTACCGCTGTATTATAAGAAAAGAAGTATTATTATACCTTGGATGCTTTGTTTTTTCTTTGTGCTTTTTAGAAATCAAGAATTTTTGAGTGGAGGCTACTACAATTCAATAAGATTAATAGGCGCTTACTTATTCATATTTGCCAGCGTTAAAAGTTGTGATTGGATAAAAAAGGCACCCCAAATAATAACAGCCGTAGGAATAGCAAATGTTATTGCAACTCTTTTGTTTTTTGTGAATAATGGATTGTATCAGCTTTTTATTAATACAACTTACAAACAATATCAAGATGGAACACAAGACGGATTGTATGGGTATCGAGCGGCTCTTGCAGATCATTACTCTCAAAATGGAACATATATTACAATAGTTTTATTGACTGTATGGGCTGTATTTTTGACCTTAAATGGTCACGAAAAGAAGCGAAAATATATAATGATAGCTGGTATTGCTACAGTTATCGCACTTCTTCTTACATCTAAAAGAGCACATTTGCTTTTCGGCGTAGCAACTTTAATAGTCGTTTATTATGTTGTTAATCCTGAAAAAAGGTTGTTAAAATCCTTCAAGCTCATGATGGCAGCGGTGGCTGCTTTGATAGGATTGAATTTTCTTATGGATTATGTTCCAGATATTGCAAGAGTATTTGAACGATTTCAAACAGCCGGATCTGATAATGCAAGTTTATTGCGGATTCTTATGTGGGATAGGGCGCGCTCTATTTTTAATCAAAATCCAATATTGGGAATCGGATGGTATGGATTTCGATATAAATCCGGCTTGAGTACGTTAACGGGTGCCACTGCTGGGTGTCATAATATATACCTTGAATTATTATGCGAAACAGGACTTTTAGGTTTCTGTGTGTTTATTATGGCAATGGCATCAAGTATAGTAATAACATGGAAAAATATTAATTATCTTAGTCATCAAGAACGTGATGTCGAATTGACAAGTATAAAATTAGCCTTATCGGTTTCGTTTGCAATTCAATTTTTTGTGTTGTTATATGGAATGACAGGAAATCCTATATATGATTCGACTTTTTGTTTCTATGCAGTCGCAGTGGCAATTAACATCTCTTTTACATCAAATATGCGAGGTAGAATATGAAATATGATTATTTAGTAGTAGGCTCCGGCCTTTACGGAGCAATATTTGCACATGAAGCAAGGGTACATGGCAAATCTGTATTAGTTGTTGATAAACGCCCCAATATTGCGGGCAATATTTATACCGAGAACATTGAGGGCATTAACGTCCATAAGTACGGCGCACATATCTTCCATACCAACAACAAAAAGGTCTGGAATTATATCACCCAATTTGCCGAGTTCAACCGCTTTACGAACTCGCCTGTAGCCAACTACAAGGGCGAGCTTTACTCGCTGCCGTTCAACATGTATACCTTTAATAAGATGTGGGGCGTGGTTACGCCGGAGGAGGCTGCCGCCAAAATTGAGGAGCAGCGCAAGGAAATCACCGGCGAGCCGAAAAACCTAGAAGAACAGGCAATCTCTCTCGTGGGCCGTGACATCTATGAAAAGCTCATCAAGGGCTACACCGAGAAGCAGTGGGGCCGCGACTGCAAAGATCTGCCCGCCTTCATCATCAAGCGCCTGCCCGTGCGCCTGACCTTTGACAACAACTATTTCAATGCCTTGTATCAGGGAATCCCAATCGGCGGCTACACCAAGATGATTGCCAACCTGCTGGACGGCATCAAGGTGCGCCTGAATACGGACTATCAGGAGCACAAGTCCGAGCTGGATGCGCTGGCTGACAAGGTGGTCTACACCGGCCCCATTGACGCCTACTTTGATTATAAGCTGGGCACCCTCGAGTACCGTTCGGTGCGCTTCGAGACGGAGCTGCTCGACCAGCCGAACTTCCAGGGCAATGCTGCCGTCAACTACACGGACCGTGAGACGCAGTGGACCCGAATCATCGAGCACAAGTGGTTCGAGTTCGGCAAGGATGAGAATGGAAATGACTTGCCGAAAACTATCATCAGCCGTGAATATAGCAGTGAATGGAAACCGGGGGATGAGCCGTATTATCCGGTCAATGATGCTAAGAATAGCTTGCTGTATTCTGAGTACAAGAAGTTGGCAGATGCAGAGAATAAAGTGATTTTCGGCGGTCGTCTGGGCGAGTACAAGTACTACGATATGGATCAGGTTATTGCTGCTGTACTAGAGAAATGTGAGAAAGAATTCGTGGGAGAAAATGTATGAGCAGAATTGGTATATTAACTTTTCATTCTGCAAATAATTTTGGTGCATTGCTACAGGCTGTATCATTACAAAAGACAATTATAGAACATGGTGGTACAGAATGTGAACTTATAAATTATGAGCCAGAGTTTATTTATAAGGATTATTCAATTAGCCCATTCAAAAGTAAGCATCCGAAAGTTATTATTAAAAGCATACTGAGAATTCCGGATAAGATCAAGCGAAATTCAAAGTTTCAGTCATTCAGAGAAGAAAATACAATTTGTTCAGGACAATGCCAAAGTGAAGATTCTTTTGAGAAGACTTGCAACTCCTTTGAAAAAATTATTGTAGGTTCGGATCAGGTATGGAATTACAATCTTACTGAGCATGATATGCACTACTTTCTGCCGGAGATCGATGACTCAGTAGAAAAAATAGCTTACGCAGCAAGTACAGGCGGTGCTGATTTTTCAACAGATGAATCGAATGAAATGATTCAGTGTCTTCAAAGGTTTAAGAATATCTCGGTAAGAGAAAGTGCATCCAAAGAGGCTCTTAATCAAAGATTAAAAGAAAAAAACATTGAAATTGTATTAGATCCGGTTTTCCTCACAACCCAAAGCAATTGGTTGCGTTTGGCGGCAAAGCCAGTAAAAAAAGATTACATCCTTTTTTTCAAAATGGGATATAGTAAGACCGCTGAACCGGCGCTGGAGTTTGCTAAAAAATTAAGCGAAGAAACAGGCTATGAACTTCTTATGTTGTGGGATCAGGAAACGTGGTTTAAATATCGTGATGTTAAGCACATTGGAGCTGCAGGCCCAGCAGAATTTTTGCAGTGGATTGCAGGTGCAAAATGTGTAGTAACAAATTCGTTTCATGCTACAGCTTTTTCTATTATCTTGAACACACCTTTTTATGTGGAAACAGAGATTGAAAGAAAAGATAGGGTTCTTAATATTCTCAATATTTTCAAGTTAGAGAAATCTGGACTTGTAAAAGGAAAATCTGCAAATGGATTGAACATACCAAAAATTGAATGGAATGTAGTGAATTTACTACTGGACAACGAACGTCACAGGTCACTGGATTACATTGATAGGATATTAAAATAAGCAGTTCTGCCTTGGTATTTTATAGCCACATATCAAGGCAGAACTTGTTATAGGAGATACTAATGAGTCGTAAAACAGAATTAGCAAAAAATACGGCCATACTGACAGTGGGAAAGTTATGTACGCAGTGTATTAGCTTTTTCCTACTGCCTTTATATACGGCAATTTTATCAACGGAAGAGTATGGTACATTTGATTTATTAGTCACATATTCAGCTTTATTATTGCCTTTGGTAAACTGGCAACTAGATCAAGGACTATTTAGGTTTATGTTAGATTACCGTGGGAACAAAGAAGAAGAAAGCAAACTTTTGTCAACATTGTTGTTTTCTAGTATGATGCAATCTGTTGTCTATTTTGGTATGTATCTAATAATTACTCCCAAATTACATATCGAAAATGCATACTTCCTTTTGCTTTATGTGATTTTACAGGTATTTACAGCACTGTTCTTGCAGTTTGTAAGGGGATTAGGAGAAAGTGTCAAATATACGGTAGCATCTTTTATCTCGGCAACAACAACGACAATATTAAATGTTATTGCTTTGGTTATTTTGAAAATGGGACTCCAAGGATTGTTTGTTTCCACGTTATCTGCACAGATTGTTACATTAATTTATTTGATATTTGCATCAAAATGCTGGGAATATATTTCTCCAAAAAATATTCACCTGAGTATATTTAAAAGTGTTGGAACGTACTCCATTCCGCTAATTCCAAATAATTTGGCTTGGTGGGTTGTAAATGCTTCAGATCGAACAATTATTGCACATTTTCTTACAACAGCAGCAAATGGAATTTACTCTGTTGCAAACAAATTTCCAAATGTATTTATAAGTTTTTATAATATCTTAAATTTATCTTGGACAGAAACAGTTTCATTGCACTATGGTGATGAAGATAGGGATGAATTTTTGACAGAAACAATGACATCATTGTTCAAGTTATTTGCAGCAGCTTGTTTTGGTATTGTTGCCTGTATGCCTTTTGTTTTTCCCATAATGGTTAATCTAAAATACAGCGCTGCATATAATCAGATTTTGATTTTAATGTATGCGATGCTTTTCCGTGTATTGGTTGGATTATATAGTTGTGTCTATGTGGCACAAAAAAACGCAAAAAAGATTGCGTACACATCAATCTCAGCGGCTATTATTAACATCGCAGTCGATTTGGTTTTAATTAACAAGATACAAGTGTTTGCAGCATCCCTTTCAACGCTGATTGCCTTTCTTTCAATGTTTATTGTTCGTTATATTGACGTAAATAAAACTGTACACATGAAAATTAGAAAGCCTATTATTATTGGCAGTGTCCTTATTGGTGGGATGCTCATAGGAACATACTATTGCGGAAATAGGATGATCCAGTTTGCAGCACTTTGTATTACTGCAGTTTATGCAGTTTTAACTAATGTGGACATGCTGAAATCGGGTGTAAATCTGGTGAAGAGTCGTCTTGGAAAATAAAACTTGAAATAGTGTGAGTTGGGGAGGACAATCTTGAGAGCAGAGTAGAGCAGAGCAGATAATATTGACATTCTGAAAGCAACTTGTGCTTTTCTGATTGTTTGTATTCATGTACCGTTTCCGGGAGTAATTGGAGAATATTTTACAGCATTGACTAGAATTGCTGTACCAGTATTCTTTATGATAACCGGATACTTCTACTTTGATGTCGAGGAAAAAAACGGCGAGACTCGGCAGATAAAAAAGATTTTTAAATTGGTACTTGAAGCAAATGTACTTTATCTGCTGTGGGATTCTTTTTATGCCGTATTAAGCCGAAACATGAGCTTCTTCGCTTGATACATTTACGATTGAAAATGTGCTGAAATTTATAGCTTTCAATGAGTCTCCGCTGAAGGGGCATCTTTGGTACTTGGGAGCAATCCTGTATGTGCTGATTATTATGCACATCTTTGATAAGCTGAAAATCGAAAAATGCCTTGTTTTTGCGGCACCGTTTTTACTGATGGGAGATTTAATTCTAGGAAAATATTCTGTTCTGTTGCTTGGAAGAGAATTTCCTTATATCCTTGTCCGCAATTTCTTGTTTGTTGGTATTCCTGATTTCTGTATAGGGCGGTTGATTAGAAATGGATTTGGGCAAAAAGTCAAAAAGAAAGTCTTGGCTATTTTCTTGATTGTGTTTTCTGCGACATCACTGCTTGAACGATTTGCTCTGGTTAGCCTTAATGTTAATTCAGCAAGAGATCATTATATCAGTACGACCTTATTGGCTATTACGGTATTCTTATTTACCTTGCAATGTCATGGGAGTAATAAAACACTAGCATTGATTGGAAGAAAATATTCCACATGGCTTTACATTTTGCATCCGATATTTATTACCTGTATTGGCATGGTTGCCCATAAAGTGGGTGTGTACGGCATCTATAAGTTCATTGCGCCAATCGTGGTTTACATTACAACATTGATTTTTTTGATGATAGTTGACAAGATAAAAATGGCGGCAGTAATAGACCGCTGAAAGAAGGTGGCAGTTTGATAACAGAAGTGAAAACGAAAGTTTATGCTGGAAGATTGAAAGATAGGGCTTCTCTGTTACGCAGTTCATCCGGTGGAGCTTTTGTAGCTCTTTCGGATTGTTTTCTGGATAACGGTGATGCCGTGGTTTGCGCTGTGTACAATTATGAAGATCACGCCACTGAGTTTCAACTAATCGAAAACAGAGAAGAACGTGACAAGTCTATTGGCTCTAAATATATGCAGAGCAAGCCAGGAAAAATCTATAAGATCGCAGAGGACTGGCTGATTAATCATCCGGAAAAACGATTGCTTTTTGTCGGCATGGGATGTCAGGCCGATGGCTTTCGTAAGTTTGCGGAAATGAAGGGATTCCGTGAACGAGTATGGATAGTTGATATTATCTGTCATGGATCGCCGAGTCCAAGGCTCTGGAAAGAATATGCTGAGTCTGCTGAGAAAAAGTATGGGAAGATTACATATTTGACATTTAAGGATAAGCGGAATGGTTGGAAAGCTCCGACGGCATATGTAACAGCTGGCGGTCAGGAGCATCTGATAAAGGATTATGTTAAAGTCTTTTATAACCAATGTGCATTACGTCTGTCCTGCTATGAATGTCCGTATGCGACAACTGAACGAAAGACGGATATGACAATCGGAGATTTCTGGCATATTGAGGAAACAATTCCGGACTTCTATGATGAAAAAGGCAACTCAATCTTCCTGATCCACACAGACCGAGGAGAGCAGCTCTTTGAGACAGTCAAAGTGAAGTTGGAGTATAGACTAAGCGATACAAAACAATGCTGGCAGGCGAACTTGGAAGCTCCTACTAAAAGATCAGAGCAGAGAGATGAATTTTGGAATGATTATCAAAGGAAAGGAGTGGATTTCGTTATGAAAAAATATGGAACAACTCCCTTAAAAACGAAAATCAAAAACAAGCTTGTTAAGCTAATATCAATCGGGGGGGGGCAAACCCTAAATCCTGATTTGATTTATTATGTTGACTACTCCGAAAGGAGGGCGGCATAATGAATTGGTCGCAGCCTAAGGTATATGCTGTAAAGCATAAAGACGAAGAAATCAGGGCAGCTTCACGTTCTGGTGGTATTTTCACGGCATTGTCAGACTTGGTTTTGGATGATGGTGGTACTGTTTATGGATGCGTTTTAACTGATGATTTTCATGCTGTTCATGTGAGAACTGATAGCAGAGATGGACGAAATCAAATGCGTGGTTCAAAGTATATCCAAAGTAAAATGGGAGATACATATAAGAAAGTACAGGAAGATTTGAATGCAAAAAGAGAGGTGCTATTCTCTGGAACTTCTTGTCAAGTCGCTGGATTAAAGCATTTTCTTGGTAAAGATTATGACAACCTTATATGCATAGATATTGTCTGTCATGGAGTTCCGAGTCCTGTTGTTTGGGATAAGTACCTTAGATGGCAGGAACATAAGAATCATGGAAAAGTTGTTAAGGTTGACTTTAGAAACAAGAAGGATTTCGGATGGAAAGATCATGTTGAAACCATTTGGTTTGATAATGGAAAAAATGTAAGTAGCCCGATTTTTAAGAATCTCTTCTATGGTCACATGGTTCTTAGACCGAGTTGTTATGAATGTCCATATAAGTCCATCATGCATCCAGGAGATATTACGATAGCAGATTATTGGGGAATCGAAAAGGCTGCTCCGGAATTCGATGATAATAAAGGAGTGTCATTGGTCCTAGTTAATAATGAAAAGGCTGATAGCATCTTTGAAAATGTGAAGATTGAATTGAAGTGGAAGAGCACAAGAATTGAAGATAGTATGCAACCACCTTTGAAAGCCCCATTTCCAAAACCAGAGGGAAGAGAACAGTTTTGGAACGATGTGAATGATAAATCTTTTTCGTATATTGCCAGAGCATATGGGGACAATGGAACTGCAAATTATATAAAGAAGGTTCTGAGAAGAGCAAAACGAAAAATACAGCACTTAATAAGTAAAACTTGAGGAAAGGAGTATTTATGAGTGGAAAAGCATTAAACAAGCAGGAAATGGATAGTATCGATCTGGCTAAATTTGTTTTCGCGTTTGCGGTTATTCATATTCATGCGGGGGGGGGGGGACTGTCGTACATCCGATTTTAGCAAGTATTGTTAATTCTTTTGATAGCTTAGCGGTTCCGTTTTTTTTATAGTGGCAGGTTATTTCTTTTTTAACAGAATTGAAAAACTAGAAAACGAAGCTCAGAAAAAAGAATATGCGATAAGTTATCTGTTGAAAACATTGAAAAAATATATTTTGTCTGGTCAGTTGTGCTTTTACCGAGCAGGTTGATACTGAGTAAAAGTAGTATGTTTGGCGTACTTTTGAAGTGGTTCAGAACCGTATTTTTTATCGGTGATGCGCAGCTATGGTATTTGAATGCATTACTGATTGGATTGCTTCTGATTTTGATATTGAAGAAATCGAAAATTAACGATACTTGGATCATGTTGATAGGAGTTGTATTCTTTATTGCCGGTATCTTTGTTCAAAAACAGTTGGATGTGGCATCTGTCAATGGATATGCAGGATTTTGGAAATTGTATTATATGATTTGGGGAAAGACAATAAAAAATGGTGTGTTTATGGGGATGTTTTATTGTATGCTTGGGACGCTAATCCAGAAAATCCCTCAAACAAAAACAGTATTCATTTGCACAATCTCAGCTTTTATACTTTATGTTGTGGGAGTGTACTTTCAGTACGAATGGAGAAAACTGTTGCTACCTGTTGTGTCGGTGCTTGTAGTTGAGTCAGTTATTATGCTACCTTTGCATATTGGATCTTTGGGAAAATGGTTCCGATCTATGAGCACGTTACTGTTTCTGTGCCATTATATTTTTGTCAGAGCGTTTGAATGTTTTCCAACATTAGCAGTTTGTTTCCCAGAAGGAATACATAAATTTATGTTTGTTGGTGTGTCTGCATTTTTATTGTCTGCATTGCTCGTCTGGGCTGGAAATAAAAATAAAAGAATTAGGTGGTTATGGCAATAGTGAAATGAATAGGAAGGTTGTTGTGAATGGTGGAAAAAGAAGTACCAGTATTATATAAAAGAAAGGAAGAATGCTGTGGATGTACAGCTTGTTATGCCATCTGTCCGAAAGAGGCTATTTCTATGGTCGAGGACGAAGAAGGCTTTGAGTATCCTCAGATTGATGAAAGTAAGTGTGTGCGTTGCTATCAATGCATCAAGGTGTGTCCGATAAAAGCAGCACGAGCACAGTAAGGAGAGTTGAATCATTATGAAATATGATTATTTAGTAGTAGGTTCTGGCCTTTACGGAGCCATTTTTGCACATGAAGCCAAAAGTCATGGAAAATCTGTTTTGGTTGTAGACAAGCGTCCGAATGTTGCGGGTAATATTTACACTGAAAATATTGAGGGTATCAATGTCCATAAATATGGAGCACATATTTTCCATACCAACAATAAAAAGGTTTGGAACTATATCACGCAATTTGCGGAATTTAACCGTTTTACCAACTCACCTGTAGCTAATTATAAGGGTGAGCTGTACTCCCTCCCATTTAATATGTATACTTTCAACAAGATGTGGGGTGTTGTGACACCGGAGGAGGCTGCCGCAAAGATTGAGGAGCAACGAAAAGAGATTACTGGTGAGCCAAAAAACCTTGAAGAGCAGGCTATTTCTCTCGTTGGTCGTGACATCTATGAAAAGCTCATCAAGGGATATACTGAAAAGCAGTGGGGGCGTGACTGCAAAGAGTTGCCGTCCTTTATTATCAAGCGTCTTCCAGTTCGTCTAACTTTTGATAACAATTACTTTAACGCACTTTATCAGGGCATTCCTGTAGGTGGTTATACCAAGATGATCGCTAATCTGCTGGATGGCATTGAGATCCGCTTGAACACAGACTATCTGGAGAACAAAGTCGAGTTGGATGCATTGGCTGACAAGGTTGTATACACTGGACCGATTGATGCTTACTTTGATTATAAGCTGGGTACGCTGGAATACCGTTCTGTCCGCTTTGAAACGGAAACATTGGATAAGCCTAATTTCCAGGGTAACGCCGCGGTGAACTATACCGACCGAGAAACTCCGTGGACTCGCATCATTGAGCATAAATGGTTTGAGTTTGGTAAGGATGAGAACGGTAATGATCTGCCGAAGACTATCATCAGCCACGAGTATAGTAGCGAGTGGAAACCCGGCGATGAGCCATACTACCCGGTCAACGATGACAAGAATGGTTTACTTTATTCTGAGTATAAGAAGTTGGCAGATGCAGAAAGCAAGGTGATTTTTGGAGGTCGTCTTGGCGAGTATAAGTATTACGACATGGATCAGGTAATTGCGGCTGTATTGGATAGATGTGAGATGGAATTGTAAAATGAAACACAATATTATAAGTAAAGAACAAAGTTATATAATTAAAGGCTTTGCAATTCTATTGATGCTTGTACACCATTTCTATACATTCCCAGCATGGATTGTTAGTGTGTGTGGGGGGGGACGAGTCCAATTTAAGATTTGCATCGCTGTTTAATTCACCAACAAAGCTATGTGTTTGCATTTTTGCGTTTATAAATGGTTGGACATTCGCTTTCAAAACTGTCTCATGGAAAGAAGCATTTTTGAAAATTAAAAAGTTACTGCTAAATTATTGGTGTGTAGCAATTCCTGCACTCATTATTGCAGGGACAGTATGTGGATATTCATTATCCGCACAAACGATTCTAAAAGAACTACTGGGGTTAAGTAGCTCTGTGATGATTTTTGCATGGTATGTTCCATTTTATTGCGTTTCTATTCTTGTAATGGTTCCTTTGCAAAAACTCATGAGCAGGAATGTAGAAATTGGAGTAGTGTTTGGTGTAATACTCCCAATTGCAATCTTTGCAATTTTGAAAAAAATGCCGTTAAGTAGCGAGATTGAAACATTATTTAATAACCTAAAACATTGGTTCCCGTGTGTCTCAGTCGGTTTTATGAGCTATAAATATAACCTGCTAGAAAAAATTGATGGTTACCTAGAAAACGTGAATAAGAATATTGTGTCAATTCTCTTGATTGTATTATGCTTTGTTGGACGGTACTTTGTTTCGGCGTTGGATTTTGCTTACTGCCTGTTTCTTACATATGCAATCATTAATCTCAAAATTAATGAGAAGTCGATTGCTGGAAGATTTATAGGTTTGTGCGGAAGAAATTCATCTAATATGTGGTTCTTACATTGTCTGTATTTTGCGGAAGCAACGCGGAACACTATTCAACCTTTGGCGTTCTTTGCAAGGAATCCAATTTTAATTTATATTGTTTCAGTTTTTGAATTGATTGTATTGTCGGAAATAATAGATGCAATTA
>ERZ1673737.1832-NODE-1832-length-19270-cov-4.177570_pt1 | contig 19270 bp, 27 predicted proteins | sample MGYA00580211_ERZ1673737 | MGnify/ENA primary metagenome ERZ1673737 (study PRJEB41218, sample SAMN15661789) | gut metagenome | host: Homo sapiens | place: Canada: London | collected 2015-08-20/2019-03-30 | study: EMG produced TPA metagenomics assembly of... | reverse complement strand
TCAGTATTGCACTAGCCCAATCAGACAATGATAGGCGATCAGACAAGATTTCGCATCTAATCTGATTTCGGTAAATTGCACCATGCTCAGGACCGTCTTACAATACACGAAATGCGCCATCTGATAATTTGCGAAACCGGGTTTTTTTAAGAGTTTGCACGGGATATTGGGAAATCTAGACTCTATCTTTTAACACTGTACACTTGTGTTGTTTTATTTACTGGCGCTCAGCCAGCACCTCTGTCGCCAACTGCCGTAGCTCCACCTTCCGGACTTTGCCGCTTCCTGTTACAGGCACCGTGCTCGAAATTCCTTCCTCACCAAAGACAAAGACGTGTTGGGGAGCTTTGTGCCGACCGAGTGTTTCGCGCGTCCATGCGCGCAGCTCATCGTCGGTGGGCCGGCTGGTGCCTGCGATCGCGATGAAAGCTCCGACCACCTCGCCGTATTTCTGATCAGGGATTCCAATGACAGATGCTAGTTCAATTTGAGGGTGCGCGGTCAATCGCTCTTCGATCTCGAGAGGATAGATGTTCTCGCCGCCTATCAGATATGATTATTAGTAACTGTGTCGATCCATGGAGTAGGGTTGAAATTACCGCGGATGATGATGTCCTTGAAGCGACCGGTGATGGTGCAATAGCCCTGCTCGTTGAAGGAGGCTTCGTCGCCAGTCTTGAGCCATTTGACGCCCTCGGAATCGATAATGAATGTTTCGGCGGTCTTCTCGGGGTTCTTCCAGTATCCTTTGGTGAGCTGGTAACCAGCCATGCAAAGCTCGCCTCGCTGGCCAACAGGAACGATGTTGCCTTGCGCATCAATGATTTTGGCGCGCGCATGTGGTAGCACCTTTCCGACGGTGGTCAGTCGTGTGTGGATGCTATCTGTGGTGAATGCATTGAAGCATGTCGGCGAAGCTTCGGTGAGACCTAGATAGCAGGTTAGTTGAAAATCCATGGTACACCAAAAGGGATCGTACCATAGCTACTGGTATACTCGGTCATGTTCAATTCCTCAAAGAGTCGCTTCATAAGCGGCTTAGGAACGGGAGCTCCCGCGATGATACCAGTGCGAAGGTTTGCGGTATCAAAGTTGGAGGGCTTGGGGATGCTGAGGATTGCCTCAAACATAGTTGGAACGCCGTGGAGCGCAGTGCACCTCTCGTCGGAGATAGCGTGCAGAACAGCCTTGGGATCGAACGTCTCACTGGGGAAGACGATCTTAGCGCCATGGGTTACCACCGCCAACATGCCTAGGACCAGCCCGAAGCAGTGGAACAAGGGTGGCGGACAACAGAGAACATCGAATGAGGTGAGGTTCATCCGATCGCCGATGAATCGCGAGTTGTTAACCAAGTTGCTATGAAGAGATCAGCTTTCGTAAACAATTAATCGCAAGTCCACATACTGGTGTGTCAACATGGCGGCTTTGGGATTGCCCGTTGAGCCACTGGTGAACTGTAAATTACAGACATCTTCTGGACGCAATTCCGCCTCGCGGTCCTGCAGAACATGTGGGGCTTGCGACAAGCCGCGGGCGACAACATCGTGGTAGGTGGTAAAGGTCTTATAGGTTTCGCGCAAAATAACAATTTCCTCCAAAGATTCCGACTTGCCAGCTTGCTTAGGGTTGGAACCGAGTTCGGCGAGGACTTCCTCGAGGTTATGCCGGCCAATTCGCGGTGTCATGAACAGTAACCGGCATTCTGCGGAGGAAAGAATGAAAAGAGATTAGTACGGGGCCGCTAATGCGCCAAGTGGTCACCTACCACTATGATTAAGTGCGAAATATAACTCGGAAGGGGTGTAAGTGTTGTTCAACACCACCAAAATAGCTCCCACCCGAGCGGCCGCGAAGAAGACTGAAATGTACTGCTCGCAATTGCCTGCCATGATGCCCACCCGATCACCTTTTTGGATACCCGAGGCTAGCATGCCTCGCGCCAGACGTTCGGTCTCATCTTTCAATTCGCCGTATGTCCAGCGCGCATTGGTCCAGGGGAACACCAAGCACTCAATGCCTCCATACTGCAGCGCCTGAAGCGTCAGCAGCTCACCTAAGGTGATATCCAGTAATGCTGGCTCCGTCGGGCCAGCGACAAGAGACAACTGGGTGTTTGGAGGCTGTACATGCGACAGCGTCTGCTGCAAGCGCTGAACACTTCTTGGAGCAGCCATGATTGAGAAAATTGAAGAAGAATGGAGCCCGGAGAGAGGGCTTATAGATGTACCCGGCAAATTTCGCACAATCTTCAATCAGATATGAAGCGACTCCACCTCGGATGTAATTTCGCTGGCTTTTATGCTTGGTTGCTACGTAACCTTGCGGGTCCACCCGAGCAAGCGAACCTTGGCTGTATTTTTCATTTCTATCTTCAGTATCTACATGTGCAATGTTTCTTCTATGTTTCTTCTATATGCCTATTTTCCTATTCTGTTCTGACCTCGTATATATGTGCGTTCTGCATTCATGTCGGAGCATGGTGTTAGGGTTGGATCTCATTGAATAGCCCTGTGAGCTTTCGGGTATCTATATATGACAACGCCGATCACCCCAAAAAGCCGCCAGGTCCGAGATATTATTCTCACATGGATATTTCTGTGAAGGATTTGATTCTTTCGCGCCAAGCTCGGCTCCAGGGTGGGCTGACAACGGAAGTTGCTTCGTCCGATCATTCATTCTGTTAGAAAGGAACAAGAGTAGCATTCAGACCTTCCAGCAGCCTCGGCCCTTTCCAGAGATCGTCCAGTATATTTTCCGGTCACGGTAGTATAGCCCGTAGGGGATGTCACGCCGCATGTCACCATCTTCTTGATCCACCAAAACACGTTGAAGAATGTGACCTCGTGGCATCATACTCCACTCAGGATCAGATAACTTCTGCAGAGTTTTAATGCTGTGCGTTATCAATCAGTTATCATGGGGTGGAGTCACAAGGGAGACATTGGATGTCTGGTATCGGCTCACTTTTCCGAGTTGGGAGTTGGCCGGAACAATTGGAGCCACTGGGTCTTGGCAGATCCCGACATTCCGAGCTGATCTTCGTTCTCGCTAGTGGATGTGAGAGGGACAAGGGAGAGCCAGTGGGCCGCGGCTTGTGTCCCGGATCATCTCGACAGGATCGTCTCTATCAAAGATTACATACACCGGGGGTTGCCAAGATCTGTCCCATGCTGCGAGTAAAAAAACCAGGATGTGCTACTGTAGCCCTTGCAGTGACAACAGCTGCAACAGATCTAATCAATCGGGCTGATCTAATCAATCACACCCGACATCGGCGTCTTCGTGTTGCCCCACCCAAAATTACCACTTGAAAGATTTGGCGTCGGTCTCCATTATAACGGTATTGTGTATCAAAACGATGGTATTTATTCTATACAGTACATCGACCTACGACTATGACGGCTTGATGATGTGATGCCAATAACTATAGACCCGCTTGATTATTGGTTTCAACGGACCTAAGAGATTAAAATGGTTGTCAACTAAGTTACTAGCCTACATTGACACAGATAGTGAACCCTGGCTTGTCCCTGCATCGCTATTTTAGACTGCATTGGCCCATGTCATAGCTTTGGGCCCACAAGGCCAGCTCCATGCCCAGAACTGAGTCTTTTGTTTCTATTACATTGATTCAGTTGAACTATCTCGGGTAAAATTTCGTATAAGGCTTCCATGACCAACTACTATCATCCAAACAGTCAATCAAATCCCTGCTATTTAGGCTCCCGGCTGTGTTACGTCCGTCGAGGAGTAGGCGTTGATGCTGCTGCTGCATGTTAAGTTACCTCCTAGTGATCTACGAACTCTGACGGAAGATGTGAGACTGTGTATTGATAAATCCAAGCTCGTAGAATCACTGAATTATGGAAATCGTTGGGCTCTTCATCCAATGGTTAAGAGCCGACGGATCCATCATTGCTTGCTTGTCGATAAACAATATTGCTCTCCCATGCGATTAAATTGCTAGATTTAAAAGATTGCTCCCTTCTGTACATCGTCAAACCCTGAGTACTCACTTCTGAAGTGGAGAGCAGCAAAGCGTCAAATCCACCTTACTGTGTGAATTTCCCGCTTTTTGGAATGTCAAGATGAGCACAACCTTTCCAATCGCAAGTGTTCTGATACGAGTTAGCTTTGTTGATAAAGTGGGAATGGCGACCTACCTTGTAAACCTCTGTTCCCCACCAGTTGAAATTCTTACTGGCGCCAGTAAAGAAGATAGTCAAGAAAATCACCACGCCAGCAATTCCCACGGACGAGTCCATGGCAGAGCTCAGTACAAAGTTGTATTTGCTCCACCAGCCATGCAGTCTCTTGCGGATGAGCCAGCCAAATGTGAGGCCGACAACGGCCCAGCTACCGTAGTTCATTCCGGTCGTAGGTGGCAGGTAGTTCAAACCACCTAGGAACAATGGGACATGGACCCTTTTCCACAACGAATTTGGATAACGACGACTCAAATAATAAACCGGAATCGGCAGAATAGCACCGATAATGAAGAAATATAGCAAAGCAGAGTAGCCAATCTGGTTCGAGAAGTAACGACGAGGACCGACAGCACCCCAGATCAAGGAAGTATTGAAGTGAGTGCTGGAGTATGGACAGCTAAATCCGTTGACGGCAGCACTGGTGCAAATACCCTTAATGTGGTTCAGTGCCCAGTTCAGAACACCGAGGGAGGAGAGCGTGCCCACGACCATGCCAGCACATTGCACCAAGAACAGCTTACGCTGTGGGATCTTCAAGATATCAGTATAGTGAAAGCAAGTATAGCAAAAGGGAAACTTACATGGCAATAGTAGGCCAATTTCATGTCTTGCGCAAAGTAAAGTCCCTTGATGGTCGTGATGTAGCCAATATCAAAGAACCAAATGTTGGCGAGAACCTTGCCCTCGAAGACGAAACCGGCCACAATGCGGCAGAAGATGTCAATATTGATCTTCAAATTTGAAGTGGCATAGACCAGGGCCAACTAAGATCGGTTAGAAAAGTGCAATCGCACGAAATATCTCCAAGCATACCGGAGGATAGAACACCAGCGCAACAAGACACGCTAGTAAGACACCATACCACCTCAGTTCAACGTCCCACCACTCAACTGCAAAAATTGCCATGAACAAGGCCAGAATGCAGCCAGTCAGGTACCACCACAGAGGAACATCGGGATCTCCCCTCTCATCTTCACTGTACTCTCTGGAGCGACCGGGCAGAGATTCAATAATCAGATGGGGAACCCGTCTGGCGGCATCAGCCATGACATGACGTTTCTCAAGAATGACCCAAACAAGTAGAGCACTCAGGGTCGCAAAGGACAGCCCGTACATGTTCAGTGCGTAAGTGATGGGCATGTAGACCTAGATGGCTCCTCGTATCAGCGTGTGAGATGGAATACGAGAACAGAAACCGTGATACCGGGGAGTATGCAAGATACTTCTTGACATCGAGCTTATAGCCTGATGCCGCATTGACAATCTTTTTGACTTTGTAAACACCACCCGTGTTGTCGAACACTATTCGCATGTCAGCTCTCAGCCTACCAGGGTCGCATGGGTATATGTACCTTTGGAACTCTGGAAGGGGAGATATCCGGTATTCCAGACATTGGTATAGTAACAAGCAACGGCCACAATCCAAATCCAAAACACCAGAGAAACAAATACGTTGAAAATTGCCCATGAAGGAATGAGTAATGGAGAGCCGACATAGGATATTTGACTCCCTGGTCTTTGATTAGCGCGCCCTCGGGGCGACCGGGAGAACCAGGATACTCACAATCAAACGTAATAGGTAGCAAGCCCATTCCGGAGCTCATTCCAAAGATCTGATTGACAACTTTGCTTTCTGGTTTGATCCAGCATGGGAAGCTGAAGTAGCTCAGTGCCGGGAAGATGAAATCTGGGAACCAATACAAACAGAACGAGATGCAGCATGCCATCATGGTGAAGAATGCGTAGCGAGAAACTTTCCATGTGTTGTAGCTATAACCATCAGTTCGATCGCAAAGGAATTGTACTTTTTAATACATACCGTGATTGTACTTGATCTTGCTTGACATGGTGCAGGGTCGTGGTCAAAGCGGTAACACTTAGCACTCCGGGCCAAATCAGCTCCTGTGGCACGACGATAATTGCCCGGAATATCCCCGCAAGACAGAAACCGACGAGGAATGTGGCAAAGGTAATCAGAACCTGGAAGCCCCATCCTGCCTTATAGCCGTAGAACATTTGCTGCTCCGTTAGGACATCGGCACCGAGACGAACGTAGATACTGAGGTTGGACATGATGTAAATCAAGGTGTGCTCCTATGGTCCGGTGGTTAGGTCAACCTCAGTGACGACTGTTTTAGCAGGCTTACTTTTGTGTTGAAAAGTCCCGGGTTGAGTCCAAAAGACCATGCCCCCAGCGGAACAGTCCAATTAGGAATGACTTTCTCCCAAAGCTTTCCAAGAGGGTAGGCCAGCAATAGGACAACCGAGCCCGAGATCGTCAAAGAAGGAGTGCGAAGAGTATAAAGCGTGTTCAGGCCGCTGACCACGATACAAAAAGCAATTCCCAACACCCACATACGCAAGGTAAGCACAGGCTCAGTTGGATCATCTTCAGCAATGCCTATACCGGCAGCTCGCAACATATCAATCTGGGAGTCGACATCTGCGACGATGTGAGGACGGCGAAAGGAGTAAAAGTAACAAGAGTGCCTACCGGAATCAGTGGAATCCTGAACCTCCTTTTCACGAACGTTCTGAAAATCCTTAGACTCGTTGGCCTCACTCGCCTCATTGGCCTCATTGGGCTCCTTAATTTTGACATCCATGATTAGAGAATTGGATATTTGAAAAGGGGAACGGATCAAATAAAATATTCATCAGATAAGATCATCGCGGAGAAATTCAAAAGCCAGCTCGACGTGTAATGTCTCTTCGGTCATACCTCTCAGCCCTACAAGGCTAAGTGGGGGCTAAGCTTCAACCTCCACTTTGGATTTTTTCGTGTCTGCCTAGAATGCTTTTTACGCATATGGTGTGACATATGTTGGTGTAAATATTTACATCTATAAGCATTTTGCTGTTTTCTTTTTCTCCTGTTTTCCTGTCTTCCTGTCTTCCTGCCTTCCTGTCTCTTTGTCTCTCGGATTTTCCGTCTCGTTTCCCCTGGTGTGCTACAATGTCTGGAAACCAAGCTTTCCAGGGTATCTCGGCAAAGTAACCAGGCTTAGCAACAATTGGCGCATGTGGACCCAGGTCCTGCGAGTTCTACCGACCCAGGGGCTAACCAGGCCGACGCAGATAGTAGGTCCAAAGTCTTCCTTGTCCATATCCAAGTTCAGTCTTGTATGTAATCTCCATTATGGCTGTAGAATGAGATCTTGATCATAAAAATGTGCATGTCCGTACATGTTTATCCTACGTCAAATGCACGGGGCCTGTACATGGCATATATCCACTCAACGGGAGAGCAATAGATCCTCTTCCACCACGGAGACACGGACTTTAATGCCCCAGCCATCGCGTCCACCAATCCAGTTCTTTCGCTTCCCAACCTTTTCGATTCTCTGCACGTCATGCTCAAGCTCCTGTTTGAGGTGAGTCGGATCGTACGCGACTTTTTGAATTGAAATTGTCAAGTCTAGGCCATCTTTCTTCCCCTTCTTTCCTAACCCGGTGACCCATTGTGCCGAGGGGATGATCCGCGGCTTGGAGGTGTCGATAGACCCGGTTGGGTACAGCTGACTCAAGACGAGGCCAAGTTTGCCGAGATAGCGGGTCCACCAGACTTCTTCGGGGGTCAAAATTCCCTGGAGATGAGTCTTTAGATCAATGTCTCGGGGTGGTAGTTCTCCACCATATCGCTCCTGGAGCATTAATGCCAGGAGGGCACGGTGTGCATGTGGAATGCCATGGGTAGAAGCAAGGATCCCTGTACTAGTGCTATAGAGCGCGGCACTAGAAGACAATTCTTTGGACATGGTGGCGTGAACGTAGAGGGCATTGGCGAAGGCCTGTATGAGGTGGAGACTGATGGAAGAAGGGAACGATCGGGTGCCGGACGGTCGAGGAAGGGCGGCCAACAACAAAGCCGCGAGAGCCTGAGCCGAAGATGGGGCATAACGCGCAGTGGCAACCTCCAGGGGATCCTGTTGGCGCACGACTGGGAGCATCTCACGGAAGAGCACACCTTCCCGCACTCCACCCTGGCAGAAATGAGCTTCTTTGATTCCATACGGCAAGGACTCGGCCAGTGTGTTCACTAAAAAGGCAACAGACGGGACTTGTTTCCGTCTCCGATCAGAAACCCGGAAGATATCATGTGCCGTGCGAGCTACTTCCTTGAGAGCTTCGGTGTCCTCGAAGTCTTTCTTTGGCGCGGAATACCCATTGATGATCGAAATCGGGTAACTTCGGCCCTTGGTCTGGTGCAGATACAGCAGGAGATAGCCCCATCCCCGGAACCCTCCACCTGAAAGGTAAAGGGGAAATCCCCCTTGTTCGCGTGCCTTTTTCACGAGGTGCTCGGGAACGTCAATGGTCTCAAAGGCAGCGCGAAAGTTGTCTGCCATTTCACGGCGGAACTGCTCCCGGGCCTTGTCTGCCTCCTCTTTGCTTTTGCCCCGTTTCAGATCGGCCAGTTTCTGGGTCAATGCGGCTGCTCCATATGGAAAGCTAACCGATCCCTGTGGGCTCATTTGGACGTTGCCTGCATGCGAAGCGATCCAGGTCATCTGCATGCTGCCACCTCCTAAATCTAGCGCCAGGCCCTCCACGTCGGAAAAACTACTGGAGATGCCCCAAGCTCCAATGACTCCTTCCTCTTCCTTGCGTAATGCTTCCACCGAAATCCCAGTCTTATGGCGGATCGCATCAATAAACACAGAGGCATTGATGGCGGTGCGAGTCGCTTCTGTTGCAATGATTCGGATGTTTTGAGTGGGAACGCCGAGTTCCACACAGACAATCTGGAAGCGAACTATAGCACTGACGATTCGGTCGATGACATGCTGTGGGATGGGGATTCTGGAGCCTGAGTCGGGGTCGATTTGAGCTTCATAAAGGGAGATATTTACTCGATGGAAGTGTACAGTAGGAATGACCCGGGTACTGGGAGGTGAAAGGTCTGAAATCGAGCAACGGATGCCATTGCTGCCAGAGTTAGTGGGTGGTCAATGGAGGGGCAAGGAGTGGTCTCAAGTGCCTACCTGCCCAGATCGACCACGGCATGACGATATACATTCTGCCCAGGATCGGATACCTCAGTCATAGCTGGAATATGCTCACCTCCTCCCATGACGTTGAAAAGAGGAGGATGCTACAAACGAGAAATGCCTGACATCATAGGTGGTCGTCCTCCATTCTGCCTAATAAATTCGTTCCGCCTTCACTGTATAACATTACGCACCACCGCCTCTACGAATTGGGCCCTTCGAGACATGTACGCTATATAGTTCGCTATTCATATCTACTTCAATTATAGTTCTATAATTCTGGATCCCTTCGCTAACCGTAGGAAGTCTACGTGTAGTTAGTCACCGTGCTTAAGGGGTGCCCTAGCAAAAAATTCAAACCCCGTTCGAAAATAGCCAGGACTTAAAGGTCAGAACTCGGCCGTTTTGATGATAGGATAAAGTATCTTCGGAAACTGTACATGGGCGACGTTTGTAGATATCGTTGAGATCTTGGAAGAATATTGATTGATATTGACCCCGATACTCAACGCGATTGCTATTCAGTTAGAGATGTCTGATTTATGTGATCTCAAACTTGGGCTATCCGCCTATTATCTCAATTCTACACAAAGACGCGTCCGTCGAGGATATCTGCTCGAGTGCCTAAATGAAACAGTGGGATATGCTCCTTAGGTGCTGGGACCGTGACTGTCTGGCCACCAGCATAGGTTTCATTAGACCACCAATAAGTCCATGGTTTCGACGAATTGTCCGCCGTTTGTGGCAGGTATACCGACCATTCTGTCACATTTGGTGTCGTGACGGGACTCACCAGCAATCGTGGGCCAAACATGTACTGCTGCGTGGTGACGTTGGTGTTTGTCTGTGTCCACCCAGCAACATGACTATCTGATTTCTCAAAGTCCATGTACAATGGGCGCATAATCATCCGACCGGTCTTGTTGAGTTGGGCAAAGATAGCTCGGAGGTAGGCGGATAGCTGGTATCGGAGGTGGATATATGAGACAATAATAGGAGTGTTCTCAGCGCCGTATGACCATGGTTCGTTTGCACAGGTGTATGCGTCCTGGAATTCGCACTGTCGTGAGCCGTGCGTTCTCATAAAAGGTAGGAACGTAGTCCACTGCAGCCATCGGATGTATAGCTCCCTATATTCTGGGGTGTCGATACTAGAAAGCTCAGCAACAGCCAACGGCGAGAAAGAAGAAATACATACTTTGCAGACCACGGGACTGTCGGATCTTCCTGGAAACCACCTGCATCCAGTGTCCACCAACCCCAACCGGTCGCTGCAGCAGACAATCCGCTGGCAACCTGTGCGCCCAGTGTCTCCCACACGGCTGTCGTGTCACCGGACCAAATCATACTGCAGAATCGCTGAGACCCAATGTATCCAGATCGACTCAAGGACAGATAGTCACATGGTGTCCCGATATCCGTCTTGGTCGAGTTACGGAAACCCTCCTCGATTGCCTGCTGGTGGGCCCACGGGTAGAACTTTCCCACACTACTCTGTGTACCGGCCGCATACAAAACATCCGGCATTGGGAAGGGAAGAGACTGGATATAGTCACTTTGACCGTTGTTTTCGTATGCCTCGCCAAGCGAGCCGCCATCCGCCTGATCAATCCAAAAGTTCTTGATACCCTTGTCAAAATAGTTCTTTTTCAAGGTGTTCCACAAGAAGCGGCGTGCGCCAGGGTTGGTAGAGTCATAGTTGCGAATGTAGGACCCATTCCAGGAATCCGTCGTACCAGGACCGGACCGAGTCGCCGACAAATATCCTTGCGCCATCATTTCTAGATAGTTCACACTGTCGTCTGCCACACTGGGCCAAAGAGAGGCCATCATTTCGGCATTGGTCAGCTCTTTTACTTGTCGTGCCATCTCGGCCACATCGGGCCAGAGGTTTGGGTCAAGACCCCAGTCTCCTTGATGGGCCCAGGATTGGTAGTCGATGACAATCATAGACACCGGGATCTGGTGGTCATGAAACTGCTGTGCTAGCAAGACCACTTCGCTTTGGTTTTCATATCGAAGCTTGGATTGGAGATAACCGAGCGACCAGTCGGGCGGAGTGGGTGCTCGGCCGGTGAGTGCAGACAAACGTTGCTGGAGTGTGTCGTAGTCACTGGGATCGGATGCGACAATCACATAGTCGACAACCGATGCGGCATCTGTAGTAAATCTGTTGCGCAAGGGACCAAATTCCATACGACCGGTGGAGGCCATATTCCAAATGAATCCGTATCCTTTATTGCTCATGAACACCGGTGTGGGGATGTGGGTGTTGTAGTTGATCAGGTCGATTGTCAGCCCTTTCTTGTTGACAAGATGATCCTGCTGGGTGCCTGTGCCGTAAATCTGCTCTTCCGGCGTCGTGCTGAAGGAGAACTCGGCAGCAAACTCACTTCCTGGACCGGTCCAGGAATAGTACCGCGGATTGAGTGATTTGAGTGGCGCATACTCGTTGGTAAGGAGAGTTTCCGAGCCATCGGCCTCGACTCGATAGAAGGCAAGTCGGTAGCCTCCCGGGTTACCACCCCACCCAGAGGTGCGAACAACCATGTTGCCATTGCGCAGCTCCTCCGATCGGTTGCCGTTGAATGCCGTGTCGAAGGTCATTCCGTGTGCCTGTCCCTCCTCTGGTCCTTCGAGGGGAGGGTCATAGACAAACCCGACCTCTTGGCCCGTTGGCTGCCGGAATGGCCAAGCCCGCACTCGGAACCCATCATACCCAAAGGGCTGCACCAGGACGGTCTCGAAGCCATGTTGCATGCGAAATCCCTTGGAAGTCGGTTTATGGTAGTTGGATGACTGCACTGGAGAGGCCACTGAGCTGGAAGCCCACATGGTACCGAGTGCAATCAGAGATAGCCGCATTTTCACCCACAAAGTATCAATGTAGTGATCGGTGTGCAAGTCCAATATTCAGCATTATGACTTCCTTGGGCTTTTTAATCCATCCATTACTTATGGGGTATTTAGGCTGAACGTGCATGCTGTACCTCGAAAACACGTCACATTCCATGGGGGATCGACACATACAGCTGCCATATTGACGGGTAATTAGCGTTGACAATGAAGGTCTCATAACGAGTGAACCTGCACAGACAGCAGGGATCGGAGGGGAATGACCCGAGCAGAGCCCGATCAGCATCAAACACACTTGTTTAGCCGAGTAAATTGGTACATGTATCGGGTTGCGCCGCGGAGTGGAGTTCAGGATGGGGAAGCTGAACAACATCGGGTATTGAATGCGGAGGTTTTGACGGTTGTCCTGTAGTGCTCTTCGTCATAGCTATCGTGGGCTGATGTTCTATGCGCTTGATGTGCAAAGCGGGTCAAGGAGCAAACAGGCCAATCCGGTCAAAGCCGTCTTTGTGAAAGGAAGACATCAAGTCCCGCCATCGCAGATATGTCAATGGATTATACAGCAGAGCTGAGGCCAGGGGATCGCGGCTTGACTTGTGTAGTTCTGTAGGGTCAGGACAGAAGGACACTTCTCGGCTGGAAGCAAGGGGCCCGAATGTCGGCATTACCTTATGAATACTGCATGAAACCCGGTCTATAGATAATCCGAATACTACGGGATATATATACGAGGACCCCTTATGTAATTAGAAATTGCCCTAATAGCGAGAAATAGGGGTAATGAAAATACAGAGTCATTGATATCTCCAATTGGCCAGACAATATTCGGGAGTTGACACCGAATTGACGCCTCAGGTGTCAGTCTTATCACGTGACAACCAGGCGTTCGTTGAACTTTTGTCCCCAAAGCCAATCTCTGCGTGATAGGGAGTTAGGAACATGTTTAATGCTACTGGTATGTATACTAGACTTGCTTAGAGCTAGTTTCTTTATTAACAAAAATAATAGATATTGTGACATTCTTGCTTAAGCTCAATGGATATATATGTCTGCAATACTCCTATAACCCTTCTAAATCGCCACAATAATTGCCAATTCTTTCAACTCTCCAGTAATTGGAAGGAATCATAGTCACCCAACATACATTCGGCTGATCTCTATTTCAGTCCCAAGTACATGGAATGTACACGCACGGAGTATATCCCATTCCCGTGACTTGACCACGCTAGCCCATCAGGTGGACTTATCTAATCAATCCGATCTGATAAGATGGAAACACTTACATTCTTCGTCTTTTTTGAGTAATACCAGGCCTCCAGGAAACGTATATAGAAGATCTCATTTTCTTTCTAATTTTCTGCTTCCGATCTCGTTTATGGCAATATCCGTCTGTCGACAAGGCCCATTTAGAGAATTTGCTGGCCCACATGGGCCCACATGATCGGTAGCGATTATCGGATCCCTGCCGGTGCTCCGCCTTCTCTCCTCAACCGTTTTCTCACTTCCCCCAGACCGGAGATCTGGGGACTCACCATGTTGCTCGGATGGCTGGTCCTTACACTCGCCCAGTTTGTCTGGGCTAACCAAGATGAGCGATGTGTGACGGCAGTCTTCTCGGCGTATAACTACATCAGCTTTGCCGGATTTCCCACAAAGGGCATGTGGGATACTCGATGTCGAAATCCCCTTGAAGTTACATCCATTTACGCCGCCACGGAGATTTATTGTGATGAAATAGAACGTGCGACAGGCCTGGCTCTGCTGGCTGTTGAGTGTCAGGAATTTGGCCACCAGGATCTTCTGCCAAGAGGTGCAGTCGCCGAAAATTTGACCGATGATGCCATTCGAAATATGAGGAAAGTGGATTATCAAGAGCTATCTAGAGCTCAGCCTATGGACGTGCCCGTTGTTATCTCTCAATCCTACTTTGACTTGATGTTCAACACGATCGTGAGACAGACCCTCAATACTTGGCGCTTTAGAGCTGACCATCTGTTAGAGCTCCTGGGAATCTGTGACTTGGTTACATCATGCCTTTAGGTGAGTCTGCTCAAGATGACAGACATGAAGTGGACGCTGATCAGTCAGTTATGCCGGATACGCGTATTGGGGCGGTATACTCTCCCTCGGAATGGCATTCCGGTTATGTGATTGGAAATTTCACCGGCGACAACGTCAGACAGAACGTGCGATCGAAGCCAATGTATACCCGTTCCTGAGGAAACTGGGAAATACGCCACTATTGGGAACAGTGCTTCATTGGCTCCACACTCATATCATGGTTCCGGCGCCGCTAGCGACGCGTGGTCGACACCTGTTAGGTTGCACATTCTCAACCAGAGCCGAAGCACTTGTAGTATTGGGATTCTGGCTTCTCAGTATTACTTTTAGCATAGTGGGTTACCACACGTTTGCTGGGAATATTTAGTAAGTTTCAAGGTCCACGATGCAAGAAGTGAAAGCGCTGACGGGCAAAAGTTATCCAGATATCCCAAGCCAGATTTTGCGGTATTCTGCGGACCGTACAGGAGTAATGTCTTTTGCAAACTTTCCCCTTTTGTGGCTCTTCGCTGGTCGAAATAACATCTTCTTATGGGCCACTGGGTGGAGCTTCGCATCCTTCAATATCTTTCATCGCCATGTGGCTCGAGTGGCTACCTTGCAGGCAATATTGCACTCTGTTCTCTATATAGTCATGTTCTTTCAAAGTGAGTAATCGATAGACGTGCTGCAATTGTGTGCTATAATGCTTACCATTCTTTCTAATGACAGCGGGAAAAGCCTGGAGGGGAATTACCAAGACTTACGTGTTGTGGGGTATTTTGGTAGGGAACATTCTCCTGTTTTGAGTCACAGTTCATGGGAATTAACGTTAGATAAGGGCACCATTGTCATGATCATTCTGTTGATCACCTCATTGGATCGGATCCGTATCGCAACGTATGAATCATTTTTGATTGCTCATATCGTGCTCTCGATAATTACACTCGTGGGATGCTTTTAGTAAGTGCCCTCACTTCATTTGTCAATGTGCAATGTCCCCTCCTAACAACCGTTAGTCATACGGTGATCTTTGAAGGGAATGAGTACTGGAAATACCTATGGCCTTCGGTAGTTATATGGGTGATTGATCGCTTGTTGCGGATCGTGCGGTTGTGTTACTGTAACATACATGTGAGCCTTTCACAGAAAGGTCTCGTCAAGACCACTGCGACACGCATGACATATGACGAAGGAGCTGATGTGGTGCGTATGGAGGTCGTTCCTGGAACGTCCTCGCTACACCCTTCACCAGGACAGTATTACTTCTTGTACCAGCCATTCAGGCTCACCGGTTGGGAAAGCCACCCTTTTACTATCGGAGCATGGTCTTATGAAACAGGAGACCGGTCCTCGCTTGCACCGACATCATTGGGTCAACTAGGAAAACCGCCCGATGTATCGCATCTGCCGCTTCTTTCGGGTTCATCTTCTGATCAAGATTCTCTTACTATCCTGGGGGATGCATCTCCTGCGGAAAAAGAACAGCAGATGCTCAAGTTGATATTCTGGGTTCGTCCTTACGACGGCTGGACTCGAAATTTGCGCCAGCAATGCCTAAGGTCCCCATCTAGGACAACAGACGCCGGTATTCTCCTTGAAGGACCTTATGGTGATACGTTCCCTGTCTGGCGATATGAATCAGTGTTGATGATCGTCGGTGGAACGGGCATTGCCTCGGCTGTTCCTTACATTCAGGATCATCTCCGCCGCTCGGTTCAGGACTGGGAACGGGATTCCCACAACGAGAAAACCCGAGTCCGAGACATTGAACTTGTTTGGACCGCGAGACAAACGGCGTTCATTCGAGATGTTTCTCGTCGAGAATTGAAATCTGCCTTTGACCGAGACGATTTTAGTGCCTCGTTCTACACGACTCGTGATTCTACGGCATGCACCGAAAATTTGAACGAACCTGGAATTGACATCCAACCAGGGCGACCTCACCTGCAATCTCTGGTCATGAGTCGGGCCGCTGATGCATGCTCAGCTGGGTCCAGCCTCGCGATCCTCGTATGTGGCCCACCAGGAATGGCGGATGAAGCACGCGCTGCGACATATCTTGCAATGCGACGAGGCTATCGATCCATTAAATTTGTGGAGGAGTCATTTACATGGTAGGCAAGGGGTCTCATGGGCGATTTCTGATGGGTATTCAACGACCACGCATACTTTTACGACTTGTATACATAGAGCACGATCTGTTTTGTAACTCCAGCATATACCGAATAGAACATTTGTCAGGTGCTTTTGTCCTAAGCGATTCCAAACTTGTTTCCCATCAAAAGTTTGTCCGTAGGATCGATCTTCACGGGAGATGCGTTCTCATTCGAGCCTGATGATGCAGCTGAGGCCGGGGGATATTGGTGGCTTACAGGGGTGCTTATGCACGACGCAGGAGGGGCTTGCAGCCACCGCCACATATGAGTGACTATTGAAATCATAATGTGACAAGCCCAACAATACCAGCAAGTGCCTTAGCTCCGTGCAATAAAGCATATCCAGTCATTGAAGATTAACATTATTCAAGGAATATAACAAGCCAAGAAATTAGGCAGTCGTGTCGGTTCTAGTGCAAGGGAAACCCCGGATAATGGAGAATTGATGAGCGCTGTGATGGGTCATAAATGTCGATCAAGTTGGGGAAGCTTGACGTCTCACATATAAAAAGCAAAGAAACAACTAGTGCAGGATCAACAGTTGAAGACCCAAATCAGTAAGCGCCAACCTGCAGTAGTTTTAACCGGTATACTCTGCATTTTCACTCGCATCTGAGGAACATGCAGCCGACGCATAGCAGGGACCGTCGATCGGCAGGGGAGACCTTTACGTTCATGCAGCTTCAGCCATTTGACCCCTGCCAAGAAACAATACTCTACGATCACCAGTGACCGTGTCACTTGGAGTTATCCACTCCCATGCATTGCAGTGAAGCCGGGATGTCTATTTGAATTTCCGCAGGAGGACCCAGAGGTAGGACGGTACAGGGACAAAAACAAGAGATAGGAGAGAGCGAGAGCGAGACCTGGACCACCAGAAAAGTTATAAAGGACAGAGATTCCCGGCTCAAATTGTCTTTCATCCACCATCACTTCACTCTTCTACTTCAAAGTCTTTCAGCTCATCTCGTTTCATTCATTTCTAATCGCTCTTCGCGTTACCAAACAAACCTTTCAAAATGAAGTTTTTCATCCCCACTGTTCTCCTCGCTGCCACTGCCATGGCCCTGCCATCCGCCAACAGCAACGTCTCTGACAACAAGGTGAAGGATGCCGTCAACAAGTGTGGAAACGAAGCCAAGATGTCTTGCTGCAACAAGATCAACAAGAACGAGGGTGTTAGCCAGAACAACATTGGAGTCTTGTCCAACGTTCTCGGTGCCATTGGCAGCGACGGCCTCGGCATCGGCCAGGGCTGCACTCAGCTTGATATCCCCGTGTCTGGTAAGTGACATTGAAAGACAAGTTAGAGATTGAAGCTAATGTGGACATAGTTCTTGGTGCTGCCGGTCTGACCGACTTCCTCAAGAAGAACTGCCAGCAGAACATTGCTTGTTGCCAGGACACCAGCTCCGAGGCTGTAAGTCTTACCTCCAGTAGAGACGAAGAACAGACATGCTAACTGCAGTAGAACCACAACCTCGTTGGTGTTGCTCTCCCCTGTGTCAGCTTCGGCAGCCTTCTGTAAATTCCATGTTGTCAAACGGAGCCCTTTTCCGTCTTGGAAATATCAGCAAGAGCCATCAGCCTTGTCAATTATGGTGGTCTCTGCGGGAAGGGCTGACAGCAGATACGAGTACAAATATGTACACTAACAAGCCTTTGCAAGGGCCTTTGTTTTGCGATCTCATTAGACCAGTACCCAGCTTGTGAGACTGTGGTCAAGGGTGGATCGAGCCATTCGTTTGTCTTCCATTTGTCGCCCGACTTTGGAATTCCTCTACTGTATTTATTCCTACTATTAATAGAAGGTCCTTGCCCTCATTCCTCTCCATCTAGCTTTGTTAGATTTCCTGCTCTCTTCTAGAAATGTGGAGAACAATAATGATTCTTTCGGCGTTGCTATTCACTAGACTTCTCCACTACCTTGGCGTCTGTAGATGTCGGCTGCTCCTCAACACCCCACTCAATATGATTATATCCGTGAGCGACCAAGTAGTCCTTCCATTCTTGATCACCGTGATCCAAAATGGTATCGCTATCTTGCAGGACGAACCATGCCAAACACGCCCCAAGGACCGCAAAGCCGGAGCCAATTAAAAATACAGCTTGAGTACCATGGGTAGTATCATCACCCCAACTAGCCAGGATTGGCTTGAACACTTGCGTTCCAATTGCCGCACCGGCCTTGCTCCAGGCGGCAGCAAGACCCACCCCATGTCCGCGAACTGCGGTTGGAAAGCTTTCACTTGCAGTGAGAACAATTGTGGAACCAGGGCCAACCTCTCCGAGGGTCAAAAAGATGCCATAAAGAACAATGAACAGCGGCAGCTTGGCTTGGATCGGACCCAGAGCACCCCCCAGGATAAATCCTAGGATGGCTTGGAGTCCGAAACCTAATGCCATGGTGCGGCGACGACCAATTTTGTCTGACAAAAGACCTCCAATAAATGCACCTGGAATATAAAAGCAATTGATCACTGTTCCCCATGCCATGGTGAGGGCTAATGAAGATGTTGGATTAACCCGTCCGACGATGGTGGATGAGAAAAGACCAAAGGGATATGAGATATAATTGTATCTGACAAGGAATTAGATAGAACTCCAAATCATTCTCCCCGAGGACTTACATGAACCATGAGCCGCAAACTCCGAGTAGGGATCGCCAGTATTTCTTCAATACCAACCAGTACGGAATTCGCTGCTTCTTCATAGAGCTCTTTCGATACGCCGAGCTCATGACCATCCGATATCTAAACCAAAAGATCGACAGTGGAGGAATGGCGCCCATGGCTAGAGAGATACGCCAAACCGTCTCGTAATGTCGCACCTGTTGGTGGAAACACAGCAAAAGAATCAAAGGGACGAGTGCACCAAACGCAAACCCCAGCGAAGCGGACAAGTCGCCGATCATGGCAAAGATGAAACCTCTTCGCTTCCGGATACCTGGAGCTTCATCGGTCGCCTCTGCTGCACCAGCGCCAGCTACAGGGTACTCCCTATAACGCGTAAG
>ERZ1673737.1827-NODE-1827-length-19309-cov-10.276670_pt1 | contig 19309 bp, 16 predicted proteins | sample MGYA00580211_ERZ1673737 | MGnify/ENA primary metagenome ERZ1673737 (study PRJEB41218, sample SAMN15661789) | gut metagenome | host: Homo sapiens | place: Canada: London | collected 2015-08-20/2019-03-30 | study: EMG produced TPA metagenomics assembly of... | reverse complement strand
CTATCCGCAACATTGTAAAAGAGGGCGACCCCATCCTGAACAAGGTCTGCCGCCCTGTGACCAACTTCGACGACCGTCTGGCCACCCTGCTGGACGATATGCGCGAGACGATGATCGCCGCCGACGGCGTGGGCCTCGCAGGCCCGCAGGTGGGGATGCTGCGCCGCGTCTTCGTGGTGTGGGACACCACCGACGCCCCCGAAGAAATTCCCGAAAACTACGAGTACAAGTTCATCGACTTCGTCAACCCGGAGATCCTCGCCGTGTCTGAGGACGAGGAGACCGCCTACGAGGGCTGCCTGTCCTTCCCGGGCCACAACGGCGCCGTGACCCGCCCTGTGGCCGTCAAGGTTCGCGCACAGGACCGGAACGGCGAGTGGTTCGAGCTGGAAGCCGAGGGTCTGCTGGCCCGCTGCATCCAGCACGAGAACGACCATCTGGACGGCATCACCATCATGGAGTCCAGCGAGTTCTTCTATGAGGACACCGAGGAGGGCCGCGCCGCTGCCGCCAAGAAGAAGGAGAACGACTGATGCGCATTCTGTTCATGGGGACGCCGGACATTGCGGCGGACTGCCTGAAAGCCCTGTATGAGGCGGGCCACGACATCTGCGCGGTCTACACCCGGCGCGATAAGCCCGTGGGCCGCAAGCAGGTGCTCACCGCACCCCCGGTGAAGGAAGTGGCGCTGGCCCACGGCACCCCCGTCTTTCAGCCCCGCACCCTGCGGGACGGCGGCGAGGACGAGAACATCCGCGCGCTGGCTCCTGAGCTCATCGTCGTGGTGGCCTACGGCTGCATCCTGCCCAGATCGGTGCTGGAAGCGCCGAAATACGGCTGCATCAACCTCCACGTCTCCCTGCTGCCGAAATACCGGGGCAGCGCCCCCGTGCAGTGGGCGGTGCTGAACGGCGACGCCGAGACGGGCGTCTCCATCATGCAGATGGACGAGGGCCTCGACACCGGCGACGTGCTGGCCTGCGAGAAGATCGCCATCGACCCCGAGGAGACCAGCGGCCAGCTCTTCGACCGGGTCACGGCCGTGGGCGCACGGGTGCTCTGTGAGACCCTGCCTGCCATCGCAGCCGGGACGCTGAAAGCAGAGCCTCAGGCCCACGAGAACGCTTCCGTCGCCCCCATGCTGAGCAAGGAGATGGCGGAGTTCAAGCTGACCGACAGCGCCGACCACATCCACAACTGGGTGCGGGGCATGAACCCGTGGCCCGGGGCATGGTTCGTGACGGCGGGCGGCAAGAAGGTCAAAGTCATGGAGTGCCGGGTCGCGGAAAGCCACGGCGAAGCCGCTGGCACTGTCCTCGCCACCAAGCCCCTGACCGTGGCCTGCGGTGAGGGCGCTGTCCAGCTTTTGCACGTCGTGCCGGAGGGCAAGAAGCCCATGGACGGCACCTCCTTCGCCGCCGGTCTCCGCCTCAAGGCGGGGGACAGCCTGTGAGCGGCCCGAACCCCCGCGCGGCGGCGGTGGCGGCGCTGGTGCGGCAGGAGCAGGACGGTTTTTCGAACCTCATCCTCGACGCAGAGCTGCGCCGCCAGAAGCTGGAAGGCCGCGATAAAGCATTTGCCAGCGCGATATTTTACACCGTGCTGGAACATCAGGGAACGCTGGACTATATCCTGAGCCGGTTTTTGCCCAAGGGCCTCGCAAAGCTCGACCCGCAGGTGCGGGAAATTCTCCGCGCCGCGCTGGCGCAGGCCCGCTATATGCAGGTGCCTGCTTCGGCGGCGGTCAATGAGGCCGTCAAGCTGACCCGCACCTTCCGAAAAGCCAGCGCCTCCGGCCTCGTGAACGCCGTGCTGCGCCGGGCCATCGGCTATGACCTCGGCTCTGCCGTCTTCGCCGACGAGGTGGAGCGGCTGATGGTGCTGGGCTCGGCGGGCCGGGACGTGGCGTCGTTCCTCCACCAACACTACCCCGACGAGGCGCTGGACATCCTGACCCATACCGCCGACGGCGGCCTGACCAGCCTCCGGGCCAACCCCCTGAAAGGGACGCCGGAAGCCCTCTGCGAAAAGCTGCTGGCCTCGGGCGCGAAGACCGCCGCCCCGGGCCTCGTGCCGGGCAGCGTCTTGGCCCGCTTCGAGGGGAGCCCGGCGGAGAGCGGGCTTTTCCGGGACGGCTATTTCCACGTGGAGGGGCAGGCCAGCCAGCTTGCCGCCCTCTGCGTGGAGGCAAAGCCCGGCGATACCGTCCTCGACCTCTGCGCCGCCCCCGGCGGCAAGAGCCTGCTCCTCATCGAGGAGATGGGGGACCAAGGGCGGCTGGTGAGCTGCGACGTCAGCGAGAACCGCGTCCAGCTCATCCGCAAGGCCGTGGAGCGGATGGGATTCCGGAACGTGGAGCCCCGGGTCTCCGACGGCACCAGACCGGATGCCGACCTGCCCATGGCGGATGCGATTCTCGTAGACGCCCCGTGCAGCGGCCTCGGCATCCTCGCCAAGAAGCCGGACATCCGGTACAAGACCCTCGAAAAAGCGCGTCACGATGAATTATTGGCCACCCAGTCGGCCATTCTGGATACAGCCGCCGCCCACCTGAAAGAGGGCGGGCGTCTGGTCTACTCCACCTGCACCATCGACCCTGCCGAGAACGAAGAGCAGGTGCGGGCCTTCGTGGGCCGACACCCGGAGTTCCGGGTGGTGACGCCGGACGTCCGCTTCCCGGCCGGGATGACGGTGGGGGACTGGGGTGCGCTTTCCGTCCCCACCCGCACCGGCATGGACGGCTTTTTCCTCTGCGCGATGCAGAAACGTGATTCCTGACAAAAGGAGATTTTCATGGAGACTAAACGCTGTATATCCTCCCTGACGCTGGAACAGCTGACAGCGGAGCTGAAAGCGATGGGCCAGCCCGGCTTCCGGGCCAAGCAGATTTTCCACTGGGTCCACCAGAAGCTCGTGACCGACTTTTCGGCCATGACCGACCAGCCCAAAGCCCTGCTGGCAAAGCTCGAGGAGGCATTTTACATCGCCGCGCCCATCATCGAGCGGCGGCAGGAGGCCAAGGACGGCACCGTGAAGTACCTGCTGCGGATGGCCGACGGCAACTGCATCGAGACCGTCGTCATGCGCTACCACTACGGCAACACGGTCTGCGTGTCCACCCAGGTGGGCTGCCGGATGGGCTGCCGCTTCTGCGCCTCCACCCAGGCGGGCCGGGTGCGCAACCTCGAGGCGGGGGAGATATGCTCCGAAATTTACACCGCCCAGAAGGACATCGGGGAGCGCATCTCCCACATCGTGCTGATGGGCATTGGGGAGCCGCTGGATAATTTCGACGAAGTCATGCGCTTTCTCGAGAACATCTCGTCCCCCGAGGGCGTGAACATCGGGATGCGGAACATCAGCCTCTCCACCTGCGGCCTCGTGCCGAAGATCGACCAGCTAGCCGAGAAGAAGCTCCAGCTCACCCTCTCCGTCTCCCTCCACGCCCCCAACAACGACATCCGCAGCGGCATGATGCCCGTGAACGACGCCTACCCTGTGGAGGTGCTGATGCAGGCCGTGCGCCGGTATCAGGAGACGACGGGCCGGAGAGTGAGCTTCGAGTACTCCATGGTGCGGGGGGTCAACGACTCCGACGCCTGCGCCAGGCAGCTGGCCGACCTCATCCGGGGGATGGGCGCTCACGTCAACCTCATCCCCATCAACCCGGTGGACGGCAGCCCTTATTCGGCCACCGACGCCGCCAACGTCCGGCGCTTCCAGCAGAAGCTGGAAAGCCTCGGCGTCAACGCCACCGTCCGCCGCCGTCTGGGCAGCGAGATCAGCGCCGCCTGCGGCCAGCTGCGCCGCGACGAGATGAACGGCAAAGCCTGACAGAAGGAGAAGCCTATGAAACTTGCAGGAAAAACGGATGTCGGCCGCGTCCGTCAGGAAAATCAGGACGATTACCGGGCCGGGGAACTGCCCGGCGGGGCGGTATGGGCGCTGGTCTGTGACGGCATGGGCGGCGCAAAAGGCGGCCGCGAAGCCTCGCAGGGGGCGTGCAACGTCATTGAGAACGTCTTTCAGGAGCAGTACGCCCAGTGCGGGGTGGGGCAGGAGGAAGCTTTTCTGAAAAAGGCCCTCATCTATGCCAACCGCTTTGTGTTCCAGAAAGCCTCCCACGAGGAGTCGCTGGCCGGGATGGGCACCACGGCGGTCTGCGCGCTGGTGCGGGGCGGCACGGTCTACCTCTGCCATGCGGGCGACTCCCGCGCCTACCTCTTCCGGGCGGGGAAGCTTACCCAGCTCACCCATGACCACTCCTATGTGCAGGAGCTGGTGGACTGCGGCACCATCACGGTGGAAGAGGCCGAGCACCACCCCCAAAAGAACATCATCACCAAGGCGCTGGGCGTGGATTACCGCTTGGAGCCGGAGTTCACCTCCGAAAAGCTCCAGAAGGGGGATGTCCTGCTGCTGTGCACCGACGGGCTGACCAACATGGTCCCGGTGGATCAGATGGAAAAGCTCCTTGTGCAGGGGCCCTTCTACGACACGCCCGACCGGCTGATCGAAGCGGCCAACGCCAACGGCGGTTCGGATAACATCACCGCCCTGCTGCTGGCCGTGGAGCCGACGGAGGTGGAGCATGGATAATTTGATCGGCAAGACCCTCGATGGCCTGTACACCGTCCGGGAGCTGATCGGCACCGGCGGCATGGCCAACGTCTACAAGGCGGTGGTAGGGCCCGGCGGCCCGGTGCCGGAGGGCACGGTCGTGGCCGTCAAGGTGCTGCGGCAGGAGCTCATGCACGACCCCGACCTTGTGCGCCGCTTCAAGAACGAGTCCAAGGCCATCTCGCTGCTCAACCACCCCAACATCGTCAAGGTGTATGATGTCTCGGTGAGCGACCATCTGCAGTATATCGTCATGGAATATGTGGACGGTATGACCCTGCGCGAGTATCTGAACGAGCGGGGCGGCAAGCTGACCAGCCGGGAGACCGTCCATTTTATCTCCCAGATCCTGAAAGCGCTGGACCATGCCCACCGCAACGGCGTGGTGCACCGGGACATCAAGCCCCAGAACATCATGCTGCTGGACAACGGCCAGCTGCGGATGATGGACTTTGGCATCGCCCGCATCTCCCGGGCCGAGAACCAGATCCAGAACGGCAAAAAGACCATGGGCAGCGTCCACTACATCAGCCCCGAACAGGCGAAGGGGGAGGAGACCGACCCCAAGAGCGACATCTACTCCGTGGGCGTCATGATGTACGAGATGCTCTCGGGCAGGCTGCCCTTCGACGCCGACGACATGGTGGAGGTGGCCCGCAAGCAGATACGGGACACCCCGAAGCCGCTGGCCGAGCTTGCCCCGGAGGTGCCGCTGGGCCTCGTCCAAATTACGGAACGCGCCATGGCGAAGCTGCCGGTGAACCGGTATTCCAGCGCCGCAGAGATGCTGGAAGCGCTGGACGCCTACGTGCAGGACCCCTCCGTCACGTTCCAGTATCAATATGTAAAGGAAGAACCTGAAAAGGTGGTGAATGACCCCATGCCGCAGAAACGCAGCATCCGCAGACCCCCGGAGAGACCGGCGGCGAATCCCGCCCGCCCCAAAGCTAAGGCGAAAAAGAAGAAGCGCAGCGGCTTTATGCCGGTGCTGCTGGGCATCACGACGGCCTTTGCGCTGGCCTGTGCGGCCCTGTGCTGGACCATCCTGAACGATTCCAGCAACATCATGACCGACCGCGCCGACATCGTGCTGGGCGATTTCAGCGGCATGACCCAGGACGAGGTGAACGCCTCTGAGCAGGTGGCCTCCGGTCAGGTGGTCGTCAACTGGGAAGAGGAGTACAACAACGACTACGCCGCAGGCCATGTCTACAAGCAATCGCCGGTGGCGGGCCGCACCGTCCGCGAGGGCCAGAGCGTGACCCTCACCGTCAGCCTCGGCATCCACTACGTCACCGTCCCCGACCTGACCAACTATGTGCAGGCCGACGGCGAACAGCAGCTGAAGGACCTGGGCGTGTCGGTGCTGGTCACTCAGGCCGTGGATGAGTCGGTGGCCGCAGGCTCCATCATCCGCACCGACCCCGCCGCAGGCAGTCAGGTGGCCGCAGGCACCACGGTGGTGATCTACGTCAGCCGCCCGCAGGTGGCCACCACCACCAAAGTCCCCAGCCTCATCGGCATGAACGTGAACGACGCCCGCACCCTGCTGGTGCAGCGGAAACTGGGTCTGGGCAGCCAGACGGAGCAGTACAGCGACCAGCCCGTGGGCAGCATCATCAGCCAGAACCCCGGCGAGGGCGCATCGGCCAAGCTGAACACCCGCGTCAGCGTCGTGGTCAGCGCAGGCCCCGAACCTGCACCGGAACCCGAAGCACCCAGCGAGAGCACCGCCAGCAGCGACGGCTCCGGCGGCTGGTTGGGCGGCCTCTTCGGGGGCAGCAGCTCTTCCAGCGAGAGCACCGGCGCCAGCTCGTCTTCTTCCACCGGCGGCGGTCTCAGCGACTGGTGGACGTCCTGGCTGGGCTAAAGGAGAAGGTATGACAGGTTATATCACAAAAGGCATCGGCGGATTTTATTACGTCAAGACGTCGGAAGGCATCGTGGAGTGCAAGCCCCGGGGCATCTTCCGCAAGCAGAAGATCACCCCCGTGGCGGGCGACGTGGTGACGCTGGAGACCGAGAACGGCGGGGCGGTCATCGCGGCCATCGCGCCCCGGCGGAACGTCTTTGTCCGCCCGCCCATGGCGAACCTCGATGTGCTGTTCCTCGTGGCAAGCACCACCCAGCCCACCCCCAGCACCCTCGTGCTGGATAAGCTCTCGGCCATCGCGGTGGACAAGGGCGTCCAGCCCGTCATCGTCTGCACCAAAAGCGACCTCGCCGAGGCGGAGTTTCTGCGCAGCGCCTACGAAAAATCGACCCTGCCCTTCATCCGCATCGACTACGCCACCGGCGAGGGGCTGGACGACATCAGGCACTGGATCAATGGCCGTCTCTGCGCCTTCTGCGGCAACTCCGGCGTGGGCAAATCCACCCTGCTGAACGCCCTCCTGCCCGATGTGGAGCGTCAGACCGCCGCCATCAGCCAGAAGCTGGGCCGTGGCCGTCACACCACCCGCGAGGTGACTATCTTTGAAGCCTTCGGGGGCCGCATCGCCGACACCCCGGGCTTCGCCAGCCTCGAGGCCAGCCGGGCGGGCTTCATCCCGAAAGAGGCTCTGGAACACGCCTTCCCGGAGTTCGGGCCTTACCTCGGCGCGTGCCAGTTCACCGGCTGCTCCCACCGCTCCGAGAAGGGCTGCGCCGTCCGCGCCGCCCTCGCGGAAGGCAAGCTCTCCCAGACCCGCTACGATAGCTACTGCGCCATGTACGATGAGGTCAAGGATGTGAAGGAGTGGCAGAGGAGGGGGTTGTAATGTCCCGCTGTGTTATCATTTCCGCCTGCCCGGTCAGCGCCTCGCTGGCGTCGGCCCTGCGGCCCGGCGACACCATCATTGCCTGCGACGCGGGCTACCGCAACTGCGGGCCGCTCCACTGCCGCCCCGACATCATCGTGGGCGACTTCGACACCGCGCCCTGCCCGGCGCAGGAGGGCGGCGACACCATCATCCTGCCCCACGTCAAGGACGACACCGACACCGAGTACGCGGCAAAGCTGGCCTCCGAGAAGGGCTTCGACGAGGCGCTGCTGCTGGGTGTACTGGGCGGCAGACGCCTCGAGCATACGCTGGCCAACCTCTGCACCGGCCTCGGCCTCGAACAGCGGGGCGTCCGCGCCACGCTTCTGGACGAGCGCAGCCGCATCACCTTCGTGATGCCCGGCGAGACCCGCCGCTACCCTAGGAATGAGTATTTCTACCTCTCGGTCTTCCCGATGGAGGGCAGGGCAGAGGGGGTCTGGGAGCGGGGCTCCTTCTACGAGCTGACCGACGCCGTCCTCACCGCAGGCTACCCCCTCGGCGTCAGCAACGAGTATGCCGAGGGCTCCGACTGCATCACCATCTCCACCCAAAAGGGCGCGCTGGTGGTGGTGGAGACGGTGCCGGACGGGCCGATCCTGAGCTGAACCGGAACATTCCGGGCGCAGACCGCCTATAATGGCGTATCAAGCGACGAAAGGTGGTCGGCTCTATGCAGGTGGTCGTTCTCAAAAGCCCCAAGTGCCTGAGAGGCTTGCTCAGGAGGCTGTTCGGCATCCGAAAAGAAACGCAGGACTGAAAGAAATGGAAAGCCGCTGCGCTTGTAAACTTTCTGTGCAACGCTTGACTTTTGCGGGGAATCGCATATAATAAAAGCATAAGAGATAAGAGTACTCATGGTGCTCGCCAAAGCAAAAGAAAACCCCCTCACGGAGTTGCCGCTCCGAAAGGGGGTTTCCTTATTTAGTGCTTACGGCCCGTAGACAATCCGTCAAGCCACTTGCAAACACAATGTGAAATTATGTTTACTGCGACGGACTGGATAAGAGATAAAAATGGACTCATGGTGCTCACCCCCTTCCCATAAAATGGGCGGGCAAGGCCGCAAGACCAGTATAACATACAATTCGCCAAAAAGATACAATAAATGCAAAGCCCCCAAGGAGTTGCGACCTCCCCGGGGGCTTTTTTCTGCGTGAATCGCCCCAAAACCTGCGTGAATGGCAGTTGCATAGGGGGGGGGGGGGGTGCTATAATGGAAGTATCAAAAACACCCAATAAAAAGGAGGATACGACCATGAAACGGAAAAAATTCCTTGCCCTCGCCCTTGCGGGCGTGATGACCGCAGTGACCCTCACCGCCTGCGCACCGCTGGAGACCCTCTACGACTGGTTCTTTGGGGGCGGCAGCAGCAACGCTTCCCACGGCAGCGAAAAGGGCCTTGTGACGGAGTCCGAGGAGCTTAACAATAAGCTCGAGCCGCTCAAGGCGTATTTGGGTCTTTCTGAAACCACAGCAAGCGCCAGAGCCAAGGAGACGCTTGAGGAAGTGGCAAAAAAATTTGATGCGGAATGGCTCTTCGACGGCGAGTTGGTGAACAAGCCGGCTATAGATGATGCGCTCGATTCCATCGCGAAAGACAAATTGAAGTCAAACCAGCAGTTATGCGTGGACGTGATGGAGTGGCCTTCCTCCAGCGGGACAGCGGATACTGATTCGGGTCACAGGATGATTTACGTAGGTGGCTATAAGGATCGAGGGCCTGATCCTGATACTGGTGTGCCTTCCTATGACTCTCGTCTGACAAAGTATTCTTTCTTAAAAGGTCAATTGAACAAACTCCATATAAATAACGCTGAACTATACGCCGGTACATTCCAGAAAGACGGAAAAACATACGCCGCGATGGTCATCATATTTTAGGAGTGAAAGCAGTGATGCAAGCCCTGCCTTACACACCCTTTTCTTGAAATAACCCTTCCGCCCCCTCAGAGGCCCCTCTGAGGGGGCCTTTTGGCGCCTGTGGTCCGGCGCAGGGCATAGCCCGGCTTTGCTCCGCATACACTCTCATCAGAGCAAGGACAGGAAAGGAGCATCACCATGGAGCTGAAAGTGTTCCGGGACGTTCTGCCTGCGGCGGGTGCGGACTGCACCGCCAAGGCGGAGCTGCCCCTCGAGACCGAACTACTGATCTCGGACTATCTGCCGCCGGTGCAGCGCATCGTCAAGTGCTTCGCAAAGCCGGTGGTGCTGCAAAAACAGCTGGCCCCCGGGCGGCTGACGCTGGAAGGATATTTGCGCTGTACCGTGTATTATCAGGGCGAAGAGGGGGCGGGGCTGTGCCAGACCGAGCAGAAGCTGCCCTTCACCAAGGCCCTCGAGCTGCCCTCTTTCGCGGCCACGGCGTGGACAGCCTGCGTCGAGGGCCAGACCGAATACCTCAACTGCCGGGCCGTCAACCCCCGCCGCATCGAGGTGCGGGGGGCCTACGGGCTGGTGGTGAGCGTCCACGCCCAGCTGTCCACCGAGGTCATCACGGCCCTCAGCGAGGGCGGCATCGAGCAGAAGCCGGTCACGCTGGCAGGGGTGCGGCGGGCCGCCACCCTCGAAAAGCTCGTGACCATCGAGGGGGCGCTGACCTTCCCGAAGCCCCCTGCCGCCATCCTCGACATCACCGGCACCGCCGAGGTGCGGGAGCTGAAGCGGATGCAGGGCAAGGCCGTGGCGAAGGGGGTCTTGCACGTCCTCTGCGGATGGCGGGCCGAAGGGGACGCCGCCCTCCGCAGCCAGACCGCCGACCTGCCCTTCAACCAGATCCTGGATGCCGACGGCCTCAGCGAGGACTGCCGCTGCCTCTGCGTGCTGGAGCCGGTGGGCTTTGCGGCGGCGGAAGGGGAGACCACCGAGGACGGCGCGGCCTCCACCACCCTCACGGCCACGGCGATGCTGCGGCTGAGCGGCTGGCGTCCCTACCAGCTCCAATGCGTGGCCGATGCCTTCTCCACCCGCTTCGAGACGACCCTCACGCCCCAGACTCTCGCCACCGAGTCGCTGCTCTGCGCGCTGGACGAGACGACGGTGCTGCGGGGTTCCGGCCCTCTGCCCGACGCCGGAGCGCATATTTTAGCCTGCTTCGCGTCCTTCGGGCCGGTGAGCCTTATTCGAGATGGGCGGCAGGAGGGGAGAGCGTTCCTCGCGGCCCGGGCCGTGGTGTCGGCCTTTGCGGAAAACACCCTCGGGGAGATGGAGTGCTACGAAAAAGCGCTGGACTACGCCCTGCCCCTCCCCGCCGACCTCCCGCCCGACACCGACGCCTACCCCGAGTGCTGGCTGAGCGTTCAGGACCTGCAATGCGTCAGCGCGGGCGGCGCGCTGGATGTGTCCCTCACCGTCCGGGCCGAGGGCGCGGTGCTGGCGCGGCAGACGGCCTCTCTCGTGGGGGCGGTGGAGCTGGGCGACCCCCTGGCCCCCGCCGACCCGGAGGTGTCGCTCCGCATCTGCTACGCCCAGCCGGGGGAGGAGCTGTTCGCCATCGCCCGGCGCTACCACGTCTCGCCCGGCCAGATGCTGGCCGCCAATGACCTCCCCGACGGCACCGCCCGCCTCGACGAGGCGCGCAGACTGCTGGTGCCGGGGGTGTGAGCGAAGTTGTAAACTTTCTGCACAGCGCTTGACTTTTGCGGGGAATGGCATATAATAAAAATAGCAAATGTAAAAGCAAATACGCCATCGGCACACCCAAAGGAAAGACCCCCTCCCGGAGCTGCTATCTCCGAAAGGGGGTCCTTTTTAGTGCTTACGGCCCGTGAACCATCGTCCAACCTCTCCGTCATCGCTGACGCGATGCCACCTCCCCTAGCGAGGGGAGGCCTTGGCAGTCCCCGCAAAGTGAACGGTTTCGCCAGAGGCTCCCCTACTAGGGGAGCTGTCGAACGAAGTGAGACTGAGAGGTTGTACAAAGGGAAGCCTGCCCTCTGTAGCAAGGCCCGCACTTTTACGCCACATCGGGAACGCTCCTGTTCACTGGCATGAAGAGACTTTTTCTTCCGGCGGTATCCTGCTTTCTGATGAAAACGCCATCGTGTTCTTGACTTTTTCCGATTTACAACCGGTAGCACCTACGCAAATAGCCACGCTCAATGCAATATGCTTTTTCTTTAATCGCATAAAAATCTTCCAAGCTTCTAGTCCCTAGGCCGAACGTATTAGTTACGCAGTGCTTTTTCACGCACTTCCGGTGTAACTGCTTTCAGAAGATTATAGAGGTCAATAATATCGGTGATTGCCTGCCGGTCCTGCCCCGTCCATGTGTAATCAAACTTGCTATAATCCGTTCCCTCGAAACGCATGATAACGGTATCGGCACTCAAAAGGTTTCGCAACCATTCGACTTCACTGTCTTCCATTTCAAAGGTGGCCCATGCAAACCATTTACCAAGCTCTTTGTCGTATCCATAATCGGAGTTATCATAATCGCAAATGTAAGTGTACTTATAATCTCCACCGCGCAGAATGATGTCATCGATATCCAGCTCGGAAGAGCCCATGTAAGTAAAATCTTCCCAGAAAACAATAGTGTTCCCCTTGTCCCAGATATAAAGGTTGGGGCCAATGCCACACGTCTTGCGCTTATCGATGCTGTCATCATGCGGGGTTGTAATCGCCCAGCAGTCTTCTACTGCATCGTAGTTGACATTGCACTTTGCAAGTGCATCCTGAATACCAAGAATCTGCTGTGCTTCTGCCAGCACACCAAAATTGGTGACAGCAGCTTTTCCTGCATCATCCAACTGGTTATAGGCATCCAAAGCGGCCACGATTGCCGCGCGTCTGCTGCGCGTGACAGTACCGATCTGGCTGATCAGCGCTTCTACCTGCTCCGGCGTTACAGCACTATTCTGCTGCGCAAGCACCGCAAAAGGAACGTCCCCGGCGGGGCTGGCGGCCAGCGCGGGCAATGCAGTACCTGTCATCAGAGCGGCCACAAGGCTGCTCGCCACAAGAACTTTGCATTTTTCTGTAATTTTCATTCGATGTTCCTCTTTCCTCTGGATTTCAGCTTATAGCTGTTGTAACACAAAATTATAGATACAACAAAGGTGTCAATGCGCGGGCACCGGGTGCAAAATAAGTATACCATAAACTTCGCCAAAAAGATACAGGAAGCGATGCCACGAGCCGGACTTTCCTACAAAGGGAAGGCTCTGTCTTAGTACAACCTCTCAGTCTCACTCCGTTCGACAGCTCCCCTAGTAGGGGAGCCTCTGGCGAAACCGTTCACTTTGCGGGGACTGCCAAGGCCTCTCCTACAAGGAGAGGTGGCATCGCGTCAGCGATGACGGAGAGGTTGTACGAAGGGAAGCCTGCCCTCTGTGCTGGTGCCGGGGGGTAGAAGTACGACTTATTACGAAAATATGAATAAAAACTCGAAAAAGCCCTACCGTTCCCGGTTCCGGTCTGCTATAATTTTCTATGCTTGTTACAAAAACCTGAAGTGAAGTAAAGGAGCCAGGAATATGATAAAAAGCGCTGAACTGGAAAATTCGGCATACGAGTTTGAGGCGAAAATGCCGCTGCGCCACGCTGTCCCGCTGGGATTGCAGCACGTGTTCGCCATGTTCGTGGGCAACCTCACCCCGCTGCTCATCATCACCAGCGCCTGCGGCCTCGCGGGCGGTGAGTTCGCAGACCTGCAGGTGAGCCTGCTGCAGAACGCCATGTTCGTGGCGGGCATCGTCACGCTGGTGCAGCTGTACGGCCTCGGCCCCGTGGGCGGCAAGGTGCCGATCATCATGGGCACCAGCTCGGGCTTTCTGGGCGTGTTCAACAGCGTGGCTGCCACCATGGGCGGCGACGTCACGGCCTACGGCGCCATGATGGGCGCATCCATTCTGGGCGGCCTGTTCGAGAGCGTGCTGGGCGTCTTTCTGAAGCCCCTGCGCAAGCTGTTCCCGCCGGTGGTCACCGGCACGGTCGTGCTGTCCATCGGTCTGTCCCTCATCTCCGTGGGCGTCAACTCCTTCGGCGGCGGCAACGCAGCCAAGGACTTCGGCTCGGTGGAGAACCTGCTGCTGGCCGTCTTCGTGCTGGTGGTCATCCTCCTCTTCAAGCACTGGACCAAGGGCTTCCTCAGCTCTTCCTCCATCCTCGTGGGCATCATCGCGGGCTATCTGGCAGCCATCGTCATGGGCTTCGTCCTGCCCACCACCGGCGTCACCGCCGACGGCGTGGAGTTCACCAAAGCATGGGTGCTGAACTGGAACAAGGTCGCTGAGGCCAGCTGGTTCGCCATCCCGAAGCTGGTGCCGGTCAAGATCGTCTTCGACCTCCGCGCCATCCTGCCCGTCATGATCATGTTCATCGTCACCGCCGTGGAGACGGTGGGCGACATCTCCGGCGTCATGGAGGGCGGCATGGGCCGCGAGGCCACCGATAAGGAGCTGAGCGGCGGCATCATCTGCGACGGCCTCGGCTCCACCGTCGCCGCCTGCTTCGGCGTCCTGCCCAACACCTCCTTCAGCCAGAACGTGGGCCTCGTGGCCATGACCAAGGTGGTCAACCGGGGCGCACTGGCCACCGGTGCCATCTTCCTGATGCTCTGCGGCCTCATCCCCAAGCTGGGCGCACTCATCTCCATCATGCCGCAGGCCGTTCTGGGCGGCGCTGCCGTCATGATGTTCTCCTCCATCGTGGTGTCGGGCATCCAGCTCATCACCAAGGAGAAGATGACTCCCCGCACCCTGACCATCGTCTCTGTGGCGCTGGGCGTGGGCTACGGCATGGGTGCAAACGCCAAGATCCTTGCCAACACCCCCCAGTTCGTCCAGCTCATCTGCGGCGAGAGCGGCATCGTGCCTGCTGCCTTCGTGGCCATCCTGCTCAACTGCCTGCTGCCCCGCGATGAGAAGTAAGCGTTGGAGCGCTGCGGCCTCCCTGTCTTTGCAGGGAGGTCTTTTTGTGCTATAATTTCCCCAGTCTTACAAGAGGGAAGGAGGACTCTATGGAACCGCAAACTGCCGCCCGCTATCGTCTTCTGGACGAGCTGCGGGGACTCGACCTCATCAGCATGATGCTCTACCACGGGATGTGGGACGTGGTGTTCCTCTTCGGCGTGGCCCAGAAGTGGTACACCGGACGCCCGGGCTTTGTGTGGCAGCAGAGCATCTGCTGGGTCTTTCTCCTGCTTTCGGGCTTCTGCCTGCCGCTGGGGCATCATCCGTTCCGGCGGGGAGCCGTCGTCTTCGGGGCAGGGGCGCTGGTCACAGCCGTCACCCTGCTCTTCCTGCCCGAGGACGTGGTGTGGTTCGGGGTGCTGACTCTGCTGGGCTCGTCCATGCTCCTCACCGCCGCGCTGGACCCGCTGCTGCCCTGGCTGTTTCTGTTCTGGGCGGGGTACTTCCTCCACCACCTCGTGGGCCGCGGACGCCTCGCGCCGCTGCGCAGGTCGGTCTGCCCGCCGCTGGGCTGGATGGGTCGTCACTCGCTGGTGCTCTATCTGCTCCATCAGCCGGTCATCCTGGGGGTGCTGACGGTGGCGTTCCGGCTGGTGAGAGCGGGGTAAAGCTTCTGGAAAAGTTAGCCTCTGTGACCGCTTGACAAAGCAGCGGCGCTGTGGTATCCTATGGACGGTTAGAGAAATCTAACCAAAGAGATGCGTCTGAGCCTGCTTCCGACGCATTTTTATGGAGCAAAAAGTTAGAAATAGCTAACCCAACAAATCAAAAGTGAGGCTGAACATTATGAGCAAAGTAGCAATCGTATTCTGGAGCGCGACCGGCAACACCGAGACCATGGCAAACTGCATCGCTGAGGGTGCTGGCGCTGCCGCAGCCATCGTTCCCTGCGGCGAAATGGACGCAGCAAAGCTGGGCGAGTATGACGTGGTGGCATTCGGCTGCCCCGCAATGGGCGCTGAGCAGCTGGAGGAGAGCGAGTTCGAGCCGATGTTCGCGGGCCTCGAAGGCTCTCTGAACGGCAAGAAGGTGGCTCTGTTCGGCTCCTACGGCTGGGGCGACGGCCAGTGGATGCGCGACTGGTGCGAGCGCGCCAAAGAGGACGGCGCACAGCTGTTCAGCGACGAGGGCCTCGTCTGCAACGAGACGCCCGACGACGACGTTCAGGCTGCCTGCCGCAAGCTGGGCGCTGATCTGGCCAACTGGTAAAAAATAACACCGGCCCATCCTGCATCATCCCGCGTCTTTGGGGCAACCTAGGGACAAAGAGGTGATGAATGAATGGAAAACACAGGTGTCCGCTGTGATGTCTGCGAGTGCCGCCACAACGTGGGGAGCAGCAAGTGTGACTTGCCCGAGATCACGGTGACGGAGCGCTGCGCCTGCTCTTCTCAGCAGGTGGACATCCCGCACTACTGCCAGAGCTACGAGAAGAAGTAAGCCCTGCGCAACAAAAAGACCTCTGCCCGACAGCCTTGCCGGGCAGGGGTCTTTTGCTGTTAGAAGCTGTTTTCATAGGCGGTGTGCAATGCTTATGAAAACGGCTTCTCTAGTGGAGGCTGACGCCGAAGGTGGGCAGGCTGCGCAGCAGGGTGCCGACGTTGTGCATCTCGTAGATGCCGAAGCCCAGAGCGCTGGCGGCTACGAGGTTGTCGGCCCGGTCGTCGATGAAGATGCACTCATCGGCCCGGAGATGGTACTTGTCCAGCAGGGCCTGATAGATGCGGGGGTCGGGCTTGTTGATCTTCACTTCGCAGGAGGCCACGCCGCCGTCGAAGAGGCCCTCGAAGTCCCGGTGCATCAGCAGGTCCAGCACGTCCTCGGGGATGTTGCTCAGGTAGTAGACGCAGTAGCCGCGCTGCTTGAGCTGCTCCACCAGCGTCTGCATCCGGCGGCGGGGGCGGAGCATACTCATCCAGTCGTCCAGCACGCCCTCCACCTCGAAGCCCCGGCCCACGGCTCTGGCCCGCTGGAGCATCCGCTCGTTGGCCTCCCGGCGGGTGATGCGGCCTGCGTCCAGCAGCCGCCATTCTCTGCTGCCGAAGGTCAGGTCGTAGACCTCCTCTTCCAGCCCCCGGTTCCCGAACAGGTCGATGAGGTACTTGTGGGGGTCGAAATCCACCATGACGCCGCCGAAGTCGAACACGATATTTTTATACATCGATGATACCTCTTAAAAAAGTTTGGAACTCACTGCGCCCAGTATAGCACATCCGGGGCAGTATTTTCCAGTCTTTTTGCATCGTCCGGCCCGCCCCGGCATAGGATGGGACTGTAAGGGGGCGGGGGAGATGACCTTTCGGGAGCTGTGCAGCAAGGAAGTCGTCCAGCTGAAGGACGGGGCCTGCCTTGGCCGGGTGGACGATCTGGAGCTGGACGCCGACACGGCCCGCATCGAGAGCCTGCTTCTGCTGGGGCGGCCCCGGCTCTTCGGGCTGCTGGGCCGGGACGAGACTCTGACCATCCCCTGGGCCGACATCGAGCGCATCGGTCTGGACGCCATCCTCGTGCGGACGGACATCCCCGCCCCGCCGCCCTCCCACGGGGGACTGCTGGATAAATTGCATCAGTGGCTGAACGGATGAAAGATTTTCACCCGTTTTTTGCCCGTCAGGGCTGGATTTTGGAGGCGGGATGATTATAATAGAGGACTGGGGCGGAGTCTGCCGCCTCAAATAAGCTTCAAATAATAAGAAAAACGCAGAAGTGAAAGGAACTTCTTTATGACACACCATCCGAGTGCTGCGTCCCTCCGGCTGCACGGGGCGCGGCTGCTGTTTCCGCCTGCGGCCACCCTTCTGTTTCTGGTGCTCACCGAGTACATCGCCCGCGGCACCCTGAGCGGAGATACCTTTGTACAGTACATCTTTCCCCACCCAGAAGCCTACCTGCTGGCGTGGGGGCTGCTCTTCCTCGTCTGGATGGCGGTGGACTGGCTCACCCGCTTCGCCCCGCTGGCCACCCTCCTGTCGGCCCTGCTGGGCTGTCTGCCCGCCACGGTGGACTTTTACACCCTGCAGCTCCGGGGCGAGCCCTTCCTCCCGTGGGACTTGATGCAGGTGTCCGAGGCCGCCGGCGTGGCCTCTGCGGCGGGCATCCACGTCCAGAAGAGCATGGTCGTCTCCGGCGTCGTGGTGCTGGCTCTGACCGTCGGCTCCTTCTTCCTCTACCGGGGCCGTCAGAAGCTGCCCTGGGTGCAGCGTCTGGCGGGCTTTGCGGCCAGCACAGCGGCCACCTGCGCCCTCATCTTCGGGGTGTTTTTGCAGCCTGCCGTCACCCAGTCGCTGGGCATCCTGCCCGACGCATGGATGCAGGACCGCTACTACCGCTACTACGGCGTCATCACCAGCTTCCTCACCAACCTGACGAATCTGGAGATCAACAAGCCCGAGGATTACTCCGAGGAGGCCATCAACGCCATCCTCGACGACGTGGAGGCAGGGGAGAAGTACACCACCGGCCCGGCCTGGCCCGGCTCCTACGCCGCCCAGACCCCGGCAGACGAACAGGTGAAGCAGCCCACCATCCTCTACGTGATGGACGAGTCCTACTGGGACGTCTCGGAGCTGGAACAGTACGGCTTCCAGTTCGACACCGACGTCTCGGCCAACCTCCACGCTCTGCAGCAGACCAGCGCCTATGGCCGGGTCTACAGCCCCAGCTTCGGCGGCGGCACCTGTGACGTGGAGTTCGAGGCCCTGACGGGCTACTCGGTGTCCTATCTGCCCAGCGGCAGCAAGCCCTACCAGCAGCACGTGACGAAACCCATGTTCGCCCTGCCCAGCTACCTCAAGACCGAAGGGTATCAGACGGCGGCGGTCCACTGCTTCTGGGCCAGATATTGGAGCCGCGACACGGCCTACCCCAACCTCGGCCTCGACGATTTCATCAGCCTCGAGAAGATGCAGGGCGTCCAGAAGGTGCGCCGCCACTACTGGACCACCGGCCTCGTCACCGACGACTCCATGGCAGACCAGATCATCGGCCAGTACGAGACCATGAAGGCCCAGTCCGACGCCCCCGTCTTCCTCCACGCCGTCACCATGCAGAACCACACCAATTATAATAAGGATAACTACCCCGACGACCAGCGGGTGAAGGTCACCGAAGCCCCGGCGGGCCTCAAGGCCAGCACCGTGGGTGCGCTGGAAGACTTTGCCACCGGCATCCGGGACGCCGACGCCATGCTGGGCAGGCTGACGGACTACTTCTCGCAGGTGGAGGAGCCGGTCATCCTCGTGTTCTGGGGCGACCACTACAACCCCATCGACTCGAACTACGACATCTACACCCGCAGCGGCTATGCCAGCGGCTCCAGCGCCGACCCCCGGCTCCATCAGACCACCCTGCTCATGTGGTCGAACTATTCCGACCGCGCGGTAGACCTCGGCACCATCGCCGCCTACGACATCTCGCCGGTGATGATGGAGCTGTTCGGCCTGCGTCAGCCCGCCTACTTCCAGTTCCTTGGCCGTCAGCTCCGGGCCGCCTACCGGGCCAACACCCGCGGCACCATCCTGGAGAAAGACGGCACCGCCTCGAACGAGCTGACCCCTTTGCAGCAGAAGTGGAGCGATGAGCACTGGCTGCTCCAGTACGACCTCATGTTCGGCAAAGGCTATGCCCTGAGCCGGATGGGCCTCGAGGAGCTGGCCGAGGGCGCAGATTGACGAAAAAGTGCGTTCCATTTTAGAAAAAAGCAGGAAAACCCCTTGCAACGGCCAGAGGTTTGTGCTATTATTACTTAGCATTACACACGCATCACTATGCCCTTTTGTGCCCGAGAGGGTTGAGGGCAGTTCACAGACATCCGATATGTCAGTGGATCACGGTGTGCGGAGGCAAAACAAATTTTGGAGGTAATTTTACTATGGCAGTCGTTTCTATGAAGCAGCTTCTCGAGGCAGGCGTTCACTTTGGTCACCAGACCCGCCGCTGGAACCCCAAGATGGCGAAGTATATCTTCACCGAGC
>ERZ1673737.1821-NODE-1821-length-19375-cov-4.678209_pt1 | contig 19375 bp, 17 predicted proteins | sample MGYA00580211_ERZ1673737 | MGnify/ENA primary metagenome ERZ1673737 (study PRJEB41218, sample SAMN15661789) | gut metagenome | host: Homo sapiens | place: Canada: London | collected 2015-08-20/2019-03-30 | study: EMG produced TPA metagenomics assembly of... | reverse complement strand
AACTCCGGTAAGAGGTGAGAAGCCCATCGATTTGTCGCATGCACCACGGTTTTCGTTCGTTCATCCCTCCTCGCAGTCTTGACAGTGATCCAACCGGAGTCGTCTCGCTCTGAGACACTCTCAGCTGGAGTATGTGCTTGGAGGTTCAAATTACCTGCTTTGAGAACTATGCGGAGCAGGGCATGAACAAACTTGTACGGCCATCTATGAAAAGTCAGTCACCTCCAAATAAAAGGATATAGGCAAGAGAATCTAGCCAGGGAACTCACACTTGACCGGCGGGATGCACCACTGCCCCCAGGCATGCCTTCATCTGGGTGAATTCCTCCGCAGCCTTGGTGTCTTCAATTAGCCTGCAAACCCTGACCACCTCGTTGTCCTCCCCATGGTCCTTCTTCATTGCTTCGTACGCGCCTTTCAGTCGTGCCCAGGCTTCATCCGACATGGCTGCATCAAATGTCTCACCAAGACGAAAGCACACTTCCTCAGCTATGTCCTCCTCGGCCAGAAGATCCTGGAAAGCTAACAGGTGCGCCATTTCATGTTTGATGAGCCCCATCGCCCCATCGGGCCCGAATCTAGCAGACCATGCTGGATAGCGTGAATAGGCATGCGGCCTCAGCTGCCCTCCTGAGTTAACCCTTTGTTAGTTAAGACAACGCCCAAGCTGCAATCAAAGACTGTAGGAAAACCCTACCATTGCGACCTGTCGCGGACCCGCAAATATCTCGAGCCTCTAGCATGAGAATTCGGGGCTTTTGAGCATCGTTTTCCGTGTACTAGAGGTTCGTTTAGAACATTGCTCAAGAGTCTAGGGCATGTAGCTCTCTTGCCTTGTTAAGCCAGTATGCCGTTGTTGCACCTGAATATCCACTCCCTATGATTATGACATCTGTCTCCTTTGGTAAATCTTTGGTTGACCGAAAGTCTCGGAGAGCAGAGCTGGCCTCCTCGATCCAGAAGGACTTCGTCGGGTTACTGATTGGGAGAACCATTATGGCGATAAGTTAACGGGAAGAGAGTTAGAATGTTGCCGCACTGACTTTGCGACTGGACTGATGATCGAGTTCAAACGGCGTTAGTCCGCTTATCAAAAGTAGTCCGGCTATCAAGAGCCTAGTTCCTTCTCCATGTTATCTGGACCGGTTGCCAGAACAGGCCGCTAAACCCGGTCGCCAAGGCCGGTCCCCAAAGCCGGTCGCTAGAAAAGCTTGGTCAATTGATACGCCGTCACCAGCGCCTGAGTTCCCAAGTTCAGCGAACGATGTCACCAACGAATACAACTGAGCGCGTGCTACGACTAAATAAGAAACTAGTTCAGGACTTTCAAGAAGTAGACTATCTATATCACTGTGTAGGATGCCATATTCAGCGACCTACGGATACCAATACGCTCTTGGCCCAGCAACTTGAAATCTGCGAGGGAGACGTTAAGAAGTCTCTCGATCATAGAGCTATTGCAAAAGCCTCAATAAACTGCAGAACTATTCTTGAAGCGGATCCGATAGTGTTACGTTCCGCAAATACTAATTGCAAGATAGTGTCGCGTAAGGTAAGGAATTCCGAGAAGCTTGTACGGCTACAGGCGTAATTGGCGAGGGAATTAGACCAGGTTGCGCAGGAAGCTACTTTGATATCTCGAGAAGTAAATAATGGTTTCTGTATAGCTATAATGGGAGCGTTATGATTGGGTTTATACCAATTTAATATGTCGGTAAGAATTTGCTCTGATCTGTGAATTTCTATGGGGCCTCAGGGTGTTAGTAGGATTTGTACGATTATAGAAGTTATAGCACATAGATTCTGCTGGATTGTATGCTGTGGTATAAGCGAGTTGACTGTATATTCACAAGGGAAATCATGCAGTACAGAGGCTGCCCTTATAAACGACCTCTACCATACAATTGTCGGTCATCTCAGATGGCTTACTTCTGGTCCTTGGCTGGTATACCCTTAACCACCACGGCATTCCCTGCGTCGATGTCCGTGCTATATGGAGTCTCTGGCACCATTCGGATCAGGAGTACCATGCAGGGAACAGTAATAATCAAGATGGCAAAATTGACATAGAATGGTATTATAGGGTCGGCTTTAGAGGTCGAGTTAATGGCGTACGAGACAGCCTGGCCGGCCGTTTCGAATGCACGGAACAAGCCACCCGTTCGGGAGGAAGATCCGATGTCAGTAGAGAAAGTGCCAAGGATCCAGTACAAACAGAGTTGAGTCCAATAGCCGGTTACGAAGATGATCAGATACGGAACGTAAGCCACAGCCCATCTTCCGCTATCTCTTTGCAGCCAAATACGTTAGTATCTGAAGACCACGGAGCACGCGAATGAAAACTTACTGTTCATAATCTAGTCCCAGTGTCGCAGCCCCAAACCGGCTGTATTCTATGCCGATCCAGATGAAGCAGGCGGCCTGAGGAATGGCCCAGAGGGCGAAGGCAACCCATGCCCGCTTAGGTTGGGACCAGCGCGAGAGGTCCAACAGCTTCCCATAGGCGATGACTATCGGGATGGTGACCGATGCTAAAATACGGATTAGAAACTTTTACCGATTGCGGCATCAAAGGTACTAACGGATAATCAGAGACGACAAGGCGCGCGCTCGCACTGAGAAGTGTAGCGAGAGGTATGTGCCCATGGTTCCGCCGTAGAAGAACGAGTAGAAAGCTGGCAAGAAAAGAAGCCATGTCTGAGGTTCCGCATTAGTCATTGGCTGGAGCAATTCTTCATACAAGTATACTAACCTTTCTGCGCTGTAGATGCTTGAATAGGGCAGCAAATTCCTGCTTCCAGCTGATGCTACTGGACATGGCAATTTTGGAACCATCGCGACGTCGAACACGCTGGGTTGGTGACAGAAGGAAAGTCCAGATCACGCCAGTACATTCTGTGTATTCCCACGTTCAGCAGCTACATCATTGACATGTATGCACAGAGAACTCACCGAATCCCACAAAAATAAGGTACGTAGACCACGCAATGCCTCCTTCGGAAGATTTGGAGTAGTTCGTGGAAAAGTTAATTGCACCGCCCATGACGCTGCCCGAGCTTCGCATGGCAGACCATATACCTAAGCCAAATCGTGAGCATCCATGTCTCGTCCGTAAGGATCGGGGTTTACTTACCCAAATAGAAACCCCTGTCATCTTGATTCGGGTATGACAACATTGCCGTCGTCTCAGCGACGTAGAGGAAGGCCGAAGTGAATCCCCCGAGCAGCTATAAAGTTGTTAGGCCGAGAAAAGCCTTGGAGAGAAGCATGAGTTATCCTCACCTTTGAGAAGAGCAGGTACCAATCTACACTGTACTTTGCACTGACGTAGTAAGAAGACCCTGTAAGAGGCATCGTCACCGCAGCAATCATGCAGGACCACTTGATACCAAACTTGTTTATCAATGGGCCTCCGAAGAGAGCTATCAAACACGAAGCCGCGTAGTCGAGCGAGTTCGCCAAGTTGCCCAGATATGGGGTGGAGAGACCGCCACCTCCGAGGTTGGATATTGCGTCGGACATGGCTGGGCCAACGAACGAGAGGCTATGTACAAAGTTATTCTATGAGCATGATTCTGAAGACAGTATGATATGGACTTACGCTCCGAACAGGATCATCTGGAACAGGACACCCCTATAAATTTTTGTAGATGTTGAAGCGTGTAAATACGCATCGTCAAGCCCATCAGTCTGACCTCTATCGTCAGTATGGCTGGTGATGTTGGCGAGTTCGAGGGATGGAGAGGCTTTGGTGTCGTCATTTACGGCTGAGTTTGCCATGGTGAGCGACGGCGAAAAGGAGTATCAGGGATATGAATTGACAAACAATAATTCACAAATATCGAGTAGCTATATTTATACCACTGAGGGGACGGTCATAAGCCGCCTATATGTTGCTATGGCTGGCGGCACACGCCAAGTAGTCGACCTTTATGTGGCTGCTCAACTCAACCGACATCAGTGAAAGATAGCGGTTTCTGGTTTGATAGACACCACCTTATCTAGGTTACTATGCCTGGGACCTGAAGCCTAGGGATGGACCGGCCCTCTCTGGGAGGCACCAACGTGTGCCATTTTCTTATCTGCACCGGCAGTTGAAATATGCAATTACTCGGAGGCATACCTGCATCCGGCTCTACATACTGTACTCCATGGGTAAATCACCATTAGTACCAACTTTCGTCTCGTTCAGTGGGAATCTGAGCTGCGGGATGAGAGTGGGTTACTTCCAATCTGACCCAGATAGGAAATTTCATTCCGGTCACAAACCGGAGATAGGCCGGCTTCTTAAGATTGGGGGAAAGAGGGGTTGTGCTGATCGCCAAGCCAACTACGAGTTCATCCAGCGTGTTCACTGGTTACAGCTCCACACGAATTTTCGAACTGTTCGAAGCTGGCGAATTCCGGCGAATCGAATTAAACTTGGACCTCGGTTTTGTAGCATTAAACTTGATAAGGTCGAGTACGCACTGGAGAAAGCCCCCTCGATCATTATCAGAGATATGGGTTACCAAAAATAGTTTCCGTGTGTCTGGAACGCGAGCGTTCGAGTTTAACATTAGTTTAGATGAAACAATAGGGCTTATATTGTACCCATATCCTGTGCTTGTCTTCCTCAAGGAAAATCATAGTTGCTACATATAACTTACAATGAGATCAGTGGACAAGTCCAGCATCCTGGTGGTTGGTTTCGGGGGAGTCGGCACCATAACAGCATACAATCTGGAGATAGGGGGTCTCGCAGCAGTGACAGGAGTGCTAAGGTCAAATTATGACTTGGTCAGCGAACAAGGCTTCAAGATATGGTCATGCGACCATGGAGAAATCTCCGGCTGGAGGCCAACATCCAGTAAGTAACGAGCGATGCCTAATATTCGAATAGCTGCATTTGAGGCTGACAAACCCCGAATAGTCTGCAAGAGCGTGCTAAATGTACAGGACGGCTCAGTTACTCCATTTGACTTTGTCGTTGTCTGTACTAAGAATATTCCCGATATTCCTCCAACGGTGGCTGAAATCATAGCGCCTGCAATCACCGCCGGCCACACGAATATCGTCTTGGTTCAGAATGGTATCAATATTGAGAAGCCTATCATCGCCCGTTTCCCTTCCAATGTGGTTATATCGGGTATCTCGCGCATGAACTCATCCGAGCTTAAGCCCGGCGAAATCTTCCACCAGGACCATGATACCTTGATTATTGGCGCATTCAGAAACCCAAATGTACAGCGTGATTGCGAGCTCACGGCTGCGAAAGAGTTTACCACTCTCTATAGCGCGAGCGGGAAGGCAACGGCACAATATACCGAGGAAGTAGAATTAATGAGATGGCGCAAATTGGTTTACAACGCATCGTACAATTCTCTTTGCGCCATTACTGGAATGGATACTTCCAAAATTCGCTTCTCAGGTTCCGCTATATCGGAGCTTCTGCTCCCCATCATGCTTGAAGTCAAAAGCGTTGCTCGGTCTGCGGGTCATAAGCTGTCTCCGAGCCAGGAAGATGACTCGTTGAACGGCGATGCACTCGATGCGTATTTCAGACCAAGTATGCAGCAGGATATTGAAAAGGCAAGTCTCACTTACCAACCTCGATTGATCTCATTCTGACGCTTTTAAGGGTAATTTTATAGAAATGGAAATCATTGTCGGGGAGGTTGTTAGGGAGGCACAGGCTCTAGGCGTGCCTGTACCGACGCTGGCGTATACTTACTCCCTGTTGAAAGTATTGCAGTTCAAAATCAAGGCTCAACGAAACCTGGTGACCCTGCCCCCAATGAAAGATTACGGAAATGAATTGACGAAGTTGAAGCTGTCTCCTTAACATAAGTCTATCAAATTCTAGAATTTCTCTTTCCTCTACAATAATCCAGTTCTTCTAGCAGGCTCCACCAAGACGAAGTGGGGCTAGTCATTGCCCCATTTGGGCAATTTTCACTATGCCGGCCGGGTGTCGGTTTGGCTTTTGAGTCATGACCTTGAATCCATGCGTCGATGATCTCAAGACTTTGCTCGGAAGCCACGCCCTACTCAGACGCCGACCAATGCCGAGCTCTGATTGTTAGCCAGGTCCGTTTTGGAATCGTGGCTTTAACTTAGATTTCGTCTTTATCTGTTTAAGGACATTCATCATCTCACAAACACTTCTTTTTGTCTGATTAATTTACTCGATGACCCCCTAACCAATCCAACTTGCCTAGTAAATTAGTTTATTGGAGTTGCTGCTAAATAAATTTATCGGCTGAGAATTTTATCTCGACACGGACATGTCATCAGCATACTACTATTCTTTTGTGGCAAGAATGTGAAACGATAAAGCCCCCTTAAGTCTAGGTAGCTCAGGAAACTGGAATGGGAGCTCTAATTTAGGGAACATATGTTATTGAGGTTCCTCTTCGAAACCCTTTCTCTCTAGTAGAGCCCGCTACTGGACCGCTCATTCGCTCCGAAGACCCGCAATGTTCGACCTCATATGAGATTCCAGCTTCGGGCAGATTGTCCGATATGTAACGAAAAATAACTATGTACAGTATAGTGAAGAGCAGAAAGGGTTTCAACATCCCCATTATTTACAGGAGACGGAGAAACAGACACAACGGATCTACCTATTTCTCCATCAGAGCATGGCGGCACATCTCAACATCTTTCGACCAGGAGGCGGAGGATGCATTGGAGACGAACCAAATCGAGCGACTAGTTACCTAGCAAAGTCTGCACACGCTCGGAAAAGAGCGTACTCTAGTCATCGAGCCTACTAAAACTGCACAAGGTATAAGACTACTAAGACTGGTACAGAACAGGTGAGAATCCCCGAAGAGTGAGATATCCCATAGTCCTGATCTAAATACATCTAAATACTGTCTGTTGCAGACGATCCAGACAACCCTCAGAACTGGGGCAGGGCTAAGAAAGCGTCTGTTGCATTTTTAATTTGGTATGTTGTCTCTGCCCCTGCGAGAATGCTCATCAGCCGTGCGTGGTACTTACACTCTACGACTAAAGCATTTATTCGATTGCCGTCTACCTTCGCTCTTCCATTTATATCGGCGGAGAGCCAAATTAATAATGCCGAAGCCGTTGCGAAGTTAAAGGACTTGGCAAGGTGGCTTTACGAAAGTGCCGAGATGAAGCAAGAAAAGAATCTTAAACGCTTGGACGTGGATCGTTATCCATCAGCCCGCTGACAATGTCATTATTACCTGTGAGAACCTGACGAATGAGCTCACAAAGAGCTGTACATGGACTTTTCTGTATCTCTGGTCATTCTTGAATATAAAAAAAAGGCTATATCCTCGAACCCTTTCTCAATCAACTTGTTCCCAAATGATTATATGGTAAATGCGTAATGAGGGGACAGAGACGGACACCGACACGATTATTGGTTCTAGGGATGGAGCCCATAGAAGAGACGGACCACTCCACGGTGATTGGCTGGGACAGAGGCCCCGACGTCAGTAGCTTCCAAGCGGCGTCAGACAACAGCGGGAATATGCTTCTCTTTGGCTGGTATTTAAACTGGTCGAAATGGGCTTACTGCCTTCCTACTAGCCCAGAGCGAGTATTTCCAGTCGCCAAATGTCCAATCTCCTTTGAAGGTTCTGGCCCTTTCGAACTGGCTTCTACTCCCACTATAGATAACTGACATATCTTTCTAGGGAGAGTCAGAACGTCCCTAATCGAGAGGAGTTCCGCGTTTATCTTGGGGAATGACATCTGTGCGGTAGCTGATGACTATCATAAGGTCTGTACCGACCTAGCTAATACTGAGTTCTCTCATCTTAAGCCCTCCACTACTAGTATTAAACACTAGCTCTTTACGTCCTCAGCAGTCCTTTTACCTAAAACAAACCTGCCTTACACCTCAGAAGGATATATACTATCCAAGGGTGAATATTCCTATCCATTTGAGATCAGGTTCCCTCTAGAGTCCGAGTGCCAGATATCTCAGCCTAGGGTTAGACGGGTTAGACATGTAGGGGTAGTGCTTCCCCCTTCGTTTAACGCTCGTGCAATAAGCTACGGTGTATAAGCTAAGATTGATTACATTCTAAAGGTAGAACTTAAGAGACCGGGAAGATTCCGACCACGGATTTCGACTTAATAGAAGCTTATTTTCTTACCTAAGTCTATCTCTAATAATACTATCGGGTTTAGGATACCGTACAAAGTAGGAGGCCCTTTACGTTAATGACTTGGCGATAGGGAAGAATCGAAACTTTATAGGCCCGCTGCCTATCTTATTACTAGCGGCAAAGCTTCCCTTACCACCAATCCTATACTCGGGAGCAAAGCTACTGTTATATATCTTTATATAGAATTCCCTTACGTGTAAGGGTCTCTGCCTAGTTGTACTGCGAAACCTAGTTATCATCCTTTAGAGTAGGACAGCTATTACAGCTAGTATTCATCATATATCGTGGACATCTTCTAGCTAGCTGCTGAATCTAAAGGGTTAAAGGAAATCGTCGGCAGTTTTCCGGAGTTTAAAGGACTATTAGGGATTAACGACTATATCCTATAAAATGCCACTATTCCTAAGGTCATAGCAAGCTTTACCACCTATACGGTGGAGCAAAGTACTGACTCGAAGTGGAAGCCGGGTTTTCACTAGAGAAAGACACTAAATTTAGGGTATGGTGTGCCATCCGTTTAAGGAAATTTTGATACTAATTGTTATTCTCGCTCGCCCTGTAGTTGATTAAGGTCGTCCTTAACGTGGAGATCTGGTCAGGCATTAGGCCCAAGAAAGCGCCGCAGTATGCGACGATGCCGGGAGACTTTTGGAGATTTGACGACAGTGATTCGCATTTCGCCTCTTTGAGGCCTGGCTGCTTGGAACATCTGGGCGCCGACGAAGTGGCTGATGATAACCGACTACCTCCTCCATATTCATAGACGCTCTCCTTGCCATCGCTATCGAATCTGCTAGCAATTTCAATCCTTTCCCATTTAATTATGCACTAAACTCACAAAGTTTATACGGTAACTTTCTAATACTACTGGGTATTGGCTACCCTAGATTGTATGTCTATTTTGATCCTGCGTTACTTCACGGCTTTTTCTAAAGCGTGTATTTCTGTGTCCTTGCCCTGGCTTCTGTTCTTTTTGATCCTTGGCCAATCCAGGGTTTCATGGAATTGAGTGTGGTTCCTGTGGCCGGATTCTATTTGCGTCGAATTATTTCATGTGCCACTTCACGGTTTGTTAGAATTATTTTATTTTGAATGCTGAGAAAGTAAAATCTGTTCTGACATGGCTTAGAGTGGGATTCGTACAGAGTGTATTCCATGTGTCTATGCTCGACCTCTGCCTGTGTCATTCATGTGTGTCATGTATGTTTCTGTGACACCCACCTCAAGGTTTCCCAGATCAGTGCTTCCCTTACGATAGGCCCCTGCTCATCAATAAACACTACCCATCAATAAACACTACTCATCCCTATGGAAGGAGCTTGCCAATTTCGAGGGAAGGGAGAGTAGTGAGCTGTTCAGTGCACGATCGTACTGGCCAATCAGAAATGTATATGACTCTGCTTTTTATTACCCCCTAGTTATGGCAATTTATATGGGGAAATGTAGCTTACTAATTATAACAACCTGGTGCAAACATGGTGGATTCACTCAGGAATTGCCTTGACATAGCTGTCACCACTTTTTCCTGTATCCGGCCAACTGGAGATACCAATGACTCTGTATTTCATTTTCTCCTATTTCTCACTATTTATGGGTCCATTCTAGTTACATAAGCTATGCCGTCTGATCATCTATAGACCCGGTTTCACGCAGTATTCGTAAGGTAATGGCGATATGAGCTACTTGCCTGAGTAACAAGGCATATGCGCCAAGTCTTGGCAACTCCGATCGGACAGAACCGAACGCTCTCACAACGTCTGCTCTAAGAACTCATTTCTCATTAGGATCTAAGTTATGCAGTCCTATGAACGACGAGACCTCTGGGAATGAGTAGCATTGTCCCTAGGAACTTTGCCCTGGCTCCCGAGGCCAATATTGTCCCGCCTCTTCAGACGAACAAAAACTGACCTATAATAGCACCGACGGCAATAAGAAGCAGTGGTGTATACTTGTTAGTGAATTTGTAGAGGGCAGCTAGCGTAACGACATAGAGTACAGCAGCCGAGGCGCTCCTAGCGTTTATGACGTTGTCCGGCAACGCAGCTGCTGTTATTGAGCCGGAGACTTCAAGGCTCGAGTGTAACGTCTACAGCGCTATAATAGCGATCACACCGATAACAGCCCCGCAAAGTCCGTCAAAGAAGGCCGAGAGGAACTGCTCGGATTAGTAAGTCTATAATAAAGTCGTGAGGAGTCTTTAAAGAGGGGATGAGTGATTTACCTTATTGCGTATAAGTTTCTCCAATAGGTTATGTCCAGCAATCGTAAATACAAAGCAGGGGAAGAACATACCAATGGTAATAACCACCGCGCCGGCAAAAGCTGTCCTAAGGCTGCCATTTGCTAAACCGCCCTGAAACCCGACAAAAGTTGCAAAGATCACAAGCGGGGCGGGGAGAATATTCCTAATTGCGATCCCGTCTAGGAAAATGCGCGCAGGAAGCCAGCTACCCTTAAGAACGGCTTCGACTTGGATGAAGGGTATTGCGGTGTATACGCCACTAAAAGAGAGGCTTCTAGCTACTAATCTAAGTGCGAATAGATTGGGAAGGAAGGGAATCTTGGCTATTCTGAGCGCGAGAGAAACCGGTGATGGGACACCTCGGAAAATCACGTAGATCGCGTATACGACGTACTAGAGGATGAAGAGACATAGGGCAATGATTCGTTTGCCGTGGGATATAAAGCTGTATATTACACCGTAGAGACCGAGGGAAATAAAGCTATGTTCGTGCAATGTGTTAAAGTTCAGAATTGTGGACGTAGACAAGAGGTAGGGCTCACATATTGATTCGAAGAGCACTATTAAGCGCCGTATAGAGGCCAGCAATAACGAGGTAGGGGTCTGTTTTATAAGTGTTGTGGTCGACCACAGAGTGCTCTGCAATCTTGTGTGTGGCTCGAAGGATCTACTCGTCGTCAGCAGGTGATGTTTTGGGGTCTAGAACGTGCTCACCATGGCAGAGACTATCGGTTAGATAGCCCGGAAGGAAGCATTAAAGTAAATATTCTCTAGCCCTGCCAGAGAATAGAGATAGGAGGTAAGAAGCATAAACAAGAAGCTAGGCAAGATAAAAGCGAGTCCGGCGACAATCCTACCTAAGCGACCAGCTAAGAGACACCCGAAGAATATACATAGCTCCGCTGCCTCTGGGCCTAGCAGGATCTAGTAGACCGCGAAGACGCGTTGAAAGCGCGAGAGTGTGATCCATTTTTCTTTAAGGACTAAGTGCTCCTTAATCAGGGAAATCTGTGCTACAGGGCCGCCCTAGGCAAATAGTCCAAAGTTATAGAAGAAGAACCAGAATAGTCCCGGTAGAGAGATGTGGGGCACATTCGAATTGTCCTGTAGACCGTGGTCACTACTAATATCCCGCAAACTCGTAGATTGACTCGTTTCTTCCGAATAAGCTGTAATCTATTGTGCTTCGAGATCGTTTTTAGGGCTGCGGAAATCCCCGCTGTTAGCATTGCTCCCTGGGGTAGGTGTCGAGCTACGTGACGACTCGATGACGGCGGCCATGGTGACTAGTAGATGTAAAAGAGAAGAACCAGAACGCTGCCTCTCTCTTATGCCTAGTGAGCATCAGCCTTTTATGCTGTATCCTTCCGGGGGACGGACACATCGAACGTGATTGGCGGAGGGGAAGGAGACGGACAGCTGGATGATGTTTAGTCAATATTTTGCTAGTTCACAGTTTATAGCGGGTCGGATATCTAGGGCTTGATTGGCCTACTTGACCGCATCACTATTTTAGCGTGGCCCAATCAGCGATGGCCTGCCCGTCTCCATTTAACTCCTACTGCACCCCCTCTCTAACCACTAAGCCTCCTTAATCACTACCGAAGCCTTTATCGAAAAGGATCCTAAGTCTTCCGGGAACTATGTCGTGCGATAAGGTAGTATGCTCGAGTCTTTACATGACCTAACTAAGTCAGAACCTAGAATACTAAGCGCACCTTGCGCTTGCGAGAGAACAAACGGCGCAACAGAGCACGCCAGAAGGAATACACGGCCGATCTAGAGCGCAGACTAAGACGGTTTGAGCAAGAAGGCGTCCGGGCAACTATCGAGATACAATCTGCAGCTAAGAAGGTCGCCGAGGAGAATATCTATTTACGGGAGCTATTGCTAGTGCTCGGCGTTGATCGCTTAACTGTTAATGATTGGATTACTAGGAGGAGATCCTCTAATGATAGTAATGCTAGTGGTGAAAGTTAGTGTTATAAAGGTGCGACAAGGGACGGCATTTGCAACAAGGACAAAGAAAGAGAACCCTCTAGCCTTCCGTTATCATAGTCGCAATGCTCAACGCCCTGTAACACGGGTTGCCAAACCTACAGTTCTCTACTGAGCGATAATATTCCCGAATCAGCTAACCAGTCATTAGCTACTACCGAACACAATCTAGTCCCTTATAGGTGCTCTTTAGCCGGGCGGAATAGATCAAGCTCGGATAACAGACAAGAGAATAGCAGTCACGACGGACTACCGCAGAAGGAACCAAGTACTCCGGGAGAGGAATCATCACAGCCACTATCTACACCTTGCAAGCTCCTCACTCTTCTCGCCACAAATCCCGGCTACGACGTCTCGGCAATCCTAGCAGCAGCAGAGAGCGAGCAAAAAGCCGACAGCGTAGAAGGCGGTCTGCCTTGTGAAAGTGCATATAAGCTATTAATGCGGTATGCCACTAGTGAAGAGAAAATGGAGGCTCTCGCTCGGTCTCTCGAAGAGGGATGTATTCCTAACGCTGGTGGTGGGTGTAAGGTTAAGAATGAGACGGTGTCGCAAGCTCTTCTGGATATCTATCTTTAAGGTGATCTTGTACACTTATAACAACTGTTAGTGTCCTATTGTCTGTGGAGGGGCTTTCGATGTGACTACGAATCCAAAATAAGCGATTTTCAATAGAGCAACGGCGCACTACTCGGATATACTCTTATCTACAACGCTTATAGCGCACTAAGGCAAACTGGACATCTTGTCGTGTTTTACGGTGTGCAGTCTGAAGATTGACATCCCTGTGTTTGCCCGAAGCGAGTACCAGGCCCTTCCCTAGCGGTCGAGATATAGCCCACCACCATTGTAGGCCAGGACGTAACTTGTCAAGCGGAATAGGTTGTCGACGCTTAGTGAATTCAGGCAAGGGACAGTCCTAGCCCTTGTTAGCATGCCTATTGGGCCGATCCGGAGCCATTAGTTTTGATATACGCTCTTGCCGCTGTTATAATCTACATTCAGAAGACCTTCATAGAAGAATACCGATTGAGATTTATTATATATATTTTCTACTGTAAGGGGCTAGCCGCTCGTTCAAGGGTTTGTTTAAGGATAAAAACCCTTAGGACCTCATAGATATACTACACAACGCGGTTAACTTAAGTCAAGCTCTATCAATTCAATAAGGTCGATCTGACCTATCCTCTCCTATTCAGTATTTAATCCTTCATCGTAGCCTATCTCAACACACATAATATATAATATGTTGAGATTCATAGCTTGTCTAGGCATAAAATAGCTGCTTCGCTAAGCGTGAATCTCGTGATCAGAATTGAACCTACCATATAGAGTATAGTTCAGGAGAAATGCTCCTTATTAAAGAGGATCTCTCTCTCATAGAGGAGAGATCAGACCTAAACAACCTCGTTGGCATTGACTATAGCTTCCTAGCATCATTCATCGTATACAGTTTCAACATAATATACCCGCTAGGTGGATAGGGCGACACATATATATCTTGCTTCTATTCTACTAGGCTCGGGGGTGATATTTTCTTCTACCAGCCCTATTCATCCCATTCCTTGTTAATTCTTTTAGGTTCCAAGGCTTCTAGTGCGAGAACTACTTGTCTTTCCAAATTTTGCGCCTATAGGTCCCGTAATCAGATGATTTCGTTCCTCGGGGCACAAAGCAGGGGAGTCCAGCAAGACTAGGGAGTCCAATCAAATGCCGCAAACTTCGTGACTAAAACGGACCAGTAGGTAGCACCAGCATGCGAAAGCCATAAATCATGTCCTTCCAACAAGGCGCTTTTGTAACGGGGACCTCAGGGGTTATACTTAGATCTTTCGCACTCACAAAGGATCGACACCACATAGGTGTCGACAAGTCAGCGTTAGCTCACCGTAACGCTGATCCCCTATGTTAAATAGTCCACTCTAGGAGAACCTAGAGGTTCTCTAAGAATCAGTCTCTATATTCCTCTAATATACCACTTACTTCCTAGGCATCTTCGTCTTACCTAGTTGATAGGCTCTATCCTATAAACACTAGAACCCCTCTTTATTACAATTCTGATTCTTCTTCTTTAACTACCTAAGATTGAAGATGCCTCCTAAAGCAACAATGACTACCTGATCGTTGGTCGCTTATGGATCGCTAGCGAACCTACACCGAAACGACACCGAGTCTATAATCCCTCCCGCTACTACCTACGACGGAAGTAGTAGTCCGGAGGACTATTCTTAGAACCGGACTCCCTAGTTCGGCGAGTACCTCGCTAAGATCTAACGCCTCGAAACCCTTCACGCGATACTTACCCGAAAGAACGAACCCGAGGAAGCGATTAGCTAAATAACCGTGTATTTGCGTTTGGAAGGTTCATGCAAGACAAATTGTTGGTCGACGGGTTGGCGTGATGGCGACGGTGAAAACGGGGGCTATAGGGGAGACGCGGGGATCCTCGCGGGTCCCCACCAAGCCGGGGAGTCTCCGCCGTCAACGCGTCGCTGGGTGTCTCGGGATGTCGGATGTCGGGGACTCAGGGGAATAGCGTCCAGACGCCCCATCGAAACATGGGTTCGACGTAAAAAGATCGACGCGGTGGACTGCGTAGGTATTTATATGTAGTCGCTGCATAGTCTGCTTCTGTTCGCTCTGCGTAGAGGTTACAGGCATAGCTTACTTTCTTTATTGACATTGTTTCTTTTTCCAAGTGTTCATTATGCCGGAGATATTCGATGTAGAGCATGTTCTAGCGAACATCAGCGAGCAGGACAAGATCGCTCTTTTATCCGGTAACACAGAGACGGTGATCTTTGGGGACGTCATCCACTAACAAAAGCAGGAATTGATTTCTGGCACACACATCCTATCCCCAAATTCAACGTCCCCTCGATCCGCGCCACCGACGGTCCCAATGGTATCCGGGGCACGAAATTCTTTGCCGGCGTCCCCGCCGCATGTTTGCCCTGCGGTACAGCTCTGGGCGCTACCTGGGACCGAGATCTGATATACCAAGCGGGGAAGCTGTTGGGTGACGAGTGCATTGCGAAAGGGGCGCATTGTTGGCTAGGTCCGACAATCAACATGCAACGCGCTCCCCTCGGTGGCCGCGGGTTCGAATCGTTTGCGGAAGATCCGCATCTCTCTGGCATTCTGGCCAAATCAATCATCCTCGGATGCGAAAGCAAAGGGATCATTTCCACGGTGAAGCATTTCGTGGGCAACGACCAGGAACATGAACGTCGGGCGGTGGATGTCCTCGTCACCCAGCGAGCCTTGCGCGAGATCTACCTACGACCCTTCCAGATTGTGGCGAGAGATGCGAAGCCTGGCGCGCTCATGACCTCGTATAATAAGATCAATGGAAAGCATGTGGTAGAAGATGCGCGCATGCTCAATCTGATCCGCGAGGAGTGGAAGTGGAATCCGCTGGTTATGAGCGATTGGTACGGGACCTACACAACCATCGACTCCATGAATGCGGGCCTTGACCTGGAAATGCCGGGGGTATCCAGATATCGGGGAAAGTTTATCGAGTCCGCCGTGCAGGCTCGACTGATCAAGCAATCGACTATTGATGCACGAGCGCGAAAGGTGTTGGAATTCGTGAAGCAAGCGAGTCAGGTCCAAGTGTCAGAAGTGGAGCGAGGACGGGATTTCCCAGAGGATAGAGCATTGAATCGCAAAATCTGTGCGAACAGCATCGTCCTTCTCAAGAACGAAGGCATCTTGCCCCTTCCAAGGGAGATCAAAAAGATCGCCCTAATCGGATCTCACATGAAGACTCCCGCAATATCGGGTGGTGGCAGTGCGTCACTTGAGCCATATTACTCTGTCTCGTTATACGACGCCTGCAGGGAAGCCCTTCCTAACGCGGAGGTGCTCTATAAAGCGGGCGCATACGCCCATAAGATGCTCCCCGTGATAAACCGTCTGCTGAGCAATGCTATCATTCAGTTCTACAACGAGCCGATGGGCAAGGAACGACGTTTAATCAGCACTGAGCCTGTATCGACGACGGCGTTCCAGCTCATGGACTACTATGCTCCCGGCCTCAACCGAGGGCTCTTCTGGGCCACACTGATTGGCGACTTCACGCCCGACGCCTCCGGGCTTTGGGACTTTGGCCTGAGTGTCTTTGGTGCCGCAAATCTCTACATTGACGACGAGCTCGTGATCGATAACACCACGAGCCAGACGCGCGGGACGGCATTTTTCGGCAAAGGCACCGTTGAGGAGCTAGGATCGAAGGAATTAGTTGCTGGGACTATATACAAAATTCGGATTGAGTTCGGCTCTGCCAACACTACCCCAACGAAAACGGTGGGAATTGTGAATTTCAGTGGCGGCGCCGCAAATCTGGGGGCCTGTCTACGGATGAACCCGGATGAAATGATTGAGGATGCCGTAGAAGCTGCCGCAGAGGCCGACTTCACCATTCTTTGCACTGGGCTCAACAAAGACTGGGAATCTGAAGGGTTCGATCGCACGCATATGGATCTGCCAGCGGGAGTTGACCGGTTGATCTTGAAGGTGTTGAAGGCCGCCGCAGATAAGACCGTCATCGTCAATCAGTCCGGTACACCAGTTACCATGCCGTGGGCTGATCAGGCCCGGTGCATCCTGCAGGCCTGGTACGGAGGTAACGAGACTGGTCATGGAATTGCCGATGTCCTCTTCGGAGAGGTCAATCCATGCGCAAAGCTGCCCTTGTCCTGGCCTGTGGATGTGAAACACAACCCGGCCTACCTGAACTACGCCAGTGTGGGTGGCCGAGTGCTCTACGGCGAGGACATCTATGGGGGTTATCGATTTTACGAGAGGACCGGAAGAGAAGTCCTCTTTCCATTTGGGTGAGTTGGTTCCTTCGTCTCCTAGTCTCATCTAACCATATCTCATCTAAACGTATTGTAGTCACGGCCTGTCATACACGACCTTCAAGGTCTCACCCAGTGTTACCGTCGCCCCGGAGATCTTCAACATGGACCGTCCTGCGGTCGCCACCGTACAAATCAAAAACAAGGGCAAACTGGCGGGCGCCCAGGTTCTCCAACTGTACATCTCTGCCCCCGAATCCCCAACACCGCGCCCAAGCAAGGAGCTGCACGGTTTCGAAAAAGTATTCCTGCAGCCTGGGGAAGAAAGAACAGTTGACATCCAGCTGGACCGATATGCGACCAGCTTCTGGGACGAGATCGAGGACATGTGGAAGAGCGAGCAAGGGACGTATCAAGTGTTGATTGGAACCTCTAGCCAGGAAGTGTTGGCCCGGGGCAAATTCCAAGTGGATCGCACCACGTATTGGCGGGGACTTTAAGGGTTCATCCGGCTTTGGCTGGGTGAATTTCCGGCTAAATGAGGTCTTGGCTTGATTGGAGGGGTGATTCATCCATCGTTTGCCTAGCCCATCACCAGTCACCGACATCGTCGTTTTTCTCTTGGCCTTTTACCAACATATCTTTCTCTGAGTATCCCGTGTACGACTGCAGGAATCCCTAGCAGGAGGAATGGAACCTTCGTCGACTGCGCGACCTCGCAAGAATACTCGGGTGCTCACCGCATGCGATGCCTGTCGTCTCAGCAAGACTCGATGCGATTCAGCACGGCCAGTGTGTGCCAAATGTATCCAGCGGGGTGTAGCTTGCGAGTATCCGGAGACGGACGCCATCTCAGTGTCGGTTCCCATAGAGCTTTTTCCATTAGCTGAGGCATCTAATGACCACCAATTCTATCTAAAGTCTAGATACATGGGGCGCAAGAATCCTAGACGCAGTAGAACGTCAAGAGCGGCTTCTATCGGAGAGGCTGTCCTTGAACGGGGGGCCTCCTCTTTTATCGCAGCAGGCATCGCCATGCCCAGTGGACGAAGTAGATCCCGAGTCAATCTCGCGCAACGATGCGCCCAAGACACCTATTACCGGGTCGGACATGATTCTCAGCTGGCCTATTTTTCCGAAAGAGAAGCCTGTATCGACTTTTCCAATGGCAGCGTATTCCGAGAAGCCAGATCGCTTTCAGACGGGTATGGTCTTTTCGACCCATCATATCCCAGAATCGGATACTAATGGGCGGTTACAGCTCTACCAAGCTTAGATCCCCAAAGGCTCCTCGAACTGCGCGAGATTTTCAGGACCAAGATCTTGACCAAGAACCCAATCGTTGACCCGGACCAGCTGGACTTTTATATTGCTCGAGTGCTAGAAAATGGCATTGACTGGTCCGCCTCGTCGTGCTTGGTGCTACTTATCTTTGCGCTTGCGGCCATCTGGGGGAATTATCCCGATGACGAAACCCGCGAGGTCTCGTACAATGAACCATCATTCAGTCCACCGGTCACTTACGTGACGATGTCGGTTCCGGAGCACCGAATGAAGGAATCGTTGACCTTCCTCTCCATGGCGCGTAAGCGCATCTCCACTGCGTATCTCGACGATACCTTACTGGGAGTGCAGTGTCTCTGTTTATTCGGGTAAGTTCCTTCCTCTCAACTGCTCCGAGATACGAATGTCTAACTCCCGCGTAGAATTTGGTATCAGTATAACGTCGAGCCGATTCCGGGCTGGAAAATGTTCCGGACAGCATCCATGCTGTGGCAGACGTATCGTTTGAAGCACCGCGAGGGGAAGACGATTAGAAGCGCGCAGGAAGAGAGTGGGTGATTTAATCTCTCCATTGCGGATATGTCTAACTCCCCCAGGTCTGGAGCAGCGACTCTACTGGACATGCTTAAAATCCGAATGGTATAACATACACGACACACCTCAAATCCTCACACAATTGGCTGACATATAATAGTGAGGTTCGATATGAACTGACGGATCTCCCGCCATGTGAACTCAGCCTCTCCGACTTTCCTTATTCTCTCCCGAGCTTCCCCACGAAATATCCATCTACCGACGCCCGTGGGTGGATTTTTTCCAGTCCCTCGTCCACAGACCTCGAAGCAGCATCTTCCTACTATTACCTGGCCGAGATCTTCTTGCGCAGGCTTCTCAACCGGGCCCGCAATGCGGTC
>ERZ1673737.1814-NODE-1814-length-19421-cov-4.387535_pt1 | contig 19421 bp, 13 predicted proteins | sample MGYA00580211_ERZ1673737 | MGnify/ENA primary metagenome ERZ1673737 (study PRJEB41218, sample SAMN15661789) | gut metagenome | host: Homo sapiens | place: Canada: London | collected 2015-08-20/2019-03-30 | study: EMG produced TPA metagenomics assembly of... | reverse complement strand
CCACGCAGTTGAGTCGGTGCGATCTCAGACAAGTACAGAGGCAGGGTAGATTGGAGCATGCCGACACCCATACCGGAAAAGAGCTTTGCTGCAAGCCAGTGATCCCATCTTGTCGCAAAAGACTCAATAAAGACACTAATTACAATGTCGACCCAAATGATATAGAGCGCGACTTTGCGACCGAATCTCTCGGTGGCATATTGGAGGAGCTTGAGCGAAGTCAGATAAAAAGCCGGACATTTTATATCGAACGAAAATACGTACTATTTGGCCCACAGTTTGCCCAGCTGATTGAATTCCTCCCCACGCGGAAATATATTTACCGGCGATGATCGATGTTCCTGGAGATGCCATTTGTCGGATGAACCCTTTGTTGGAGACAATGCCGCCATTCAAGTTGATTTCTTAGCAGAAGATGTTAGCTTTTGTGCCAAGTCAACAGGCCATAGATACAAGGGGCTTACGATAACCGTCCAGGGATGCACTGAATGCGGCAGTCATGGCAATCAGCGACACAGTTTTGAATCGCAGCACACACTGCCAAACACCAAGGTCGTCTTCTCGAGACCGCATGATGGGCCCCATATTTTTGGCTGGCATCTCATCTCTCTGATTCGGAGAGACATCTTCGATATTCTCAGCGTTTTCCTTTGAGATATCCATCGTGGATATGGGAGCACAGTATATCTCCTCAAAGGGTTGGAGCGTTTTGAAACCGATATGTAACCATGAGAATGATAGTAATCTTTATATCTTTCAAGCTTTGACCGACATTACCACACTAGCAATGGTTGGCTTATTAAAACTACTGGGCTTCCGTTCTACAAACGACAAGGGATGAAAATGCGGCGAGATCCGGGGCCCCATAGCTCGGCTTCACATTGGGGCGAAACTAAATTCGACAAAGGATAAATTTCAAGGCTGAGCCCGTGGAACAGTTCAGTTGCCGTTTAACTCCATGAAAGACTTCATTGGTGTATTTCAGCAACAGTAGCTGGGCTGGCTTGTGAAGGAGCGTACTAGTGGACGGCAGACAAAGTGCGGCAATTGCTTCGCTATAGATTACACCGAAGTTATCCACTATTAGTTTGACTGTCAGTCACGGACAATGAGATACCAAGACCTGAGGTAGTCAAATGAGACAAGTCTCAAACACAAAGTACCGGTTTTCTGTGAGACTTGATCATACCTAATGGCTACCATGCGCGACGACATGCTTTACTGGAAGTTTTTATTACGTTCCCTTTTTTAAGAAATAACCAGTCACGCAAACAGAAGAATTGATTGAAATGTTCACCGAACGCAAGGACCTCCAGCATTAAGCATTGCTAAGCCCTAACAAGATAATCTCCGGCGGCGCCTGCGGGGATTCGGCCCTCCACACAGAGACCCAATCACACATCCACAATCCTCGGTGTTCCCGGACAAGCACTTTATTCTAGGAAGATAAAGCGGAATAATCAAAGATATACCAACAGGGCTTCTGAGGCCGCAACAGTAAAGGTGGCCTTTCCACCAGACACAGTAACAGTCTCCACTTTCTCAGTGCCCTGGATAACACAAGTTCCATTGGCAAAAGTCCGACCAGCAACGGTCGGGTTCGAGCCTTGGTCAACCCGAGATGTAGCATAAGGGGCGGTCAACCGTTTCGCAGTGACGCTGGAGGAAGAAAGACCGGACAGCGTATATGTCTGCGAGGAACGGGTGCCGCTAGTAAAGTAATCGGAGTTGTAGAGAAGAGCTCTGACAGGAGCCCCTGACTTGTAGATGGCGTAGGCGGCGTATGCCGTATCTTGGCTATCCAGAGGCGCAATCTGGTCGGCGTCCGCCAATGCCATGGTGGCGAAATAAGCACCGTAGTAAGGTGAGCCCATATCGTAACGGCCCCACCAGCAGTATTGACCTACGGAGTTAGAACATTCATGTCTCTATGAGGAATCGTATGGGTACTTACAGTTTCCAACGGTACCCTGGTGGAAGTAAAGTGCATCTGTGCCCATGAGAACGGTTTGCATAACATAGTCCAGGATCCAGAGGGCAGCTCCAAAGGTCGGGCTAATACCACCTCCGCCTTGTGTAGCTATACTAACTGTCAGCATAATATGCAGGAATCTCGCAAGGTAAGAACGTACCGGAGTTAGTCTCGCCAAAGATATGCGGTTTGCCTTTAGCAGCAGCAGCAGAAACCTCAGCAGCATATGGCTCGATCTGAGACGCAATAGCGCTGTGGCCCATGAGCTTGGCAAGATCATAGCTACCAGAAGACTGAGGATAGTTGTGAGAGCAATAGTCCTTGACATAATCATTTGCATTGCCCTCCTTGGCGGTAAGCCCGACAAGACTCATAGGAGAAGTACCGAAATAGACACCTGCTGATATGATATCGGACGCAGAGAGATTCCCGCATACATCATCTTGCCAGCTCACTTGGGAGGCTTCGTCTGCTGCGGCTGTCCAGGATGCGCCATTTGCAATGGGGTCACTGGAAGTGAAGACTGCAAATAGTTAATTAGTATAGCTTTCGTTTTGACGCAAGTAGCATGCATTGCACGTGTTATAACTCACAGTTTGGCTCATTTCCAAGCTCAATCGAATAGAGATTATCCATCTTGCTCTGGACAAGGAGCGCAGCCGAGATAGTGTTGGAGATGTTATCCAACCGGCGGTTCAATCCAATGATAACTTTGCCAGCATAGGTAGCAGCCAGGGATATAAAGGATGGACCGTAAGTCAATGTTTGCGGCGCATCGGCCGAACTGGCTACTGTGTAGGTGACTGCCTCGGTCGAGGATGCATCATATGTAGCACGATCTCTGTGTGATATTAGTAAATCCTTACGGTGAAGGAGCAGCTACACATACTGAGTAGTTCCTCCAATTCTCAGAGGTGGCCATGTGCCGGTCAGATCTTTCATATTCTGCAGACATGTCGTTGTCGCATCGACTTCTTGGAAGTACTTGGGGAATGCGAAAAATTCCAGACTACCAGATAAGTAAGTTTACCTTTCAAATGGACATAAGTACTCACGAGACACCAACAGGTGCAGCAGAGATCTGCCCGCTAGAGTTCGAAGGCGGGGATGTTGGCACATTGAAGCTCAAACCCGAGGCCGAAACTGCAAGGCCCAAAAGCGACATTGAGATAGAAAGAAAGGCAGCCATTATTGTTAGATACCCAATTTTGGATTCGAAGTAAAGTTACAAAGCTGGCCAAATTTGCTCCGACTGACCGAGACAGAACAAATCTCTTAAGTATAGACGGTTATCGTGCAATTCAGTCTCTTCAGGAAACAACCCGGGGAACCCCACATTTCAGCCACTAGTTTCAGGAGTTCGTTACATTTTCCATGCAGAATGATGATTGACTCTAATTATTCCGTTTAATACGTAGCCCTGTCCCTGTTCCTGTCGCGGTCCAAACCTTGATCTAGTCACTGGCCGAGGTCGGCTATTGACGGACTATATTGACCCGAAATTTGCATCATGAGATCCTCGGTCCATGTTTAACTTAGTATCAGAATCAACGGGGTCTGCGGAGATAGCCCGAGGGCCGGTCTATCGCCCGTGCTTTTACTCCCAATTTTCATCGTTCGTACACCGACGGTGACAAAATGGTGCACTTCAAGAATGTTACCAATTTTTCCGTAGTCCTCAAGCTGTGTAAAATCGCGAATAGTTGAATAGTAGACTCTTGTTCACGCGAACCCCGCGAGACATTCTAGGGACACTAGGCCCAAAGAGGTATGGTGTATCCTGCTGCGACAGGAAGGCCAACGCCTATCCCGAAGAGTGGTTCATCAAGGTCAAGCCCGACATGAAGCCATGCATGTTCGTGACTGGTAATCCCAACAAGGTGATCGAGGTCAACGCTATCCTTGGTGAGGCGGTCCCAGTTCAATCCCTTGCCTTAGACATTCCCGAGATTCAAGGAACGTTGGAAGAAATCGCGACCGAGAAATGTCGACGCGCCGCTGAGATTGTAAGAGGGCATTGGTTCACTTTAGAGGTGACTCTGGATTGAAGTTAACGAGGTAGATCAATGGGCCGGTGTTGGTAGAAGACTCGGCCTTGGAGTTCAACGCGATGAAAGGGTTGCCGGGTCCTTATATGTAAGTGATCTCAGATGGCTTAACAGGGATGATAGCACCCTCCTACTAACACCGTGTCTTGAAGAAAATATTTTCTCGAGTCATTGGGAAATGACGGTCTCAATAAGCTCTTGTTTGCCTACGAGGACAAAAGTGCCCAAGCTGTATGCACGTTTGCTTTTTCCTCCGGGCCAACAATGGAGCCGCTGCTTTTTCAGGGGAGACTGAAGGTGAATGAGGTCCCAAGATCGGATTGTGAATTCCGCTTACCATCAGGCAGGGTAAAATTGTACCTGCTCGCGGTCCGCCCAGATTCGGTGAGTATTTTCGAAGTAGTGGCATTCCAACCGAGTTATTACTCACCGATAAACAGGTTGGGAGCCGATTTTCGAACACGAGGGAAATACTTTAGCTGAAATGGAGCATGGCAAGAAAGTAAGATGACTTAATGTCGCTTCTCGCGCATAGTGATGCTTACACCGGCTAGAATGCACTCTCGCACCGATATCAAGCATTGTACAAGTTCCAGCAGTGGCTGGCCCAGGGCGATAACCGATCACTATATTTCGAGAGCAAATGAGAAACGCAATGTGTGATGTCTAAACAAAGCCTGTACAGATGATCGACTTCGGCGGTTCCAACCCCGCATATCTCGGGGATTGTTTCCCTGTCTCACAAGGGGAATATTCCCCGTCCCTACTGAGACCCCACGTTGGCGACTGACATAGCCTGGGTAATCTTACGGGGATTATTATTGGATGGTTAACTGAACCATTCGAACCTTGGGGAAATCGAAATGGAGAGAAACAAGCGCCTGACGAGTGGATGGTGGGATATCTTGCCTTCGGGCAAATTTACTCCCAAACTACAAGATGGAGGGGAGGGTACTGGATGTGCTACATGAGACAATGATATTTAAACCATTCCCATGCGCCCTCCAAGATCAGATCCAAGCATTTCTCTTCACTTCAAAACTTTGTTTGAGACAAGCGAGCCCAGAACAGGACACATTCACCTTCTTGTTCTGAGCAGCTGTACATATAGCTCCCAAGATGTGGTTTGTTTTTACCGCTGCGCCCTATGCAGCTGGGCTTGTTTTCTTCCTTTTTATATACTTTCTTGTGCTTCCTTATGTTGAATACCTTCGAGACCCCAAGGGTATGTGTTCGATATCCCTTTCAAGGCGCAAAGAAGACCCTTACTAACTTCGACATAGGTCTAAGAAAATACCCTAATCTCTCCCCCTTCTCTGGATTTTCAGCAATTCCATTCATGATACTCGCTTCTCGAGGTTTCCGATCAATGGAATTGATCGATTTGCACAAGAAGAACCCAGTCATCCGAACAGGGCCCAACCAACTATCGTACGGTGATGTTCGTGCCATCAAGGATATCTATGGCCACAACACCAAATGCACCAAGGATTCCTCCTATATCGTCACAGCCGGAACCCATTACAACCTGGCAGATGTCGTCGACAAGCCAGACCACGCTCGCAAGCGCAAGGTCCTTTCCTCGGCATATGCCCTGAAGAACCTCGAGACATGGGAATACAAAGTCACAGACAAGGTCGAACGGATGTTCAAGCACTTCGACAAAGTCTGCACAGCACCTGCCTCCGAGGACGTCGCATCTGGCAAAGTCGCACCAGCCAAGGAAGATCTCACACTCGACTTCCGAGCCTGGACCAACTTCTTCACTCTCGACGCCATCGCCGACATCGGTCTATCGGAGAAGCTGGGCTTCCTAGACAATGGCTCTGACATGTGTATCGCGGAACGCAAAGACGGCTCCACCTACGAGACCAGCCTACGCGACGCCCTCTACCCCACTGCTCGCAAGCAATCCTACATCGTGTGGGACTACGCATGGTACCCAGTCCTCAACAAGCTAGTCAATGTCATCCCATTTTTCGGACGTATGCAGACATCTGCAGACAACTGGGAAAACATCATGTGGCGCCGAGGCAGCGAGAGATTGCGACGCTACGAAGCCGGCGAGAAACTCGAGGACTTCTTCCAGGCTCTGATGGAAGACAAGAACGGAAACCCCAACAACCTCGAATGGGGTGAAGTCGTTGCCGAGTGCAATATCATGATGAATGCCGGTAGTGTGACTACCGCCATCGCCATTGCCAACGTGCTGTACCAGCTGCTTCGCAACCCCGAGACACTAGCCAAGCTCCGCGAGGAACTCGACGCTATTCTGGATGAAGACGAGATTGTCGCGGACTATGATAAGGTGAAGCACCTGCCCTACCTCCGCGCTTGTCTCGACGAATCCCTCCGCATCTTCCCGCCTACCTCGCATGGTCTTCCTCGCGAGACACCTCCCGAGGGAACCAACATCCTCGGGGAGTGGGTTGCCGGTAATACCTCTGTTAGTATGTCTGCCCTGGTGGCACACCGCGATGAGGGTGTGTTCCCCAATGCGGACCAGTACATTCCCGAGCGGTGGTTGGGTGAAGAGGGCAAGGCGCTGCAGCCCTACTTGGTTGCATTCTCTGCCGGCGCACGTTCCTGCATTGGTCGCAATATCTCGTACCTGGAGCAGACGAAGGCTATTGCTTCGATTGTGCATCGTTATGACTTTGCGTTGCCTTACCCTGGTTGGGAATTGAAGAGAGAGGAGACTATGAACTTGATTCTGGGTGATATGCCTGTGAAAATTTGGCGCCGGAATATGGGGACTACTGAAGCCTAGAGATTCTACTTGAAGGTGTTTTGCCTTTTTATCTTCATATTTAGACGACTTTTGATGATTCCCTTTTACAATGAGAACTTGATGATTATAATTTACTCTCCATACTTTTTATTCTCCGTTAGCTCTTCTGGTTCAATTCCTTCAATTCTGTAAAATAGCCGAGTTGTCCTTTGCCATAATATTTACACAACAGTGATTTACAAGGCTCGGTAGACTTTCGTCGAGATGTCGAGAGCCTCCTAGAATCCCAAAGCTTCATCCCTATGGTCCGTGAACCTGGGGTCAACTAGCCATGTCCGAATCTCATGTAAATCCCTCCTGCAACCTAATCTTAGATCCCGATATATGCAGAAGCTGAAGTATAAGTCTGGCAAAAAGAGAGAAATTCCCCGCGTAGGGAAACGCCCCCCGAAGCTAAAAGTCCGGGGCAATTACCCCGCAGGACCAACTTCATCCACGCGGGCGGCTTTCCCCCTTCCATCGGCGAAAATGGACAAACGTGGAAAGTGGATGTTTCCCCCGCAATTTGCAGCTTAACTTGGACCGCCGTCGCTCCGCAATGGCGTCTCTGCTGCATATCTCGTCTCAACGTGGCAATTGCTGGAGTCTGGGGTTCCATAGTCTCGTCATACTTGGCATCCTGGTGGCTTCTAGCCCATATCTCCACAGTGTCCCTGCTGATCTGTTGCGGCGAATATCTCCCGATTCATTTGTGATTTTATCTACACCATCAGTCGGCATAGAAATCTACTGTATCTTTGTGGTAGTATTGCCCGCCTTTTACTATGGCAGACCTAGATTTCCTAACTTGGAGGCTGCGTTCGCCACTGTTCTACAATTTGAGCAGTGTGCGGGTATTCTTCCCTAATGGTCAACTGCGTGGACGATGAGCCTATTTTATGGCCGTGGTCTCCCCGGATTTCGTTGAATATTTTCTACTTGTTGCAATTGGATTCTTCTCATAAATCCAGTCTTCTCTCCATGCCTACTTCTTAAGACTCGACCTTTTCTTTTCTCTTGATAAATTGATACCCCCCATATACCTCTGTCCAACACAATGTCAACTTTCCCACAGTTCAACATCCCCCCAGAGGTCCTGCAGGAGCTATCAAAATACGCCACCCCGACCGGCCTAGCCGACTATGCCGCCCTCGCAGTTCTGGGCGGAGTCGGCGCAACATATCTATCTCGTGGCCTGCTATGGGATAAGCCAGACCCATACCACCATCTCTGGTTCGAAAGACCACAGCTAAAGGATGGCGGGCAACTCGGGTCCGCTAACAAGGAAACCAGAAATATCGCACAGAAGCTGGAAGAGGCAGGGAAGAATGTCGTTGTCTTCTGGGGATCCCAGTCCGGCACGGCAGAGGGCTTTGCTCACCGTCTTGCGCGCGAGATCTCCATTCGCTGGGGTCAGGACGCTATGACGGCTGATCTGTCCGACTATGACCCTGTCACAATCTGTGAGATCCCCAACGCTAAGCTGGCGATCTTTGTTGTCTCGACATATGGTGAGGGTGATCCCAGTGACAACACTGCAGAGTTTTGGAGCTGGATCTCGAAGGCTACTGATGTGTCTTTGTCGAATCTGCGATATGCTGCTTTTGGCTTGGGTAATACCAACTATAAGTTCTATAACCGTGTTGTCGATGTTGTTGTTGAGGGCCTGGAGAAGTTTGGCGCCCAAGCTCTCATGCCAGTCGGCAAGGCAAATGATGCAGAAGGTGCCACCGAGGAAGACTTCATGTCTTGGAAGGGAGATCTGTTCAAGGTCTTCAAAGACAAGCTGGGCTTTGAAGAGGCCGAGACTAAATACATCCCGAGCCTGAAGGTCGAGGAGGATGAATCTCTTGAGCCGATCGACCTGCACCATGGCGAGCCCAACAGACGTATCGAGGCCCCCAAGGCTGCTGCTCAGTCCTCGGCCGTTCGCACACTGAGCATCTCCGAGTCCAGAGAGCTCTTTACTGCGTCCGACAGACACTGTCTTCACATGGACGTCGACCTCAGCAGCCAACCCGAACTGGGCTACAAGACGGGAGACCATCTCGCCATCTGGCCAGGCAACCCAGACATCGAAGTCGAACGCCTCCTCGACGTCCTGGGCATCTCATCCCGTCGCGACATCCCTCTGGGGATCAAAGCCCTGGACCCAGCAGAAAAGATCACAATCCCAACACCAACCAGCTCTATCGCCCTCTTCCGCTACTATCTCGAGATCTGCGCCCCAGTCAACCGCGACAACGTCCGCGACCTAGCCCAATTCGCACCCACCCCAGAGGCGAAAGCCTACCTCCTCAACCTCTGCCAAAACAAAGAAACCTACGCCAGCTTCATTAACCGCACACACATCAACCTCGCCCGCCTACTCCAACTAGCATGCCCGGACAAACCCTGGTCGAACCTCCCACTCTCCTACCTCGTCGAGACCCTCCCGCACATCAAACCGCGCTTTTACTCCATCTCCTCCAGCAGCGTGGTCTCACCGCGTAAGCCATCCATCACAGCCATCGTCTCCACATCCCCTCTACCGGATAACCCCAACGAACTCATCCACGGCGTCACATCCAACTACCTCCTCGCCATCTCCCAACAAGCCCGTTCCCAACCCCACCCCGGCGGCATCACATACCACCTCAATGGACCCGGCGATGCCCTCGAGGGCGGCAAGGTCTTCGCCCATATCCGCCGCAGCAAGTTCAAATTACCGGTTACAGGCAAGACGCCTCTGGTAATGGTCGCCGCAGGCACAGGTCTCGCGCCATTCCGCGCATTCCTCTCTGAGCGGTGCCAAGTGCTGAAGATTGGTAAAGAGGTCGGACCGATGATTCTCTTCTTCGGATGTCGGAACCCGAACGAGGATTATATCTACCGGGAAGAGCTAGAGGAGATGCAGCAGGCGTTGGGTGAGCGGTTGCAGATTGTTACTGCGTTCTCGAGGCTTGAGGGGTCGCCGAGGCAGTATGTTCAGGACCGTGTTGCTGAGTTTGGGGAGGATGTTGTTAAGCTTCTTGATGAGGGTGGTAACTTTTATGTTTGTGGTCGGGCTGGCATGGCGAGGGAGGTTGAGAAGGCTGTTGGGTTGACTATGAAGGATGTTAAGGGGTGGAATGATGATGAGGTTAATAACTGGAGTAAGGCTATCAAGAAGAAGAATAAGTGGCAGGAGGATGTTTGGGGCTAGATGAGGGTGGTGATGATTTTCTTATGAGTCCATGTTAATATCTTTCTTGTTTCACATACAATTAGACAACTTCAATTATTTCTATACTTTCGGTGCCTCTCGGTCAATGGAATAACACTAACAAGCCGTCTCCAACGACTCCTCTCGCTGGTTTGCAAGTTCGAGGCTCTTCTTCCTGTAGTCCGCGATGGCGGAACATCTGGCTTCCCAGGCGGCGTCAAGCAAAGCCATCTTGCTGTCCGGAGACAGTGGTCCTTTCGCCGCTTGGCGATGCTCCTACTTCGAGATGCCAGTCTTCTCAGTGGGGTCGGCGCTCTCTTCGATGGACTCAGTCGCTTTCGGAGGTCGATCATAGACTCGGTTTCATTCAGCTGAGCTTTTTGGCTTGTAACTGTCGCTGTAGCTGGTTGAAACTAGTTTCTGCATTCTTGATCGCTCCCCACCAGACATGTCTCTTGGGGATTCGGGCGTCGCCATCCGCCTCAAGACAGCCCACCTTCCACTGAAGGTCTCTAGCTTTGGTCCCTACCGCCTGCTTCTCGTCTATAAGCTTCTGGATTGTGCCACTTAATACGATGATTGAACTGAGCCTCTAGTGACCACTGAATCAACTGCAAATTACACTAACAGGCCATTCAATATGACGATGGAAATCAGCCCCCAGAGACCACTGAATTCCGGCAATGACATGTCGATCCCAGCCGACCATAAGCCACGAAGAACCCATAAACTTCAACAGAATACACCAGTAGGAAAGGATAATCAACGCAAACGGATCCTTGCTCTCAAGCAAACCAATAAACTCCTCAGGCCGCCGATAAATCCACCCAACAACAACATGCATCAGACTCACACCATCCTTGCCAGAACTTCGAATACAATAAGCCTCCTCAAGCATCTCAATCAGATTCCCAAGAGCCCCAATATACATTTCATAAGCCGGGGTCCCACCAACTTGCGTCTCAATAAATCGTTGAGCGTCTTCGATATGAGATCGATGTGTCCGAAGCTCATCCTGATATTCCGGACTAATACCAGCAACGCTCGGATCCGTCTGAATAGCCAAGACGCCGCTGAATATCTTATCACGACTCGACATCAGGATCGATCGCACACCTCGCATGAGAACGAGCCATTCAGCCTTTCCAGTCTCACTGAAGACAAGGTATTCACCGGGTCGAGGTCCATGTCCGAAATAAACGAAACAGATCATCACCGCGGACATGTAGATCAATTGGCAGTTTTCTTCGTTCAGACTGGATAGGATGGCTGTTACAGATCGGATGCCGAAGGTGAAGTGGTTGTCTGCTTGCATGACGTATTGGTCTCTCTTTTCTGGTTGGAGATGGCCTAAGTGCAGGGCTGCCAGAGTGAGGATTAGGTGGAAAATTGATGGGGTTGAGAAACCCCATTGTGGGAGGTGGGATTGCCAGATGCGGTTGCGGTCTACTCCTTCGTCGGCCAGGGTGCGGTATGTTTCCGTGACGAAGTGGTGGAAGAGGCGGAGGTCGGCGAAGGAGAGGGTATCTTGGGGGTTTTGGTCATTTGGTCGGATCTCTGTGGAGATGTCCTGGGGAGAAAGCTGGTTTGTCTCATCCGATGTGGATTCTTTGGATTGATATTTGGACGGCTTGAACCTGAACCGCCCTGTTGAGCCTTTAGATGATGCAGGCGGAGATGGTGCTGAGGATGGCGAGGCTGATAGTGCAGCTGCTGTTTGCTGAAAGTCGCACTCAATGGCATGGTGGATGCATTTTGAGCATGACGGCTTCTTTTCATCACACTGTGGGCTGTTAGAAAGTGTCTCTTGAAGGCTTTCGCTGTCTATTGCCCGCGTCTGCCGAGGAACCAAACAGAGCAGCGAGCGGAGAAGCCTCAGTAGCCTGGACCTCTTGCTCCTTTTCATCTCTATCTGGTTCATTCTGTGGCAATGGGACTCAAGGTGCTCAGGTGGTATGCAGATGTTGAATACAAGACCGAGGAACGGCTTACTTTTATACGTCTCCTCTTGCAGTTTCCACATCCAGCACGGGACTTGTGATGAGACTTCCGCGATCGGATCACGGACTGCGTGTTTTCCTTCATGGAGCGAGCCTTCATAGAGAGGTGTCGTACTCGGGTTCCTTTTTGCCGCTTTGGGATGAGAAGGTTGGGGATGTGACGTAATCCACGCAGAAATATAGTTGCACGTGACCGAGGACTATACGCGCGGAGTGGGTGAGAATATGAGAAACGTGAAACATAAAAGGACAAGTACGGAACAAGGGTCCTGTGAAGTGAAGGAATAAAAGCTTGAAAACTGTGGTATGATCCACAACACACTGTGCCGGCCTTTTTTAGCTTAAAGGGGGACTTTCCCTCTTATATGTCTGCCTACGGGACCTTCTGTTTCGGACTAAAAGTAGAAAGTTTTACCATGGCACTGATATTTGGTATGGTGTTCCAATTAATCACTGCTTGGCAATCAATGGTATAACTTAGAGCTTGAAGTTCCCACTACGTGCAATATCTCTAAAGACCTTCCACAGTATTAAGGTATGTGTTCGCTAGTGCGTTTAACATAGCATCACCCTAGGCTCGTGGTTTGGGATTGAAGATTAACAGCGATTGGTGGTCTGAAAGTATCTTGCTTTGTTGCTCTATAGGTATCTGCGGTTTTTCCAGCAAAACATTTAGGGCTGTTCGTGGTAGTTGCACGCAACTCCTAATGCACCACACTATTTACGTATACGACTAAACAATGTCCACTTTTGTGGTAGTAATGACAACAAAGATCGGGTTTCAAAATCAATTAGTTAACTAACTGTTTACCTTATGCAACTCGACTATCTATGATATCACGGTAGAGTATTTTGTCTCCGTTGTAACGTAGGAAGCTATAAACGGTAGCCGCGATATCATCATTTTCTTAGCGATAGTGAGGAGGGTGTCTAATCAAATACTCAGTCCTTTGATTTGCTATGTATGCCTATGAATTCAAGCATACACGAAGGGGGGAGGCGTGTATTACTGTGAACTATGATGCAGCTCGGGGGAATACTAAGATGAACCCCTCCACACCACACTTTAGGAACCATCTTTATGGCGGGAGGCCACTTTCTGTTTATGTACCAACCGACAAATCCCCGGCCGCTAAGGTTGAAATAGGGCTATCGTCCCGGAGATTATTGACTGAGTTCAGGCCTACTAGGACTGGGATCCACAGGAATCTGAGTTGAGATGTAAAACTAGGAGAACAAAAAAGTATAGCAACCACATCTCAAAACACTGATCATACACTGAAGTTAAGTCCACCATCCCCAACTAATAGAACAATCCCTCGATAATGGGAAGGTCAAATCCACCGGGCCAAATCATCCGGAGGCTCTCCTTAGCCTCTGCAACCTGGGCCTGGTCAACGAAGAAGCCGCGATCCGAAAGGTGGTGAATGAATGACCGAATCCAGTGCCGGTAGCCGAAGCCATTCCTGGTGAATTCGAACTTGTGAAGTCCAGCTTCAATCACTTGCTCGTAGACATCCCGAATTGTCATACCCGAGACAACGTCAATCTTCAAGCTCAACTCTGTGTCCAAGGGAACCAGGTACTCTTTAACACTGAAGAGTACATTGGCCTTGTGCCCACCGGCGAGGATGGGACGTAGGACATCGGGATCGGTGCTGACCCAGCAGTCGAGCTGCACGGCGGTTCTCTGTTCTTCGGAGGTCGAGAGGAAGAGGGCCCAGTCATTGGGCCCGAGTAGTTCTTCCGCAGTAATACAGCAGACGCGAAGTGCCTCAAATGGCTCGTTTAGAATCTCGGTGCGTAGGCGGCTGGGTACGAAATAGATTGGGTTCCAGGTGGATTGCTGGCGCTCATGGACGTCTAAATCGGTAAGCTTCTGTAACTCATCAATATAAGGGAATGATCTTACGCATCCATGGCTCAGGGATCAGCATAATGGGCAAATCAGAGCCAAGGGCAATGATATGGAAGTTGAAGTCTGGTTTGTAGTGCGTGGCAGTATCGTGAGATGGACGACTGGCGTGGAATTATCGTGGGTTTCATACCTTTGCGTTTGTATACGTTTGCTCGCCTACAGCAAACGGCCTGCGCGCATTTGCTTCTTACTAGTACTGCTGTAGGATTGGCTACGAAAGGACCCGCGTGCTATAATTTAGGGGAATTGGATTCAATGCATTTTGTGAACATGACATAGACGAGACAAAACCTATTCATGCTTGTTAAGGTTGATAATTCAAGTAGATAGTACCTGAGTCGCTTCCATGGATCCCTTTCTCTCTCTCTCTGTTTCTCTCAGACAAAATTCATTAGCTTTAGCTACAAGGTCATGATTCTTGCCTCTTTCTTCAGCCTTCCGCCTGTTCTACACATGGACGGGGCTAGGTATCTAGTCACGACTGTGGAATATAGATGGCGCGTTGGCTATGATGGAAAACTTCGTGTGCTGTCTTAGCCCTATACACCCAATAAAGAGACCTGCAGAAAGAACGGAGGCCGTACGTACATTGGGCCTATCAAACCCCACGAACACTCTGCACAACAGACGGTGAGTCCGAGTCAAGCGACCGGAGAGTTCGACCTGAAAGGCCGGTGGGTGAACACCTCCACTTAATTAATGAGATATGAAGCCGGTCTATGAAATGATCGGTCCTATTATCTTGCAGGACTCTCCGTAGACCAATGTCATCCGAGCATATTGCTCAGGGGTAGTGAGTCGGTAGAGTCCCGGTTGAACCCCAGATTTCAACATCCGATCTTCTAGGCCGATCGACGCTGTGAATGGGCGGACGGAAAGCCCACCGGGAACTCAATCGGTTAAGAGACGCCCGCTTGTTGATTTCGGCAATTCGACTCTTGACCGAAAAGTGGATATTGAGTTGACTCATGTCGCGATTCTCACTTAAGTTGACGATTTATCTTTCTTCTATTCCTACTGTCTGGCAATTATCAACTACCTGCTTGTGCGCATTTGTAAGTTTCCCCAGCTATACTTCCCCTCATCCGGCCTTGACGTCATATCCGAAGTGCACTATAATATCCATGAGCACAATTGAACTGACTTTATACAGAAACAGTGATCTGAACAAGTCATCCACAATGGCTGAAACCAAGATGGAATATGTCCGGTACGAACCCCTTATCCTGCCAACATCAATGAACTTTAGTAAGAAAAAATACTAACAAAACCCCAATCCCAGCCTCGGAGACTCAGGATTAAAGATCTCAAAGATCATTCTGGGAACAATGGGCTACGGTAGCAAAGACTGGCAAGACTGGGTCCTTGACGAAGAAGACTCCTTGCCACTAATCGAACACGCCTACAAGCGAGGCATCAACACATGGGATACGGCATGTTCCCCTCCAAATATCTAACATGCATAAACTAACAACCCAATAGGCTGACGTCTACTCCCATGGCAAATCAGAAGAAGTAGTCGGCAAAGCCCTAAAGAAATACAACATCCCCCGCAACCGCGTGGTAATCATGACAAAGTGTTTCTTCGGCGTCGACGATGAAGGCAAATACCCACCGATCTCCGCAAGCGGACGCAACGACAACGACTTCGTCAACCGAGTCGGCTTGTCGCGCAAGCATATCTTCGACGCTGTGGACGCCAGCGTTGCCAGACTGGGCACGTACATTGATGTACTGCAGATCCACCGGTTGGATCGGGAGACGCCGCGGGAGGAAATTATGAAGGCTCTCAATGATGTTGTTGAAAGCGGGAAGGTGAGATATATTGGTGCTAGTTCGGTAAGTGCCCCCTCCACGTATATATGGATATATGGAATACATCATCTAACAAGTCACGCTTCACTAGATGGCCGCCTGGGAATTCCAATCCCTCCAAAACATAGCCATCAACAAAGGCTACCACAAATTCATTAGCATGCAAAACTACCACAACCTCCTAGCGCGCGAAGAAGAGCGCGAAATGATCCCATACTGCCAAGACGCCGGGGTGGGCATCATCCCGTGGTCGCCCATCGCTCGAGGCGCCCTAGCCCGTCCCTACAACTCTCGCGGCACGGTGCGCGAGAACACGGATGGTGCGTTGAAGATGTTTGTGCGGAACCGGGAGTCGGAGGCTGACGAGGTTATTATTGGGCGGGTTGAGGAACTTGCTAAGAAAAAGGGGTTGAGTATGGCTCAGATTGCGCTTGCTTGGTCGTTGTCTCATGAGGGGGAGAATCCTATTGTTGGGCTTTCTAGTGTTAAGCGGATTGATGAGGCTGTTGAGAGTATTAGGGTTAAGTTGACGGAGGAGGAGATTCTGTATCTTGAGGAGCCTTATGTTCCTAAGACTGTTTCTGCTCTTGAGAGGTAGATTTTGGGGTTTGGGGGAAGGAGGGGTTTGTTTCTTTTGGTTGCAATCTGGATATTTGTAAATTGAGATTTGTTGTCTAGTATGTTGCTATTACGTTCGTTGTAGAAGTTCCTTGATACAAAATAGGGGTATGCACATCAGGTCTAACGCCTCATGGTTTGGAGGGACTTTCGTGAATGGGCAGTAAAGCAATGCTGCATCTGACGAGACTAGTTCATCTCTCATCTAATGGAAGCATTCAAGTGGTTTTACGGTAGCTGAGTTCATAAGTGAAAGCTGACAAGAAGTCAAAAGTTCGTCGATAATTGGTATTTTATTCATGTTCATCATGATGGATAGATGGCTAGCGATGTACATGAAACAAGATCCAAGGATACACATATCGAGAGATAATAAGACATGAGACACGAACACATGGTACAGGGTAAGGAAAAGAATAGAAAACTGGAACGGATATGGCAGATGCAAAAGATGCATGATGCTAGTTGGAATGAGACAGAGAGGCGAGTTGACAAAAGGGGAATAGGATAGGGAAAGGAATTGAAAAGAAATCAACAAGGATCCGTGCCAGACGGATCGCAGTGTTGAATGTATGCGAACGCCCTGGGATGCTAGATGGAACCTGACTGGATAGTAGTTTTGAAGAGACGTGTGGACTAGCCACAGTATGGCCCCAGTATGAAAAAAAAATGGAGAGGTCAATGGTTATCGTGTTTTCGGCTGAACAAGTTGAAGAAGGTACTGAGACGGTGGCGACGTTTGAGTTTTGGGGTTGAATCGACTGCTTCTGGGTTTGGGGCTTCGGGCTTTTCTTTTCGATGGCTTTTCTGTCCTTGGCGGGGGACTGAAGCTGGGAGGTCTTTGTCTGGTCCCGTAGTAGGTTTTGTGGTTTCCTTCTCCGGCTTGGAGTCAGGGGTCTTCGCCCGGGGAGGCACAGGGTGGGACGGTTCTTCTGATTCTGAGGAGTTTTGGCGTATGGATGCAGGGCGAGAGCGTGAGACGACGATATCGCGGCCATGCTCGCCCGTGGTGAACATGCTGTGTCGGTTCAGTCGAGTGCTCAACCCCGAGGCAGAACGTCGTTTAGCTCGGTCCATGAATGCAGCACCAGTCGAGTTTGAGCGCTTCGACAGGCTCCCAAATTGCTTGTCATCCGCCGCGACTGTCGTATTGGAACGTCGAACACTTGAAATTGACATGCAGCGCATGCCGCTAGCGGATCCTTTTGTGGGGCTAGCTTCGTCATTTTCAGGGAAAGCATCGTGAACATTCCTGGCTACAGTTGGAGAAGTATTTCTTGAGGCTGATGGGGACGTGACTGGTTTTGCGCCGGAAGAAACGGGGTCTCCATAACTGAAGTTATGGGACCATCCCTCGCGAAAGGCGACCCAGATGCCGGTGGTGATGATCAAAGTTCGCAATCCATCATCAAGCGTAACAATATTCGCATCGAGTGGGGTATCATCCGAGGCATCGCTCACCACGGACATAGCTGAAGTCGGAGTTGTAGGGCCAGTACCGGTCCGGGCAGTCATCGAGTACTCATCGTGGACTTCCAACTGATTGCGAGTCATGGATGCAATGACAGGGTGTCGGCGGGTGGTCGGGTCGATAACGCTAAAGGTGAATCGTTTGCCTTCATCGCGGGAGTTCGTTCCCGCAGGCGCAGTCATCCGACGGTTCCTCCCACCGCGCAAAGCCCATCGCACAACCTGTGCACCATTCTCGGTCTGCGCAACAAACTCGTATGAGCCACTCGGAAGGGGAGTTGCCTCCCAAACGGGTCCAAAGTTCAAACATATGTCCGCCTTCCCTTTCAACCGAGCATCTTCTTGCGTCTTTTGACAGATGGTTGCCACCACCTCGCGATGATCTTCGGCCTCGTCCTCCGAGCTCACATGTTTCTCGGGGATGCTTGTCACCGTCCGCTCGTATTGTTCGCTAATTACTACAATCAAATCATACGGACCCAGTCCGTTTCTGGTGCGATATATGGCAGGGAACTTGCGAGCCAAGAGGGGCAGGTATGAAGTCGACGGGAGGACATCGACGACTGGCAGCGGGCGAGGGGTCTGCGACACCTGTTGCAGCTGTAAAAGCAGTTTAGGACGAAGTCGTAACCGTTTGTGACGAGCGTGCGAGGCAGGATGGGCGAACTGGTAGGAGGTTTTGAGCCGCGTGGACTTCCGACCAGACATTGCACGGCTGGTACGAGGCCTAGGAGGCTGCTGTGTTTGTGATGATTCCCCTTCGCTCTCTGCGGACTCGACCGGACTCATGGTCATGGCGGATGCAAGTCCCGAGATTAGCCCAGGACACCCCTCAGAACCATCGGATTGTTTAGGCTTGTAGAAAGTGCTCAGCAATGGCAGGGCTGACAAGGAAAACACTGGAGAGTTGACTGGTGGATTCGGATCATTTGTGTGGGCAGCTGCGGCATCCGCTGTAAGGCCAAGATTCAACAGCATTCTTGAGCCCTAGCGGAGCCACATTGGTGTAGAGTGCCAAGTTGTTTAGTTGTTTAGCTGGCCAGGTATTCACGACATAGACCGGATTTCAACGCGTCAGCTGCGGGGGAAAGTTCAGCCCCGGGGTGTGGAAAGAAGTCCAAGTTTAAAGGTGACAGAAGCAGGAGTAATGTTAAAAGAAAGGAAATGTACGATAAAAGTGACACCTGCACTGAGATGTGAGGCTGGCTGACGCAAGGGGGAATGTTTTGCAAAAGAGGGAGTCGTAGAGGCTGTACAATGGGCGGTCAGCCTTATAGAAAAACGAGAAAAAGGCACCAGCCAGGTGGATCAGATCGTGAATAATGCAACTTGTGCCTTCGGCGTCGGCCTTGTACGGTCTCCGACTCATCCGGTTCATCCGCGGTGATCATTTTGCAAGCCTCCGAAACCCGGGACGTCATGGTTACAAGCATTATTGCCTGTCTCCTTGGCAAGACCCATAAGTATATTATTGCGGCAAATCCTTTCTTGGTTTCTTATTTGTGCGAGTCAACGTTATACGAAGTGGGGATTGTCACGCTCATAGCAGACTTTTCCTCCCGAGGTAGATTATGCTAAAACCTTCACCTTCGGACAAATAGGCTCCGTGTCCACCTCCCATCTAGT
>ERZ1673737.1813-NODE-1813-length-19435-cov-25.648504_pt1 | contig 19435 bp, 17 predicted proteins | sample MGYA00580211_ERZ1673737 | MGnify/ENA primary metagenome ERZ1673737 (study PRJEB41218, sample SAMN15661789) | gut metagenome | host: Homo sapiens | place: Canada: London | collected 2015-08-20/2019-03-30 | study: EMG produced TPA metagenomics assembly of... | reverse complement strand
TTGGTTATATATTTGTGTCCGCGCAACGAAGGCGCGGGGAAATGGAGGAAATTATACCTGAATACTATCCACCCTCCATATTTTACGACCTCGACATCTGTGATATAATAACATTGTAGATGTTATAAACTGTTATTAATGTTATAAAATAACACTAAAATTATATAAGTATGCATATATAAGCACTTTAATGTGAAGAAATAACATAATGTAACACAAATAATGGTTGAATATGTTATTTTTGTGTGCTATTCTATAACTGAAGGAGGAACATAAATGAACGCTAGCGAAAGAAAGATTGAAATCTTAAAATTATTAAAAGAAGGATCTATGACATTGGACGAACTCGCGAAAAAGTTTAATGTCTCAGTAATGACTATAAGAAGAGATTTAAAAAAATTTGAAGACCAAGACGTTATATTGATATCACAAGGAACAGTATACTTAAATAAGAGTGTTGGTTCAGAAGAAAGCTATATATTGAAAAAAGACAAGATGATAGCAGAAAAGATACGTATAGCTCAAAAGGCCATTGAATATATTAGTGATGGAGAAGTTGTCTATATAGATTGTGGAACAACATGTGCTCAAATAGCTGAAGAACTTGCTAAATCTAACAAAAAGGTAACAGTAATGACAAGTTCTATTCTAGTAGTTAATGCTTTGTTCATGGCAGAAAATATTGATTTATATATGTTACCAGGAAAGTATAGAGAGAAATCTATAGGTTTTATAGGTGATCTTACTATTGATTTTGTAAGAAAGTTCTATTTTGATAAAGCCTTTATGGGAGCAGAAGGAATTGATACTGAATATGGCATATCACTCCCTCACTTAGAAGAGGGCTTAACAAAACAAGCAATTGCTAGACAGGCTAATACAGTTTTTGTTGTCACTGACCATTCTAAATTTTCATTAAAAACACTTTATTCATATGCTGACTATAATGATATTGATTATATTATTACTGATTCTAATCCTGATTTTAATATGTCCTCATTCGAAAATGATAAAATCAAGATAGTTAAAGTATAACAATATAGTTTACTTAATAAGAGGAGAGTGGAACAAATGAATAATTTTCTTGATAAAATGACCAACTTTGTTGATAGCAAACTCACACCCCCATTAATTAAGTTTGGTAACAACAAGTATATGGTTGCAATTAGAAATGCATTGATTCGTTTAATCCCATTATTGATTGTAGGATCATTCCCTATGATTCTCACTAATCTGCCTATCGCATCTCTAGCAAAAGTAATGGCACCTTACAATGATGCATTAAACACATTATCAAATATGACATTTGGTTTCATTAGTTTATTTTTAGCATTTGGTATTGGCTCTGAATTAGCTGATACCTATGGTTTAGATAAAACAACTGTAGGTATTGTAAGTTCAGTTTGCTTTTTATTAACAGTCGCACCATTAGATTTAAAGACTAATACTATTTCAGTAGGTGGATTTGGTGCTTCTGGAATGTTTACTACATTCGTTATTGGTATTATTGTAGCTGAAGTAATGCATTTTTGTGATAAGCATAACATCGGTATCAAAATGCCAGCAGGTGTTCCTGCAGGTATTGCTTCAAGTTTTTCATCAATTTTACCAATGACAGTATTATTTGTATTCTTCTGGTTTTTAAGAATTATTATTGGCTTTGACTTAAATAGTTTCTTAAAATCAATTTTAAGTCCTATTCTTATCTTATCTGATACATGGTATGCAGTATTATTAGTTGGTTTGGTTTTAATGTTATGCTGGTCAGTAGGAATTCATGGTGGTTCTATGACAGTACAAGGTGTTATGTATGCTTTCTTAGTCGCTAATATTGCATTAAACGTAGAACAAGTAGCAGCTGGTATGAAACCTACTCATGTATTAACAGAACCTTTTGTATTCTGCTTCGGTATGCCTACAGGTAATGGTATTACTTTACCTTTAGTATTAATTTATCTCTTCTCTAAATCAAAGAGATTAAGATCAGTCAGCAGAATGTCTCTTATCCCAAGTATCTTTAATATTAATGAACCAGTAGTATTTGGTTTACCAGTTGTTATGAACCCAACATTCTTCTTACCATATGTATTTGGTACAACAGTATTTGGTATGATGTATGGATTTGTTCTTATTCGCCTAGGACTTATGACAGCACCTTATATCTCAGTCCCATGGACAACTCCACCTTTACTATATCCATACCTCGCAACAGGTGGATCCATACCTCGCAACAGGTGGTGACTGGAGAGCAGTCGTAGCTCAGTTAGTATTATTTATTATTGTTGGCTTAGTATGGTATCCATTCGCAAAAGCCTATGAAAAACAGCTATTAAAAGAAGAACAATTAGAAAATGATTAGTATTTGAGGTAATATATGAATACAGAAGAAAAGATAAAATTCGATCATGACAAAAAACAATTCATGAACGAATTAAATAATAGAAACAGTGATATTGAAAAATGTATCCAATATTGCGAAGAATATGATTTTGATTCTTTTAACAGTATAAAAGAAAGTATTAAAACCAATAGAATAACTAAGCTATTCTTAATAGGAATGGGCAGTTCCCTCTATGCAAGTCAATATGCATTAGCTCAATTAGAACATTGTAATATCTTAACTCTCTCAATCGAAGCAGCAGAATTTAAGAATAAGTATATGCATTTAGTAGATGAACATACTTTACTAGTGATCATTTCACAATCAGGTAATTCAAAAGAAATTGTGGATGCTATTGAGGAGTTAAAGAGTAGAAATTGTTTTTTTGAACTCATTACTATTACTAATAATCTAAACGGTTATTTATATACTAACTATAAGAATAGTATCTTACTAAATGCCAGCAAGGAATTCTATATTTCACATAATAGCTATTTAAATACTTTGATTGTTATTAAGTATTTACTAGAGTATTTGTTTGATGAAGCTCACTTTTCATTAAAGACAGATAACGAATTACTTATTAAACTTAATGATTTTGATGAAGAACTATTAAAGCATAAGTCTTCTATATTAACTCTATTTGAAAACATTGCTTGTGTAGACTTTATTTATGATATTAATAGTAAGTTTAATACAATCAATTCTACTCTCTTACTAAGAGAAGGAATAGGATTAATGACAGCATGTTATTCAAAAAATGAATATTTACACGGTGAACATTTAGTTGAAATCCCTAATAAACTATTGTGTTTAATTGGAGTAGATGATACAGAAGAAAAATATAATGAGATCATGAGTGAATCATACATCACAAAACAAATTGTTTTGACACCATCATCTAAAACTAAAGTAGAAGTATATGATAATAAGATAAAAATTAATATTTTAGCAGACATCACAGATTTAGCAGAAATGATTTTCTTTAATCAGGTAGTAGCCTGGAGAATGGAGATGTAAATAATGAAAATAGATGCACATAATCATATTGGCAAAAAGAAGGGTGTAAGTGTTAGTGTAGATGATTTTATTAAAAGTATGGATGAAGCAGGAATTGATAAAGCCGTCGTATTTTCCTTTTCCGAACAGATAGATAATGACTATGTTATTGAATCAGTAAAACGATATCCCAATCGACTCTTTGGCTTTGTAACGATTAACCCTTGGTCTACTACATCAGAAGAAGATCTAGAAAAAGCATTTTCAACTGATGAAATCTATGGATTAAAACTTCACCCTGTTAAACATGCTTATGCATTAGATGATCACAGTTTGTTAGATCCTTTATTTAAAATATGTGAAAAACATAATAAACCTATCCTAATCTTTGGTGGTGCCAATGTATATTCTAGTCCAAATATGTTTGCTGAAATGGCTATGACTTTTCCAAAAGTCAATCTGATTATGGCACATGGAGGCCAGATGTATGAAACAACCTCAGCTATCAATGTTGCTAAGAAATATAAAAACATTTATATTGAAACATCTTCAATGTTTGGAATCAGAATCCAAAACCTCGTTAAAAAGAATTTAACGGATCAACTCATTTTTGGTTCTGATACTCCTACTGGAGATATGGAACTAGAAATGAAAAAGATTGAATCTATAGTTAAAGATGAAAACGAATTAAATAACATTTACAGCTTGAATTTAATGAAACTATTGAACGGAGGGAACTCATTATGATTATTGATTCTCATAATCATATCGGCAAAAGAAAGGGTATTAACTTCACTGCTGAAGAAATGATCGAATGGTTAGATAAAGCAGGTGTGGATGCATGTGTTGTTACTTCCCAGGTAGAAACAATTAATAATGATTATGTTGCTGATATGCAAAAGAAGTATCCTGATAGAATCATAGGATATGCTGTTGTTAATCCATGGGAATGGGAGGCAGAAGAAGAATTAGAACGTTGCTTTAGAGACTTAAACTTATATGGATTAAAACTCAATCCTGTTAGACATGGTTTTGCTTTAGATAGACATGAAATTGTTGATCCTTTGTTCAAGATTTGTGAAAAGTATAATAAACCAGTACTTGTCCATGGCCAATCTGATATGTTCAATATGCCTGGTAAATTTGATGAAATGGCAGAAACATTTCCAAACGTTACATTAATCATGGCACATATTGGAGAACCAGATGCGATTGATGCAGCTATTAGAGTAGCTAAACGAAGAAAGAATGTTTATATTGATACAGCAAGTGTTCAATTAAGCACATTGAAGAAAGCATTAAAGGAAATTGATCCTAATAAAATTATGATGGGTACAGATGCACCATGGGGAGATTTCACTTTATCCATAGATTTAGTCAAGAAAGCCACTGATGATATAGAGATACAAAATAAAATTCTAGGTGAAAATATTGTAAGAGTATTAAACTGGAAGAAATAACCTCAAACTAGAAGACAGATTAGAATGAACCTCATTCCAATCTGTCTATTTTCATTTACCAATTTTAGATAGTATATTGATGTTAAACTGATAATAGGTTACAATGTAACGATTTAGCAAAAGCTAAATGGGCGGCATGGGATGAAAAGGAGACTATTATGTATAATTATGTAACAAACAAAAAATTAATAAGCAGCATGCGTTCCTGTTGTGGAGATATGATGCAAGACCTATGTCATACCCTAAAAGAAGTATCTGATATAGGTGCAGAGGTCACTCTCGTTGGTAGTGGAGCAAGAAATCTAATACTTCAAAATGCCAACGAACCCATAGATTTGGATTATAATCTTAAAATAGTCAGAAGTGATAACTGGGATTGTAAATATATCAAAGAATGCGTTAGAAAAGCTTTTAATATTGTTCTTAGAAAACATGGATGGAGAGATTGTGAAGATTCCAAATCCTCATTGACCACTAAAAAACATCATCTTCCAGGAAGTAAAACATTATTTTCAATAGATGTTTGTATCGTTTATGAAGATGAAGATGGAAATTTTTATCGTTTAATTCATAAAAAGACTGGTAATACTAATGTTAACAATATTGCATATGCTGCTAGCATTTATGCTGGTCTTGTTACTAGAAGGCCTGTTAATGAATACTATTGGAATATGGCTCCAAATTCTAGAAATATTAAATTTAAAGTCGATTATATTAAAAGTAATGGAAAGTGGAAATTAGTCAGAGAACAATATAAGGGTATTAAGAATAGATACTTAACACAAAACAATCATAATCATCCTTCATTTATTTGTTACATTGAAGCGGTAAATAACGTATATAACTCAAGAAAACATTGGAAGCAATAAACTGCTAAGATTATTTTTAGAAATGGCTTGAACTTAATTAATGGATAGTATATATTGTTCTATTCCATTTTGGAATGGAGGGATTATAAATGGAAAAACTATATGTAAATAAACTTAACGATTCAAAATACGTCGCATTAATTACAGTCCTTGATTATGAAATATCAGTCAACAAGTATCTAAAACAGTTATCATTTGAAGCTTCTTCCAATAAGCCCGAACATGTACTTGTAGATCTGGCTTTGAAAACAGGAATAGATAAATATAGATTTGTTGAATTTGATATTAATGAATCAGGAAAGATAGAATTAGATACTTATAAGTATATTTCAGTTAATACAATCTATGAAACTCTAGCAAACATCTACCTAAAAGATAAGAAAGAAATAGTATTAAACTCTATCTTAACTGATTCACAGATAAATCAACTTTTAAATTAATCTTACAATTCAAGAAGCGGTTCTTTCACATAAGAAAACCCTATATACTTATTTTTGAAATTTTGAAATTACACACTGATTTTATTGACAAAATACTGAATTGTGGTAATCTATGCTTAGAGACTGAGCAATAAACATTTTCATTTGCTCATAAAAAATTACAACTATAAAAAAGAATGGTAACATTCTCGGTGAACAGGCACCGTAAAAAGTCGAATTCAAGAGGTAGAATTCAAAATAACCTCGTCCGAGTATATATCGAATAGATATATGAGCCTTGCAGTTAGGAGATAAACTGTAGACAAGAGATAGTCTTAAAAACAATCTCGTCCGAGTATATATCGAACAGATATATGAGCCTGGCGACCAGGATAAAACCTGTTATTTTTTTATGATACTAAGCGGGTGATTTCCTGCTTTTTTTGTCTAAAGGAGAACTATATTTATGCACAGTCTCAGCAAATCGAATAAAACAAGAATTATTAGAGATATAATTGCAGGTGCAAGACTTTATGAAAAGTTTCTAGTACCTTATGATTTTTTGATTGTAACTAACGATGGCAAATATAATGAAGTGAGATTTAATAAGGGAGATTTTGCTCATTTGGTTGGTGTGCGTTCCCATTTAAATGATTTGGATTTTTATAAAAATTGCATTAAAGGAACTATAGCAGAAAATAACATTAATAACCAACAGCGCTATGACTTTGGTACGATTCGCAAGAAAATTATGCGTATAACGAAAATTAATAAGATTGTTTATGCGAATGCTCAAACGAATCTAGTTTTAGTTAACTTACATACAAAAACGCGAGATTTTCCTTTAGCAATAGAGAGTACTAATGATAAAATGGTTGTAGCATTTAGTGGCAAAGATCTCCATGCAAGAAGTTTGCGTAATAATAATCAAACTAATGCTGATGAAAAGAAAAATATTTTGGCAATTTTTTCTAAAGAAAAGAATTCAAAATCTAAATATTCGAACTGTGTTTATTTGAAAAATTATAAAGTTCTTAAAAGTATCTGTTGTGATTTGGAAGAAAAAGTTTCAGTTAAAATTTTTAATGATCTTGATAAAAATAAGACTACTCAAATTTAATTAATACTTGTCCTGATTGTCCACACAATCAGGTTTTTCTTATGTTCTAATATTTATTACTTCCTCTATCTAATGCATATAGTAATCTGAGACTCTCTATTTACTACATATAGTAATCTTAGTACTAAATTTACTATATATAGTTATTTTAGTATCTCCATTCTCTATATAGGAGTACTACTATTTCTATCCATCACCTATATCTCAATTTTACTAGACATAATCAACTAAATATGGCATAATACATCTCTGTACGAAAGGAAATGTAGACTATGATATCAACACATAATGTATCACTCAGATACGGAGATCGCGCTTTATTTGAAGATGTATCAGTAAAATTTACTGAAGGAAATTGTTATGGGATTATTGGTGCAAATGGTGCTGGTAAATCCACATTCTTAAAAATATTATCAGGTGAAATAGAACCAAACAAAGGTGAAGTTATTATTGAACCTAATAAGAGATTATCTGTTTTAAAACAGGACCACTTTGCTTATGATGACAACAAAGTAGTAGAAACAGTCATCATGGGTAATAAGAGATTATTTGAAATCATGCAGGAAAAAGAAAAGCTATATGCTAAAGCTGATTTCAATGATGAAGATGGTATAAGACTAGGAGAACTTGAAGGTGAGTTCGCAGACATGGATGGCTGGAATGCTGAAAGTGATGCTGAAATCATGTTAAATGGTTTAGGTATTACAACAGAATACCATGACATGTATATGAAAGACTTAGATGGTAACCAGAAAGTCAAAGTATTATTAGCCCAGGCTTTATTTGGAAACCCTGATATTCTTTTACTAGACGAACCTACCAACCATCTAGACCTAAAGAGTATCAGATGGTTAGAAAACTTCCTATTAAACTTTAAGAATACAGTCATTGTAGTATCACATGACCGTTATTTCTTAAATAAGGTATGTACACATATTGCTGATATTGATTACAACCGTATTCAGCTATATGTAGGTAACTATGACTTCTGGTATGAATACTCTCAGATGCAGATCCAGCAGATGAAAGACCAGAATAAGAAAGCAGAAGCTAAAAAGAAAGAATTAGAAGAATTCATTGCACGTTTCAGTGCCAATGCTTCTAAAGCAAAACAGGCTACTTCTCGTAAGAAACTATTAGATAACTTAGAAATGGCAGATATGAAACCATCATTAAGAAGATATCCATTCATTGGTTTTAAACCAGGTAGAGAAGTAGGAAACATTGTATTAAATGTAGAAAACCTTACTAAGGTAGTAGATGGAGAAACTCTTATTAATAATGTTTCTTTCTCTATTCTTCCAAATGAAAAGGTTGCTTTTGTAGGAGACGATAAAGCAACAGAAGCATTCTTTAAGATCATTATGGGAGAAGACAAAGACTTTGAAGGTTCTTATAAATGGGGTATTACGACTACTCAGTCATACTTCCCTAAAGATAATTCAGCATTCTTTAATGATTGTGAATTATCTTTATTAGACTGGTTAAGACAGTTTACTGATGGTAGTATGTATGAACAGGAATTAAGAGGATGGTTAGGTAGAATGTTATTCTCTGGTGATGAAGCATTAAAGAAAGCGAATGTTTTATCAGGAGGAGAAAAAGTAAGATGTATGCTTGCGAAAATGATGATGCATGATGCAAATGTGTTAATTTTTGATGAACCTACAAACCACCTTGATCTAGAATCTATCCAGGCATTAAACCAAGGTTTAATGCGTTTCCCAGAAAACATTCTATTTACTTGTCATGACCACCAGTTTGTTCAGACAATTGCGAATAGAATAATCGAATTTACTGCAGAAGGTACAATTGACCGTCTATCAACATTTGATGAATATCTAGAATACAAGGACACACTTGAAGCATAAGAGCGGATTAAACCGCTCTTTTTTTCTTCTTGAGGCTAGGTTCTTATACGATGAGTATGTTAATACCTGTATCATCCTATAAGGCTTAGAGAGCGAATTATTATTGCGTAGAGTGATGAAACTATTTATGATATGTCTATCACATTCAATGCTAACCTAAATACAATCTCTTATATGATGTTATCAAAGATCATCTAATTGTTCTGGATGAGGGTTTATTTTCTTTTTTTGCTAGTGGAATATATAATTGTCTTCATACTACATTTATTGTCGGTAGAGGGGAGCTTGCTAGAGAGTATACAAGAGTCACTAGATTATTTAATCATCCATAACTTATCCCGTAACTTATTATAATAAATATAAATTCTGCTCTTGATAATCATCAAGAGCAATAGTAGAATATCCGTAAAGGAGGAATCTTGTTATGGATAGAAATGAAATCAAAGCATTAATGAATGATATTTATACTTCAAGAGAAGCAGCAGAGTATTTACAAATTTCTACGCAAAGATTAAATCAATTAGTTCATGACCAACAAATTATACCGATTAAAGTAAGTAAATCAGTCACATTGTTTTGGAAAGAAGATCTTGATAAAAGAACAATAACAAATGTTTCTAGCAATAATAATACAGGAATTGGAATGTTTGATATCAACAATGCTTATGTTAGAGATGCTATTCTATATTTTACAATTCAACAATATTTTAATTGTAACGATAAAAAAACATGTGAATTTATAGAACAGTTAAAAAAAGTAGACAACTTTAGTTTTAGAAGTGGATTAAAAAACAATATTCCTTATTTGTCATCTAAATTAAATATTTTAGAAAAAGATTTTTATAAGTGCTATCTTAGGGTTAAGGATAGTTTTTCAAAGTTAACAGATGATGTTATCTTAGTGAAAAAAGGTGACGGAGTATATTCAAAACTACTAGCTAACACTGATGGTACACCGCCGTTTCTTTTTCTTAAAGGTAATGTTCATTTATTAAATGAAAAATCTGTTTGTGTAGTGGGAAGTAGAAATGCTTCTGTAGATTCAATGAAAAAAACAGAAAAGCTTGTAAAAGCACTTATTAAAAGAAATATAGTAGTCAATGCAGGACTCGCGAAAGGGATTGATACTGCTACTCATAAAACGGCTTTAGAAAATGGTGGAAGAACTATAGCTGTTATTGGAACACCTATTAATCAGTATTATCCAAAAGAGAATAAAGATTTACAATTATCTATCGAAGAAAATGGATTAGTTGTTTCTCAGTTTCCACCATGCAATCCTGTATACAGATGGAATTTTCCAACAAGAAATGGAACAATGAGTGGAATCTCTTTAGCTACTATTATTATGGAAGCAGGAGAAACAAGTGGTGCATTAAGACAAGCTGATTATGCTTTAAAACAAGGAAGAGATGTTTTAATCCCTCAATCAGCAATTAATAATTCTTCTATATCATGGCCAAAAAAATATATCAAAAAAGGAGCTCATGCATTTAAAAATTTAAAGGAGGTATTACAAATACTAAACGATAATGAGGTTCTGTATAATTTGTTTGATAATGATGATATGGAGGAAGTAAATAATGTGGAAATGGACTAACCCGAAAGATATACAACTGCTCATATTGGATGGTGACTCACTCGAGGAAGACTACCTAACTTATCCATATTCTATTGACAATAAGAAAATTAAAACAATTATTGTGACAAAAAAGAGAAAATCATTAGTATATAAAAATTCTAAGAAATATTATGACACATATAATTTAATACGAGAAATAATTATAGATGCAAATTGCGAGTCTTATTCAATTGTTTCTATAAGTAGAGACATCTTGTTTTTAAAATCGATGATGGAATATCATATTGGGACAATATTGGTTGGAAGCCTTAAATATGATTTTTTAAAAAATATACCAGATTATGATGTTTTTAATGTAGAAGGAATTGTACAAGTTCTTAACTATAAAAGAACAGGTTATGGGACAGAAATATTTGCAACATATAACGATAAGAAACCTAAAATGTCTTTGTTGTATTGTAGTGAATCTATTACATTATCTGATGAAAGTGAACAAAACGTAGATTTGTATTTTGGAGGACGATATTATGCTAACAAGCATATGTATATTTTAAATGATCCTTTATCATATGTAGTTAAAAAATTCAAATCAAGATACGTTAAAGCAGTTGATTTGTTCTTTGATTCAGCATGCATACATATTGCTCGAAAAGAAAAAATAGATTATTTTACTTATATTCCATTGAAGCCAAAAGATATTAAAGAAAATAAATTTGATAGGTTTAAAAGCTTGAAACTTCCAGAATTAAAAAAAGGAAACATCAGATTAGATAATCTTCTTAAATGTACTAAGGACTTTTCACAAAAAGGGAATGATTTATATGTAAGAAGAGAAGTTGTAAAAGGTACTTTTCAAATAATAGAGAATGTTGATATAGAAAATAGAACAATTGTAATAATTGATGATGTTTTTTCTACTGGTTCAACGATTTTTGAGGCTGCAAAAACATTGTATGAAGCAGGTGCAAAGAAAGTTATTGCTATTATACTATCTGTTAATCAATTGACTGAATCATCTATTGAATATAAAAATTTGAAATGTAAGGTATGTGGTAGCAATATGAGAATAAGGATGAATAACAATACAGGTGAATTGTTTTTTGGCTGTGAAAATTATATGGAACATAAAGATGAAAGTAATACAGGTGAATTGATACCTGGAATGAATGCGTTGAAGAAAAATAATAAATTCGAGATATTCGACATTATTGATCTACTTGATGAATTTTAAATTTTCTAGGAGCGGATTAAACCGCTCTTTTTTAGTATTTAAGGCTATGTTCTTATACGATGAGTATCTTAATACCTGTATCATCCTATAACCCTTAGAATTAATATCACACCAAAAAAGGAATCCTAAAGATCCCTTATAACCCAAGTAGTTTTAATAGTTTCCTTAAGAAACTTGTTTTATGAGTAGTCTTACTCTTAGAAAAACTATGATTCTTCTTAATAGAAGAAGTTTTAATCACAAACTGTACAGACTTCACATGTTCATTCTTACTAGAAGTAAAAGACACTATCTGACCATCTTTACCTGACATAGAAGAAATCATATCCTTAATCTGATCACTTACCTGTACATCCATATCTATTGTTTTCTCATAAAACTCTTTCGTACCATTACTTAATTGTATAGATCCATTATATAACGTATTAATCCCATCATATAAACTAGAAGTGCCTTCCTTTAAAGTACCTGTCCCTTTAAGTAAAGATTGACTTCCATTCCCTAAAGTATTGGATGCATAATTACCTTTTAAAAGCAAAAAAGCCTCTGATTAAAGCACCCTTTCAAAGGACACCATCAGAAGCCTCTTTCTTACTAGAAAACCTTTCAACAAGGCGGCTCTCTAAAAGCTACCCTATCTTCTAGCTCTCTTCATAAGTATTATACATACTTATCATAATTTTACAAGTATACATTAAAAGGAGTCAGATTTTTTCTGACTCCTTTTCTAGAAAGAACTTCTATCCTTTATATACTTCGCTATCAATCATATTTTCTTTCTTAGCTACAATAACTGAAGTAGACGCATCACCAACTACATTAAGTGAAGTAACTAACATTTCAATAGGTCTATTGATTGAAAGAATTAATGAGTATGCAAGTAATGCTGCATCGTTTGTATAACCCATACCAGTTAAGATAGTAAATAGGATCACAGCACCTGCACCAGGTGCAGCTGGAGTACCAACTGATGCAATTAATGCAAGTACTGCAATAACTGCCATAGACATGAATGTTACTTTATATCCAGAACTTGCTGCAATAAACATAGCTGCAATAACCTGCATGATTGCTGTACCATCCATATTGATTGTCATACCTAAAGGTAATACAAATGATGCAATCTGATCATTTACACCTAATTCTTCAGTTACTGTTCTCTTATTGATTGGAAGAGTTGCAGCGCTAGAAGAAGTAGAGAAACCAAATAAAGCAACCTTAACCATCTTCTTCATGAATGGCTTTGGATTTACTCTAGCCATAGACATTAAGTAGATAGGATAAGCTAAGAATAAATATATAAATAATGCAATAACAACTGTAACAACATAAGCAAGTGCTGGTTTTAATGAATCAATACCATAAATTGCGAATGTTCTAGTTAATAAGCAGAAGATACCAATAGGTGCAAACTTATTAACTACAAATGATAAGAATAAAGTAATAATCTTAGACACTTCTTCGAATAACTTCTTTAGAGTCTTTGTTTCTTCTTCTAATGTATTCATTGCTAGACCCATAGCAACCGCTACAAAGACGATAGCAAGTACGTTACCATTAGTAGAGAAAGCTGAAATAAGATTGTTAGGAATAATGTTTAAAATAATGTTTAATGGGTTAGAACCAGTAGAACCCTGCTGGATAGTTACTGCTGCTTTACCCACTGCATTAAAGAATCCTAAACGATATACAATAGAGGCAACCACGCCTGCAAAACATAATGCACATACAGTTGTAATAAAGAAAGTTAAAATAGTCTTAGTAGAAATTCTACCTAACTTCTTTGTATCTGTGATAGTTGAAATAGCTAATGTAATAGATACAAATACCATAGGTACAATAATAAGCTGTAATGAATTAACAAATAACTGACCTACAATATAGAAGATCCCAACAGCTTTAGTTGCTGTAGGCTGTGTAATATCCTGAAAGAATAAGTTATTGATCTTTGTCCAAAGATCAGTCTGACCACTACTTACTAAGTGTTCTCTTAACATAATGCAGCCAAACCCACAGGCAAGACCACAAATCATCGCAATTAACATCTTTTTAGCCAACTGCTTACCATTACTCGTTTTCATTTTTACCCTCCTGAATTTAATCCCAAAATTGAGACTATTATACACTATCTAGAACATAATGCAAATAGTATTCGTAAAAATGTGAATGAGCATAATATATTTATTTAGAACTATGATATAATAATCAGCATAGGAGGAAATAAACATGGATACTGATCATAGGGAAGAGATGTTGAAGTTAGGAGAAGAACTTCTATTAGTGGAAGAAGAACGTAAAGCAGGTAAGAAGGTTACACTATTGATGAATTAGATGAAATCCTAAATGAAATTATTGATAATGCAAAACAGTCAGGCATCTAAACCTGACTGTTTTACTTAAGAAAGGGGAGAGCACTTATAGTAGTCTCCCTGAGGGAAAGATATATTATTTTTAATAATTCCAGTTCTTCCAGTCTCCACCAGTTAACTTATCAAAGTCTTCACCATTAATTTCTGCACCATCACCATAGGAATGATCACCTTCCCAGTGATATTTAGGATCATCTTCGTATGTCATAGATCCTTTATTGCTTCCTGATGAAGAATTACTTGAACTATTACTACTTCCAGAAGAACTGTTATTATTGTTGTTTGAAGAAGAACTATTAGAAGAAGTTCTATTTGTATTAGAACTCTGTTTCTTCTGTACTCTAGTCTTTACACTTGTAGTACCATCTTTATTCTTCACTGTCTCATGTACAACTTCTTCATTATTGCTAATCACTGGTTTTGCAATCACAGTGACCTTACCGGTCTTCTTGGTTTCATTATTATACTTGTCCTTTACTGTGACATTAAAATCATACTGTCCTGGAGTATTTATATCTATTTTACTGGTATCAATCTCAATACTTATTTCAGATAGATCACTAATATTCATTAGAGATTTGAGAGAATTGTAATCAAGTGTATCTAAACCAGTTCCTTGTAATAACTCCATATTTGCGGGTAATACAAACTCTGGTGCTTTTGTATCCTTTACAATAACACTCTGTTTCAAAGACTTCTTCTTATACTTCACAGTAATAGTATACTTACCTACTGCAGGATATGTTTTATCCTTCTCATTAGGTATCTTATTGATTATTACTAAATCATCTTTATTAAAATCCTTATAGTCTTTTACTATATCCTTAAGTTTAGGTGTATATGTAGTTCCGTATTCTACATTAACCTTATTAGTCTTAAGCTCTAGTTTAGGACCACTTAACGCATAAGCAGTAGCACCTACACCAATAACTACAACTGTTCCTGCAGCTATCATTATCTGTTTCTTATTCATATTTTTTCCTTCCCTTGCTATATATCTTATATACAATGATATTCTTACTGTTAGTTTGATGCAATAGAGAAGGTACTATATTTATATTATTCACAAGTATTACATAAGAATAATAGAAAGAAAGAGATCTCTTTTTTAAGAAATCTCTTTCTTTAAGTTCTTTCCAATAGTGAACCACATAGTAATATAACAAGCGCCACCACCTATAAAATTACTAATAGCTTCTGAAATAAATACACCTTCAATTCCAATAAAACGTGGAAGAATAATAGTCAAAGGAGCTACTATGATCACTTTTCTAAAGATAGAAAAGAAGATAGCCTGTTTAGATTTGCCTAGTCCTACTGCCACAGACTGACCACATATCTGTAATGACTGCATAAAGAATCCTGCAAAATATAATCTAATATAAAGAATTGCATGTTTAGTAATATGAGGATCATGAGTAAAGATTTTAATAAAGTATTGTGGGAAAGCAGTAATTAACACCCATATAACAAACATTGTCCCAAAACATAAGAGTGTCACAAAACGTATTGCTGATAAGACACGTTTATATTCTTTAGCCCCATAATTATATCCTAGTACTGGTTGAGAGGCATTTCCAAACCCTTGGGCTGGTAACTGCACAACTTCTCTAATAGAGTTAATAATAGTCATAATCGCTATATAGAGATCACCACCATATAGTTGTAAAGTAGAATTACATACAATAGATACTATCGAATTAGTCATACCCATCATAAATCCTGCAGTCCCTAAAGAGAATATACGCTTTACATAATAAGGATTTAAATACATACACTCTTTCTTTAATTTAAGTATCGTTTGGTCACTTCTTAAGAAGTGTATTGTCCATAAAGCAGATACAAACTGTGACAGTACTGTTGCGAGTGCTGCACCTTTCACATTCATCTTTAATAAAAATATAAATATTGGATCCAATATAATATTCAATACAGCACCAATCAGTACTGTCATCATTCCTATTTTCGCAAATCCCTGACTATTAATAAAACTATTCATACCTAGTCCTATTAACACAAACACTGTCCCTAACAAATATATAGTCAAATAATCATTCGCATACTTAAAAGTATGTGTACTTGCTCCAAAGAGCCATAAGATCTTCTCTTTAAAAAGAAAACCAATAATCATTAAACCTATCCCAAATAGCACTAACAAACAGAACGCATTCCCCATAATCTCTTCTGCTTCCTTATTATTACCTTTACCTCTCGCAATTGAACAAAGTGGGGCACCACCCATACCAAACAAGTTCGCAAATGCAATCACTATAGAAATAATAGGAAGACATATGCCAAGTCCTCCCATAGCTAGTGTTGATGTATGAGGAATACGTCCTATATATATTCTATCTATCACATTATAAAGTACATTAATCAACTGTGCTACGATCATTGGTCCTGCAATAGATAATATATGTGTAGAAACCTTTCCCTTCGCAAAATTATTCCTTTCTTCCATACAACCATCTCCCTTAACATAACCTTTACTATCTCATATATATTACAGTCATATAGTTCTTTTTCAAATGTTGAAATACTGTAACTTATATTATCTCATGTATATCATGCTTTTTTAGTATGCATAGGCTGATATACTATATTAAAATAAAATTACATGACAAAAATAAATAAAATGAAATATATGTTGCATAAGTAACATGTAAGCGCTACAATATCTATGTTAGATACATTCGAAAGGAGAAAACGATATGAAGAAGGTATCCGCTATAGCACTTAGTACAGCTATGGCACTCTCAATGGCTTTGCCATCAAAAGTCAATGCCACAAGCAGAGTGGATCAATTACTCTCTAATATGAGTACAAGACAAAAGATCACACAGATGCTTATGGTAGATTTCCGTTACTGGGACGAAGACTTAAGTGATGGTGCACAGACTACAGGTCACGAATTTACTAAGATGAATGACCAAGTCAGAAAGATTGTCGAAGACTATGATTTTGGAGCACTTATTTATTTTGCGCAAAACATCCAGGAAACAGAACAGTCTTATAACTTAAGTATGGCTATGCACAAAGCAGCTACAAAAGATGGTGGTATTCCACTATTAATTAGTGCTGACCAGGAAGGTGGTAGTGTATACCGTTTAGGTTCAGGTACAGCTTTACCTGGTAACATGGCACTTGGTGCAACTCATAATACAGAGTATGCGAAAAAAGCAGGTCAGATTATTGGTAGTGAATTAAGTAGTATTGGTATTAATACTAACTTAGCTCCTGTTGTTGACGTTAATAATAATGCCAACAACCCAGTTATCGGTTTAAGAAGTTACAGTGATGATGCAGATGTAGTAGGGAACATGGCTTCTGCAACAATCGCTGGATTAAAGGACTATAACGTTATCGGATGTGCGAAGCACTTCCCAGGCCATGGTGATACAGCCACTGACTCACATTATGGTTTACCAATCGTAAACAAATCAAAAGCAGAATTATTAAATAATGAATTAAAACCATATAAGATTGCAATCAATCAGGGTATTGAAATGATCATGACTGCACATATCTTATATCCACAATTAGATGACACAACTGTTGTATCAGAAAAAACAGGTAACGAAGAAAAGAAACCTGCGACTATGTCAAAAGCAATCATCACTGATCTATTAAAGGGTGAAATGGGATTCAATGGTGTAGTCACTACAGATGCGATGAACATGAAGGCTATTGCTGATACATTTGGTGAATCACAGGCAGTTAAACTTGCGATTGAAGCAGGTGCTGATTTAATCTGTATGCCTACAGTTCTTTATAACCAGGAAGATGTTAAAAAGCTAGATACAATTATTGATTATGTCGAAGATGCTGTAAATAATGGTGAAATCTCTGAATCTAGATTAGATGATGGATGTAGAAGAATTCTTACTGTAAAAGAAAACAGAGGCATCTTAGATTGGAAAGAATCTAACTTCTCATTAAATAAGGCTTTATCTACAGTAGGTAGTGCGACTAATAGAGCAACTGAAAGAGAAATCGCAGCTGCAGCTGTCACTGTTGTAAAGAATGAAAACAATACTTTACCTCTAGTAGTAAAAGAAAACCAGAAAATCTTAATGCTTTGTCCATATGACAATGAAAGAGCACAGATGATTATGGGTTATAACCGTGCAAAAGAAGCAGGACTTATCCCAGACTCTGCAGAAGTAAAAGTAGTAAGATATAACGGTTCAAATATGGATGCTGTAAAAGAAAACATTGATTGGGCTGATACAGTATTTGTTAACTCAGAAATTAGTGCTGCAAGTCGTTTCTCATCTAACCATTGGTTGTATTCAAATGTAGAAGATATCGTAGACTATACTCATGAAAAGGGCAAGAAGTCTATCGTGATGTCAGTAGATAAACCATATGATGTACAGATGTATGCAAATGCAGATGCTATTTTAGCTGTATATGGATGTAAAGGTTCTTCAGTAGATGTGACTGAAGCAATTGTTGGTGGAGTTACATCTTCTAAAGCTGCTTATGGACCTAACATTATTGCAGGTATTGAAGTTGCTTTAGGTACATTTGGTGCTCAGGGAACACTTCCGGTTAATATTCCTGTATATGATAAGACTGCTAAGCTTTACACTGATACTATTAAGTATAAACGTGGTTATGGAATCACTTATCAGTCATTACTCAACAAAGATACATTAAATGACTTAATCTCTAAGGCTGAAAGCTTAGATTCTAAGAAATATACAGAAGAATCTTGGAATAAACTTGTATCAGCTTTAGCTGATGCTAAAGAAGTAGCTGATACAAATGGTATTTCTCAGAAGAAGATCGATGAGGCAATTGCTTCATTACAGTCTGCTATGGATGCTTTAGTAGAAAAACCTGTAGAAACTAAACCAGAAGAACCTAAGAAAGATGACACTAAGAAAGAAGATACAAAGAAAGAAAACACAAAGAAAGAAAATACAAAGAAAGAAGACACTAAGAAGGATAATGTAAAAACAGGCGATAGCACAGCTATCCTACCACTGGTTACATTAATGGGTCTTGCTTGTGTTGCATTTATCTTTCTTAAGAAAAAAAGAGCTTAATAACTAGAACGTCTCTTCATTGAGACGTTCTTTTTTCAGTGTGCCGGGCATGGCACTAATTCAGTCGGAGATAAACCGACC
>ERZ1673737.1812-NODE-1812-length-19472-cov-4.220837_pt1 | contig 19472 bp, 17 predicted proteins | sample MGYA00580211_ERZ1673737 | MGnify/ENA primary metagenome ERZ1673737 (study PRJEB41218, sample SAMN15661789) | gut metagenome | host: Homo sapiens | place: Canada: London | collected 2015-08-20/2019-03-30 | study: EMG produced TPA metagenomics assembly of... | reverse complement strand
GGGTAATGCTGCTTTGAGTGTGCTGTACATTTCTAAGAGGTCGGGGCTGGGTGCTGAAGGGAGCACTAGTGTGATGAAAACTTTTGGAAACTAATTTAGATATACCACTATTTGTTTGCAATTTTGATCAATTTTGATTCTTTGAATTCAATAATTCATGTATTCTCTTCGGTCTATCCGCAACTGCATGCACTTTTTTCACCTCTTACTTCACCCATTTTCAAGTGTCTCCGGTTGTAGTTGTTTTAAAATGGCGGGTTAATCAGGTAGATTATAGAAAGGTGGAGATGTGAAAAGTCTTATGGCCTATGACTCTAGCATGTGTGCGGCATTTCGATTTCTTCATCTGCATTCGTTCTTGCATTACAATGCTGGCATGGCATGTTGCCTTAGTCCATAGGACTATTTAGTCTGCTGCTTCATAGAATATTTGTATCCTGATTTCTCCTGATTTCGGCCTAAGGTGAGATCCGATGTATTCTTCATCGCAATAGCCCTACTGAGCCACTCAACTTAAGAGGACCAATTGATACTACATGTATATGCCTTACAAAAGCATGGTTCAACTAGATCAAAAAGAACCTAAATCTTATTCTATCTCTGCAATATGATCCAAAAACAGAAACAAGAAATAAAAAATAGGAAAGGGAAAAGGGAAAGGGGAAAAAAACACAGTAGCAACTATATCACTCCTCAAAATCCGGCATCAAAGCAACATCAGAATCCCACATAACCCGTAACGGCTCAAACATGCCCATCTGCCTAGCCTCATCCGCCGAAAATGCGGAAACAACCCCAGAAAACTTATCAGAAAAGCCAGGAAGAAGAAGCGGATCCTTCAGTCCTTTCTGCATAACCGCCTCCTCAGAAGGCCCAAACATGTACCCATAGTACAAGTACTGGATCCTCTCCGGAATAGAAAACTGAGCCAGACTATAGCACCTCTTTGCATGCTGAATATCCTTAAGCCCCATTCCGTCGGCCTCCTCCGTAGAATACGTCTCAACAAACCCATAGGATTCGCCATCTTTGTCGGGCATTGGCTGAGATCCATACATACCCATACTCACAGCTTCCGCTGTGGAAGCTGCGCTCATCGTGCCGTAGTAGACATGAGGAACACGCGGTGGGATAGAGTAGAATACATCGATACAGCAGCCGCGAGGATGCTGGGGATCTATTAGGCCAAGCTCGGCAGCTTCCTCCTTAGAGTTTGCCTTCATAATACCATACTTCTTGTCACGCCGCTCGGGGGCAGGTTGGATATTCTCAAGCCCCTTTTTCCTGACTGCCTCCTTGGAAGCTGCATACACTGTACCGTAGTATAGGTGACATGGGGCGCGGACTGCATCGCAGCAGCCGCGGACATGCTGGGGAAACTGTAGTCCCATATCTTGCACATCTGCCGCGGAGAGACCTTCCATAAAACCCTCATACACACCGCCCATGTTAGCGATAGGCACAAAGGCAAACAAGCCCTGCTTCTCGGCTTCCTGGCCGGAGTCTGCAGAGAAAGGGCTATCGTAGATATGCATGAGGGGGATTTTGGCTTTGGAGCGTGTCTTTTCCTTGTCATGGTGGACATTTTTAGCGCCGAGGACGGGGAAGCTGCTACTATCAATTGGCTCTGCGAGTTGAGACTCTGTATCCCAGAGGTGAGGATCATCTTCAATGCCTAGTTCGGCGTTTTGCTCACGCTTGTCAGCTTGGTCCTTCCAGAAAAGTGCCTTATCAAGAAGGCTGGAAATGATAGCTTGCCGGCGGTATCTTTCGTAGTCCTCTTCGATCCTCTTCGCGACCGTTGCCTCAATTCGTCCTGCGTTGCGTTCCAGGTTAGCGATCCACTCATAAGGAGAACGGTCCTCCAATTCACTGACGGCGTCGGCATATTCATCCTCCTCATCGGATGCAATTTCAGAAGTAGCATCAACAAAAGCAAAGTCACTCTCATCATCAGACTTGGAGATACTGGGCAGTTCTGTATGCTCAAACTCCAGCAGATTATCCGCGGAATAAGTCAGATCAGGGACACAGCTCTCCTCTGGGACAGCATCAGTGGAAGTACGGGGCTTGATAATACCCGCATCAATAAGAGCAGACCGCCAAGTCAAGTGTTCTTCAAAGTTAGCCTGTATCGCCTCACTGGGAGTCATCTCAAGAACGTCAGGAGAGGTGCCGTAACTGCCCTCACTAGAACTCTCATAGTCAGAGCTGTCATAACTAGAACTGAAGTAGTCAGAGGTAGACAGCGATGAGATGAAAGAGTCGACAAGGGCAGGTGGCAGATCCAAAGAGCTTGCACCTGTTTCTGTCCGGTTCTGATGCAACAGTGCTGAGCTCAAGTCAGTAGATTCGTGGCTAGCCAAGGTGTCAGTTTTGTGCACTTGACTGGATGAATCATCCAAGAGGTCGTAAAAGGGATCTAGGGGAACACCGCCCTGTTCGTCATCGTCAGTGCTAATAATCGACCCAATATCATCAAGGGTTACCTCTTCAAAATTGAAAGCTAGATCGTTCACCATTCGAGCTTCAATCTCAACTAGGGGTCCCTCTACATCCAGGCCATCGACATGCGCCTTGCATGTTTGAGCCTGGTGGTTGCCGTGAGAGATCATATTGGCCCATTCGCGCTCGCACTGTACGCACATGTTAGGCTGTGTAGACTCTGCCATATCGTGAGTGATCTGAATCTCTTTGCAGGAACAACTGTGAGCTGGATCTGTGAGGCGGATTCGGTTAGTAAATTCCTGGCAGCTGCCCACAGTCCAGTTAGAGATATGACCACAATTGGGGTAGTGGTGGTAGGTGTGATGACACATAGTAGGGGGAGTACCTATTGAAGTATAAGAAGATGCTGTGGAGGAAGGTGAAGAGGGTGCATGATAAATTTGGGGGCACAAGCTTAGGCTTATATGCCTTCGGCGCACGGAATGTATGCCATCGTAAAGCACTTGCAGGGCGAGTTTACAAAGGAGTTTGATGAAGGTTAGAACAAAGAAAAAGAGTTGGTAGAATCCCGATGACCGGGTTAAGGGCATTGTTTGGCAGGTTTTCTTTGTCTGTTATTTGTTATGTTTCATTTATAGCGAACACTCGTCAAGAACCAAGCCAGCTAGTCTCAAAGACATAGTTGAGACTAAAACCCCCCATAATCCCATTGTCCCGACTCCAAACAAAGAGCAAGCTATAGCAACAAAGGACGCCTTAATTTGAAACGCTAAGTCTCCAGGTCCATCAGATAGCGCACTCCAGAGTCAACCAACCACATGGCCGCAGTCTCATGCATCCATCGCAAAACCGGTCTCTCCAACGGCATCTTGCGACTTTCGTCTGCTTTCCTCCACATAACCGTCTCGCTCCTAAATATGATCATATCTCCATTCTCCTGACAGCTAATTGCCAGCCGACCGTTAACATAGTCCAGTGTCTTCATTTGTATATCAAACTCCACTTTATTCTCTTGGCGCACTTTGACTCGGTAAACACCGCAAACAAGGTCACCCTCTTTGAAATCCAGAGAAGCGATGTGTGACCTTTTAAAACTGTCTCGTTCTTCTTGGGTCTTGCAGGCCATCTTCAACATGAGAGCCTGCGGGAAATGGGAGAATGCCGTCCTGTTGCGGCGCACTAGTCTTTTGAAGAGCAGCTCTGTTGACTCATTTCCGGGGAGAGAGCATCTCAGGATAGATTTGGATGAACTATCCGAGAGTGTGAAATACTGGTCTGTGAAGACCGAGTCGGGAACTGATTCTATTCCTGTTGGTTTGGTTGAGGCTGAAAGGGTCCCTCTGTGGGCTTTGTGCTGGGTTGTGGATGCCAGGCGCTGATGGAAGACGTAGAAATAGACTACCGACGAGCCGGTTATTACGGCTGTCGCAGTAACTATGAGGCGCATCATCTTTTGAGGAGCGATGAAAAAAAGGAGTACTTTCAGTTTGGCTCTGCAGTGGAGATAAGGGTTGGGTCAAGTGACCTCATCGAATACGAGTTCGGCTTGGCGGGTCAGGTGCACTCTTGTCTACACCTCATCTGATACATTTATTAAATAGAAGATGATTATTGGATCTCTCGTTCATGATTAAGAGATTTAATATAACCAAAACGACATCAGGTGCTCATCTCAATATCAATGACGTCAAACATAGTGGTATCATGAGAAAACAGACGGGTATCTAATCGAGACCAGAGAAGCAAAAAGCACAAAGATAGATAGTAGCAAGTAAATTATTACCTCTTTCCATTTTGCAGGACCTGGACACGCCCACTTTTATGCCAAACAGCTAGCTTAGCATTGCACTTCCCGCAAGAATGCTCAACATCCTTAAGCGAAGACATCAAGTAAGGGATACACCAAAGACAACAACAAAAAAGAGCGATGGAGTCGGGGTGGTATGGGTATTGCTTTGCCTCTGCGGATGGGCTTACTGAGGCTCCGGTATGCATGTTGTGGATTGGGGTTGGGGGTACGACAGGTGTTGGGTAGACTGCTTCGGGATCTTCGCTGTACATATGTGTTGGTGCTGGGGTTGGTTAGTTATTGTGTATAGTTGGATTGAGTGTTTTGGATTACTTTGGTGGCGGGGTTCAGTCATTGTGAGGGATGTTTGTTGTTAGACTTCAACTTATGTTTGATAGACAGTGATATAAGGGGAAGTGTGGCACAGAAATAAAAATCCGCCAAAATGGAAGAGATCCATCTTTAAGTCTTCCATAACGATAAAAATAGAGTCAATGCGGTCTTCGAGGCTATGAGAATAGGTTACGACTCAAGAAATTTACGCTCGAGGCTGCGGCTTATTTGACCCTCAATTTTGTTATTTGTCATCCCAGGATCCTTAATCTTATTATACGAGGTTAGCGTTGATGTTTATTTAGCAATTTACCAATAGTTGTGGAGTACTGTATGTGCATTGTTTGAATCCGTGAGAAAATCGCGAATCGTTATGTTTATTCGTAGTTGAAGACCAAGCCCATATCAATGCAACTATTACTGATATTACAACTATTAACCCCACCAAATAGATCTATAAGAATGAAAAAAAGACCACAAAAAAGAAAGAAAATAACGCCCGCCTTCATATACAGACACAGGCATCAACTGTACTGAACAAAACTCCCTTCATGCCCATACCTCCTGAAAATCCCCAAGACCTGAACCCGCTTCAACCTTGCAGCATAAGATAAAGCAGTTTCAGACCTCTGGAACCCACCAACAACACTCGGATTTGCCCCTCGCTCCATCAAAAGTACCACCATCTCCGTAAAATTCTGCTTAATAGCCTTAAGCAAAGGCGACTCCCAAGGATATCCCATCCGATCAACATCCGCCCCTCGATCCAACAAAACCCGCGCAACTCTCATATTCCCATTCAACGCCGCAAGGGCCAACGCCGTCTCGCCCGTGCTGTTCAGCGCATCAATATCTGCACCGCAGTCAAGAAGAAGTTTCACAATACGGTCCTGGCCGTACGACGCTGCTTGTGATAATGCTGTTTTGCCGGTTCCACTACCTGCGTTGATGTTCGCGCCGCTGGCGATGAGGACTCGTATTATTCGTGCAAAGCCGCGTGCCGCGGCTGTTCCTAGGGCTGTCTCGCCATTCATGGCTTGGGTGTCCATGTCGGCGCCATATTCTATCAGGATGCGGACTATGTTTTCGTGGCCATAGGAGGCGGCGGCCATTAGAGGGGTTTGGCCTTCGTTGTTTGTGGCGTTAGCGTCGGCGCCTTTTTCGAGGAGAGTTGTCACGGTTTGGAGGTCGCCTTTTTGGACTGGGGTTATTAGTTTTTGTTTGGAGTTTGTCATTTGGAAGAGCATCCGGCTCATTATGTTTGTCTTTTTGCTTCGGGTCACTTTTAAGGCGAGGACGGTTTGGTCGAGGGTTGTTGGGTTGGTTTCGTGGGTTATGGGGATTGGGGGATTAGTTTGGCTGCTGTGGTCTGTTGATGAGATCACGCTTTCTGTTGTTGATTCTGTCCAGACTGGTATGGGAAAATCTTCGCGTGGCAAAGATTGGTTTCTAATAATGGTGGAGTCCTGGATCTCAAAGGCCACGGGAATTGGGAGGTTTTCTTCTATCACGGCTGGTGTTTTTGAATGGCGGTGGTGCAATCGTACCGGGCCATTTCTTGGTAGGCGAGTTTCTCTTGGGGAAAGAGGGAGACATGGAAGACCTTTGGGTTCGTTTGCTAGCCAGTCATCGCTATCATCCAGACTTGTCTTATGATCTGAAGGTAGTGCCTTAGAATTAGGACCTGGGATATCTCCTGGAGCTGCTGCGGCTTTGATGGAAGTTTGTCTCTCGCTTCCCACCATATTTTGAAGTAGCAAGATGATATAGTCATGGTTCTGAGTAGACAATTCAGGACTGATACCGACAGCATTCAAATCTTGTTGGAGTTGCGCCCATGCCTGATCAGTCTCGGCTTCTGAGATTTTGTTGATCAGAGCATCAGATACAACTAATAGCTCCTGTTTCTCGGTGCCAACATTGTCGATCAGGCTCCTCAAGGCTTTTTCAACATTCTTTTGCGACGATCTGTGGCATGGTTAAACCTCAATTCAGATACTATGATTGATAGGGGTTCACAAACATCATCAAATTTGTATTAATCTCACTCAGTCCAAAAATAAGAGACGAGAGACTTGCCCGGATCTCGCTAATCTGACTTTGCGCACCGAGGGCACCAGGATGAAGCTGCAGCTTTTGCAAATCCACCAAAAGAACATGACAACTCTGTAACCTTTTGGTTAAGACGGAAAGATGTGGACAATCCGTCCCAAACGAAGATGAATACGTCTCGGTCGCGTCCAGAACTGTCAGGAGTAAAGCAAGCTCATTCTGAACCTGGTTCGTTAGCGCGGTGGTGCCGCGAGTTGCCTCGTATAGGGATTCGGCTAATAGCCGGAGTGCGGTAATTTGGTGAGACTGTGGCCAGCTCTGTGTTTGGGGCATTGTGAGTGTCAGCCAAGTTAGATAAACGCAATCAATTTGCCTGAAGTTCTAATATTTGCGGCTGAGGCTGTGTGGGGCGGCCCCCGATTTTAGCCCCTGTTCACTACCTGTAAGTAGTTAGTTCGCTTTGCTTACGCGATGGTTATACGAGAGGCTAGTCTCAAAGACTGAATATATATAAGAAATTTAACTTAGACGCGGTAAGGTGTTTAAATGGTGGAAATAGGGAAAGTAATTATGGCCCGAAGAGGACAAGCTCGATATGAATCATCTTACCTAGGACACTATACGTACTACATCCTTCTAAATTAGCTGCGCTTTAGTAAGGGCTCTTAAGGGTGCTCGGTATATAGCTTCCTCGTCCAAAGGATAATCCAATGGAACGGTTTTGGGTGCCCTCTGTCCTCTCGCGAGAGTCATATAAGCGCTATGGAAAGTGATACGGCAGCTAATAAGTCCAATGAGCAGTTCCACTCTTGTGGAGTTTGGCATCTGGCATCATACATCAATCATTCTTGCCTCAGTAATGCCCGTCCCTCATTCATTGGAGATATGATGGTTGTTCATGCCACAAGAGACCTCGCCCCAAACACTGAAGTTACGTTATGGTACAAGTCCCCTTTTACACGTGAATCTGAAGGAGATACATTGGACTTGGGGCACTGGGGCTTTAAATGTGATTGCGCCATGTGTCGAGAAGTCCAAGAAACCGACAAGACCGTCATGTCAAAGGGAACGAGACTTCTGGCCGATCTGCGAAGGCTACCCAAGTCGTCGCGTGAAACAATTTCATCAGCTGGTTGCTCCGTCTTGCCTTTACCTAATCGCTCTTCCTCGCACATAAAACCAATCGAAGCTCTTGTGAAGAGAGGAAAGTCGCATTGTGACTAAAGCAATATCTAACAGGAAGATCTTCCGTTGCCATGCCTCATGTACGACAGAGTATACAATGAACATTCTACGTTTACAATTCTTACTATCTATGAATCTACAATCTAGATTTATAACAATTACGCGGAGAGTTTTTGAGGGGAAAAAAGCATCATATTATTCATGAGAAAAAAAACCGAGGTAATCTATCTAGTATCTAGAAAGGCAGGGAGCCGAGGAGACCACCCAGGGCATCAATCATGCCAGCAGGAGTAATAAGGCCAGTAATGAGCCAACAGCGGACGTGCCTCAGGCTCTCAACAATACCGTCAACTTCAACTAGGAAGTCACCAGCCAGGTATTCAACGCCGAATTCGCGAGCTAGGTCGCTGTTCGGCTCGCCACTCGTAATTATGAATGCAAGGCACTTGATGTGCTCAAGCATAGGAAAAATCTCATTTAGAGTTGCCAGCATGATGTTTGTCATCATTTCTCGCTCGGTGATGGCCTCACGCGAGCGGGCAAGGTCAATCAGTCTGTGAAGAATGTCCTTGATAACCGCGCTAGTTCGGTTAAAGACAGTCTCGTGGCTGTCCTGGCGGCTTGGGCTAGGCATGGTTAATAGCGGTAGCTAGATAAAGTCTGGTGTTGGAGAGATAATTTTGGGTCTGGGACTTACCGAGACCTAGAAGTAGATCTGATGTTTGGTTGATAATTGGATTGGTTGATCAGTTGATCGATTGATGTCAGATGGTGACTTGTTACACAAGTCAGTCAGATGAGTAGAGTAGTAGAGTGGTTTGTGATGATGAGTTGAGAATGCTGGTGATTTCCGGCTTATTTATGTCTCGTCGGACTAGTATGGGCTGGGGTATCAGACAAAGACATTTTCAAGTAACAAAGAAAAGAAAGAAGTCAAGAACTGGTAAGAAAGATAAAGAAGATAAAGACAATAAACATTATTGGGGTTACAAGGAACACAATGAATATTCTGAGCTTCTTTGTCGAGTCTTCTTGGGACGGGCAGGGCTGGTCAAGGGCACAGACGAGAGAAAGTATACAGGTACATTGTCAAATGACATAGCATCAAAGTCATAGATTCTTATCAACTTTGGCATAGAGCAGATACTATGTAGATAATACTATAGCTTTTTGTGTCCAATTATAGTAACACTTATCAAATTTCTTCTCGTAATCGCTCGGACCTATCTCGAGCTGCGCCTAGGCTAAATGAAGAAGTGAATACACAGCATACCTAGGTAGTCTCAATTACTCACACAATTGAAGGCAGTTGTAATTTCAACCATCCTTGCTGGAGCTCTGGGGGCTTGGTAATTCTGTCTGGTAGTATGTTTGGCGTCAGGGCACTAAGTCCTGGGCTAATAAGTTAATAGCAAATATATTATCTACGGTGACAACTACTTCAAAGCGCGAAGATGGAAAGACAACAAGTAGGAGCAAGTGGCGTAAAATGGCTATGTAACCCAATTTAGTCATCCAAATTCGATTTACGACTAGATACAGTCAATTGGACTGGAACAGTAGGTACCTGCATGGTCAGTACTTGGAAGTAAACCTAGACGAACACCGGGTGCATTATAGTATAAAGCTTTATAAAGTGGAATCCAAAAACAATATCTCTTCAGACGTTAATGAGTAGCTTCAAAATATGTGCTCCAACAACCATTATTCTGAATTTAGCCTATAGTCGCACCCTCAGGTCGTTTTAGTCTCTTAGGGCTTGAAAGGGATTACCCACGCCTGAAGGTTGAGTGGTTCTGGAATCATACCAAGAACGAACATTTATTCTTGGTATCTTAACAGTAGGAACAGGAAAAAAAATAGTAGGCAGAATTCGACAATTGCAACCCCAAAGCCCTCCTGGCTGGAAACAGGACCTGACAGCGGATCCGTTCCCGGTACCTAAGCTCTCCACATCCCCACCGGAGCTCAATGTAGTACTCATGCTAAGTTATCACTTAAGCTATCTTTCTGCAGATAAGTTAGTAAAGATAAAAGTTGTAGGGTAACTAAAATCCGAAACAAAAAAAATTCTACTAAAAAAAGTTGAGAGGACAAAGCGTTGAGGGGTGTTGATGTCACATGTTGAGAACCCCCGCAGGATTTCCTTGATCTCGACCTCCCTCCATCTTCTCTCCACCTCTCCAGTTTCGCCCCCCCAGCTATGTCTTCTACCATTGAGAGTTCGAATTACCCCATGGATGGGACAGGTAAGCTTGTAATGAGCTTGACTTTCAGGGGATTTTATTTTAATGCTTTCCAGGTGTTATCCAGTTGGATCCTTGGCTGGAACCTCATCGCGATGTCTTGAAGCACAGATTCCAGGTGGTCGAGACATGGGCCAAAACTATCAATGAGACTGAGGGTGGATTGGACAAGTTCAGCAAGGTGAATTGATCCTCGCTTATTGCTCTTTTCCCTATTAATCCATACTAGGGCTACGAGACCTTCGGTCTGCATGCGCAACCTAATGGAGAGATCACATACAAGGAATGGGCACCCAATGCCAAGGAGGCCTCTCTGGTCGGAGATTTCAGTACGTTTGGAGATGAAGCTATCTGAGGTACTTGGCTAAGACTAGCAGACAATTGGGACCCCAGTGCCAACCCCATGACGAGAGACAGCTTTGGTATCTGGGACGTTACAGTTCCAGCGAAAGATGGTGCTCCCGCCATTCCCCATGACAGCAAGATCAAGGTTCGTCCTATACGCCAACGGTTCCAGTCATATGGCCGCTAATGTTTGACAGATCACTATGGTCCTCCCCAGTGGAGAGCGCATCTACCGAGTCCCCGCTTGGATCAAGCGCGTTGTTCAAGACCTGAACGTGTCACCTGCATACGACGCTGTCTTCTGGAACCCGCCCGCGAACGAGCTATACAAGTTCCAGCACCCACGGCCCAAGAAGCCTGCGAGTCTGCGAATCTATGAGGCGCACGTCGGCATCTCATCCCCGGAGACCAGAGTCGCTACCTACAAGGAGTTCACCAAGAACATGCTGCCCCGCATTAAGTATTTGGGATACAATGCCATCCAGCTGATGGCCATCATGGAGCATGCCTACTATGCCAGTTTCGGCTACCAAGTCAACAACTTCTTCGCGGCCAGCAGTCGCTATGGAAACCCAGAGGATCTGAAGGAGCTTGTTGATACCGCCCACAGCATGGGTCTAGTGGTTCTTCTTGACGTTGTTCACAGCCATGCGTCCAAGAATGTCATCGATGGTATCAACGAGTTTGATGGCACTGATCACCTCTACTTCCATGGGGGTGCCAAGGGCCGTCACGAGCTGTGGGACAGCCGTCTGTTCAACTACGGTAACCACGAGGTCCTGCGTTTCCTGTTGAGTAACCTCCGCTTCTGGATGGAAGAGTACGGGTTCGATGGATACCGTTTCGATGGTGTTACCAGCATGCTCTACACGCACCACGGCATTGGAACGTACGTACAGCCTCCTACCATCATTTACACATCCGCTAACTCATTAACAGAGGCTTCTCTGGTGGCTACCACGAGTACTTCGGCCCAGCCGTCGATGAGGAGGGTGTCACATACCTCACCCTCGCAAACGAGATGCTGCACGAGCTCTACCCGGACTGTATCACAGTGGCCGAAGATGTCTCCGGCATGCCAGCTCTGTGTCTCCCCCACAAGCTAGGAGGTGTCGGCTTCGACTACCGCCTCGCGATGGCAATCCCCGACATGTACCTCAAGCTCCTGAAGGAATCTTCCGATGACGAATGGGACATCGGCAACCTCTCCTTCACCCTCACCAACCGCCGCCACGGCGAGAAGACCATCGCCTACGCCGAGAGCCACGATCAAGCGTAAGTCACCCACTCTAATCCCAATCTCAAATCCATATAGACATCCACTAACCCAACCCCATGTGCAGTCTCGTCGGCGACAAAACCCTAATGATGTGGCTCTGCGACAAAGAAATGTACACACACATGTCCACCCTAACAGAATTCACACCAGTAATCGAACGCGGCATGGCCCTGCACAAAATGATCCGCCTAGTAACCCACGCGCTAGGCGGCGAAGGCTACCTAAACTTCGAAGGCAACGAATTCGGCCACCCAGAATGGCTCGATTTCCCCCGAGCAGGCAACAACAACTCATTCTGGTACGCGCGCCGCCAGCTCAACCTAACAGAAGACAACCTGCTGCGCTACAAATTCCTCAACGAGTTCGACCGCGGCATGCAGCTGACCGAGCAGAAATACGGCTGGCTCGCTGCCCCGCAGGCGTATATCAGTCTGAAGAACGAGGCTGACAAGGTTCTTGTCTTTGAACGGGCTGGTTTGCTGTGGATTTTCAATTTCAATCCTACCCAGAGCTTTACGGATTATCGCGTTGGCGTTGATGTTGCTGGTACTTATCGTATTGTGCTTGATTCCGATGATGCCGCCTTTGGAGGTCTTGGGCGCAATGCCAAGGAGACGCGCTTCTTTACTACCGATATGAGCTGGAATGGAAGAGCCAATTTTGTCCAGGTTTATATTCCTACGAGGACTGCTTTGGTATGTTTCTTTTCCTCTTTTCCCTGTCACTGCTTGTCAGGGATGATTGTTCTGAGTGCTAACGTTGCTTTTCTCGCGATACAGGTCCTTGCTCTGGAAAGCACTCTGTAATGAATGTGACTTGAACATTCAAGTCCAAGTCCATTTGACCTTTCCGCCTTGCTGTCTCCATGCATGCAGTCGGACTGTCGAATCAATCTGGTTGTTCTGGCATAGATGGCATTCCCTAGCTACAGCTTCATCTTTCTTACCTTTCTTCCTACTGTTTGTTTTGCATTTTGTTCCTAATCAGATCTGTCTCTATCTATGTCTAGTCTATCAGGATCTCATATATACTTTTTCGTGCATGATTGATAATACTCAGGGTAGATAGTAGATACACTCGAGTAAGAGACGTCGTTGTCGTTCCCTCTCGAGGCAATGAAATCACGACATTCATTGTATTCGAAAGAGGATGGAATAGACCATCAGATAGTTATCATCCTACCAGTACACAACAATAGACTCGACGAAGTACCCAACACCTATCCATTCCCGTACAAGACATACATAGTACAACTACGTTAAAGAGGAGAAAAGACCACAATCACAAAGGAAAAGAGATCGAGAATCATGGTTTTGAACTCTAAATACACAAAATAATGAAACACGCCGGCCGAGGGGGGTTTGTGTGTTTGGTATCCAATCCACAGACCGGCTTAAGGAAATCCCATCAACTCGCTAAGATAGACACAGACCACAAATCACGAACCACCCATGAACTCAACAAATGCAAACACTCCATTCTTCCATGATCCTCCCTGACTTCAAGTCACGCAAAATTCTTCTGCTCCGGTCTCGCCGGTCGGGATATTCATAGCCCGGTTTGAAAGACGGGTTTCCTTGCTCGGGACAAGTCTAGAAAGAACACAAACAACAGTCGCACGATGAAACGTGAAACACCACCGCAGTAGATGCGACAAGCCACGGAAATGGAATGAGTAACCAAGTCCCTTTCCGTTGGATTGTTTTCTCACTTTTAGATCGGTACTATACACGTCTCTCAAAGGGGAAATTGGCGTGTCGCGTACAAACAGGACAGAAGTTTGTGCTCTGACAAAGGAAATTAAATGAACAAATAACCAGGAGACCAGAGAGAAAAATCAAGGGACAAGGGGAGAGAGGAAATAGAAGAAAGAGGCTTGAAGATGTAGAGGGGGAAGTTGTAAGACGGCGCGCTAGCTAGCAAATAGACAAAATTACATCTAGGCGCTGCCCTCGAGATCAGCCAGAATCTTCTCACCCTTGGCGCGGGCGGACTGGAAGTCGCCAACCATGTAGAAGGCGTTCTCGGGAAGGTCGTCACCCTCACCAGCAATGATGGCCTTGAAGGAGCTGATGGTGTCCTTCAGGTCGACGAGGGTACCCTCGATACCAGTGAAGACCTGGGCGACGGCGAAGGGCTGGGACAGGAAACGCTGGAGCTTACGGGCACGCTCGACGGTGAGCTTGTCAGCCTCAGACAACTCGTCCATACCAAGAATGGCAATGATATCCTGGAGGGACTTGTACTCCTGGAGCATCTGCTGGACACGGGTGGCGGTGTTGTAGTGCTCGTCACCGATGATACGGGGGTCGAGCATACGGGACTTGGAGTCGAGAGGGTCGACAGCGGGGTAGATACCCAACTCGGAGATACCACGGGACAGGACAGTGGTGGCGTCCAAGTGAGCGAATGTGGTGGCAGGGGCAGGGTCAGTCAAATCGTCAGCGGGCACGTAGACGGCCTGGACGGAGGTGATAGAACCCTTCTGGGTGGTGGTGATACGCTCCTGCATGACACCCATGTCAACAGCCAGGGTGGGCTGGTAACCGACAGCAGAGGGGATACGACCCAGAAGGGCAGACACCTCGGAACCGGCCTGAGTGAAACGGAAAATGTTGTCAATGAAGAGCAGCACATCCTGACCCTCCTCGTCACGGAAGTACTCGGCGATAGTGAGACCAGTCAAGGCAACACGGGCACGGGCACCTGGGGGCTCGTTCATCTGACCGAAGACCAGAGCGACCTTGGAGTCACCATCAAGCTGGATGACACCGGTCTCCTGCATCTCGTGGTACAGATCGTTACCCTCACGGGTACGCTCACCGACACCACAGAAAACGGAGTAACCACCGTGGGCCTTGGCAATGTTGTTCTACACAATGTTAGTTCACCCATCTTTCACTTCGTTCGGTTTGGAATATCTTACAATCAGCTCCTGAATGAACACGGTCTTACCGACACCGGCACCACCGAACAGACCAATCTTACCACCACGGGCGTAGGGGGCGAGAAGGTCGACAACCTTGATACCGGTGACGAGAATCTCAGCCTCGGTGGACTGGTCGACGAATGGGGGAGGATCGGCGTGGATGGGAGCGAACTTGGTGGCCTTGACGGGACCACGCTCGTCAATGGGGTCACCAGTGACGTTGATGATACGGCCCAGGGTGGCGGGACCGACGGGGATGGTGATGGGTGCACCAGTGTCGGTGGCAACGACACCACGGGAGAGACCCTCGGTACCTTGAAGGAAAGTCAGTCGAAGCTCTTGCTATTGCGTAGGGGCGCACTCGGTGGGTCTCTCCACCGCTTTGGGTAAGAGAACGACACGGTGGCCAGGAAAGGGGTGAAGGAGAGAGGTAGCTTACCGTCCATGGCAATAGTACGGACGACGCCCTCACCAAGATGTTGCTGTGAGTTTGTGTTAGCTTGGATGCGAATCAAGGTTCAGCCAATCATATTACGTACAGCAACCTCAAGGACGAGCTTCTGGCCGTTGTTTGTGGTCTCAATGGCGTTGTAGATGGCAGGGAGCTTCTCGCCGGTGAACTTCACTGTTAAATGGCGAGTAGCATGTCAGCCTCGGATTCGTTGATGGATTTGGGGTTGGTTGCGATGGATTTGGTGATGGATTGGGTCCAGGGAAAAGATTTTCGCGAGGTCCCCGTTCCGTCAGGAGTCGACAACACGTACAGTCAACGACGGCACCAATGACCTGGTGGACCTTGCCAGTCTGACCAGCATCGGAGCTGGCGAAGCGGGCAGAGAGAGCCGGCAGGGCAGAGGAGCGGAGAGGCTGGAAGGCGCGGGCGATGGGAGCCGGACGGGCAACCCTCCCGAAGGACCGGGCAAGACCGCTAGAAGAGGAAGAAATTTAGTAAAGACAAGAAAAATTGAAGACATCTACTGTGGAGTATCATACCTCTTGAACATGATGGTGGTGTTGAAGAGCGTGATGTGATGGAAAGGGAGAGGTGAGGTTGGAACGGGAAAAGAGGGAAGAAGAGGGAGCGAAGAGGTTGGTGGACGGGGACTGGTCGCCCTTAGCCTTTCCGGGGCGGTTTTGCCGACGATCCCGTGATGAACCGAGAACTACGTTTGGTTTGCGACAACGAGAGAAGCTATTTACTGGTTATTGTTTGTATATATGTGATTCTAGTTTTTTTCTTCTTTTTTTCAACTCCCATATGTCTATAACCTTTGGCACTAGCGTGGTGGTTGAGGGAGCTCATCCCGTTGCCCTGGAATTCACGCACACACACCGAGGCTTGGCACCCGGAAGCAGGGAGCCACAGTGTTGCTATATGAATTCGGACTAATTTGTTCCCCAGATCAGCTAAATATTGTTCATAAATTAAGTAACTAAAAGCTAGAGGCATAGGCGTTGGAACGGACTGCATCAGAAGGGTCAATGGCCCGTTAGTCCGAGCACAGAAGCTGACAAGCTCGGGAAATCTCTGACGTGTTGGGGTCAACCGTGGGATAATCTTATAGTCGAGTATAAAGATATAAAGATTGATGATTATATTAGCTTTATTTACATGCGTTACTGACTGTACTGTATGTGTATATACACTGAAATATCCCCCAATTGCCAGGAATTTAACCGTACCTTGTTGCTACAGGGATTCTCCGCACTTACGTCTGTTCCGAATCACTCCGTAGACACACCACGCCATTCGGATTCCAACAAGGGGACCACAACACCAACATGACACAAGATATAGAGACACAAAAATAGATGAAAACATATTCTCTATGGCTACAAAAGAGATACATTGATGATAGCACAGTACGGGATACACGCATTTTCGGATGCTTGCCAAAGGGGACAGAAATAGGGAATTATCGAGTGCCGCGCGCACGGGCGAGGGCCCATCCTCCGGTAAATAGACATGGTGAACATGGCCAGAAGAGCTTATGAGAAAATCGACATCGATGTCATATGGGTGCCGTCGTCCGTCCTGCTCAGATATCGCTTCATTCCCGGTCGGACCGGTACATCTATGACTTCTCGGCAGGGGGGCTCTGGACGAAGCCCTTGCCTTCGTAACCCTCTTTGCTGATGCCGTGGATGGGGTTGATCTTCTCTTTCTGTTGGGGAGGTTAGCATTTGATACAGCGGATATAGTTTCCAGGGGAGGTCTCGCGACGGTCGGAAAGGGGAGATGGATGGGGGATATTACCAGGGCATATTCGTTGGAGGCCTCCTGCCACTCCTTGGACATGGTAGCGGGCTGCTTGCCAGCGAAGGCGTGGACGGCGTAGAAGAGGGCAACGGAGGCAACGGTCAGCTGCACAACCTTGCTCAAGACACGCCAGCCTTCGCCCTTGGGGGCCTGGGCGCGGGGGCCGTGGGCACCGAAGGCAATGTAGTAAGCTATAGCAAAGAATTAGGTTAGTTATATGTTATAATGGGGAGATCGATTGTGGAGTCATGGTTCGGGGATTCCGAGTATAACCTCGGAAGCGATGGGGTAGACGAAGCGAAAGGCTGTCTCGTCCAAACCCACTCATCTGGAGACAGCACGTACCGGCCTTCTTCTCTTGCTGGGTCAACTGGTGCCAGTCAACCTTCATGCGGTCACGGAGCTGCATCCAGAGCTCGGCCTGCTCCTGAGGAGGCATACCCTCCCAGCGCTTCTCGATGCTGGCGAGAGTGGGGTTGGCGATGGCATGGTCAGAGGCAGCGCGGGTCTGGATGGCGTTCACAGAGGCAGGGGCGACACGGATGGCCGCGGTGCTGCGAGGAACAGCGCGAGAGACGGTGCGAAGAAACATTGTGCGGCAGGCGGGAGGTGGGAGCACCACGTCGAAATCGGGTTCAATTGAGGAGTTTAATGGAGGGCCGAGACGGAGTAAGCCAGAGGGTACGCCAGGGCACGGCTATGGAGAGAGTGGAGGGGGTGATGGGTGACTTGAAGACGTTTCTTGTGGTTTGAGGTGGAAAGGCGAGGATCCGGTCGGGACTAGCGCGGTTCGGGTTTGGCTGACTGCTGATTGGCTGGCCGAACCCGGCCACCTCGATTCTGCCAGTGAGAAGCATCATCATTCTCAGCACATGGCATGATGTTCTTTTTCTGTGGTGATATGGCGGTGTTGTGCTTATTTGTTGCTGATTATCATGTTCCTGGATGATAACCCCAATTGCTCCCTCTTCCCTTTTCACCCAGGACTTTTGCCTCGGAATATTTACCCGCCTACACTCTAGCCAGTTGTCAACCAAAAGACATGCCTAACTAATCTACACAATGCCAGCACTCTCCAGAACTATCATATGCACTCCATTATAAGCAGGAAAACCACCCAATATTGACAATCGAGTTTCGAAATTCAAGTTTCAAGCATGCTTCGAGGTTCAGAAAGAAAAGAGATTTTGAGATTGGATTGAAATCCGCAAACTGCATGGTCTGAAGGCCTCGAAATGAACAGAAACAGGCCAAGTCGTAACGGTCTTGCATTGCAACTAAGAAGAAAATGGGAGAACGGAGTGAGGAAATGAATTGATCGTTCCGCAGCGCCGTCGAGGGCGCACCCCTATCCGTCGCGCAGCCCGGATCCAGCCGGCGCCATCATCTATGCCTTGCCACCGCTGGCCTCCTTCAGCACTGTCTTCCACTCGATATCGGACTTGTCGTCGGCGTGGATGGAAGTAACAACGTTGAGAGCGTTCTTGAGGACCTCACGGGTGCTGGCGTAGATCATGGACCACTAGCGGGGGAGTCGTTAGCCATTGATTCTGGGTTTGGATGTGCTGTAGCAGGTGAGGGACACTTACGAGAGTGGGGGTTTCGCTGGGAACCCAGGAGATGAAGATGATCTTGCTTCTGTGGGGGTAATCTGGTTAGCGACAGGTCATACATTGGCTGGGGTTGTGTGCGCACCTCTTGCCCTCGCCGGGCAGCTCGTACTCGACATCGTAGACTGCGTAGCGGGGAGCGGGGCGACCCAGGCTGTCCTTGGCGTCGGCGAGCTCGTTGCGGAAGACCTCGTAGTCCTGGTCCTTGCCGACTGAGTCTACGACGACCTCCTTCTTGTTGTCGGCGATCTTGTAGATGATGTACTTGGTCTTTCCGTGGCTGCGGCTGAAGTCTTGGAAGGAGGTAATGCAGTCATCCTGGACCTGGACACTGTAGGGAGTGTCAATATCGGAGGGAATGAGGGGAAATCGATGAGGCGGGAGAATGTGAGTGACTTACCCCGATGCGAGCTGCGCGATATACAAGTCAGTATTGGAGTACATTTGGCATGACATTGAGGTAGGTAATACTAACCGACATGATTGCTTATGTAGATGAGTGAACGAAAAGGGACGGGTTGACTGGCACGCGATGTCAGCTGAAATTCCCTCAAGACTCTCAGACTGTCTCAGGCTGGTCAAGACCATGAGTGCAGGTCCGAATATCACTTACAGGGATGGGCGGAGGTCAAGAAACGGAGTCGGATGGGGGAAGATGGAGTTTGAGGGGTGAATTGTAGGTGTTGCCTTGGTGGGGTGGCTGCACGTGATATAGTCGGAACACCTATAAACAAAGTACCCGGTACCTGTTTCAGCCAGGAGTGGCGTAGGCTTGCGTGGTGTAATTGGGGATGTATCCTGGTCATTAAAAGATGTAGTGGGTTTGCCATGTGGTAGGGAGCATTCCAGGCAATTACTGCTGCCATTGGGCCAATGTCTACAGTAGTACATGTGTCTCCGATCTTGAAAATATCCACTAACTTGTGTCTTGGAAGTACCAAGTAGCCGTGTCACAGGACCCCCCCACCCTCGCGGGTAGGGGGTGTCCCACAGCCA
>ERZ1673737.1810-NODE-1810-length-19486-cov-8.382379_pt1 | contig 19486 bp, 10 predicted proteins | sample MGYA00580211_ERZ1673737 | MGnify/ENA primary metagenome ERZ1673737 (study PRJEB41218, sample SAMN15661789) | gut metagenome | host: Homo sapiens | place: Canada: London | collected 2015-08-20/2019-03-30 | study: EMG produced TPA metagenomics assembly of... | reverse complement strand
GCTCTTTGTTTAAACTTTATATCATAACTCATATTATATTTGTTAACTTATTTAACAATTTTCGACAATAAACGATAAGAATATACAAAAAGGTATATTATATGTTATAATACTGTAATAATGTTTTAATACCATTAAGATAGAAAGTAATATTTATAGATATTAATTAGTAAATAGATTAGATTATCAAACGAATATATTTAAAACTAAATATAGATTTTCTCATGGCATACCGAAGATTCGATAATATTTGGTATGCCATAAATAAAAATTTAATGAAAGGAGGACAAAACTTTTTATGAAAAGAAAATTAATTTCTTATATTTGTTTGGTAGCTATTTTTATGGAAACTATTCCAGTAAATGCATTATCTAATATTACTTCAGAAATTGTGCCAATAGAAAGTTCAGAAGAAACTAAATCTGAAGAAGAATCTACTGAACAAAAAGATGAAAAGACTGAAGAAAAAGAAGACAAACAAAAAGAAGAAAGTAAATCTAAGCTAGAAGATAATGTATTTAATATGTATATACTAGATAAAATAGAAAATGAATTAGGATTTTCTATAGGCTTTGATGAAAAAGAAAAGAAGTTTAAATTAAGTAATCAAAGTGAAAAACAATTATCTAAAACAAATCTAGATAGCATAATATATAAAATTAATATATATGATAAAGAAAATAAAGAAAAATTAAATATAGAGCTTCTAGGCAAAGATACTGGAAATTCTGAAAAACTAAATATACTTAAAGATACTAAGTATGAAACTGGTGATACCATAAAAATAGCTTCTTTTGACCCTAAGAAAGGCATTAAAATTTTAGGAGAAATCAAAGGAGATATAAACAAAGAAAAACAAACAGATAAAGAAAATGAAAAGGTAGAAGATTATTCTGACGGTGTTGATAATCTTGATTATATTGAAAATGTAAGATTTAAAATAACTGAAACTAATCTTGAGACTGTCTATAATAATGCACCAGTATTTGAAGGATTAACAGACTTATTAGATGTAGAAGATCCATCTGTAGATGTTCTTCAAGGTATAAAAGTTACTGATGATCACGATGGTTTAATTGATAACTCTAAGATAGTAGTATCAGTTCAGGAAAAAACTGAATCTTCAGCTATATTGCAATTAACAGTAGAAGATAGCTGGGGAAGAACAACTAGCACTACACGAAATATTTCAGGCAAAGAAAAAATTAATACAATTAATTCATCAGGAAATGATAGTGCTACTACTCATACAGTAACTAATAGTGCTACTACTCCTACAGTAACTAATAGTATAGAATCTAACACAATTACAGTAGATGGGGTACCATATTCTGATAATAGAACACAAAGATTTAAAATAAGATTTGATGCCGTATCTAATGAAATCAAGGTAATAGATGATGATGGAAGGGTTCTTAGCTATAATGAAAAAGGAGAATATTTCAAGTTTGTATTATATGACAAAAATATGGAAGAAAAAACTTCTGTTACACTATTAGGTAATGACAAAAGTGATTCTGACAAATTGAATGCTATAAATAACTATATTTTTGAAGATGGTGATTATATAGGTATTTGGCATAAAGAATCAGATACTAAACTTAAAATTGATGGGACTGTAAAGAAAACACGAATCAATGGAAATAAAGAAGCTGAAGTTATACCAGGCGAAGTAGAAGATTATTCGCAAGGTGTACCACAAGCACAAATTTCTGAGCGTAGATTTAGAATAGAAAAAACTGGACTTGAGGAAGTTAAAAATGCTGCACCTACAATAGGTACTTTAGATCCTATTGTAGTAAATAGGGGTGAAGATAAAAACCTTTTAGAAGGTGTAGATAAAAAAGTAAGTGATGACTTTGATATATTTGATGCTGATAATATAGAAAAAGGTTATGTGTCAATAACACATACTCCATTTGATAATACTTATGTTGGAACTCAAATAATAACTTACACTGCAACAGATAGATGGGGCAATAAGGGTACAGTGGATAGAACAATAACTGTAAATTCAGGAAATCCTCTTGATAGTACTTATATTGAGCTTATGAAATCTGAATCTACAAACGAAAGTTTATTTAAACTAAAGATAGACTCAGTTAAAAAACAATTGATAGTAGATAACTTAAATAGTTTACCAGATACGCAAATAGATCCAAGTAGATCATCATCTATATTTAAATTAAAAATATATACAAGCGGTGGAGTACTACAAAAAACATTAAATATAAAAGGTACTGATAAACTAAAAACAGTACTTAGAAGAATCAATGGATATACTTATAGTGAGAATGACCGTATAGAACTTTGGTCAATAGATCCTAAAAATATTAGAGTATTTGGAGATTTAGTAGAAAGCAATAGTACAAATACAAGTACAGATATACCTTATGTAAGTAATGAAGTAGATGGTGAAAATTATCGTGAAAATTATACAGATGGTATAGATGATCAAGATTACATGAAAAATGTAAGGTTTGAAATTGGTAAAACTAATTTAAAGTATATATACAATAAAGCTCCTGTATTTACAATAAGTGAAGACTTAATAGTTAGAAGAAAAGGAGATGTCAATTATATGGAGGGGATAAGTGCGTCAGATGATCATGATGATGATTCATCCCTAAATATAACACACACTGAAATTGATACTAGTACTATTGGAGAAAAGTATATTGAATATAAAGTAGTAGATAGTTGGGGTAGAAATACTCTTATAAAAAGAAAAATTACTGTCTATCCTTACAACAACTTAGAATATAACTATATAAATATAAAAAATAATCAAACTAAGGAGGTAATCTTATCTATTAGATTTGATGAAGATAATAGGAAGTTTAAGGTTAATAAATTAGATGCAAGTAAAATACCAAGTGGTTTAAGTAATAATAGTGAACTACTAAAAATTGAGCTTATTAAGCAAAATAAAAAGAGTATTTTAAAATCAAGTAATAAAGAAACTATAACTATTACAAGACAAGATTTAATTAATAACACATTAAATGAAAAATTTGAAAATATACAATACAACTATGGTGATTATTTAGTATTTAATTCTTATGATTATGCAAATGGGATACTTATATCAGCTAAATCAGATGATACATCAAATGAACCAAATAATGAACAAACAAAGTCAAGTGATATATCAGATGGCTCAAATGACTTAGATGAAACACCATCTAATCCAAATGAATTATTAAATGGATTTAAAGATGTAGATCAAATGGAAAACTCAAGGTTTAAAATAAAACAAGAAGGTCTACAAATGATATATAATGCTGCACCAGAAATTGATGGTTTAGAAGACATTTTATACTTATATAGTGGAGAAACATTAGATTTTCAAAAAGCTATAGAAGGTATAAATGTGGAAGATGCTTTAGATAATGACATAAGTACAGATAATTTAATAGTTAAATCTGAAGATGGTAATGAGTTAAGTAGCATAGACACAACACAAATTGGTGATATTATATTAACTTATGAGATAACAGATTCTTGGGGAAGAACAACTTATGGAGAGAGAATTGTATCTATAATATCAAAATCTGCATCAAATGATATTGAGTTTTATAGTGAAGATGGAAGAAAAAGGTTATTTTATTTGAAATATAGACCAATAGAGCATGGATTTGACTTTATTAGTGATGAACATAATCCACCAAACGAGGTTATAGATCATTCACAAAATCAATTAGATCAGAAAAGTGATACTACAAAGCCATCGATAGACCAAGAAGATTCAGAAAGTGGTGATTTGGAATCTAATCCAGATACAGAACAACCACCAAGCAGTGATGTACCAGAATCTCCAACAGAACCAGAAAAAGTATTTAAATTAAGTGTATTTAATACTAATGGAAAAGAAGTAGGAACTTTTGAATTATCTGAAGAGGAAATATCTAATCCTGAAAATCGTGATAGATTAAAAGAAATTGATATCTATGATGATTATTACTTTAGTGTATGGAGTAATAATAGTTCTAGAATAAAAATTAAAGGTCATATTGAGGGAAATAATACATTAGGTGAATCTGGAAATGAAAATGAAGACTATTCAACAGGTATAAGTAGTGACGACCATATGAACCATGTAAGATTTAAACTAAGAACAAGAGGGTTAGAGGCTGTATATAATAAAAAGCCAGAAATAATCATATCGTCTGAAGATATACTTACACAGTATGCAGGAGACCCTATTGACTATACTCAAGGTGTAGAGGTTATAGATGACCATGATCAAACTATTCCTATTGAAAATATAAAGGTTAGTTTTGGAGAAAAGACTGAAGAGGGTGTAGCAAAAGAGAAAACTGAAAATGACCTAATAATAGGAGATAATACTATTTACTTAAGTGTAGTAGATAGTTGGGGTAGAGAATCTACTATAACTAGAAAGTTAGTAATAACTAATGGTATAGATAAAAATAGAATAAGCTTTAAGGGTGTAGATGGAGAAGTTATAGGTATTGGATTTAATCATGCTAATAATAGATTAGTAATATCTAATGAGAATAAAGCATTTGGAGAAGGAGATGTTTCTGGATATGTACGTATAGCTATAAAAAGCGCTGACAATACTTATGCTGTTAGACCAGTAGAATTTAATGTTAATGAGAATTTTAGTAATGTAAGTGTATCAAATAGACTACAACCATTAAGAGATTATCAACTTAACTATGGAGATAAACTTGAAATTTATCATGGACATCCAATTAGGTTTTTGATAAATGGAAAGGTAATTGATGCAAGAGAAGATTATGAAGATGGAGTTGATAACCCAGAAAACTTAATCAACACTACATTTGAAATTACAAAAAGTGGATTAAAAGCAATATATAATAATCCAGATACAAGTAATATTACTGAGAATAAGGTTGTATTTGGACCTATGGCACCAGAAAAATTCCCTGTAAAGATACAGATTGATTTTAGAGAAAAGAAATTTAAGGTCTTAGACAAAACAACCACTAAATTTTTAAATGGTGATAATGATAATGTATATAGGATGGTTCTTATTGGTTCAAATGGGACAATTAAAAGAGATTCATCTTTTAGAGGGGATATTTATGCCAATACTATTGATAATAGCGATTTTTGGCATGATCAAAGGTTTGATTATAATGACTGTTTATATATATGGCACAAAGATCCAAAGAGATCTATTATAAAAGGTAACATAATAAATAAACGAGAAGATTATGAAGATGGTGTTGATAATCCTGATAATATGAATCATGTTGTATTTAGATTAACTCAAAATGGGTTAGAATCAATATATAATGAAGCACCAGTAATAAATGGTGCTGAAAGTGTAGATGTATATAAAGGTAGTACGTTTAATTTAGCACAAGGAATCACAATTACAGACAAATTTGACACAGATCGTCTAAGATCTATATCGATTAATGGACAAAGTGTGACAACTAGTAATGATGGTACTGTTTTAAATCCAAGCAGTATTTTACTTGATACATCAACTGTTGGAGAAAAAACTGTAACGTATACTGCAACAGATCGTTGGGGTAAAGAAACTACTATCAATAGAAAGATAATTGTAAGACCTGATTTATATAAAAATACATTTAAGATATTTTCTGATGTTAATGAAGAAGAGATGATATCTGAATCAGATAGTACTGAAAATAAAAAAAATCTATTATTTGAAATTGGATTTGATACTGTTACTAATAAATATAGAGTATTTAATAGGAAAAGTGATAGAATTTCAACAGATAATTCTTCAGAGGAGAAGTTTTATATAAATATACTAGGTCCAGACAAAAATTTAAAAGAATTTATTTCATTAACAGGTAATGACAGAGGTACATCTCCTAAATTAGATAAACTTAACGAAGTAGATTATGAAATTGGAGATATTATAAGAATTTATAGAAGTGATTTTGACGCAATTGAATTTGTTGGTAATATAGAAAATTCTGAACCCGACAAACCTTTTGAAGATGATATTGAAAGATTAGATATTATGAAAAATACTGGATTTATAGTAAGAGAGGATGGCTTAACAGTAAAATATAATAATTCACCTACTATAACAGATACAAATGGTGGACTACAAGATAGAATTGTAAGTAAAAATACAGTTTTAAATCTGTTAGAAGGTATAAATTTCAATGATGAAGAGGATGGAAATATATCTGATAAGAAATTTATTAATATTAGTATAAATGGAGAGGTTTTATTATTTGATTCTTTAAATAAACCAGTAGAATATAAATTTAATGAGCTTGGAACTTATAAGATCGATTATACTGTATATGATTCTTGGGGAAGAGGAACACTAAAAACGGTCAATATAACAGTAGAAGCTAAGGTTAGAGATAATGAAATTAATGTGTATAAAACTAATAATGATTTAGCATTTAAAATTAAATTTGATACAACAAATAGCAAATTTATATTAACTGATGAAAGTAATTTTGTTAATGATATTTCTTCAAAAGCTAATAAAACTACAGATGAAGTAATTAATGAATCAGATGAATCTGGAGATTTTAAAATGATTGTAAGAGATATAAGAGGAGATGTTAAATATAGTGTAATTTTAAATGGAGATCAAGAACATGATGTTAATGAGTTGAAAAAAATACACAATAAAGATTTCTCTAAATATGATACAATAAGCCTGTATAGCAATAATGCTAATGGAATTAAAATAACAGGTAGTGTAATAAATAAAGATAATAATGGAAATAAAGATTATTCAAATGGATTTGTTAATATTGAAAATTATTCATTAGTTAGATTTAAAATAACTGATGATGGATTAAAAGAAACAATTAATAAAGATTTAAGAGTATTAGGAATAGACTCAAAGACTATAAAAAGAGGATCTGATATAAATTTATTAGAAGGAGTTACTGTAGATACTCAAGATGATTATAATGAAGACTATAAAATAGTAGTAGATGATAGTAACTTTAATAAATTGAAAGAAAATGATTATACTGTAAAATATACAATAACTAATAGTTGGGGCCAAAGTGTTGAATATAATAGAACTATAACTGTTGAGCCTAGAAATGAGTTAGAAAAAAATAAACTTAGTCTTAAAAATAATAACGGAGAAGTTATACTTAAAATTGGTTTTGATTCAATAGAAAACAAACTTAGAGTATTAGAATCTAGATTAAATGCAAATATAGATTCTAACAATACTAGTTTAGCCTTTGCTATAAATGCTTACAACTCAGAAGGTAACACAATTGGTAATATTGAATTAAAAGGGACTGAGAATATAGATCAAATAATAATAGATAAATTAAATAATTTTGAGTATGTTGAGGGATATAGATTATCTATATGGGCAAAACATCCGCAAACTCATTTAACTCTAGAAGGTAATATAAAAGCTTTAAATAAAGAAACTAAGAAAATAATAGGTTCTAGAACATCAATTTTTAACGATGACATTGATAAAATGGAAAATGGTAGATTTGAAATTTTAAATAATGGATTAGCATATATTTATAATAAAGCTCCAATAATATCCGGAGGAGATGACATAATTAATTACTATAAAGGTAGCATATTAACTCTACCAAGCAGTATAAAAGTAGATGATGATTATGATACAATAAGTAGAAACCAGATTATAATAGATGATGACAATGTAAATTATGATGAACTTGGAATCTATGATATAACATATGTTGTTGAAGATAACTGGGGTAGAGTTGGTAAAAAGTCAGGAAGAATAAATATTAAATCTTCTATGGAAAATAATAGTATTGATGTATATCCAAAAAGAACTAGAAGAACTTCACAAAATGAAAATGGTGATAATAAAGCATTTTCTATAAAGTTTGTTAGAGATGAAGATAATGATAAAAATAAACTTAGTATCGAAAAAGGATCTAGTGTTCAATTTAATTCAAGTAGCATAGAATCTACTTTTATGACTATAAAAATATATAGTTCAGCTGGAAAAGTTGTAAAAGAAGTTAAGCTGTTAGGAAGCGATACTAACACACGACTAGATGAATTAAATGATTTTGAGTATGAAAGAGGCGGCTATATAGGTATAGAAGGTATAACAGAAGATACTAGATCATGTGTTAAAATACAAGGTACAGTAGTTAATAAGAAATCTGATTATACAAATGGGATACAAAATATTGATCATATAGAAAATGTAAGATTTAAGTTAACAGATCTTGGTTTAGAATCAGTATATAATGAAGAACCTAAAATAGTAATCGATGAAAGTATAGAATTAGATTTTGTAAAAGGTGATGAAATTCCTTATATGAGGGGTGTAAAACTTTTAGATGACCATGACAAATTAACTAAAGATAATGTAGAAGTTACTTGGAATCCAGATTATACTGGTAATACAGATGATACCTATGAAAATATAAAAGGATATGCTAAAGTTGGAGAAAATATTCTTCAATATAAAGTAACAGATTCATGGGGAAGAAGTAAAATAGCTACTAGAACAGTAAATTTAACAAATGGTATACTAAATAATACTATACACTTTGCTGGTAATAGTAGTCCTGATGCTATAAAAATGAATTTTACAGCTACTGAGAATAATAAAGTGCGTATGACTTTAGATACAACAAATGATACTATGTGGAGTATGCATAGAGAAAATTACTATACAATAAAAATATATAATCCAAACGAAACTCAACCTAGGTTTAATATAGGTCTTGATGGTATGGATAGAGGAAGTTCAAATAAGCTTAATGGTATTAGAAATATAGAACTTGAGTATGGAACAATATTTGAATTTACTTCAGGGCATCCAAGTAAATTTAAAATCCGAGGAAGTGTTAGAAATGCACGTGAAGAGTACTTTGATGGAGTACAAAATCCAGAAAACTTAACTTCAATAAAGTTTAAAGTTACAGACTCAGGATTAAAATCTATTTATATGGATACTGATAAGGGTAATCTAAATGCAAATGAAAATATAATTTCATTAGTTGCAGATGAAAATATACCTATTAAATTTAAAGTTGATCCAATTACAAGAAGAATAAATATCATTTCTTATAATTCTACGAGTCTTCAATATGGTCTAGGAGAAAACATAGAAACATTTAGAATGACTTTAACAGGTTCAGATGGAGCGATAAAAGCAAATGTTATAGGGTATTCTAGAGATAAAGGTGATCACTATAAGTTTAGAGATGCATTTAACAATAGAAGTTTTGAAATTGGAGATACACTAACTATTTGGCATAAAATTCCTAAGAAACTTCTTATAAAAGGAGAGATTCAAGGAAAAAGAGAAGATTACTCAGATGGTGTAGACAATAGTAGGAACTTAGAAGATGCGGTATTTAGATTAACAGAAACAGGATTAGAAGCTGTATATAAAGAAGCACCTAAAATAACTGGTGTAAAAGATGCTAGAGTACTAAAAAATGAAGATCTTAATATAGAACAATTAATAGATGAATTAAGAGCTCGAGATAATATAGATGGTGATTATAGTGAGAAGGTTATAATTGGTAAAAATACACAATCAAAAACATATCCAACTGGAACTATAATTATCGACACTACATCTGTAAATACAAATAAAGTTGGTGTATACGAGGTAACATATAGTGTTGTAAATAGTAATAATCGTACAGCTAGAAGATCAAGTACTATAGTAGTATACGATAGACCTACAATAACAGAAACTAGTTTAAGTAGAATAGAGCTTAACTCTATAGATAGTAATGATGAGGATGCTATAATAAGTCGTCTTAAACAGGCTGTAATAGCCAGAGATGGAGATGACGAATTATTTGGAAAAGAAACTAAGTTAGAGGTTGTAGAACACGATGTAAATCCAAATTTAGAAAATATTTATGAAGTAACATATAAAGCTACAGATTTAAATGGAGAAGAAACAGAAGAAGTAATAAATATAACAGTTAGTAGAACTATAAATGTTTCTGTACCGACAACTATTCCATTCCAAGTTGTAACAAACTTAAAGAAAAAAGAAGATGATGACGGTGAAGATTTAGATCCATTTATATCTGGAGTTATGAATGTTAAAAATAATAACACAAGTGATGTTAGTGTTTCTATTGAATCATTTACTAGAGTAGAAAGTAATACTACCAAAAATAGAAATTACGATAGACTTGAAATTGTTGCTCCGAATTCAGTTTCAAATTGGAATACATTATCTGCAGATGAATCTATGAAAAAAATATCTTTAGGTATATTTAACAAAGAAGGATTATATGTAAACTCTAATTTAGATGTAGAATTAACAAAAGACCAACCTTTATGGCTATTAGAAAATATGGATGAAATTAAATTGGGTACTTTGAAAAGAGCAACTAATTTATCTAATCCTTATGTATCTAAGTTAAGTTTTACAAGTAAACATGGTAAAAACTTTAAAGGTGGAAGTTCAAAAGGTAAGTTTAATTTAGTATTTAAATTTGAATAAATATATAATAATAAGATGGCTATCTCTATTTAGAGATAGCCTCAGATTGTAGACAAAATAGCCATTTTTAACTTATATAAAATGGCTATTTTCTTTTTTATAAAGATTTTCAGTGATAATATACTAAAAATAGGCGTAAGCCTTAGATGATTGGATGTATCTTTCAACATCCAATTGGCTAATTTTTTTAGGGTAAAACTCTTTTAATAATCCGTTAGCAAATTATTGTAGAGGTAACAAAAAAAATATTTTTACATATCATATATTAATATAACTATAGCTAGGAGGCAAGTTATGAAAATTGGTGATATAGTAACTAGAAAATCATACAACAAAGATATAATATTTAAAATAGTTGGATTTGGTATAGATAATAAAAATGAAAAGATAGCTATTTTAAAAGGTGTAGCATTTAGGGTAATAGCAGATGCATACTTAGAAGACTTAGAAGTTGTAAAAGTATCAGATATAAAACAGATATTAATAGATCCTACAGTAGAAAATTTAATATATAAATCAGTTAGAAGTGCCCAAGATAGAGAAAAGAAAATGAATAGAGCTGTGCCAAAATTACAAGCAAATCCAAATGTTTACGGTATACCAGGAAAGGTACTACAAATAGACGGAGATAAGGAATACTTAAAAATATGTTTAGACGTATATACAGAGCTTGGAATACCTGCAGTAGGTGTAGCTATACCTGAAGAAAATCAATATAAAGAGATAATTAATCTCTTAGAAAAACACAATCCAGATATATTAGTTATAACTGGTCATGATGCTCTTACATCTAGAAAAGGAAATATTACAGATTTAAATAACTATAGAAATTCTTTAAACTTTATCAAAGCAGTAAAGCAAGCTCGTAAATGGGAACCTAACCTAGATAATTTAGTTATATTTGCTGGTGCATGCCAATCAAATTATGAGCAGCTAATAAGAGCTGGAGCTAATTATGCTAGTTCACCAGGAAGAATAATGATACATGCATTAGATCCAGTATTTGTAGTTGAAAAGATTGCTTGCTCAAGGATAGATACTATAGTTCCTATAGAAGAAGTCATAGAACAGACTGTAACAGGTTTAAAGGGTATAGGAGGTTCTGAAACAAGAGGAAAATTTAGATGGGCTATGCCTAAATCTATGTTATATTAAAAAAAATAAATAATATGACAAATATGGTAAAAAAATATATTGACTTTTTTATTAAAAGTATATAAAATAATTAGTTTAAACATTTGACAAAAAATTGTACTTATGATATTATGTAAACATACAAACGTTTAAAGAAGGTGATATTATGGCCACTGTTCAAACTCTAGATAAGATAAGGGAAAGTTTAGAGAGGCATTTAGGTAAGAAAATACTACTTAAAGCTAACAAGGGAAGAAAACAAATCGTTACAAAAAAGGGAATTTTAGAAAAAGTTTATCCGAGTGTGTTTGTTGTAAAGTTAGATAGTGACAATGAAGGTTGTTCTAGAGTATCTTATAGCTACTCAGATTTACTAACATCTAATGTAAAATTGCAAGTATTTAGAAATCAAGATAAATTACACGTAAGTTAAAAAATTATACCTATCAAAAATAGGTGTAATTTTTTTTTTGTATATTAAATATAAATATAGTGTGATATTTATATTTAATATATGGGGAGGCCAGTATGGAATTAATAAAAGATATAATAAAAGTAGATAATAGAATAGACTTTGGTAAATTTCAAACATTTATAGAAACAGAGGCAGTTGTGCCTGATAAGAAATCAGATGTATATGAGATAATAAAAACAGAAGGGTACATATCTTTAAAGAAAGTAGAACTTACAGAAGGGAAAGTACTTTGTAGAGGTAGCTTTAACTACAATGTAATATATACGACAGATGATAAAACAACAGTTTCAAATGTAGATGGTAAGATAGACATAAATGAGGTTATAGAAAAAGATAACATAGTTTCTGATATGGAATATATGTTATTCCCAGAAGTAGAGCATGTAGATTGCACTATAATGAATGAAAGAAAAATAAGAGTAGGAGCTCTTATTAATTTAAGAGGAAGTATATTTGACAAGCAAAGACTAGATATAGTAAAAGATGTTGCTCAAGTTGAAGGTGTTCAAAAACATAGAAAAGAAATAAGCTATCAAGATATTGTAGGTATAGAAAAATCAGAAAGTGCAATAAGAGATACTATAACTATAAATACAGAAGAAGTTCAATCAATAATAAGTTTAAATCCATATGCTAAAATAAAAGAAACTAGAGTATCTGATAATAAAGTTATAGTTGGTGGAGTAGTAGAAATAAATCCTTTAGCTTGTACATATGATGGAGAATTAGTTGAATTAGATAAGATAGGAATAGATTTTACACAATTTATAGAAGTTCCAGGTGCATGTGAAGGTATGACAGAAGAAACTTTATTATCTATGGGAGAATTCAATTATGTATTTAAACAAAATAATGAAAGTAATAGTGGTTTACTAGAAATAGATTGTACAGTTGAATGCAAAGTAAAAGTTACAGATGAAATAACAAGAGAGATTTTACAAGATGCTTACTCTCCTGAGAAAATAATAAAATTCGATTATAGAACAATGGAGGTAAACAAAACAATAGAATCTGAAACAGAAAGTTTTGTTGTAAGAGAAACTATAAAAAATAGTAATGATGATATACAAATAAAAGATATAGTAAGTGTTTGCCCATCTATATCTATAGAAAATTCTTATGCAGAAGGGGATAAGAGTATAATACAAGGTATAATAAAAATTGATATACTATATGTTCCTGTAGAGGGTCTAAAATCAGTTTATAGAATAAGTGAAGAAATACCTTTTGAACATGATATAACAATAGATGATTTAACTGATACTTGTAATATATTTAATACAGTTTCTATAGAAAAATTAGAAGTTGATTTAAATAGAGATGATATAGATTTATCAGTGAAAATAAAAAGATTTATAGAAGCAGTAGATAAAAAGACAGAAAGTTTTATAGTGAAGGGTGAAGATTTAGGAGAATATGACTTATCTAAAGCACCAAGTATAATAGTATATATATGTAAAGAAGGCGATAATCTTTGGAATATAGCAAAAAAATATAACACAACAGAGTCTGAAATAGCAGAATTAAATGAATTAAAAATAGAAGAACCATTAAAGCCTGGTAAATGCTTAATTTTAGAAAAAAAAGTAGCAGTGTGTGATTAATATAAACTTATTTTATTAAAATATTTATATATAAAGCAAGTAATTATAATTAGTGGTTATTAAAATAAAATAAATAGGGGATTATAGTCCCCTATTATTTTATTTTTTGTAGTATAATATAAGTATTGAGCATTAAACGCATTATAAATACTTAAGGAGGCTAAAATGAGTTCAATAGAATTAAAAAGCAGAGCTAAAATAAATTTATCAATAGATGTGCTAGGAAAAAGAGAAGATGGATATCATTTAGTCGAAATGATAATGCAGACAATAGATTTATATGACATTATAAAGATAAAAGAAATTGAGATAGATGAAATTAATATAAACAGCAATAGTTCCGATATTCCTTTAAATGAAAATAATATTGTTTATAAGGCAGCAAAAGTATTGAAAGATCAATTTAACATAAAAAATGGTGTAGAAATATTTATAGAAAAAAATATTCCAGTAGCAGCAGGTATGGCTGGAGGAAGTAGTAATGCAGCTGCAGTTTTAGTAGGGCTTAATAAACTTTGGAAACTTAACTTATCAGAAGTGAGGTTACAAGAAATAGGGCTTAAATTAGGTGCGGATGTTCCATTTTGTATATCGGGAAATGCAGCTTTAGCTGAAGGAATAGGAGAAGAATTAACTTATATAAAAGGGCTATCTAAAGATACAGTTATATTAGTTTGTAAACCGAATTTATTTGTATCAACAAAAGAAGTATATGAAGGGTTAGATTTACAAAATATTAAAAATAGACCAGATAATAAATTCTTGATAGAATGTCTAAAAAAAGGGAATATAAATTTATTAGCAACAAATATGGTAAATGTGCTTGAAACTGTAACAAGTAAAATGCATGAAGAGATAAAAGATATAGAAAAGGTAATGTTAGAAAATAATGCTTTAGGTTCTATGATGAGTGGAAGTGGACCTACAGTTTTTGGGTTATTTGATAAAGAGGAAGATGCATTAAGTGCAAAGGGAGAACTACTAAAGAAATATAACCAAGTTTATGTTGTCAGAAGTAGTGAAAAAGGAGTTGAAGTTAATGGAGAATTTAACTAAGTTAAATTTAGATGAGTACAAACCACTAAGAGATGTGGTATTTGAGAACTTAAGGGAAGCAATAGTAGAAGGAAGATTAAAGCCAGGACAAAGGCTTATGGAAGTTCAATTAGCTGAGCAATTAGGTGTAAGTAGAACGCCAGTAAGGGAAGCTATAAGAAAACTAGAATTAGAGGGGTTAGTTGTTATGCTTCCGAGAAAAGGTGCTTATGTAGCTAATATGTCATTAAAAGATTTAATAGACGTATTAGAAATAAGGGCTAGCTTAGAAGGCTTAGCAGCATCTCTTGCTGCTGAAAGAATAACAGATGAAGATATAAAAAAATTAGAATCTATAGTAGAAGAATTTAAAGATGGTATAAATGAATCAAATGTAGAAGCCTTATTAAGAAAAGATGTAGAGTTTCATGAATGTATATTTAAATCTACAAATAATAAAAAATTGCATCAATTAATAAATTCTTTATGGGAGCAAGTTTATAGATTTAGAGTTACGTATATATCAGACTATGATTCTACTGTAAATATAATAGAAGAACATAAAATGATATTAGATGCTATAAAAAGAAGGGATAGTAAGCTTGCTAAAAAGTATGCTATGGAGCATATTCAAAAGGCTGAAAACTTTATGATAGAAACGACAGTAAATAATAAAGAATTATAAAAATAAAAATCATTGGATTAATTTAAGATAATTAAATTTGTCCAATGATTTTTTTGTATATTAGATAACTATAAATTATAAAAAGTTATGCATAAATAATAAATTAATAACAAATAATTTAAGAAAAATATTTTTATAATAAAAAACTCGTTGTTCAAGTTAATTATAATTATTGAAAATGCTAGAGTCCAACAAGTTATATTTTAGTAGTTAAAAAACTTTATATAGTAATTTTAAATAGTAATTTCAATATGTTTATTAAAATAACTAGCACAACAGATTAAAAAGTGATTAGTTATATTTATACGATTAAATTAACTCGTTGTGCTAGTTAAATTTAGTCATTGAAATTACTAAGGTTGATTATATAAAAATGAATTATTAAAAAATATTGGATAGCATTTTCAATATGTGTATAGATTAACTAGCACAACAGATTAAATTAAATTTTTATTAGCTTAGCTAGTATAAATTAATTCAAAGTGGTAATACTCAAAATAGTAATATTTTGAGGGGGATTAATGATGGTTAATAAAATAAAAATAAGATTAAGTATATTAATATTAAGTTTAATTGCAATTATATCAATTATGACAATATCAATAAGTGGGGAAGTAAAAAAAATAAGTGCAGCATCAGAAGATTATAAAGATAAACTTATAAGATTTCATGTGATAGCAAATAGTGACTCAGAGGAAGACCAAAATTTAAAATTAAAAGTAAGAGATGCTATTATAAATTATTTACAACCTAAATTATTAGAATCAGAAAGTATAGAAGAAAGTGAATTAATAATAAAAAAAGAATATGATGAACTTGAGAAAATAAGTAAAAATATTATCTTAGAAAATGGATATGACTATGATGTTAAAGTAGGAATTGACTATAGTAAATTCCCTACAAAACAATATTCTAATGTAGTACTTCCAGCAGGTGAGTATAAAGCATTAAGAATAATAATAGGTGAAGGAAAGGGAAAAAATTGGTGGTGTGTTATGTTTCCACCACTATGCTTTGTAGATGAACAAAAAGGTATAATAGATAAAGATACAGATGATAAGTTAAGAGAAGTATTAACTGAAGAGGAGTATGAATTAATATCTCAAAAAACTAGTAAGCAAGTAGATAGAGTTCAAATTAAATTTAAAATAGTAGAAATAATACAAGATATAATCAAATAGAAAATTAAAGGAGTGACAAAATTTATGGATAGGTGTTATAAGCTTAAAGTTTTAATAATAGTTTTAACTTGTGTGCTTATTCCTACAAGCTTAATATACTCAAATGAATTAGATACAAATTCTAATATAAAAGCATCCCCTATTCAAGCTAAAACTGTTAAACAACAAAAAAGAGAAGTAATAAATATTACCAATGAAGAATTATTACTTTTATCTAAGTTAGTTACAGGAGAAGCTCGAGGAGAAAGTTATGAAGGACAAGTTGCTGTAGCTGCAGTAGTTATTAACAGGGTAAAAGATCCAAGGTTTCCAAATACTATAAAGGATGTTATATATCAGAAAAATGCATTTTCTGTAGTTAAAGATGGATCTATAAATATGCAACCTACAGAATCAGCATATACTGCTGCACAAGATGCATTGTATGGTAATGATCCAACTAATAATGCAATCTATTTTTGGAACCCAGATATAGCTACATGTAATTGGATAAAGACACTAAATCCATATATGAGGATAGGAAATCATGTATTTGCGAAATAGTTGAAAATATATACTTCAAATACTAATAAAGGTGCGTTTGCTCCTTTATTTTTTTGTTAAAATAAATTATAATAATCATTTAGATAACAAAATGCATATAATATTTAATATTAACAAATATTTGCAGAAAGGTGAGCATATTATGAGTAAAATAAATGTGGCTTTAATATTTGGTGGAAAATCTGGTGAACATGAAGTTTCACTATTATCAACAGCGTCGATTTGTAAGCATATTAATAGAGATAAATATAATGTTTTTACTATAGGAATAACAAAAGAAGGAAGATGGATGTTTTATGATGGAAATGAAGAAAACATCAAAGATGGAAGTTGGGTTAATTTAGCTAATCCAAGTGTTGAGATAAATTTAATACCTTCAGGAAATAAAGAAGTTGGATTAAAATTTGAAGATGGAAGAGTAGAAAAGATAGATGTATTATTCCCAGTGTTACATGGTCCATACGGAGAAGATGGTACAATACAAGGATTATTTGAAATAAGTCAAATACCATACGTAGGATGTGGGGTTTTAGCATCTAGTGTAGGTATGGATAAACTTATATGTAAAAAGGTATTCTCACAAATAGGATTACCACAAGTAGATTACACATATACAAATAAATGGGAATTTAATATAAATAAAGATCAAGAATTAGACAAGATAGAAGAAAAATTAAACTACCCTATATTTGTAAAACCAGCTAATCTAGGTTCAAGTGTAGGTATATCTAAAGCTATAAATAGAGAAGAACTTCTAGTTGGTATAGAAGAAGCTTTAAAATATGACTCAAGAATAGTTTTAGAAAAAGGTATAAATGCTAGAGAAATAGAAGTTGCTGTTATCGGAAATGAAGAAGTTAAAGCATCTATAGCAGGTGAAATAAAGCCAGCTAAAGACTTCTATGATTATGAAGATAAATATATAAATGGTACTTCAACTTATGATATACCAGCAAATATAAAAGCAGAAGATATGGAAGATATAAGAAGAATGGCAATAGAGGCATTCAAAGGAATCGATGGAAAAGGACTTTCTAGAGTAGATTTCTTTATAGATAAAGATTCAGGTGAAATATTTATAAATGAAATAAATACATTACCAGGATTTACAAATATAAGTATGTATCCTAAAATGTGGGAAGCTACAGGTTTAGAATACTCTAAACTTATAGATAGACTTATAGAGCTAGCACTAGATTCTAAAAAGTAAAGTAGGTGTTACAAATGAATAATAGGCCTATAGGTGTGTTTGATTCAGGACTAGGGGGTCTTACAGTATTAAAAGAAATAATGAAAATCACACCAAATGAAAATATAGTTTATTTTGGCGATACAGCCAGAGTTCCTTATGGACCTAGATCTAAAGAGACAATAATAAAATATACTTTTCAGGCTATAGACTTTTTAATTTCAAAAAATGTAAAAGCTATAGTAATAGCTTGTAATACAGCAACGGCAAGAGCATTAAAAGAAGCAAATGAAAAGTATGATTTGCCGATAATTGGAGTTATAGAAGCAGGTGCAAAGACTGCAGCATATACTACTAAGAATAAAATAGTTGGAGTTATAGGAACTGATGGGACTATAAGGTCAAAAGCATATAATATAGAAATTGCTAAAATAGATCCAGAGATAAAAATAGTAGATAAAGCATGTCCTTTATTTGTTCCTATAGTAGAAGAAGGATGGGCAAATACTGACATAGCATCATTAACTGCAAGAAGATATTTAGAAGAGTTAATGGATAAAGGTATAGATTCTTTAGTATTAGGATGTACACATTATCCACTGCTAAAGAGAACAATCGGAGAAATTGTTGGAGAAAATGTTAAGTTAGTAAATCCTGCAAGAGAAACCGCAAAAGATTTAAAGAGAATACTAGAAAATGATAATATACTTAGAGAAGAAACTGAAGAAGATCCTAAGTATGAGTATTATGTATCAGATATACCAGAAAAATTTGCTTCTATTGCAGAAGAATTTTTAAAGAAAGAAATAGATGACATAAAAAGCGTAAAAATATAACAATATTAATTATGAGTATAAACTTTGAGCAAGAAGCTTAAAGTTTATACTTGTTTTAGGAGAGGATTTATTTTGGAGGCAAAACTAAAGATACTTACAAAACAATATGATGAAGTTGGAACAGTAGATACTATAGAGGTAGATACTATAGGAAAAATATTTGAAAAAAATAAAGATATATATGTAGTTTATGAAGAAATTGAAGAAGATCAAAAAATAACAACTACAGTAAGGATATCTGATGATGAAGTTTCTATAAAAAGATTTGGAAATGTAAATTCTTTAATGGTATTTAAAGAAAAGCATAAGCATTTGACGAAATATAGAACAAATCAAGGTCTATTTATAATAGAAACAGAAACAAAT
>ERZ1673737.1806-NODE-1806-length-19520-cov-4.568405_pt1 | contig 19520 bp, 18 predicted proteins | sample MGYA00580211_ERZ1673737 | MGnify/ENA primary metagenome ERZ1673737 (study PRJEB41218, sample SAMN15661789) | gut metagenome | host: Homo sapiens | place: Canada: London | collected 2015-08-20/2019-03-30 | study: EMG produced TPA metagenomics assembly of... | reverse complement strand
TGATTGATTGATTGACAGGTCCAAGAAATGGGAGACATTAGGCAATTTGGGTAATTGGGAAGGCCCTATGTTTTCCACCAATTTGTTTTAATTGAGTCTTGGCTTTGACCAGTGACGGATTATTCTTTGCTGAAACATCCGTAAAATCTGACATGCACTTGTAGATACTGTTCAATGTAGAGGGTATGGTGGGTATCTGGGGAAGTTTTTCCGGTTTATTGTATCCTCGGGTAGTACAAGAATGACTGTAGGTATTAAATTCTCGTGATATTCATCGCTTTTTCATTTAGGTTCATAGGGAGAGGTAGATATAGGTAGTAAACCCTAATCAGTAAGTTATATTCGGCACTGGCCAAAGACAGCTGTCAAAGCATACTAGGGGACCTTGATGGAATCTCCTATCTATATCCTGCAGTTTACTATTTTGTCCCTATCAAATACCGTCCAAAAAGGCAGTCTGTCTTTAGTGCATGCATGAAGCCAAGTATAGCGACCGAGGTTGGGTTCCCGACTCCACATCCCCGCACTATGTGGAGCTACATGTAAAAGTTATGATGCGACGTCGCATGTTCCGAGGCATAACCGACTGTGCATGGCGCAGTGCACCGAATGCCAATCATCCGTGGCTCCGATAACGCCTCTACATTCGTCCCCTCTTTCAACGTGGATTGCTAAATACCGCTCCCTTCCGCTCTCAATTTCCTCTTGCAAGCATTTCCCACACTCTGCACTACCTAATTGAATTTATCTATATTTATTTCCATTCCCTCTATTGCTTCTCAATAACCGGATCGCAATAACAATGACTACCACTGCTATCGAAGTCCCCAAGAAGCAGAAGGCTGTTATCTTTGATAAGCCTGGCACGGTCTCGACTCAGGTCGTAGAGATTGACGTGCCCGAGCCTGGTGCCGGCGAGGTTCTAATCAATATGTTTGTCTTCTCCTACCTACTGGTTCTAGTGAAAAACTAACGAACATTTCAATAGAACCCACTCAGGCGTGTGCCACTCTGATTATGGCATCATGACCAATACCGTAAGCACGGATTATCCGTTTTTGAACCAGTGAATCCCAACTAATCCTTCCCAGTGGAGCATGCTCCCATTCCCAACCCAGCCAGGCCAGGTAGGCGGCCACGAAGGCGTCGGCAAGATCGTCAAGCTAGGCGCAGGCACGGAATCCTCAAACCTGAAAATCGGCGACCGAGTCGGAGTGAAATGGGTCTCTAGCGCATGCGGCCATTGTCGTATGTTCCCCACCTATACCCCCTTCTTGGCAGATACAAATAGCGACTAACATCCACTTCAAAAAGAACCCTGCCAAGCAGGCTCCGATGGACTCTGCTTCAACGGAAAAGTATCCGGCTACTACACCCCGGGAACATTCCAACAATACACCCTGGGACCAGCAAACTACGTAACCCCAATCCCAGACGGCCTAGACTCGGCCGAAGCAGCGCCAATGCTATGCGCCGGCGTAACCGTATACTCAGCTCTCAAGCGCAGCCATGCCCGCCCAGGCCAATGGGTGATAATCTCCGGCGCCGGCGGTGGACTAGGCCACATCGCCGTGCAACTCGCCAGCAGGGGCATGGGCCTACGCGTCATTGGAATCGACCATGGCAGTAAAGAAGAGCTAGTTACGGAATCCGGCGCGGAGCATTTCATCGATATCACCAAGTTCCCCAAGGACGACAAGGGCGAGGCATTGACGAAGCATGTTCAGTCGTTGACGGATGGGTTGGGTGCTCATGCTGCTATTGTGTGTACGGCTGCGAATGCTGCGTATGCTCAGGCTCTGCCTTTGTTGCGCTTTAATGGTACTCTTGTCTGTGTTGGTATTCCCGAGAATGAGCCGCAGGCTATTGCTACGGCGTTCCCTTCTACTTTTATTAACAAGCATGCTACTATTACTGGTTCGGCGGTTGGAAATCGCACTGAGGCTATTGAGACTATGGATTTTGCTGCGAGGGGGATTATTAAGGCGCATTATCGAACTGAGAAGATGGATGCTCTGACTGGGGTCTTTAAGGAGATGGAGGAGGGTAAGTTGCAGGGTCGGGTTGTTTTGGACCTTTCAGGATGAGTGATATATATGTATTTAAGGTGTATTATGGTAGCTTCCGTCTTGTTTATATTCATGGGACTATTTATGCTTATTTGAGGAAATTTTTCTACCGTGGAATTCGATCTCTTGGGGGTGGTGGTCTCTCCTTGAATGTATATATTTCCACTAACCAGCAACATGCATTCTAAAATTTCTTATGTTGCTTTTTGTTACACTATTATGTGATTAGACATTTCCCCTGTATAATCTAGCAAAAAGTATATACTTCTGTTTATTAAAAACTTCAAAACAGAACAAAAAGAATGTCATGGTTCGTTCCACATGAACGAAACAAGAACAAAAAAGAATTGACCGACGCAGGGGTCGAACCTGCAATCTCTTGATTCGTAGTCAAGCGCCTTGCCATTGGGCCAGCCGGCCTACTTGTTAAAGAAAGCGGACAGAAATGGCAATATTAGCCAAAACAGGCCAACCGGGACCATGCGCAAATGTTATCTCTGAACTGATCTCCCGTCAGAGCTATATACACGAACAAACTCGGGATATATATACTTAAACCGATTCACCACTGAAAAATTTATGCTCTGAACGCAATGCATCCGCATCGTTCAGCTCGAACCCGAAATTCCACAGCTTCTCTACCTCCGACAGTTCGCCTTTGCTCTTATGTCTCAGCCGGGTGTTGGTGTCCTTGTTCACACCCTTTGAGCTTCTCCGCCCAGCATGCTGCATGATAATAGGAGTCACCGCCCAGCGGATCTCATTTTTTGCACCGGCAAACTCCTCCGTAATTGTATCCACATATCCGATGTGCTTTGACTGATACAAATCAACAAGATCCGGGACCCTTGAACGCGGAAAGACGAAAGCCTGAGAGCAGCAGCCAAAGCGAGGCATCTGGTGTACACCTTGCTGGATAGGAACCATTGATACACGACCAGCAGCAAAGAATAATCCAATCAGGAGAGGCGTGCAGATGCCGCTGAACATAAAAATGGTCCCAGTTGAGAGTCGGGAGTGGAGGCGAGGCTGACATTGTCGTGCGCCTAAGCAAGCGCATGCAACTAGACAGACCGCGAGGATTGAGTAAGAGAGGAAGATTGGCCAGTCTTCGGAGTTCCAGCCGAAGAATTCCTCCGTATAGAAGAGGCGGAGATACAGCCCTAGATGAATGGGGTGGTGGTTAGCTATTTGAAAATGGCGCGGAGTGGATGGTCAGATTCAGATGTGGCAAAAACTCACATTTTGGTGCACCCATGGCCCTGGTCTGCTGTTCAGCTGATGCCAAAGCACCGATGGTTCGGTGATACCAGCCATCCATAGCCACGACATCGTCCTCGAGGATCATGGTATACGGAGCATTCACTGCTTCGCATGCCTTCAGAAGATATGTATAATCAAAAAGACCCTTCTCACGCCCAAAAGCCTTTGCTGCATCTGTCTCGAGGGATCGAACGTGATCGATGTCAACCTCCGCGGGATCGTACAGCAGTACCTGGTCTGCCAGCTCATGAAGCCAAGGTTCCTCGTAGGATGGATGCTCCGACGGATCGGTATGCGCAATGAAGAGAATCAGATGGATATCGGCACGTTCGGTGTTGCTCAGTCCCTCCAAAACCGTGCCGACTGTGCTCTGGAAATATCCGACACCATGTCTGGCGACCGATGCGATCCCGATACACAGGTCTGGCTCAGATGAAGACTTTGTATTTGCGGTAGTCTCATTGTTAAAGGATTCAATATATGAATCTCCCTGGCCGATTCTCACAGATGAATAAGAGAGGTCGTATGCGGTCCAAGGGTCGAAGAATGCTGAGCCCGGGTCGCGAAAGCATCGCGCACGTGCGTAGAAGATTAGAAGAATATAAAACACAAGGAATGAAATAAAGAGTCGGAGTGTGTTCGAGGCTGTCCTTGGCTCTATTGGCCGCCCGGAAAGCTTCTTGCCAAGGTCAGGCATCGTTGTATCATGAAAAGTGATCTGGTGAGAGATGGAACTCCCAGTGGGAAGAATCCAAGTCCCAAGCGGAAGGCACAATTGGAGTGTCCTGCATTTTTGTACGGGTTTGCTGTATCAATGGGGAATCTGTAATGTTCATAGGGAAGGGGCCATTATCCCTGCGACTCCCTACGGGCCTTTTGACGTATGTCCCGCCGATCTTCACCCGGGTAGGATTTTATGGAAAACGATTGTGATAGATTAGGATATTCTTAAAGTGACATTTATTGCATAGAGCACTTGCGCTGAGGACTTGACATGAAGGGGGCTAAATATCAGAAGAGATGCTTACTTTGGAAGGACAGGGCTACAATCGCGGCACGCCTCTAGGAGAATGCGTAAAGCTTCATTCCTCCATACGTCAGATAAAAGCCTTGGAATCTTGGCACTAGGGTCTGGTAAAGCCTAGAGCAAGGTGTGCACTTCCTTGTTCTATATAGGCACAGCAAGTCACAAGGGACATTGAACCTCCCTGGCTGACTTCTCTCCATGATAATGACATACATATCCCACTGTTAATACTGGAGTGACCCGTAGTCCGAGCGCTAAGCTTATTCATAGCCCGGAAGATCATACAGTATGCAAGGTACAATCAGATTATGCATAATATTCCAAATATAGATCATCATATCTGTTCCTTTATACTCAGCTCCTATGAAAAAGAAGATAAAACGAATCATATCCTCGCGATAAAAACAAGCAGCAAGCCACTATTTGGACCAAGTACATGGCAACAATGGCGAGAAACAACCAAGATAGAGCTTCAGCTGGAAGGAGTGTAGGGTTATATCGAGATCAATATCCTGAGATAGCCAATAAACCTATCTAACTCACCGTGAGGCTCTGAATAGAACTTGCTCCATACAATCATTAGACTTGCGGTCACTGATCCCATGGCTCACGGGTTACCCCGGATTGCCTGTTTGGGCCGATGTGGCCATCTAGCGATATTTCTTAAACTTTAGGAGGGAGCAATTCAATGGACCAGAGAAAGACGCGTCTAAAGTCGCGTCAGGTCGAATTTAAGGTATTTTAAAGTATTTGCTATGTTTGCATCTGACTCCATCAGTCGCGTGTCACATTTCAACCGACGTGGCAATTTCGCGATATTTTCCCAATTTTGGGAGGGAGAAATTTTGGTGATGAGCTAATCTCAATACGCGTCAAGATAGAGTTTATTTCAATCTAATCAGTTGTCCAGATTGAACTTGACCCCGGACTACCCCGGATTACCTATTTACGCGACGTGGCTATTTCGCGATGTTTTCCAATTTTTAGGAGGGGAAGAATTCAATGGCTGACATAACGTCGCGTCCATTCGACCTGAGTCGCGTCAAGGAGGATTTAAAGTTATTTAAAATATTTGCTATGTTTGCATCGACTCTATCAGTCGCGTGTCACGTCTAAACCGACGTGGCAATTTCGCGATGTTTTCCAATTTTTAGGAGGGGGAAAATTCAATGGCTGACATAAAAATCGCGTCGAAATCAACCTGGGTCGCGTCAAGGAGAATTTAAAGTATTTAAAGTTTTTGGTTCTGACCTTAGACAGCCTATTACGGTTGACGTGGCTATTTCGCGATGTTTTCCAAACTTTGGGAGAGGGAAATTTAATGGCTGACATAAAAATCGCGTCTTACTTAGTGACCTTGAGTCGCGTTAGGTATAAAACATGTGATTCTCTCGGCTTGACCTGTGACCACGTATTCAAACGACTTGAGCTTACCTAAATGATCTGTAAATATGCTGAGCAGGTCCTCGAATTGCAAGTATTGCAAAACGAGTCAGCCCTGTTAACTACACTCTCATACACAGGAACCGTCTTATCTGACTGAAGAACTAGAGCGAACTTTCGGCAGTCGAGTCTCTTGCTGTGAATTTTATGAAGCCATGGTCTGGAATGGGCGTTCATTATTCGCATTGATGTTCATATGGTCGAAATCTGTGAATCGATTGCCATAATTCTCCCAAATTCCGATTGAGCAATGACTGGCGTGCTAGAGCCAATATTCCATTTGGATTTCGATACTAAAAGCTTGCTGTTCTCACTCGAAGACTAGAACTACGTCTGTATAAATCTGGCCCGACAGTGCAGCAACTTGATACTACACTAGCTATTTACTCCACAGTAGTAGAGACAAGACACCTACGATCGAACATCAGCTTCATCTCATCATACACGTACAACCGATCCGCAAACTATCTTGAAACCCACCATCCGAGCAAACCCGGACATCCAAAAGGAATGCTCATAAACTCCCATAGAAGCCAAAAAAGATCCCCACCCCAAACATCCACCCTACAAGCTAACAAGCACTAAAAGCACTAGCCCAAACGCCATGTAAAGCCATCCAGAAACAAGCAGCCGTGTGCACGGATCACAAAGCAGCCCAAACAATTCAATTGACATTCATCGGCCCAAGCTCGGCTGGGATCCGAGGCCCATCCGAGTCGCACATCACATAGGCCACGTTTTCCAAATACTCGCTCGGACCCGCAATATCGCATAGCGTCGAAATAGTTCCCCACGCACGCGGGAAATACAGTTACTTTACTCCGTAGTTATAGTTACTGTGGGCACATTAGTGAACCTTCATTGAAAGCTGTGCGCTTTGGCCGTGTACTGTTGACACTGGTGCGTTACTTTAATTCCAAGTCTGAAGCCAAGATCATGAGCCAAAATGTTCTACTGCCGAGCCGAGCATACAGCATACCCGAGATCCGAGTGTATACAGATAATCAAGCGACCTTCGGAAGGTGGTCCCTAGACCGTCAAGTTATTGGTGTAATCATCGCTCTGCAGGGTCTGTTTTTATTTTATTGATTTCTTAAAATCACGGATTACGCGAATATTGGAGGTCCCCCTGTGTGGGCGACCCACTTTTTGATTTGTGTTCCATGGGTTGGTTGTCCAAATCGGGTTAAAGTACTCTTGAGCGGCGGCAGTGACACGCCCGGCTCATTTTCCGGACCATGGATGCAGGCTCCCAAGACCACAGTGTTGGGTTTGGGTGACGACATGCCTCATAGGACTATATGATCATGGGATATGATGTTTCTGGGGCAACCCGAACTTATGTGTGATAGTTTGCGATCTACCACTGGTAATGGGAATATACATGTAATGGCTATGTAATAGCTGCGTATGATTGTGGCTATGGAAGAGATCACGATCATGGTACATCAAACCTAAGTATAGTAATGAGACGAACGATATGCAAAACGAACTGCAATGATGTCGCTGATAGGGAAAAGATGCAGGGGGGTATTGCAATGAATGAACACGATGGCCTCCCAGAATATGAAACAAACGTATAAAGAAAATAGAACCAAACAAATCATCGGGTTCGTTTCGAGTAACCTCCTGAATTCCCATTGCCGGCCGGCCGCTTTTGTCCTCCAGTTGTAGTATCTGGAACGTAGGATTCAGCGATGCGAACTATCGATTCCAGATGAAGGCGAAAGAGCTTGGGGGCACGTCGTTCGGGACCGATCTTGTTGAGGATGCCGCGCAGCGGCCCAGCGACAGGGTGGAGGTCGGACGGCGGCAATTCATCAAGCGCGCTGAGAACAAAGTGCCGCGCGTCTGGATCCGATTCAAGTTCGTCCGACCCAATGAGCAAATGGAACAGATTGCGCTGGTCCTCATCCTCGCCGTTGAAAGAGTCTCGGCCCAAACGATTTCCTAAAAGAGGATCATAATTGCGACCGGCGACTGAGTCCAGGACCGAAACGAGGGCTTCGACGGCGGCTTCGGAGCTGTGCGGTGCGCGTGCGGACATGTTGGTTATGATGCGGAATACTAAACGCTGCAGTTGCGAGACAATCTCGTGAGGCTCAAAAAGACCCAGACTTGGGCCCACGGGCTCTGCGGGCAACTCGCCTGTTTGGCAGTATCGGTCAAAGTCATCAAGTAGGCGTCGCGAGTGTTCCTTCGCTTTGTCGAAGTAGATGGCTGCACAAGCCTCGACAGGCATCGCTTTGCACAGACTGTTAAAAACCCCGTCGTCGTGCACTCCCAACCGGAACATTGTTGCCTCGAAATCGCCCTGCACCACGCAAGCCTCTGCTGTCCTTGCCTGCTCAGTCGTCTCTGTCAAGTCCTGGCGGAAGTCCTCCGGAAGAGTCTTTTTGCTAAAGGCAGAGAGGATGTCCCGCACTTTTTCTGTTCGCGTCATTCCTCTACCTGTACTGTTACCCTCATCCCGTAGGTACTGCCATTTGAGATGCTTCGCAACTGCCTCCAGATTACCCTTGAGAAGTCCCTCAATAGGCGGCAGGTTGTGCGGGCGTCCGTCTGAAGCCAGTGCTACCTCGGTCGACTCGGGCTTCTTGAGGAAGCAGCCGTGCAGTTGATCGAGGAGCCACTGTTTAGGGGGTAAGAGGCAGTATCAGCATCGTTTCGAGACTTCCAAACCTATTGATTTTCTAGACAGTCACACTCACAAAGATGTGCTGGCACGGCTCCTCTGGGTGATCCTTAAAGACAGAGCAAGTGCAAGTGGTTGCCTCAGAGCCAACGTGCACCTGTGGCCGATCCAACAGCTGGAGGTCATGTCCGGTGGGAGTCACCCGACAGTTCACCTCGAAATGACTGGTCAAGCCCACCAAGGCCCTGGCTTGAGACTCGGATTCTAGTTCGCTCAGGTCGTAGGTAATCCCAGACGGTGCGCGGACGGCCTCGTGAGTTGATTCGGATTCGTCTTCGCCAGAGCTCTCGTCCCCTTCTTCCTCGTCCACCCCTTCTTCATCGGAGCTCCCCTCCGACGAGGCTTCGCTGCCCTGGTCACTGTCGTCGGAAGGGTCCGGCGGCCCCGCGCGAGGTCTGACTTGGGCCGTATCTGGCATATTCTGACCGATGCACAACTTGTGAAATTGTCGAGTTGGGGCAGACATGACCAAAGGCGAAAAAGGGGGACCCTCCAAATCGCCAGAAATCAAGGGGAGAAGGCGAACAGATGTGTTTTGTGGACTCTCGTAGACTCTCAGAGTTCTTCCGACCCATGGACGGAAGCGGGTACTCTGAACCATGGAACGGGATTCCCTGGCGCCCGCTTTAAATAATTAGTCACGTATGATTTTCATTCTGTGGACAACGTCGCGATGTGCTTTGACTGCCGAGGACTTTTTTTTACCCTCCCAACGGCGCTTAGTGGGAGTGGCGAAGAGGGGGGAGGCTCAATAGGCTAGGTGATGTTCTAACAAGGTCGCGACGTTTAATTATGCCCTATATCAACCGATCAGCATCCAGTGCACAGACACTAAAGGGATCTGATGGGAGGAAAGATCTGGGGTCTTGGTGGCTGGGATCCGAGCACAGATTGTCGGTGGCTCCGAGATGGCTAAATGGCTCTATGACACAGGAGCCTTGCTCAAAGACACTGCGCACATCCCATGCATGTCACGGGAAAGGAGTGTAGCTGAAAATCAAGATAAAGTTAATAGCGGTATGATGATCTGCGAGGCCCCGAGTTGACTGGTTCTACGTTAGCCAGCGCAAGGTTTGCATAGCGTATTCTGTAGTAGACGCTGTTGGCACCGATCGTAATCTCTGCACCACAGTAGAGAATGACGAGGATCAAATGCCGCAGGCGCAGGAATTGGAGAGACAACCACTAAAAATCAGTTAGGCATGCTGCCCCATCCGAGATGATGCAGGCGCAGTAGAAGCGCAGCAAAGCGATCGCCGCCCGAGCAACCGAAAGCGAATTCGAAACTCTCTGGAAGCTCCAGAATAACGGCATCTGGACCCGCCATTTGGCCCATTCTCCTTGGCCAAGATTGCACCCTTGTCTTTCCATGGTGGAGAATAAGAAGCTATGAGTTTCGGATACGTCGGGGAACCCGAGGCTCTTTTTTGTTTCTGCGACAACTGCTTCAAAAAAACCAATAAAGATCAAGGGTCCCCACAGAACCCGGCCCTTCATTCAATACACGTGGTCGAATGTGACGTGACGTACGTTGACAGCGAGACAACTGTCCAAACGTCTTGATCGACAAAGAAAGTAATCTGGAGATCCAGGGATGGCACAGCCGAGGAGAAAGCTATAGACGCCCGCAATGCCTTGGTATCATTATCGAAGGAACGTTGGTGATAACAAGGGCCTGTCTTGCATATCGCGCAGTGTATTGGCATTGAATCACTGAAGGATAGCCGAAGCGGCCCAGAAGACGACATGTCAAGTCCTCCCCACGGAGCATCCTGCGCAGACTGCAGCACCATGTTTCAGCCGCAGGCTTCGGTTTAAAGATCGATATCATCGTATAGTACAGGGGGCGGCGAATCCGAGCACACGAGCAGGGAGCTGTGCACAGCACGACCCGCTGGCCTGGGCATTGGGTCTGGAGGTATTCCTCGATCCCTGCATGTGGATGCGGTCCAAGCACCAGGTTGCACTCAAATCAAGCTGTTGAGCTGCGGTAGACACTTTTGACTGCGCAACTGCTGATCGGCAGCAACTGGCGTCTGGGTTTCTGGCTTGGGATATCGGCTGCCAATGGCCATCCATGGGCGCCTAAAACTGTGCCTTGCTCTGCGCATCCGATCAGGCTCAGGGCGTAGGTAACTTTCTCTTTGGGTTTGGGTCTGGTCGAGGGTTCGATGATATCGTCTGTGCGTTCTTTTCTTCCTGCACGTTGAATCACTTGACTTTGGCCCCCATTGTGCAGCTACAGCAGAAGGAATAGGTCAACGCTCAAGGCATAGGGAGACTCCAGTTTTGATGGATAAAAGCGAGTTTGCTTGCAAGGATCAGAGGAGAGTGGTGAAGTTGAGGTGCTGTGGTCTGTAACAGGAGAATCTTTGTGTAACGTGGGGAAAAAGCATCCGAACTACCAAGGCTGGCATGCGAACTACGACATGCTTCGGCTTTCCGGAATGAGTGGACGTTTGGAAAAACGAATAACCTCGTGTAAATTTATAAAGGGAACTATGTAAACTATAACCAGAACGCTTTGTATGCACGGAAATACTCCGTAGTAGGTTGTTGTGGGCGTGGGAAAATAGGGAAATAGTCATTTCACCCTAGTCTTCATTCAACTAGTTCTGCAGAAAGTGGGTATTCACCATGAACGCATCTGTCAGACGAACATGACAAGATCTCAAACCGCAAAGAGACAACAAAAGGGTATACTAAATACTAAAAAAATCGTTGCTTCATGAATGTGCCCATAATTGTTTTCAAGTCACAAATAGACACCAATTTAGAGAAAACCTCAATGATTACCTCTGCTGGCATTACGCTTCTTGGCTTCTTCCAGCGCTCTGCGAAGTCTCTCTTTGTGCTCCGAGTCTTCATCCACATCTTGAACCACAACTTTTGGGCTTGATGCGGAACCAGGAACAACAGTGGAAGGGCGCAGAATTGGAGGCAAGGGAACGTCCGTAATTGGAGTCGTTGAGGCAGAGTGGCGCTCAACTGGAGAGACCGGAGCCGCGGCTGGAGGAGCATTGTTTAGATCAGAAAGAAGGCGCTGAAGAGTGGACTCAATGCGAACAGGCCCCTTCTGGATGCTCTGCAACTTCGAGTCCAAATCTTTCTGAAGAGTATCATCTTCTTTTTTCTTCTCATCCCTGAGCCGAAGGAAAATATCCGGGTCCGAGTTGGCATACCGTGCCTCGGCGACGGAGACCCCGTAATCGGCGTCGTTGAGGGCCATGTCCGCAACCCCCGAGCTGCGAAGAATTGCCTCTGAGTCGGCGCGAAGCGACGCTACAAAGGTCGCCGCGGACTTGAGAATCTGTTCAAGTTCAGAATCAGGGAGACCGGAGGCACGGAGGGCGGCGAGATCTAGCTGGGCTACTTTCGAAGCAACCTCATCTAGGAGGCTCTGATTCATACCTAGCCCGTGTAAGATTGCATCGTCGAAGGAATCCATGAGTCGGTTGGCTCGGTCGTCCCGGTCCTTGCACGCCTCCAGAATGTTTCGCCGTTCCATGTGATCAAATTCTCCGTCGAGTTTTCGCAGACTAGCCATATCGCCCATGAAAACAAGTGGTCGCCGCTCAGCCTTTTTGCGCCGCCGCTCACAGTCAAGCGCGATTTCGAGACGTTTTTGGAACCGTATCTCGAGTTTGTTGTGGATGTCATTGACCATGTTCATGGTCACAGACGGGCTGCATTGCTCAGTTGGCGAGCCTTTGCTTTCCTGATCACGGTCAAGCTGGCTGAGAGCAGAGTCGTAGGATTTACGGAGCGCCGAGATCGCCTCTTTCAAACCTTCGTCCAAAGGATTGAAGACTTGCTTTGTGAAATCTTCTACTTCGCGTCGTTCCTCTTCCAGCTGGACCCGAGCTTCAGCTTGCCGGAAATCTTCTTCCAAAGTATTGATATCCGCGTATCCAATCTCCTTCCCATTGAAGAGATCATCAATATGCTCCTCTGATTCCTCCTGGCGAAGTATACGCTCTTGGTCCAGTTTCTGTCGTCGGGCTTGTGCAGCTGCTTCCCATCGATCGATTGTGCGCTGGATGTAGGTGAATTCATCAGGGAACTTGTCGAGCTCCTCCCGAGTTGTTATATGCCACGAGTTTTCAGATTGCTTGTCCAAAGGTGTCCAGACCATAGTGCGTAGCTCTTCTACAAGGCTGGTTGGCCGGCCCTTTCGCAGAGACTCCGGCAGCGCCGGAGATGGCGCAGGGTTTCGCCCAGCCGAGTTAGAGTAAGCGGTGCTTTTATGACGAATGAGACCGAGGAAAGTTTCGTCGCGTTCATTTTGAACCGGAGAGGTGGTGCTGGCTTTCGGATGAGATGTAGACACTGGTGCATTTGACATGACCCGCCCGCTTACGGCAGATGCTTGCCGTAGATCGGAATAAGCCTCGTAAGCTGGGCGATCAAACTTTAGGTTGTCCGAGCCTCGCTGAGGACCTTCCGTATACTGGAACGGGGTATAGATAGGCCGTGGAGGGTTGCTGTTCAAAGGCTCCAAAGGTTGCTTCTGTACATCCGCAGACAGAGGAAATGATGAGGTTCTTGAGAGTCGTTTATCTGGCTCTGGGCCCGAGAGCAGTGCAGACAACTTTGGCTGAAACTGCGAGCCCCTTCGGGCTTGCTTGGCGATATTTGGTCGTCCGCCTGCACTATACTCACTGCCAACATCGTCAATATCATCACCCTCCCCGTCCTCTGTTGCTGCCGTCACCGAGGGGGTTGGATTATCCTCTGATGAGACGGGTATCAGTCCCGTCTCAAAATGGGTTTCATCTTCGTCAAGCCTTGGCAATGGCGACCGAGACACAGAACTAGAAGCTCTGCGAGGCTCTGGGGAGCTCTCAGGCTCATCATGCTCAATATTATAGAGAATCTCTCGGAGTTTCGTCTCCTTGGCCATGAATGCTGTGAAGATCCTGTATCTTTCTTCATCCAAATCTGCCACCGCTTCCTTGCGTAGCATGGCAACATAGCGTTCCAAGGACGATTTGGACCAAGGGTCCAGATCCTCGAAGGGGTCTGGCTTTCTGGATGCAGTCTCATTTATAGGTGTTTGAACGTGGGGCACAGGGACGGTTGAGCTTGATCTCAAATGCTCAGCAGGCGGCAGAATTCTTTGTGTCGACTCCGGCTCTTTGGCTGGGATGATCTGGTTAAATTGAGAGAAACTCTGTGGTTGTGATGTTGGGCCCTGGAGCCCGGGTTGAGCTGGTTTAGATGGAGGCGATAATGGGCGAGCCCATGCATCTATCACATTATCAATGCTTTCTGAATGTCCACCAGCAGAAACAGCAGAGCTGTCACTATCCACACGGATCGGCGGAGGCGGCGTTTGCACCCCGTGAGTTGTGCATGGACTAATGGGAGAATCCGAACTGACATGTCCTGACCCATGGACACCAGAGCTGACACTTGGAATGGTCTCACTTGTATCCGTTCTCGGACGGACGAACTGCGAGGGCTCGTTTGCCGCGGATATGTTGGGCATCCCAGGTGGGATGCCCGACGGTGGTGGGATTATGTCCTGGGGCGGAGAAGTTTGTCTTGGTGGAAACCAAGCTGCGTCATCAAAATCTCCGGGAGTAGGACCAAGATGCTCCCAGTCCGAGGGCGAGCCCGGACCCAAGGCCGATGCCCCTGTGGATGGCGCGTTCGTGTTAATGAAAGGCGCAGGCCGAAATACATAAGACCCAGCCATCGCGGCCGGCCCCGAGCCTTGGGAAAGGAGCGGAGGCCGGTCTGGGTGGCCAACTTGCTGGGTTGGCGCATTTTGAGGGATCTTTGGCGGCGGCGGAGGGACACCACCGGTTGGGACTTTGGATGTGTATGGAGACGGAGAAGGGTGAGCGGCTGGGGGTTGGAACCCATGGTAAGGACTGCTATTCCCGGCGGGTGACTGCGGTTGCGACTGAACATGGGGGTATGGCTGCTCATTGGTGCTGGAAGGTCGAGGCTATGCGACTGTTAGTTACATCTGACATTCCGCGAACCGTAAAACCCACCGGCAACGGTGGAGCGTGGCTCTGGTTGAACCGCACTCCCCACGTGGTTGTATCCGCACCCGAACCTGTGGGTGACATTACTTGGATCTGGGGATTTGAGATCGGGCCATACGTAGCCGGCGTGTATGTTGCCGGAGGAGGCGGAGGGGGAGGTGGACCTCCCCCCGGAGGACGCGGCGGAAGTCGCCATTCAGGCTGCGATGGAGGATCGGGACGATTTGACTGGCCGTACATGATAGCTCACGGCAGTGAAATAAAGGGGAAACGAGAAGATATAAAAGCTTTTCGAAGGATCCAGGCTGTGCTCGGGGAAGAGGCACGCGGTCAGCACGGTCCCACAATCAACTTTCAACTCCAACTTGGGACAACATCTAACGTTACTTCATCCCCAACATTTGTATAATTTTATACTATAAAGAAGACAAGGTAAGGCATACACGACAGGGACTAGAATCCCATGGTCTTACCCCCAGTTTTTATTGTTTTCTCTCTTTTGGCCCCATCTGCTAGATCCTGGGGTCAGCCTTGGACTCCATTGGATCCAACTTTTATACTGGGAGCGAGATGTTAGTATAGCCCGAAGCTCCAGACACCCCTTTGTTTTGAGCTATTGTGGCTTGGCCATACCGTGCTTCGTCAACGCGTGTGCTATTTTATGTCTTTGTTTGGATATACATGTACTTGCTGTCAGATCCTTTGGGATTGGCCCCCAAAGTGTCCCTTAACTAACGTCGGATTTAAACTATATCTATCTACTTTTTTCTTGTCTAGTACCATTTGATTCTCATTTCTTTTTCAAATAAGGCCCGACTTGCGACAAGTATATGACAGTGCTACAACCATATACTGGTTTCGGATCCATGCAGTTGTGCATGCTTCACAGCCTTGGGCGCGGAAAGGGACATATGGAGCATCCTAATCAGACTTCGAAGTCCCCGTATTACCGCAACCAGACCGCTTACAGTATATGCAGAAGATCTGCTTGGTGGTTTCTTATACAAAGCCGGACCATGACTTGGCTAAATTATCCGCTTATCCGTTGCCAAATTATCCGCTTATCCGGTGTAGCGTTGCCCCGACAGTTACTCTAGAGCTGCATAGCCAAATCTGGTGTTGACATTCTCCCCGTGGGACTAACATTGTCAGAAGAGCGAGAGGAATGGCTACCCATGTGCTGGTTCACTCTATGTATTAATACTATATCTATGAGATTCAAATCGGGCAGCTCCAAAATGGTTAACATCGGGCTTTTAAAACTCCCACAAAGTGCAGCTCAGCTAGTCCAGGACATATTCAGAGTATACAGAAAGTAAACGAGGCAGAAAGGGGACCAAGGAGAGGAGAGAGATGGTAACCTTGTAAGTATAGCTCTCTTATCAGCAATCCTGAAGTAAAAAGTACTCAACGCACAATAGAAGTATACAAACGGAGATAACGTTAACCCTACAATAAAAGAAGGTTACAAAACCCGAGCCCGCCGGACTTACTGGACATAAGATCCAGATTAATAATTATAAGTTACCCCAAATGATGTGACTTCATTTCCCCGCAGGAGCACTATATAAAGGACTGTTGGTTCCCAATAATCCAAGCTTCCAACAGTATCGTCAGTCAATTCGCTTCTTCAATCAAGAATCGCTATGTTTGCCCCAGCTGCAACCCCCAAGTCTCGTCTCGGCCGCTATCGCCTGCTAGCTCCTACAGCCGGAGTGAAGGTGAGCCCGCTATGCCTGGGTGCGATGAACTTTGGTGAAGGCTGGTATGTGCAATGCGAGAATACCATTTGACGTATCGATGGTATACATCCATCAAAGCAAGAGTAAATAGCTAATAATCCAACAGGAAAGAAAGACTCGGCGAATGCGACAAGGAAACCTCCTTCAAGATCCTAGACACATTCTACGAGAACGGAGGAAACTTCATCGACACGTAAATAGCCACCCATTGAATACCAAAAGATGAACTATATAGCTGACCCCCAGTCCAGAGCCAACAACTACCAATCAGAAGAGTCGGAAAAATGGCTGGGCGAATGGATGGAAGCCCGCGGCGTGCGCGACCAAATCGTCCTAGCAACGAAGTATACAACTGGTTTCCGCAGTCATGTCGCATCAGAGATCCAGGCGAACTTTGTCGGCAATAATGCCAAGAGTATGAAGTTGTCTCTCGAGGCTAGTTTGAAGAAATTGCGGACTGATTATGTTGATTTGGTATGTCCATGCATATTATGTGTAGATCTAAAAGGATGAATTGGATCAGAACTGACGAATAACTGATAGTTCTACGTCCACTGGTGGGATTTCAGCACCTCCATTGAGGAAGTAATGACTTCTCTCAACCAACTGGTCGTTTCTGGAAAGGTACTGTACCTCGGTATCAGTGATACACCAGCATGGATTGTCAGCAAGGCGAATCAATGTATGTTGAACACCCTATCCCACCCCAGATCCAATAGATCAAACAATCTACCAACATATATCGATCCAATACTAACAAAAATCAACCCAAAAAGACGCCCGAGACCACGCCCTCCGCCCCTTCTCAGTCTACCAAGGAAAATGGAACGCCGCAACGCGCGATTTCGAACGCGACATAATCCCCATGGCGGCATCAGAAGGAATGGGACTCGCACCATGGGGCGCAATCGGCGGCGGCGCCTTCAAAACAGAAGCTCAACGCGAAGAACTCTCCAAAACCGGAAACCCAGGACGGCAAGTCCCGCCCAGTGCAACGGATATCGCTGTATCGAAGGTCCTTGAGGCCGTTGCGGCGCGGCATAAGACTGTTATCACCAGTGTGGCGCTTGCATATGTCATGCGCAAGGCGCCGTATGTGGTTCCGATTGTTGGTGGGCGCAAGGTTGAGCATTTGCTTGGGAATATCGAGGCTCTTGGGGTTGATCTTTCCGATGAGGATGTTAGGGAGATTGAGGGGGCGTATGAGTTTGATATTGGGTTCCCTATGAATTTCCTTTTTAAGGGGGAGGTTAAGGAAGCACATCCTGGGAACTCGCAGTTTGTGAATTCTGTTGCTAAGTTTGATTATCCGGATTTGGTTAGGGCTGTTAGGCCTAAGAGGTTGGAGGAGTGAGGCGATGGATGGTGAGGTTGTGGAGTTTGTGGAGGTTGCTTCGAGATCGACTTGAGCAAGACAAACTAACTTCTGCAATGTTCAAGGGCTTGAGATGTTAGATCAAAGACGGTGGAGGTAGCTTTTCAAAACAAATCCATTATATGCATACAGACACGAGGACCAAGTGAGATTTGTAAAGTACAACGAAGAAGAACAGAGAAAACCCCAGCATTCGATATACAGGCCCGTATCTCTAGAACACATTCAAAGCCGGAGATAAAACATGAGAAGAATACAATGTTCGCTTAAGCAGATGCAGCAGGGGCGGGAGCAGGGGCGGGAGCAGGAGCAGCAGCAGGGGCGCGAACCTGACGGCCGAGCTTCTCCAGCTCGCCGATGATACCGCCACCGGACAAGCTCCACTTCTCGCTCACCCACGAGTCGTTGACGGACTCACGGAGCAGACCGCTGCGAGCGAAGTACTCCATGAAACCACGGGCTTCTTCGCGAGTTAGGCCACTGAGCGTCTGCAGCTCGAGCGAGCTCTGGGCCTTGGCGAACGTTTCCAAGACACGAGGGTCGGTGACAGTGTAGGCTGCTGGTTGGGGGTACTCGGGGGAAGAGGGGCTGATGCCTGCCTGGCGGGCCTTCAGCTGGTCCAGGGCGACATTGAAATCCTTGGGGTTGGGGTTGTTGGAGGATGAGGTGGCGTAAAGGAGGAGACCGCCGTTCTTCAGAGAATCACCCTCCTTCAGCAGGGAGAGGAAGTGATTCACGAAGACGAGGTCGTGGGCGTGGATGGGCTTGTAGTCAACATCGCGGTAGGCGCTGTTGGTCATCCAGTGGGCCAAGCCATCCACGGCAACGAGCATAGGAGGGCGAGGCTTGAAGTCCTTCTCCAATCCCGGGGCCGGGGCGGTGGCTGTAAGCTCCTTCCACAAAGCCTGGAAGACTGCCCAGGAGACAGCAGGGTCGTGGAATCCAAGTCTAGCTAGGTCCTCGAGGGACGATTTAGGTGTCAGGGACTTAAATTCTGGGTGCTGTTGGGAGATCTTGAGGCTGGACAGGAGCTCCGAGTTGGCAGCGACGGTACGCGTCAACAGAGCCGAAGTCGCGCCAGGCTGAACATATTGCGGCGGGTTGGTGCCTTCAATGGCGGCGTAAGCGGTGTCACCGGAGACGAGTTCCCGAGCTAAAAATGTATAAGTTAGCAGCTGTCCAATTGCACGAATATCAATGCATATTGCGCAGAACTTACCGTCAGGAATGGTGATAACAGCCCAGTTCTTCAAGAAACCCATAGTCATAGCTTGGAGGAGATGAACCGTCTTGCCAGATCCCTTCATACCGGTGATGATTTTCTTCACCACCTTGCCCTTCTGGGCACCCTCGCCCTCCCCAGAGATCTTCTCAAACAAACGACCTATCTCAATGGTATCGCGACGGAGGACAGTTCCAGGTCGGCGGAATAACGACCAGCCCTGCTTAGGCTTGAACGCTTGCACGGCTCTCAATTGATCGATCATGGTGGCAGGCAGGCCAAGAACACTACCACGGAGACGGGAATCAACCATAGTCTCCGCAGAGAGGTCCTGCATACCCTCAATCTCAAGGGCATTGGGGTTGCTAAGGACAATGCGTTTCCGCAAGGCCTTGCGCTCGCCGACGGCTGGTGGACGCGCAGTAGCAGTGACCTTCTTCTTCTTTCTCCGCAAGCTAGTCGACTGTCTGTGCTTCATGACAGTCAAGCTGTTACCCTTCTTCTTGGCCGGCTGGGCATATCGCAACGCAGTAGAGTGGAAGGAGGCGGTCGAAATCCGGGGCGTCGGACGGAGGAGTGCTTGCGGCGGTTGGCGAAGCCTCGAGAGGCAGTTCCAGCACCACGAGGAAGCCATAATGGTTGTCAGCTACACACCAGCACAGCTAGCGAGTGGACAACCAGCGCA
>ERZ1673737.1805-NODE-1805-length-19526-cov-4.673412_pt1 | contig 19526 bp, 14 predicted proteins | sample MGYA00580211_ERZ1673737 | MGnify/ENA primary metagenome ERZ1673737 (study PRJEB41218, sample SAMN15661789) | gut metagenome | host: Homo sapiens | place: Canada: London | collected 2015-08-20/2019-03-30 | study: EMG produced TPA metagenomics assembly of... | reverse complement strand
ATCTTTGGGGAAGGTCCCGTTCCATAGGCTGGGGTTTGCACAGGTGGAGGGGGTGATTTGACCTTGGAAGGAGGTCCCGATGCTGCGGATGGTGAAGTTGATGAGGTCTTGGGCTCCGTGGATAGACGTTCCATCAGCTGGCGCAGTTTCTCTCGTTCGCGCTCTTCTTGCTCGGAGACTCCGCCGGCCTTGTCGCGTTCGATCTGGCTTAGAAGCTGGGCGCCTTCTGACCGGCGGTTGTTGAGGAAAGTCTCGACATTCTTGCGAAGGCTGTCCACGTTTTCGGTCATCTCCTTGTAGAAGGTTCGTGCTTGAGCAATGCCCGACGAAAGACCATTGTAAGCTTCGTACACCTTCTTGTATCGAGCCATCACGGAGTTGCGCTGCCGTGTTATAGACTCATACTTCGACTGCTCTCCTTGGACTCGCTTGTCCTGGAGGAGATCACCGTAAATCTTGGTAAGTTCCTTCATTAAAGAAGATTGCTTGTGATTCGCCTGAAGAAGTCGGTTCTGATGCGGCCGGAACTTTTCGAGCTCGGCATCGAAGAGTTGGCTCTCCTGCCCAGTAATCGACTTCTTATTTAGGATGAGGACGTTCGAAATATCATCAGTGTGAACCTGGCGAGACAGTCAGAAATAGTTGGGAATGGATACGCTGGAATGCTCACCTTATCTTTCAGGTCCTTAAGGACCTGGGACCGCTCTCGCTTTACGAGGTTTAGTTTCTTCAGAATCTCTTCCACCTTGGCAATCTGTTCAGCAACAGAGGCACCACCTTCATCATACACGTCATCCAGGAGACTACCTTCTGCTGGACTAGTGACACCATTCTTGCCCTTGCTATGTTTCGAACCAGCCTTGATCAAGCCTCGCTGGAAGAGCACATCGGCCTCATCTGTTTCTCCCGCAGATCGCATCTCATCGAAATCGGTCTCGTATTGACGCAAAGTGGAAGAAAGCTGCGAATCACTGGCGCTGGCTTCATTGATCGTATCCCGATATGTGCGTACATCCCCGCGGAGGGTGGTATTCAGTCGAGCGCTGGGCTGCTGGCTCCAATCGGCCCCATACTTGGACCGCATCTTCTCACAGACGCTTTCCTCCAGGTCAAGCTGCTTGGAGCACTGGTCCAATTGCGATAGCACTTCAGCCTTGCGATCTTGTAGATCGTCAAATGCTCCGTGAAATGGCTTGTGACCAGCAAGCTCTGAGCACCAGCGGCGGAACTCCTCGTCTACTGACATTTCCTGGTTCATGCCTCCCTTTAAGATATTGAGGCTCCCAGGTAACTTCAAATAGTCCAGGCTAGCGGCCATCTCGCCATTGGCGGTTTCGACCTTTTCTGTTTCGGCACGAATCAATTTGGCCTTTTCTTCATCATACAGACTGGCAGTTTCAGTGACAGACATAGGCACCAGCTTCTGGAAGATGTCGGGCCCAATGATTCGCTGAATATCCTGCCCTTGATACAATTCGCTGACAGGAATGGCTTTGGCCGCAGGAAGCTTCGCAACTGCTGAGAGACCAGCCTCATTTGGAACCGGCTGGTGATAGATGAAGTCATTGTCCTTGACCAAAGTGGCAAGCTGGGCCTGCACGTTTGTTTGATTATGCTTTATGAGGTCCACCAGAGCGGGTCCTGACTCCGCTGTCAAATTGGAGGTCACCGGAGCTGTAGAGGGGAATGACTTTGCCCAACTCAGAGCAGTGGCAGATTGCTTATCAGCCATCTGAAGACGAGCAATCGCAACTCCATGTGACCCGCTCTCGCTGTCCGCAACCGCCTGATAGTATGACGCAACTGATCCCATGTGCGCAGCCTTGGCCTGTACGACAATCGACCACACCTTGTCGAACACGTTCTTGCCAACAAAGTCTTGCATGGTTTCCGCTCCCTGTGAGTAGAGGTATGCTGCCTGTCCAGCCAATTTAGCCAAGAATCCAGGCTTCTTCCCATCTGCCACCTGCTTCTCGAAAAACACCTCTTGGGCTTGGGCGAGCGTGACATGGATCAATGTTTTGACGGTGTCCCGATTAAGGTCGGTCGACGGCGCATGCAAGAAATTCTCATTTATGTAGGTAAACATTCCGGCGGAAGCTTGGAAGGAATGGTAAGCAGTCTTCACGCCAGTATCGTCGGCCCGGTTCTGGTTGGCGGCATGGCAGGACAGGACAGCGGAGATATTGAAGATGATGGATGCCTTCTCGTAGGCCAGGGAGTATTGAGACGTAGGTTTGTGAGTGAAAGCATCGTACCTAGAAGATAAAGTTGTCAGCGCAATCATATATGTAGGAGGGGAAACGCCCTACCATGTGAACGAGATCTTGATGTGGTTCTCATCGACGGGAAATCTGAGGTCCAACAGCTCCAGTTGACCATAATACCGGTACAACAGATCGCGACCGGTAGCGCTGTCCTTCCCTGCGCCTCTCATATCCTGGCGAAGCCGGTTGAGAGTCACACATTCTTGACTGTATCGTTCAGGGTCCTCGCCATATGTCTGTCGGATGTAATCCTTGAGGGGCTGGATCCAATCGATCTCGTTGGTCTGCTTCAGCGGACACGAAAGCATCGGTGACTGAACCATTGTCGGATGGTTGTCAGGAGCGATGTGCTCCCATCCAACTAACTAGAATCTGTAAGAGAGAAAACGCGAGGGCAAGGGGGGGCCTAAAGCTCCGTGTCTGAGGGGGTCGGAGTCGAGGCTGTGGGGTAAGGAAGACGGAAAGTCGGCGCCTGATAGATCCTGTTTCAATGACGTCGATTGGTCTTCAGTCTCTGAAGAGTATCTGAAGGTACATGAAATGAGAAGATTGTAAAAGAACAGGGTTGCCTGGAATGTTGGAGGAGAGGAAGGTGGGATGTGATATCCGTGTCTTGATGGGCGGCAAGCAAGTCACCATACACATCTACTCATCTATACTCTAAACATCACAACACAACGTCTACCGTTTACAAAGCATGTTCCCCTATTACAGTGGAGAGGAGAGCTTCATAACCACCTATCACTTGATAATAATACAGTATTCTGCCCCAAGACCCCCTAAGCAGAACAGGTCCCCAATATCGCCGGCGCTATGACATGGGTGAGGTAAATACAAACGGATATAGAGTACATGATTTACATATTCAGCTCGATTTCTTCGAGTCGTCCTTGGCATCAGTCTTGCCATCCTTGCTCTTGGTGTCTTTATCCTTGGTATCCTTCTTTTTGGCCTCATAGTTCTCGCCCGTAAGTCGGTGCCAGACAGACTTCAGGAAGCCTTCGTTTTCGGAACTCGATGAGGAGCTGGCAGAGGTCAGTAAAGGTGAACGTTGCATACATAAATTGTGTCTTACCTCTCCTTATCGGCGCTGAAGTTCATTGTCCGCTTCGCAGTCTTGTCGTTCATCTCATCTGCAAGGACTTCCAGGATGGTTCGCTGGTTGCCGGTCAAGTACTTCGGCATTGCTACCTTAAACTCAACCTTGAGATCACCGTTAGGAGTGAAGCCGCGTGCCCGAGCACCCAGCTTCTTCATGCCCATTCCAGACAGGGTAATTCGGTCACCAGTACCAGTACCCGTGGCGACCTTAACCTTGACCTCGCTCTCGAGGGTTGGGATGGTCACCTCACCGCCAAGAATGGCAGTGGTGAGAGGAATGGAAGCCGTGTAGAGAATATCAGATCCAGAGCGGCTGAATCGAGAGTCCGGAGCGACTCGAATGGAGACGTAGAGATCACCGGGCTTGGTCCGGGCTCCAGGGGGAACAGCCGATCCAGTGGGGGGTCTATCGCCTTCACCAGTCACCCGCAGACGCATGCCATCTTCAACACCCCCGGGGATGTCGACCTTGATGGTCTTGCGTTCCCTGACAACACCGTTTCCGTTACAGGAACGGCACTCAGACCCACGAGGGGCGGACATACCAGCGCCGCCACAAGCATCGCAAGTAGCCGCAACCTGGAAGCCTCCCTGCATGAGATGGACGCGAGTACCAGTACCGTTGCACTGCCGACATTGGGACCGCTTGGTACCTTCCTTCAACCCGTCACCTTTACAGGTTCCACACTCAGTCAAAGGCGTGATAACAATGTCCTGGGAAGTGCCCTTGGCGGCATCCATGAAGGAGATGTTGGTCTGGACCTCAATATCTTCACCAACCAGTATCTGTTCCTGGAAAGGGTTGCCCCGGCCCCGAGGCCCACGACGCGCTCCTCCAGTGAACGCGCCAAATAGATCCTCGAAGTTGATGTCACCGGAGAACCCTCCGCCAAAGCCACCTCCACCGAAACCACCACCAAAGCCATGGAATCCTCCTGCGCCGGCGAATGGGTTGCCGCCACTTGGGTCAAATCCGCCGTTCTGATCAAAGGCTGCCGAGCCAAATCGGTCGTAGTTCTCTCGCTTTTTGGCGTCGGACAACAATTCGTAGGCCGTTTGAGCCTCGGAGAACTTGTCCTTCGCTTGAGGGTCCTTGTTGGTATCCGGATGATATTTCTTGGCTAGGCCGTAGTAGGCCTTTTTGATATCGCCGGCAGATGCCTTTTTGTCAACGCCGAGGACTTTGTAGGGATCGGCAACGGCCAAAAGGGGAGAAGTAGTGTGGAAGGACTGCAAAGATGGTATTGTTAGCGTCCATAATTTCTTATAGAACCTTGTGACGATATAGAATCTTATGACGACTTACCCGAGCGGAAATCACCAAGGATTCCTTTCTTTTGCAGACGCCCTCCCGTAGACGTCTAGCCGGGGAAGCGGAGGCAGTAGCATGGTAATATCTGCTTTGAGTTGAAGATCGCACACTGCTATTGGAGGTCTGGTTCGAGCATTGTCGCTGGGTTCGCAACAGACGCGCGGGGAGAGCCGCGGCCTTGGGGAATGCCGTAGAAGGATTCATGGATAGTAATAGCCAGACAGCGGTTGGCTATATCAGAGGTAAACGATGCGAATAAAAAGAAATTCAAAATGAAGGACAGTAACAATAAGGAAAATAGTCGAGCCAATGACCTCTAACTCATTACTCTCCTATTCACAGAAGCTTCGAGTTCTTCGGCAGAGAGAAGTTTATCGGAAAAACGTGATGCCGGGACGATGATGAAAGAGCTGCTTACCGAAGCAATTGGGGTGCTCCGACTACGGAATTCCAGCTTCCACTCTCCACCTTTTCTATTCCCCATTCCTTTAAGAGCTGTGTGCTACGGGCTGTTCACAGTTCTCAATACCCTTTCCCCTACTTTCCTGCCCGCTCCTTCGTCGCATAATCCAGGAGCATGCTCCGCGGCCAGACCCTCCCCTGGAGAGCTGCGCTCCACCAAACGCCTCGACCTCTCCTCCGACGCCCATTTCTTGCTTCCCCGAGATACAATGCAAGCTTCCGATCAGCACTAGCTTCGGCCCGCCTCGGTCACTCCATCCCCTCGATTTCCCGCGCTTTCTCTGTAAGCTCCATTCGGCGGCGAGAGAAACCCCCGCCAGAGGACCCGAAGGACGAACCGGAAGAGCAGGAGAATAGCCAGGATGATAAAAGCACAGAACGGGCTCCGGAGTCACGGCGGAAAGCATCTGACTCAGGGAAGAACGTCCCTTCTGCAGACCAGGCAGGCTCCACTCGGAGAAAAGACCGGTCATCCGATAAAGAGCAACGCGCGGTAGAGGAGGAAGGAAAGAAAGAAGCCAGCGCATCAGATGGAAAAGGAGATTCGAATAATACACCTTCGCCTATCCCGCCGAGTGATGGCTCAGCCGAGTCGAAACCCAGCGGCGCAAGCAGTGGAGGTAATAGCGGAAACGACGACGGCGGCAAGAAGGGGAAGAAGGGATCTGGCGAAAAGGCTCTACAAAAACCAGCAGTGCCGGACGTTTATCCCCAAGTGATGGCAATTCCTATTGCGAAGCGCCCGCTGTTCCCCGGATTCTATAAAGCTATCACCATCCGCGACCCGAATGTCGCCACTGCGATTCAGGACATGATGAAACGGGGTCAGCCCTATGTCGGAGCATTCTTATTCAAGGATGACAACGCCGATGGCGATGTGATTGAGAAGATGGATGATGTTTACGACACCGGTGTCTTCGCTCAAATCACAGCCGCATACCCTCTCCGCGGGGAGGCTAGCGGTGTGACGGCAGTCCTATACCCTCATCGCCGTATCAAAATCTCTTCCCTACTTCCTCCTACCGAAACCACGAAGGGTACTCCACCCACACCTGAAGACAAGACTACCGAAAAGCGAGGCGATGTCGTGGCCAGCTTCGAGGAGGGAACTCCTGAGCCAGCTCCCAAAGACCTCTACGAACCCACATCTTTCTTGCGGAAACACCCTGTTAGCTTGGTCAATGTGGAAAACTTGGTTGAGGAGCCGTTCGATAAGAAGAACGGCATAATTCGTGCGGTGACTAGTGAAATTGTCAACGTATGCAAGGAGATCGCCACCTTGAATCCGTTGTTCCGTGATCAGATTTCAGCGTTCTACACTGATCAGTTCCCCGGAAACCTGAGCGATGAACCGGCTAAATTGGCCGACTTTGCCGCTGCCGTTTCCGCTGGTGAGCTGCATGAAATGCAGGAAGTTCTCGAGACAATGAACATCGAGGAACGTCTTCCCAAGGCTCTTGTTGTCCTGAAGAAGGAATTGATGAACGCTCAACTACAGTCTAAGATCACCAAGGATGTCGAAGCCAAGATCCAGAAGCGCCAGCGCGAGTACTGGCTAATGGAACAAATGAAGGGCATCAAGAGAGAGCTTGGAATCGAATCCGACGGAAAAGACAAGCTGGTTGAGAAGTTCAAGGAGAAGGCCGAGAAGCTTGCCATGCCCGAGGCTGTCAAGAAGGTCTTTGATGAGGAGATCAACAAGCTGGCCCACCTTGAGCCTGCCGCATCTGAGTTCAACGTCACCCGTAACTACCTGGACTGGCTTACTCAGATCCCTTGGGGACAGAAGAGCGTGGAAAACTTCGGAATTAAGAACGCCACAACTGTTCTGGACGAGGACCACTACGGTCTGAAGGATGTGAAAGATCGTATCCTTGAGTTCATCGCTGTTGGCAAGCTTCGTGGAACCGTTGAAGGAAAGATCCTTTGCCTTGTTGGTCCTCCCGGTGTTGGAAAGACTAGTATCGGAAAGTCAGTTGCTCGTGCTCTGAACAGACAATACTACCGCTTCTCTGTGGGTGGTTTGACAGATGTTGCAGAGATCAAGGGTCACCGACGGACCTACGTGGGTGCCTTGCCTGGACGCATTATTCAAGCGCTGAAGAAATGTCAAACCGAGAACCCTCTGATCCTCATCGACGAGGTGGACAAGATTGGCCGTGGCCACCAGGGCGATCCATCCTCTGCTCTGCTTGAGCTCCTCGACCCCGAACAGAACAACTCATTCTTGGACCACTACATGGATGTCCCAGTGGACCTGTCCAAGGTTCTTTTCGTCTGCACTGCCAACGTTACCGACACCATCCCTCGGCCATTGCTGGACCGAATGGAGCTCATTGAACTGTCTGGTTATGTGGCGGACGAGAAAATGGCGATTGCCGAGAAGTACTTGGCACCCGCCGCTCGGGAGCTGACAGGTCTAAAGGATGTCGACGTGAACCTTGAGAAGGAAGCTATCGAGGAGTTGATCAAGTCATACTGCCGTGAAAGCGGTGTTCGCAACTTGAAGAAGCAAATCGAAAAGGTCTACCGCAAGGCAGCATTCAAGATCGTCCAAGATCTGGGTGAGGATGTCATGTCAGAGGAGGCCGCCCTGACCGAGGAGGGCAAGGCTGCTGCCGAGGAGTCAAAGGAGCACGACCCGGCTGATCCTGCTCAGGCTCCCCTTGAGCCGGAGAAGTCGACCACAGAGACCCCTCGGCATGCCCTTAAGGTTCCCGACAGTGTCCATCTCAGTATCGGCAAGGGAACATTGAAGGACTATGTCGGACCGCCAGTCTTCACCGCCGATCGTCTATACGACAAGTTCCCCCCTGGTGTCACCATGGGTCTCGCCTGGACCAGCATGGGTGGAGCGGCCCTGTACGTTGAATGTATCCTGGAGAACGCGTTGACCCACAACTCGCGACCGGGACTCGAAATCACCGGAAACCTGCAAAACGTCATGAAAGAGTCTACACACATTGCATACTCGTTTGCCAAGTCTGTTATGGCTCGGCAATTCCCCGAGAACCAGTTCTTTGAGAAGGCCAAGGTGCACTTGCACTGCCCCGAAGGAGCTGTCCCTAAGGATGGTAAGTTAAATTGTTCTCACCTCTCATTTTGTATTCTTCGATTGCTGACCATCAACAGGCCCCTCTGCTGGTATCACTATGGCAAGCGCCTTGCTGTCTTTGGCTCTGAACCACTCTCTTGAGCCCACCGTTGCCATGACCGGAGAATTGACCGTCACTGGTAAAGTTCTCCGTATTGGAGGGTTGAGGGAAAAGACCGTGGCCGCTCGTCGGGCGGGTGCCACGAAGATCCTCTTCCCAGCAGACAACACATCCGACTGGCTCGAGCTACCTGAAGTAAGTCACTGAACCACCCATCTGGGAATGATTGACGCTAACCACATCCCCCAGAACATCAAGGAGGGTATCGAAGGCCACCCAGTAAACTGGTACTCGGAGGTGTTTGACATCCTCTTCCCCGGTCTTGATCAAGAGGCCGCCCGCACAGTCTGGAAAAAGGCCCTGGCCAAGCCAGAGAAGGAGAGCCGGAACACAGATGACGAGTAAAGCGCTACTTGATTACCTTAGTTTTGGTTCCCTTTGGGTCCTGTCGTATATACCTGTTGTTTTGCTTTGTATAGCTTTTTGTGTGATTTACGGGAAGTGTATATGGCGTCTTTCAGTGTCTTCCGACACGGAATGCATGGTCAGGAGTTAAGGGACTTTTACCTAGACCTTTTATTTCCATGAGATGTACGGACTAGAGAGAGCCAAAAGAACGATTACTCCACTCAAAATATGAAACAGGTCTATAAATGGCCGTGTAGAAGCTGTCCTATACTTTTTATCACTAGCACTGTATACACATGTATAACCTTTGTTGTATGATTTAAAAGTATGCGTAACGCTAAGAGCAACTCCCTATTAATACGAGGGTAATATTTAGGTGAACTACGTTACGGATACAGGAATTACTTAAGATATCACGATATTCTCCAAAATGCATGGTCAAGAGTCAAGGGACTTTTACCTAGACCTTCTATTTCCATGAAGTATATGAACTAGAGAGAGCTAAAAGAACGATTACTCCACTTAACATAGGGATCAGACCTTGAAATTGGCCGTGAGAGGCTCAGCTGACCTCTACCCTTTAATAATATTCGGGTAGATTGTTTCATAACTATAAGAAATACTCAAACAGTGATAATGTTCTGCCGGTGGTCGACCCAGTGAACAAGGATCACAACCTGGTTACGCAACTCTTGGTTGGCTGCGTTTTATGCCATCCATGCCGTCGAAATCAAGCTGTTTCTGGCTGGGTGGAATCCCTTCCTCCCTCCATATCGTGCGTGAGGTGAATATGCCGCTTGACAGTTGACTCTAATAGGATTGATATAGATGCTCCTATATTAAAGATCTTAGAAATTGCGAAGGAGGACCATATGCCCGCGGATAATCCTAAGGGTTTCGTGGATAATGTCGAACATTTTGTTCTTAGATATTTCGCTATAGATGTAGAGGGCTGTGCGCAAAGAGTAATCCAAAGCTATTGTTAAATTCTAGTAAGGGGGACGTTTGATCAAGAAGATAAATGTTGAGAGCACTGTAGCAGAATTTGGACTTGCAGATCTTCTAAGGGTAGGGTTTAGATCTATATATTGAATGCTGCGAACTTGCACTTCTACTTTTCTTAGGTGGATTTGATTAAAACATAAAACCAATGATAACCAAGTGTTTACCAATGTGACAAAAGGTCATTTGCGATACATATATAGTCGTCGAATGAGGAGACAGATGATATCAGCGATGCATGTATACAGCCACAGGCAAGTAGACTGACAATATTGAATATTCAGTACGAACCGACGGAAGCTAGGCTCGTCATTTCTCTTAACATCTGATCCATTCGTGTAGCTCGTTCTCTATGGTATTTAGGGTACCCGAAAAAAATAAAAATGCAGAAACAAACGCCGAGAACTCATGGGTCACCAAAATGATAAGCCGCGGGACTTCCAACTCCCCAATCCTCCAATCTCTCAATCCCTATGCAGACCTATTCTTGCTTCCGTCTCTCCTGAATAACCTCAGCAGCCCAAGCTTGGATCTCGGGCAACCGAATGCGAGAGGCAACATGAGTGAACTCGGTGAGGTCAACCTCGTTCGAGCGCTCGTACTCAACCATCTGCAAGAGCAGCTCCATCTTGTCGATATCGTGGACAAAGTGGGCCTCGAGAGTCTGATCCTCCTCGTATTCCTCGAACACGCTCTTGATGTCCTGGCCTGACAATGTGCCTCCAGGGACCTTGCCGAGGAGAGTCGTAGTGATGTATTCCATGACGGAGGCCTCGCGACGAGCCTTCTCGGCCTTGGTGATGTGATAGTCGACCGGGGTGATATCTCCAACGAGTGCCTCTGCCATATCGTGGATCAAGGCCATCTTGGTGCAGCGTGGAATGTCGAGTTTAGCTGACAGGGAAGGCGGGGCCAACATCGTCATGATCGACATGCGGTACATGTGGTCGGAAATAGATTCGCCATTGATGCCAAAGCGGCGCCAGCCTTCGCGCTTGGTGGTCTTGAGGCGCTCGACAAGGTGGAAGAAGGGAACAGGGGATGTCGAGTTCTCCTCTGGCGGGTGGGGGAGGGTAGATAGGACTGCAGAGTGTCAACTTTGAAGGATCACAAAGGGGTAACTCCAAGACTTACCGGACTGAGGAGTCCAGGAAGAGTTATCGGAGCCCATGACTATGCAAATGAAAGAAAATGAAAGAGTGACTGAGAAAGAAAGAAAGAAAGCAAGAAAAGAAGACGATGACTGCGGGACTGATAGGCAATGCAAACAGATGCAAACTCCCCTTATCTGTGTTTACTCTCGTCCCTCAAACATCCCCGATTCATCAATGGCTGCAACAAGGCCGAACAGGCCAAAACCCCTGGACTGGCTGGGTCCTTCGCATCAAGATGTCTTTATTCGCAATTTGAAGCTGTTGCAATTGGACCGACGCGAGGACTGGCCCAGCATCTCTATCCGCTCGCTGTCGGCGTCATCGCAGAACCAACGGCAACGGATCCGCTTGATAGAATGGGCTTTATACTACCTCTTCGCTATCTGGGATTCAGAGGGAACCCAAAATGTACACATACCAGACATCAGCCTGTGAACCCTGCTGATATATGATACAGAAACTGCGTCCCTTCTTTCCTCCGCTAGAACCCCTACAGTCTGTCAACCTCCGCGCGGCCTTATTCCGGTGCTTGAGCGAATTGAAGAAAAATGGCGATCTGGGACGAGAGATAATCCTGCGCAAATCTATGTTAGATGACTGCAAAGGAGAGAAATTCGACGAGCTGCTCGCTGGCTTCTCTACGACCGTACTCCGCAAATGTGTCGCTGCCTCCGCAGAAGAGATGGCCTGGAGCTCTGCCATGAAATTGTCGACAGCTACAGCAATGACGCCAACAAATTATCAGAATTTGCTACCGCTCATTCTTGCCCATCAGGTTTCTTTGGGTGCCGGGGAAGCACGGCGTGCTCGGGTTCAAGGTGCTTATGATCGGTTCTCGGAGCTACTGGACAACAAAAAGATCGAGCTGGCTGAACGCGCCAATAAAGAACAGCAGAGTAAAGGGAATGTGCAAAGTGACCCTGAAAGTCTGGCGCGCGAACTTCAAACAAATTGGCTAGGCAGCGAGGAATGGGCCACTGCTCTGCTTAAAGGCGGATCACAAAGCAGCTCCGATGCTTTCCTGGAGCTTCCTTTCCCAGAGGCTTTGTCACGGGCAACTGGTCCAGCTGTGAACGGTCTCGGGAGTGATTTGAAACGTGACCTAGTTGTTGATCTGACCTCTCGGGTATCACTACAACGAAGTCGACTTTGCAAGTGGCACGAATACAACAACTCTCTTTCAAGAGAAAGAGGCACCGATATCAACACAGCGAGTAAGACCTCTTCCAAAGAGAATCGGCTACTGTTCCGAGACCACCAGTCTCTCACTGTTGCCAGTATATCCAAATCTGTACGCCAGCCAGGGGATAGGGAGCGGACGCTGAAAGGAGCAGATCAATCACTGCTTTCATCTGTAAATGAAGCCCTCGCTCGCATCAACGGCAAATCCCGTTCCAATCGTGAGGATCCTACGTTCGAGGTAGAACCGAGTTACGAACGCCGATTGGAAGCTTCGTTAGATGTTACAGAATCGCCAATAATGGCAGACGACTACCCTGTTGGTCACCCAGCAGACCTGGCTGCCTCGGAAGCATCATACACACCTCCAGAGCCTGAACCAAACCCCAAATCAGAATCAATTCAACCGACTCCAACCGTCCGCCTCTCCCCAGACATCCCCTCTTCACCAGAGCACAAGCCAGACCCGGAGCCAATCAAACGCTCCCACACTTTAGTCGAACGCACGCGCAAATCAATGTCTCTCCTCCCACCAGGCCACGAACCACAAGTTCGGCCTCGCCAGCGTCGCGGACCTCGCCCCTCCTACCCAGTCAACCAATTCGTGACTCCGCGAAAACCCTCTGCGCACTCGACTCGCTCAATCGACGAGCGTTCCCGCGCTTCCACACCACAGGATCAGCTCTTTGAGGAGGATGCGGAGTACGCAAGTGTGTTCAAGTCACGGCCGCGCGTGGCGCTTAGTCCTATCTCTTCACCGGCGGTTCATGTCAGCCCCTCTTTTGAGGACGAGTGCTTTGTTCTAGACGATGAGGATGACGACTATGATGATGTTGTGGAGTGGGGGGCTATCGATTCGCCTTTGGCTGCTGTGCGGTCGAGGGGTTGAGGTTGGGTTTCATGTAGATTTGATGAATGACGTCTTTCGGGATTGGATATAGGTTTGAACTCGATGTATTTAATGGATAGAATTGCACAAAAGTAAATTTCTAGTGCCTATGTCTGATACTCTGGACAATTCTGTCTAACCCTAACACATAAACGCCTGACCCGTCCTCATTTGTGCATACATGACTGTGATAGAAATACAGGGTAGTCATGAGAGATAGCCTTCTCCGCGGTCAACGTCGCGCAGTTCGTCGCGTGTGACGAGGTGTGTATTCGGACGCTGCATCTTCGCCGTTGTCGTCGTTGTCATCATGCTCCTCGTTATCCGAAGCTGAAGGAATAGAAATAGGTGGTGAGGATCGTTCCGACGCACGATCACCATCAAAGCCAACATGAGTCTGAGATGGACCAGCTCGTGTCTGCTGCTCACGATGTTCCACAATCAACCCATCATCGGCATCGTCTTCGCCAGGAAGAAGAAAGCCACCACCGTAATCCATAGGATCATGCTCAGACTCCGGATCATGATGATCACCCTCCTCTCCTTCTCCCTCGTTCTCCTCCTCATCCTCCTTCTTCCTTTTCTTCAAAACAAAAGGATTATGTGCATCCCTTTCCCTCCCAGCCTCAGGATCGCCTCCCCCATACTCCTCCCGGACCCTCTCCATAATCCTCAACCCAAACAAAAACTTCCGCCAAGTCTGCAAAATCCTCTTCTCAGCCTTAAGCTCCTCCCTCTTCCGTTTCTCAGCAGCATCAGCCCTCCACGCATCCCGAAGCAACTCCTCATTCTCCTCGGCAATAACAACGCCCTGAATAACAGGCACAGCCATCTTCGACCCAAACTCAAAGCCTGTAACTGCTTCCGCGTAATCAATTCCTAATTTCTTGCAGATCCGCACGGTCCCCGGTAACGGCACATGCGCCGCACCACGCGGGACCATACTCGGCACGAAACAGTCAATGTTCCCATAATCGTTCTTGGGAATATGCCCATCTTCAATGGGCGGTGGGATGATGTACTCTGTTTGATCGCGTGCGTACAGTCCCTGGAGGGGTTTCTCGCCTGTTTCGCGCTGCATTTCGTCGACTTCGCGTTTGCGGAGGAGGGTCACGGCCCGGATGGGGACGCGCTTTAGGGGTACTGCTCCTGGGAGGGTCTGGCGGCCTTCTTTGTGCCAGCTTTCAGCGGAGAGGCATTTGACCACGTCTGCGCGCTTGAAGACTGGTTCTTCTTTGGCGCGGGCGCCTTTGCCGGTGATGAATGTGCGGACTGGTTCAGAGCCTGGTTTAAGGGCTTCTTCGCGGCGGAGAAAGCGCTCCAGGACAAATTCTGCTGAGGTGCGGAGGCTTTGGAGGGTATCGTGGGTTGGGGCTGCTTTTTTCCTTTCTGGTTGGTTGCGTTGGAGATCGCGTTCGTCTTCGAGTTCGTCTACCGCTGTTCGTTTCTCTCGTGGTCTTTGGTAGCCACGCATTACCATTCCGAACCAGTCGAAGGCGATATATTGACCTCGCAGGCCAGGTAGGGGGATCTTTTCTAGAGGTATTCTGAAACCTTTGGTTTTGCTTGGCCAGGTGCGCTTTCGGAGGTATCGTGTGGTGACTTCTTTCGCCGTGCCATCTGCTGAGTGGGCGACGACGTAGCATATCACTTGTTTCGCCCGTTCAGCTTTTGCGCCGCGCGGTTCAAATGAGGCTTGCAGGTCGGCTGTTGGTGCCACCGGGTTTGATAGCACCAGTGGATCTACCGAGATAATGTCGTTCGTTATGGGCGACGCAACCTCTGTCCAATAGACCGGGAAGGGCAAATCCTTGTCAAACTGTTTGCATTTGGTCTTGTCATTGGCTGGTGTCGGATCTTCCGCTTCACCTGTGTCGGGCTCCGATTCCGGCTCTTCTTCTTTCCCGGGTTCTTTCTTTTCTGACTCTTTCGGCGATGTGTAGACCTCGTTTTTGGTCCAGCCAAAACCCAGCGGTTGGAGACTACCCACAAGCCTGCCCTCAATATGTAAAGCCCGAACAAGAGCCGTGAAAAGCTGCGCACCGACATCCCGCGAGCCTTGCATGCGCTCGGCTATAGCGCGGAACTCGTCAAGATTAGCAATGCGCTCACCATGGCGCTCCGGAACATGTTCCTCCTCGCGGAAGTCGGAAATGGCAGTTTCAAGCTCCGAGACTGGCCGGTATCCATACTTGCGCAATCCTGGAGCAGTAATACGAAACTGCTTCCTCCAGTACGCAACCAGGACCTTGATCAGCGTGATTATCGGATCACCCCGACTCATATCCGGTTGACCAGGTTCCAGCCGCTCCGAGTCCGCGCCCCAATCCTTGTTCTTCTGGGCTTTTTTGCCCTTTTTCTTACTCTTCGGTGGTTCAGGTTTAGACTCTGGAAGTTCCAGCCCAGATGCAATGCGCCATTTCTTTACTTCCTTGTGTATCCCCTCTGGTAGCTTCTTGCGTAGGATATCATGGACCTTGGAATCGTTGATCCAGGCATTGCGAATCGCATTGTGGAACAGCAAGCACTGGACATGCATGCAATGCGTCTGGACACGTATATGGCGCTCAATCTTACTTGGCCCTTTCTTGCCATCCAGTAAGTCTGCCGTGTGTGTCTCGTTCTTATCAAAGGTCAATTCCAGATCGCGTAGTTCCGGAGCTGCGGTGGCGGGGGTTGTTGCGCTCGTAGTATTTGTGTCGATAGCATCCTCCCAATCAATGTCATCCTCGTCGGATTCCTCTTTAGCCTTGATAAGCCCGTCCGGGGCGTCGCTCAGAGACGAGTCGGAATCTGAATCGGAGTCCGACAGGTGGAACGGAGCTTCATCGGGCCGGGCCTGGCGCTTGGCCGGGGGCGGGTCCTCGGAGGAGATGCGTTTGCGGGGGACGAACGGTGGCATGCGAAATGTGAAGGTATTCAAATGATGGTGGTGGTCGCCGAATGTCGGAGTTAGGAGATGAGCGAAGGAGATTCCGTCATCGCCGGCTGCCGAGGCCTTTTTGTTTGCTCCGCTGAGAGCTCACTTTCCTCTTCTCTTGTGAACCTGAATCTACCTGAGTATACTCTTTTTTACCATTTTTTTAATCTCGACTGTTTTATTTCCTCTACAACATGGCCGACGTCAAGCGATTCTTCTCCTCCCCTCGCTTCGCAGTGGCGGGCGCCAGCAATGACGCACATAAGTTCGGATACAAGAGTAACGTCAACTACCAGATCAGTTTAGATCTCTACTAATGACCTCCAGTCCTCGCCTGGTACCATCAACACTCCCTGCCGGTGACACCGCTCAACCCCCGAGCAGCGCAGATCACCCTCCCCTCGCGTGCCTACGATACGGTCCCCTCACCGTCCAAGCTGCCCTCGCCGCTACAGACCTCCCTCTCCGTGGTGACTCCACCGCCTGTAACGCTGAAGGTACTGCAGGAAGCTCACTCGGTGGGGATCCCTGCAGTGTGGTTGCAGCCTGGTACCTTTGACGACTCGGTGCTAGATTATGCTCGCGGTCACTTTGAAGCGGTTATTGCTGGTGACGGGGGAGCGGGCGGCGAGGGATGGTGTGTTCTTGTTGATGGTGATGAGGGACTCGATGCTGCGGGTGTGAAATGGACAAGCCAGCGATTGTAATTTCAACGTGATAGTTCATGTAGGGGGGTAGATCAATAAGAGAGGATGTCTCAACAAAGAGATCGGAGTATACAGGGGCTGATTGCGGCCATGATGAAAGCTACTTAGTGTTTTCAATACACTGGATAAACAAACAAAGGAGTAAAAGCATACGAAAAAGAAGGTGAAAAAGAAAGAAAGAGAAGCAACGAAGTCCTCGATGCAGGTGGACTGGTATAGATTATTGTCCGATTGGCCGCAAACCTGCCCTTCAGATCCCCAACCTCTTGTTTTTTGCTCTTCTTTTTCGCCTTTATTTCTCTCCGACTTTCTCTTTCTTCTCAACATGCCCGATATGCACGTCTTCAATCATGTTCCAGCAAAACTGGACTTGTCAAATGCGCCCTCTCAGTACTTCCAGGTGCCAGCCACCTCCGCAACCTCATCACTCTATTCTCTCTCAGTCAGTCGCAAGCGCCCACGCCGTAACACAGAAAAACTTGCATCGCATTTCGAGTCTCCATCCGAGTTCGAGTCTCCGCTGATTCAGTCGGATTATCGAGCATTCAGCGGAGGAAATGACTTCCACACCTCTGCAGAGCTGGACTACCGTCCAAACCGATACCGCGAATCCTTCCTTCCACCCTCTCTCGATGCAAGCACCGAGTCAATAAACCCCGAATCCAGCGGCACCAGTCGCAAGCGCAGCCGTCGTGACTCGGGGATCGTATCCCCAAGCGCTGACGGCCCAGGCTCGCCCTCGACAACACCAGCAGGCTGGGGCCGGACTGTGATCAAAGCAGTTGGCAAAGTCCTCGACCTCTGCTGGTCTGGAGCATTCCGAGGATTCTATGCGGGTGGTGGTCAGGGCTATGACATGACAGCTGGGCCATCAACCAGCCCATCCACCGACAAAGACCCCTTCCACTCCAACCTATTCCACGCAACTCCCGTCCCGGGCCAATACCCCGATGACGACCTCGACCGCAGCTGGGTCGTTGTTCCACCCGAGAACCACGATCCTTTTGTGGGCAACAGCGAGATGATCAGTCCGTCACTGCGCACTCGTCGAATGTTTCAAGCTTCCAGTCCCAGACGTCGACCAGCCGTCATGCCCCGACTCAAGAAGGTAGCCTACGCCTCACCACAGCCCAAAAGCCCAACCAAGAACCAGGGTCTTCCCTCGCCCAGAACAAGGGACGCTCCTGCATCTGCGGAGGTGCAGAGACATGCGGCCAAGCTGCGCCGCAAGGAGCGGGAAGAGGATGCCAGCATCCAACGCTTGAACAAGCAGCTGCAAGATATGATCCGGGAGGGTAAAGCGGCGCTCGGAACGACAGTTGAAGTAAATGACGTGGACATGGATTTCTCCGACTACGACTAAGCATATTTGCCTGAATTTGTTGAAGTCGCATGACTTGTCCCGACAATGTTTGTTTGGATTTGATTTTCTCGCACATAACGATCTGATACCCCAATGACGCTCTTTACCTGGGTAGTCTGCGCCTCAAAAGGCGGTTTTTAATTGATGCTACGACTCACGATCTCGGTGTTTTATTTATGAGCCTAGGCTCTTTGTTTGGCTACGTCCACAAAGCAGGGAATACCCCCTACACGTTTTTTATGTCTGATGCTCACCAAAGCTTTTGTTACTATAACGAGAACCACTACCATTTACTCGGAAAATTGAACGTCTAAATTTGACTGTATCATAAAAGGCATTTGAAATTGTCCGAAAACAAGAAATAAATAACAACCCAATAACATAAGCCATTCTGTATCCATTTCCGATCCGGATCTACGACAAAATCACATCAAATCCACATCATCTAGCAGAAACGGCACGAGAAGAAAAGAGCATATCCCCATCCCCATCACCTCACATCACATCAACAATTTACTGGGGATGAGCAGCACCACCAGCAACAGAAGCCGCAGCGGCATGATCACCACGCTCACCAGCGACACCAGGACCTCTGTGAGGACCAGCACCAGAAGCAGGGTCAGGGGGACCGTTGCTAGTTCCATCACCAACAGTGTTAGGATCGCCATGGGGACCCTTGGGTGGAGTAGCAGGGGATAGCATCTTGGTGAGTTTTCCGAGGGCACCGCCTTGCATGAGCACATCAGTCAGAGTAGAGCCCTGGATAGGGGGTGCGGCACCACGGGCATCAAGCTCATCGGTGTCACGGCGCATCTGTGGAGGTGTTAGTGGGTTATTCGTTTGTGTGAGGGCTGATAGATGGTGTGAACTGAATTTTAATACTTACGGGGAACAGGCCGACGCCGTGGTGGGCGTGGCCCATGATCGAGCCGAGACCATGCTTGCCCATCAGCTCGCTGAGGAAACTCTTGCTCTTGGCTGTTTCGGTGGGCGTAGAGGTTGAGGAGGTTTTGGGCTGCTGGGTTGGAGTGGCGGGCTTGTCACGGCGGACCTTTTATGGGTTAGTATATACACTGATTTGGGGGATGGCTGGCTTTGGGGGCGATGGGGTAGAGTCTTACAGGCATAGCAGCGCCCTCAGCTTCCATACCCGAGGCAACGGCGCCATCGACGACGTCGCTGAAGGGGTCAAGCTGGGAGAATTCATCCTCGCGCTTTGCGTGGCTCTTGTGAATGGGCTGGTTTATGTCAGTATTTGAACGGTGAAAGCTGGATATGTGGACTTACATTGCCGCTAGTCAGGGACTGCAGGATGCCGAAGATGCCTTTGGCGTTTCCTCCGGCCTGACGGGTGTCGAGGTGCTTAGCGGGCTCGTCGGTCTCCTTATGACCGGGCTTTTCCTGTGCCTTGTGTCAATACCAGGTTTGGATGTGAAGTGTTGGGATGTCCACATACGCTGCTGAGGAGATCTCCAACGATCGGGAGGTTGCTGAGGCCACCGAGGTCTCGCTTGAAGTTCTGGCCGCCGTTCTGTCCAGCGTTCTGGGCGTAGTTCTGGCCCTCATTCTGACCCTCGTTCTGGCCTTCGTTCTGGCCTTCGTTCTGG
>ERZ1673737.1804-NODE-1804-length-19527-cov-70.154221_pt1 | contig 19527 bp, 21 predicted proteins | sample MGYA00580211_ERZ1673737 | MGnify/ENA primary metagenome ERZ1673737 (study PRJEB41218, sample SAMN15661789) | gut metagenome | host: Homo sapiens | place: Canada: London | collected 2015-08-20/2019-03-30 | study: EMG produced TPA metagenomics assembly of... | reverse complement strand
ACAGGTGATACAGGGCAGGCGGTGGAGGCCGCCTGTCAGCCCGCGCGAAAACCCCTGGCAGGCTGGCGCCTGCCGGAAGGGAAGCGGGCCACGCTGGCGCGTCGCCCGTTACCCTTCCCGTTTGTGATGTGTCCGGAATGTTTTTTCCTGATGTTATGTTTCTGTGGTTACTGTTCTTCTTCCTCTTCTTTCCGTTCCTCTCCTGTTTATGCCTTTTCCGGGCGTCCCCCTGGCGGGGCGGGCTGTCGTGAACGGAGCCAGCGGAGCTGTCTCCGCCCTGGCGGGCTTCCATCCCTGACGCAAAACCCCGGGTTTGCAGCGACCGGAACGGTCGCGCCACCCCTGTCGCGCCGTGGCCTGCGCTCCCGGCATCCCGGCAAAAAGACGCCGGGATGTAAGGAGCAACGCCGTTTCGCAAACCGCGCTTCACGTCGTTGCGGCGGGTCCCTGCCCGTTGTTGTGTCCGGTGCCATTCACCTGTTTAAGCCCCTGTCGCCGGGGGCTGATACAGCCACAACCTGCCGCACTGACTGTCCAGGGTAAATGAACAGCCCACAAAATTTTTTACCCAAAACCCGGTAAAAAATTTTGCGTTCTGCCCAGGACAGGTGCGTCAGGCCGTGGCAGTGATGCCCCTTGCGGCGAAGGTTCTCAAACGGGTGAAGTTCATACCACAGGGAATACAGCAGCAGGTTCCCGCGAAACGTCAAAACCGCGGCTCCCGAAACTCAACGGGTGATGTTCTTTAAAAATCAGGATTTATTTCAGGCTCCGGCAATACGCATTTATTTGTTCTGTCAGTCATCCGGCTGGCAGGTAATGAGAACGCAGGAACAGAAGGAGGAAAACACCGGAGAACGTCAGACGCAGATATGAAAAAAGCAGGTCAGGGACCTGCTTAATCCACGCCGTAGAAATCGCCGCAATCGATTTTCACGGCTTCACTAACCTGTGTCATAAGGAGTTTCATTTATGACAGTAAGTATTGTTTCACCTTCCGCAGCGGCTGTAAAGCCCCGCCGTCATCCCCGTTTCAGACGCGAAGACATCCCCGCGCCGGAAATTGACCCCGTGCTGAAAGCCTTCGGGCGACACATTGCCCGGAGTTTTCACCGGGGGCGTGGTGTACACATCCCCGCCATGAAAAACACGGCCTTCGGGCAGGTGCTCCGCACACTCGAACTGAAACGCGCTTTTAACTGATGAGGTGAGCCGCCCCGCGAGGGGCGGCAACAGACGGAAGGAGAACATTTTATGACATTAGCAGCCATCACCATGACCGCCCCGGAAGCCGCCAGCCCTGTGCAGATGTACCGCGCGACCTACTCACCGGATGACAACAAACTACGCCTGTATGCCGCGTCACGCCTCGACCCGGAGACGTATAAAAAAGTGCATGATGCCGGTTTCCGCTGGGCACCCAAACAGGCGCTGTTTGTCGCGCCAGCCTGGACACCGGGCCGGGAAGACGTGCTCCTCTCACTTGCCGGAGAGATTGAGGATGAAGACAGCACGCTCGCTGAACGTCAGGAAGCACGGGCGGAGCGGTTTACCGGATACAGCGGAAAGCGGGCCAGTGAATCCGCACAGGCACTTGATGAAGTGGAAAGACTGGCCGCGATGATCCCGCCCGGTCAGCCCATTCTTGTGGGGCATCACAGCGAACGCCGCGCCCGTCGTGATGCGCAGCGTATTGAAAACGGCATGAAACGTGCCGTGATGCTCTTTGAACGTGCGGAATACTGGGAGGAGCGGGCGCGGTCGGCACTGCTTCACGCGAAGTATAAAGAACGCCCGGACGTTCGCTGGCGTCGTATCAAAAAAATCGAAGCTGATTTGCGCAAGGCTGAAAAGACCATCGCGCAGTCGCAGAAATATCTGACGATGTGGCGGGCTGAATCGCTGGATCTGAATATGGCAAAACTCATCAGCAGTCATGACCATATCAGCGCCTGTTTCCCGCTGGATACGTATCCGCGCCCGGCAGAAAAAAGCCAGTATGAAGGAAGTCGATCGTTATGGTCGGCCCTGGATGATGACATCATCACCACGGAGCAGGCCCGCGAAATTGCGATCCGCTGTCATGAACGGCAGATTCAGCATCAGCAACGCTGGGTTAACCACTATCAGAACCGCCTGATCTATGAGCGTGCCATGCTGGACGAAAGCGGCGGCGTGGTTACCCGGACACAGGATTTTGAGCCGGGCGGACAGGTTTTCAGCCGGGGCGAGTGGCTGACCATCATCCGCGTGAACAAAAGCAACGGGTCGGTGAGTTCAGTCACAACGCCGAATTACAGTTTTCTCGGGTACAGCGGCACGATGAAAGTGACGCCCGATCGCATCACGGACTACAAAGCACCATCGGCAGAAGAGGCTGCCGTCGCCAGTCAGGCCGCGAAGCGTCCGCCGGTAGTCAACTATCCGGGGGAAGGTTTCCGGGAAATGACAAAGGCGCAGTGGGCCGCCCTGCCCCGGGACTGTAAGGCCGTGCGCAGTGTGGCAGAGACAGAAGACCACGGGGCATACCGCTACCGCCGCACAATGGACAATAATTTCCGCCTGGTGAATGTGTATATTACCGACATGAAAATCACGGAAATCCCACAGAAATAAGGTATATCCCCCCGGGAAATCCCCGGGGGATGACGGAGATAATGACATGCACAGTCAGTTAAAAGAACGTATCCGGCTGATGCGCGCAAGGCTGGATAACGCCGCGCCGGTTGCTGAAATCCGGGCTGAATCTCAGCTTTTTGTGACTCCTGCCCCGGTCTGTGATCGCCTGGTGACGCTGGCGGAGATCAGCAACCGTGATCACATTCTGGAACCCTCTGCCGGCACCGGGGCCATACTGTGGGCGATTCGGGATACCGCGCCGGAGGCCATGTGTGATGCGGTGGAGATTAACAGCGGGCTGGTCCGGTATCTGCTGGAAAATTTTAACGGTGTCAGGGTACAGTGTGGCGACTTCATGGAATGGCAGCCGGTGCAGTATTACAGCCGGATCATTATGAATCCGCCGTTCAGTCACGGGCAGGATATCCGGCATATCCTGCGGGCTTTTTCCCTGTTGCGTCCGGGGGGCGTTCTGGTTGCCGTCTGTCTGAACGGGCCGCGCCAGCAGGAGAAGCTGTTACCGTTTTCTGATGTCCGCGAGGTGCTGCCGTGCGGCACATTTGCTTATACCCGTGTTCCGACGATGATTATTCGTCTGCGTGCCTGATGACTCCGGGCAGGCGGGAGGATAAATGCCCGTCTGCCCGCGCCGGGAAAAGACCGCGCGCCGGTGGCGCTGAAAGGGGCCGCGCTTACGCGCCGCCCCTTTCATTACGCGGACGTTCTGCTGTGGGCTTCTGTCTTTTCAGACCTGTCATTTGCCTGTTACTGATGATGTTGTTGTTCCTGCTACTGCTACTGCTACTGCTACTGTTCTTCTTTTTTCTGCTGCTCTGATTACTGTCTGTTTTGTTGTTCTCCTGCTTATGCCTTTTCCGGGCGTCCCCCTGGCGGGCTTCCATCCCTGACGCAAAAACCCGGGTTTGCAGCGACCGGAACGGTCGCGCCACCCTTGTCGCGCCGTGGCCTGCGCTCCCGGCATCCCGGCAAAAGACGCCGGGATGTAAGGAGCAACGCCGTTTCGCAAACCGCGCTTCACGTCGTTGCGGCGGGTCCCTGCCCGTTGTTGTGTCCGGTGCCATTCACCTGTTTAAGCCCCTGTCGCCGGGGGCTGATACAGCCACAACCTGCCGCACTGACTGTCCAGGGTAAATGAACAGCCCACAAAATTTTTTACCCAAAACCCGGTAAAAAATTTTGCGTTCTGCCCAGGACAGGTGCGTCAGGCCGTGGCAGTGATGCCCCTTGCGGCGAAGGTTCTCAAAAAGGTGATGGTGAATACCGGAGGGAACAAAAGGCAGGTCCCCGCAAAACGTCAAAACCGCGGCTCCCGAAACTCAACAGATGATGGGGGCTGAAAACATCAACAGAAGGAGACACATCATGGCAGTTCGTGGCATTAACAAGGTCATTCTCGTAGGCCGACTGGGAAAAGATCCGGAAGTCCGTTACATCCCCAACGGGGGCGCAGTGGCAAACCTGCAGGTGGCCACGTCAGAAAGCTGGCGTGACAAACAGACGGGGGAGATGCGGGAGCAGACGGAATGGCACCGCGTGGTGCTGTTCGGCAAGCTCGCGGAAGTGGCAGGTGAATATCTGCGTAAGGGGGCGCAGGTCTACATTGAAGGCCAGCTTCGCACCCGTAGCTGGGAAGATAACGGTATTACCCGTTACGTCACCGAAATCCTTGTTAAAACCACGGGCACCATGCAGATGCTGGGGAGTGCACCACAGCAGAACGCTCAGGTGCAACCGCAGCCTCAGCAGAATGGTCAGTCACAGAGTGCTGACGCGACGAAAAAAGGGAGCGCGAAAACGAAAGGCCGTGGACGTAAGGCTGCGCAGCCGGAGCCTCAGCCGCAACCACCGGAGGGGGAGGATTACGGGTTTTCAGACGATATCCCGTTCTGACTGGCCTGACTGTGATAACCGCCCCGTCCTGCGCGGGGCATCACCGGAGATATGAGGATGAGCGAATATTTCAGAATACTTCAGGGACTGCCTGACGGTCCTTTTACCCGCAAACATGCCGAAGCCGTTGCCGCACAGTACCGGAACGTCTTTATCGAGGATGACCACGGAGAACATTTTCGCCTGGTTGTCCGTAATAACGGTGCAATGGTCTGGCGTACCTGGAATTTTGAGGACGGTGCCGGGTACTGGATGAACCATGTCATCCGTGATTTCGGGATCCTTAAGTAAGAGAGGTGCCGGACGGGGATCACGTCCGGCAGACATTAACTACACAATAAGGGGATAGTCATGTCAGTAACAAAGTCTGAACCAAAATCTACCCGTAAAGCAAGCCGTAAACCTGCAAAAACGCAGGAAACTGTCCTGTCTGCCCTGCTGGCGCAGACGGAGGAAGTGAGCGTGCCGCTGGCCTCGCTGATTAAGTCACCACTGAATGTGCGCACGGTGCCGTATTCTGCGGAGTCCGTCAGCGAACTGGCTGATTCCATTAAGGGGGTCGGCCTGCTGCAGAATCTGGTTGTTCATGCCCTGCCAGGTGACCGCCACGGTGTCGCCGCAGGTGGTCGCAGACTGGCAGCACTCAACATGCTGGCAGAGCGTGGAATCATTCCGGCTGACTGGCCTGTCCGCGTGAAAATTATTCCGCAGGAACTGGCGACTGCCGCATCGATGACCGAGAACGGTCATCGTCGGGATATGCACCCAGCCGAACAGATTGCCGGATTCTGTGCAATGGCGCAGGAAGGCAAAACACCTGCACAAATCGGTGATTTGCTGGGCTATTCACCCCGCCACGTTCAGCGAATGCTGAAACTGGCTGACCTTGCGCCTGTCATCCTCGATGCGCTGGCAGAAGACCGCATCACCACAGAGCACTGTCAGGCGCTGGCGCTGGAGAACGACACCGCGCGTCAGGTGCAGGTGTTTGAAGCTGCCTGTCAGTCGGGATGGGGCGGAAAACCGGAAGTACAGACCATTCGTCGTCTGGTGACCGAAAGTGAAGTGGCGGTGGCAGGGAACAGTAAATTCCGCTTCGTGGGGGCTGATGCCTTCTCGCCAGATGAACTGCGCACTGACCTGTTCAGCGACGACGAGGGTGGCTATGTGGACTGCGTGGCGCTCGATGCCGCCCTGCTGGAAAAACTCCAGGCTGTTGCTGAACACCTTCGGGAAGCCGAAGGCTGGGGATGGTGCGCCGGACGCATGGAGCCTGTCGGTGAGTGCCGTGAGGATGCCGGAACATACCGCTGTCTGCCGGAGCCGGAAGCGGTGCTGACGGAGGCGGAAGAAGAACGTCTGAACGAACTGATGACGCGTTACGACGCGCTGGAAAACCAGTGTGAGGAATCTGACCTGCTGGAAGCAGAAATGAAGCTGATGCGCTGCATGGCGAAGGTCAGAGCGTGGACGCCGGAGATGCGTGCCGGAAGCGGTGTGGTGGTGTCCTGGCGTTATGGCAACGTGTGTGTCCAGCGTGGTGTGCAGTTGCGCAGTGAGGATGACGTGGCTGACGACGCTGACCGCACGGAACAGATGCAGGAGAAAGCGTCAGTGGAGGAAATCAGTCTGCCACTGCTGACGAAAATGTCTTCCGAACGCACGCTGGCAGTCCAGGCGGCACTCATGCAGCAACCGGACAAATCTCTGGCACTGCTGGCATGGACGCTCTGCCTGAATGTGTTTGGCAGCGGAGCGTACAGTAAACCAGCACAAATCAGCCTGGAATGTAAACATTATTCGCTGACCAGCGATGCGCCATCGGGGAAGGACGGTGCCGCATTCCTGGCGCTGATGGCAGAAAAAGCCCGTCTTGCAGCCCTGTTACCGGAGGGATGGTCACGGGATATGACGACGTTCCTGTCACTCAGCCAGGAGGTACTGTTATCCCTGCTCAGTTTCTGCACCGCGTGCAGCATCCACGGCGTTCAGACCCGCGAGCATGGTCACACGTCACGCAGTCCGCTGGACTCGCTGGAGAGCGCTATCGGATTCCACATGCGCGACTGGTGGCAGCCGACGAAAGCAAACTTCTTCGGACACCTGCAAAAGCCGCAGATTATCGATGCCCTGAATGATGCCGGACTGTCCGGTGCTGCGCGGGACGCGGAGAAAATGAAGAAAGGCGATGCCGCTGAACATGCAGAGTTCCACATGAAAGACAACCGCTGGGTGCCTGGCTGGATGTGTACACCACGTCCACAGGCAGAGACGGAAACCACGGAGTACCGTGACGACCAGGCAGAAGCCGCCTGACCGCCAGTCATAAACCATTTATCACGCCGCCCTGCCGGAGACGGGGCGGCAGCAAGGGAGATACCGTGATGAAAACTGAACTGACCCTGAATGTATTACAGACCATGAGCGCACAGGAATATGAAGATATCCGGGCAGCCGGAAGTGATGAACGTCGTGAGCTGACACACGCCGTGATGCGGGAACTGGATGCGCCGGACAACTGGACGATGAACGGCGAGTACGGCAGCGAGTTTGGCGGATTTTTCCCCGTCCAGGTCCGTTTCACGCCTGCCCACGAACGTTTTCACCTGGCGTTATGTTCACCAGGTGACGTCTCTCAGGTCTGGGTGCTGGTTCTGGTCAATGCCGGTGGTGAGCCGTTTGCGGTGGTTCAGGTACAGCGGCGGTTTGCACCGGAAGCCGTCAGCCATTCACTGGCACTGGCGGCGTCACTGGATACGCAGGGGTACAGCGTTAACGACATCATCCATATCCTGATGGCGGAAGGAGGTCAGGTATGAACGCACGTTCACGGGCACTGGTTCCCCTCAGCGCAGAGCAACAGGCCGCATGGCGGGCGGTGGCGGAGACAGAAAAACGCCGCCACCAGGGAAACACGCTGGCGGAATATCCGTATGCGGGGGCGTTTTTCCGCTGTCTGAACGGAAGCCGCAGGATATCGCTGTCTGACCTGCGATTTTTCATGCCATCCCTGACCGCAGAAGAACTGCGCGGCAACCGTTCTCAGTGGCTGTATGCCGTCGATGTGCTGATTGAAACTCAGGGCGAGGTCTGCCTTCTTCCCCTTCCCGGCGATGCAGCAGAGCGGCTGTTCCCGTCGGTGCGGTTCCGTGTCAGGGAGCGCAGTCGCCACAAATCCGCACTGGTCATGCAGAAGTACAGCCGTCAGCAGGCACGGGAGGCAGAGCAGAAAGCCCGTGCGTACCAGGCACTGGTTGCTCAGGCTGAAATCGAACTGGCGTTCCATTCACCGGAAACAGTCGGAAGCTGGCATGCACGCTGGAGTGACCGGGTGGCAGAGCATGACCTGGAAACCCTGTTCTGGCAGTGGGGTGAGCGTTTTCCGTCACTGGCCGGAATGGAACGCTGGCAGTGGCAGGATATGCCGTTCTGGCAGGTCATCGCAGAGGCAGGTATGGCAGCCAGAGAGGCCGGTCATGCTGTCCGTGAGATGGAGCGGTGGATGGTGCCGAACAAACTCCGGGAGGCGGCGTGATGCGGCAACAATCACACAGATTACCCGTAAACAGCCTGAATGAGCGGGTTATTTTCAGGAAAAGTGAGTGTGGTCAGCGTGCAGGTATATGGGCTATGATGTGCCCGGCGCTTGAGGCTTTCTGCCTCATGACGTGAAGGTGGTTTGTTACCGTGTTGTGTGGCAGAAAGAAGATAGCCCCGTAGTAAGTTAATTTTCATTAACCACCACGAGGCATCCCTATGTCTAGTCCACATCAGGATAGCCTCTTACCGCGCTTTGCGCAAGGAGAAGAAGGCCATGAAACTACCACGAAGTTCCCTTGTCTGGTGTGTGTTGATCGTGTGTCTCACACTGTTGATATTCACTTATCTGACACGAAAATCGCTGTGCGAGATTCGTTACAGAGACGGACACAGGGAGGTGGCGGCTTTCATGGCTTACGAATCCGGTAAGTAGCAACCTGGAGGCGGGCGCAGGCCCGCCTTTTCAGGGCTGATGCTGGTCTGACTGCACTGAAGCGCCTTTATAAAGGGGCTGCTGGTTCGCCGGTGGCCCCTTTCTCCTTGCTGGCATTGTAAGGGCATGAACAACCAGACTGCCAGGAAGGCCGTTTCCCTCCGGGAACGGGGATGAACGTGCGCCTGCGGCGCCCGTTCTTTTCCCCCGCCTTCTCTGTTTATGACTTACCAGAAATCACATCACCTTCCCTTTGATTATTCTCTTTTTCCTCCTGCTCTGACTCTGATTACTGCTCTGACTCTGATTACTGCTGCCCTGATTATTGTCTGTTTTGTTGTTCTCCTGCTTATGCCTTTTCCGGGCGTCCCCCTGGCGGGGCGGGCTGTCGTGAACGGAGCCAGCGAAGCTGTCTCCGCCCTGGCGGGCTTCCATCCCTGACGCGAAACCCTGGCTTGCAGCGACCGTTCCGGTCGCGCCGCCTCTGTCGCGCCGTGGCCTGCGCTCCCGGCATCCCGGCAAAAGGCCGCCGGGATGTAAGGGGCAACGCCGTTTCGCAAACCGCGCTTCACGTCGTTGCGGCGGGTCCCTGCCCGTTGTTGTGTCCGGTGCCATTCACCTGTTTAAGCCCCTGTCGCCGGGGGCTGATACAGCCACAACCTGCCGCACTGACTGTCCAGGGTAAATGAACAGCCCACAAAATTTTTTACCCAAAACCCGGTAAAAAATTTTGCGTTCTGCCCAGGACAGGTGCGTCAGGCCGTGGCAGTGATGCCCCTTGCGGCGAAGGTTCTCAAACAGGTGATGGTTAATACCGGAGGGAACAAACGGCAGGTCCCCGCAAAACGTCAAAACCGCGGCTCCCGAAACTCAACAGATGATGGGGGCTGAAAACATCAACAGAAGGAGACACATCATGGCAGTTCGTGGCATTAACAAGGTCATTCTCGTAGGCCGACTGGGAAAAGATCCGGAAGTCCGTTACATCCCCAACGGGGGCGCAGTGGCAAACCTGCAGGTGGCCACGTCAGAAAGCTGGCGTGACAAACAGACGGGGGAGATGCGGGAGCAGACGGAATGGCACCGCGTGGTGCTGTTCGGCAAGCTCGCGGAAGTGGCAGGTGAATATCTGCGCAAGGGCGCGCAGGTCTACATCGAAGGTCAGCTTCGCACCCGTAGCTGGGAGGATAACGGTATCACCCGTTATGTCACCGAAATTCTTGTTAAGACCACGGGCACCATGCAGATGCTGGGACGTGCCGCAGGTGCTCAGACTCAGCCGGAAGAGGGGCAACAGTTCAGCGGTCAGCCTCAGCCGGAACCACAGGCGGAGGCCGGTACGAAAAAAGGAGGCGCAAAAACGAAAGGCCGTGGACGTAAGGCCGCGCAGCCGGAGCCTCAGCCGCAACCGCCGGAGGGTGACGATTACGGGTTTTCAGACGATATCCCATTCTGACTGGCCTGACTGTGATAACCGCCCCGCCCTGCGCGGGGCATCACCGGAGATATGAGGATGAGCGAATATTTCAGAATACTTCAGGGACTGCCTGACGGTCCTTTTACCCGCAAACATGCCGAAGCCGTTGCCGCACAGTACCGGAACGTCTTTATCGAGGATGACCACGGAGAACATTTTCGCCTGGTTGTCCGTAATAACGGTGCAATGGTCTGGCGTACCTGGAATTTTGAGGACGGTGCCGGGTACTGGATGAACCATGCCATCAGGGATTTCGGCATTCTTAAGTAAGAGAGGTGCCGGACGGGAACGCGTCCGGCAGACATACAACCATCCCAGCTAAAGGAGAAATATATGTCAGTTACAGAGTCTAAGGCAAAAACGGAGCGTAAATCCAGCCGTAAACCGTCAAAAGTGCAGGAGACTGCCCTGTCTGCCCTGCTGGCGCAGACGGAGGAAGTGAGCGTGTCGCTGGCCTCACTGATTAAATCACCGCTGAATGTGCGCACGGTGCCGTATTCTGTGGAGTCCGTCAGCGAACTGGCTGAGTCTATTAAGGGCGTTGGCCTGTTACAGAATCTGGTTGTTCATGCCCTGCCAGGTGACCGTTACGGTGTCGCCGCAGGCGGTCGCCGACTGGCAGCACTCAACATGCTGGCAGAGCGCAACATCCTTCCGGCTGACTGGCCTGTCCGTGTGAAGGTCATTCCGCAGGAGCTGGCGACTGCCGCATCGATGACTGAAAACGGTCATCGTCGGGATATGCACCCTGCCGAACAGATTGCCGGATTCCGCGCAATGGCGCAGGAAGGCAAAACACCTGCACAAATCGGTGATTTGCTGGGCTATTCACCCCGCCACGTTCAGCGAATGCTGAAACTGGCTGACCTTGCGCCTGTCATCCTCGATGCGCTGGCAGAAGACCGCATCACCACAGAGCACTGTCAGGCGCTGGCGCTGGAGAACGACACCGCGCGTCAGGTGCAGGTGTTTGAAGCTGCCTGTCAGTCGGGATGGGGCGGAAAACCGGAAGTACAGACCATTCGTCGTCTGGTGACCGAAAGTGAAGTGGCGGTGGCGGGGAACACTAAATTCCGCTTCGTGGGGGCTGATGCCTTCTCGCCAGATGAACTGAGCACTGATTTGTTCAGCGACGATGAGGGTGGCTATGTGGACTGTGTTGCGCTCGATGCCGCCCTGCTGGAAAAACTCCAGGCTGTTGCAGAGTACCTTCGGGAAGCCGAGGGCTGGGGATGGTGTGCCGGACGCATGGAGGCCGTTGGTGAGTGCCGTGAAGATGCCCGGGCATACCGCAACCTGCCGCAGCCGGAAGCAGTGCTGACGGAGGCGGAAGAAGAACGCCTGAACGAACTGATGGCACGTTACGACGCACTGGAAAACCAGTGTGAGGAATCTGACCTGCTGGAAGCAGAAATGAAGCTGATGCGCTGCATGGCGAAGGTCAGAGCGTGGACGCCGGAGATGCGTGCCGGAAGCGGTGTGGTGGTGTCCTGGCGTTATGGCAACGTGTGTGTCCAGCGTGGTGTGCAGTTGCGCAGTGAGGATGACGTGGCTGACGACGCTGACCGCACGGAACAGATGCAGGAGAAAGCGTCAGTGGAGGAAATCAGTCTGCCACTGCTGACGAAAATGTCTTCCGAACGCACGCTGGCAGTCCAGGCGGCACTCATGCAGCAACCGGACAAATCTCTGGCACTGCTGGCATGGACGCTCTGCCTGAATGTGTTTGGCAGCGGAGCGTACAGTAAACCAGCACAAATCAGCCTGGAATGTAAACATTATTCGCTGACCAGCGATGCGCCGTCAGGGAAGGAAGGTGCCGCATTCATGGCGCTGATGGCAGAAAAAGCCCGGCTTGCAGCCCTGCTGCCGGAGGGATGGACACGGGACATGACGACGTTCCTGTCACTCAGCCAGGAGGTGCTGTTATCCCTGCTCAGTTTCTGTACCGCGTGCAGTCTTAACGGTGTCCAGACCCGCGAGTGTGGTCACACGTCACGCAGTCCGCTTGACTCGCTGGAAACCGCTATCGGATTCCACATGCGCGACTGGTGGCAGCCGACAAAAGCAAACTTCTTCGGACACCTGAAAAAGCCGCAGATTATCGCAGCCCTGAATGAGGCAGGACTGTCCGGTGCTGCACGGGATGCAGAGAAGATGAAGAAAGGTGATGCGGCTGAACATGCAGAGCACCATATGAAAGACAACCGCTGGGTGCCTGGCTGGATGTGTGCACCACATCCACAGACGGATACCACTGAACGCACCGATAACCTGGCTGATGCCGCCTGATAAACAACCACACCGCCCCGCCGGAGACGGGGCGGCAGCAAGGGAGATACCGTGATGAAAACTGAACTGACCCTGAATGTATTACAGACCATGAGCGCACAGGAATATGAAGATATCCGGGCAGCCGGAAGTGATGAACGTCGTGAGCTGACACACGCCGTGATGCGGGAACTGGATGCGCCGGACAACTGGACGATGAACGGCGAGTACGGCAGCGAGTTTGGCGGATTTTTCCCCGTCCAGGTCCGTTTCACGCCTGCCCACGAACGTTTTCACCTGGCGTTATGTTCACCAGGTGACGTCTCTCAGGTCTGGGTGCTGGTTCTGGTCAATGCCGGTGGTGAGCCGTTTGCGGTGGTTCAGGTACAGCGGCGGTTTGCACCGGAAGCCGTCAGCCATTCACTGGCACTGGCGGCGTCACTGGATACGCAGGGGTACAGCGTTAACGACATCATCCATATCCTGATGGCGGAAGGAGGTCAGGTATGAACGCACGTTCACGGGCACTGGTTCCCCTCAGCGCAGAGCAACAGGCCGCATGGCGGGCGGTGGCGGAGACGGAAAAACGCCGCCATCAGGGAAACTTGCTGGCGGAATATCCGTATGCGGGGGCGTTTTTCCGCTGTCTGCACGGAAGCCGCAGGATATCGCTGTCTGACCTGCGATTTTTCATGCCGTCCCTGACCGCAGAAGAACTGCACGGCAACCGTCTTCAGTGGCTGTATGCCATCGATGTGCTGATTGAAACACAGGGCGAGGTCTGCCTCCTTCCCCTTCCCGGTGATGCAGCAGAGCGGTTGTTTCCGTCGGTGCGGTTCCGTGTCAGGGAGCGCAGTCGCCACAAATCCGCACTGGTCATGCAGAAGTACAGCCGTCAGCAGGCACGGGAGGCAGAGCAGAAAGCCCGTGCGTACCAGGCACTGGTTGCTCAGGCTGAAATCGAACTGGCGTTCCATTCACCGGAAACAGTCGGAAGCTGGCATGCACGCTGGAGTGACCGGGTGGCAGAGCATGACCTGGAAACCCTGTTCTGGCAGTGGGGTGAGCGTTTTCCGTCACTGGCCGGAATGGAACGCTGGCAGTGGCAGGATATGCCGTTCTGGCAGGTCATCGCAGAGGCAGGTATGGCAGCCAGAGAGGCCGGTCATGCTGTCCGTGAGATGGAGCGGTGGATGGTGCCGAACAAACTCCGGGAGGCGGCGTGAAGTGGCGTTACTCACTGCGCTGGAAACTGCCTTCTCCCTGTCCTGGGGAGCATGAACTGGTTTCAGAAGTGGTGGAGGCGGGGCAGCCTGCACCGGCATCCGTTATGTCTCGCTGGGTTGCCGGTGCAGGGTATGCGGTCTGTCTGGATTTTATTTCTGATCGCCAGGTGTGCCGCTGGAGCGAAGAACGTAAGGCTGCGGTACGGCGGCGGAATCTGGAGAAACGTATCAACAGGCATGCACCACTGTTTGCGGATGAACTGATTGCCCGTGAACTGGCTGAACGACCGGATTATTTTCAGGGAAAGTGAGTGTGGTCAGCGCGCAGGGATATGGGCTATGATGTGCCCGGCGCTTGAGGCTTTCTGCCTCATGACGTGAAGGTGGTTTGTTACCGTGTTGTGTGGCAGAAAGCAGAAAGCCCCGTAGTTAATTTTCATTAACCCACGAGGCCCGCTGTATGTCTCATCCACGTCAGTATGGCCTCTTACCGTGCAAATTGCAAGGAGGAGTAAACCATGAAACTACCGGGAAACGCCCTTATCTGGTGCGTATTAATCGTGTGCTGCACGTTGTTGATATTCACACTCCTGACCCGGAATCGCCTGTGCGAAATACGGCTGAAGGACGGATACAGGGAGGTTACGGCAAGCATGGCTTACGAATCCGGCGGTAAGTAGCAACCTGGAGGCGGGCGCAGGCCCGCCTTTTCAGGGCTGATGCTGGTCTGACTGCACTGAAGCGCCTTTATAAAGGGGCTGCTGGTTCGCCGGTGGCCCCTTTCTCCTTGCTGGCATTGTAAGGGCATGAACAACCAGACTGCCAGGAAGGCCGTTTCCCTCCGGGAACGGGGATGAACGTGCGCCTGCGGCGCTCGTTCTTTTCCCCCGCCTTCTCTGTTTATGGCCTGTCAGAAATCACATCACCTTCCCTGTGATTATTCTCTTTTTACTCCTGTTCTGACTCTGATTACTGCTGTCCTGATTATTGTCTGTTTTGTTGTTCTCCTGGCAGTGCCTTTTCCGGGCGTCCCCCTGGCGGGGCGGGCTGTCGTGAACAGAGCCAGCGGAGCTGTCTCCGCCCTGGCGGGCTTCCATCCCTGACGCGAACCCCCGGGTTTGCAGCGACCGTTCCGGTCGCGCTGCCTCTGTCGCGCCGTGGCCTGCGCTCCTGGCATCCCGGCAAAAGGCCGCCGGGATGTAAGGGGCAACGCCGTTTCGCAAACCGCGCTTCACGTCGTTGCGGCGGGTCCCTGCCCGTTGTTGTGTCCGGTGCCATTCACCTGTTTAAGCCCCTGTCGCCGGGGGCTGATACAGCCACAACCTGCCGCACTGACTGTCCAGGGTAAATGAACAGCCCACAAAATTTTTTACCCAAAACCCGGTAAAAAATTTTGCGTTCTGCCCAGGACAGGTGCGTCAGGCCGTGGCAGTGATGCCCCTTGCGGCGAAGGTTCTCAAAAAGGTGATGGTGAATACCGGAGGGAACAAAAGGCAGGTCCCCGCAAAACGTCAAAACCGCGGCTCCCGAAACTCAAAAGATGATGGGGGCTGAAAACCAGATAGAGGAGAAAGCAGGATGAGTACCCGAAATATCCACGTTAACACCGCGTCGTACACGCTTCTTGTTGCCGGGAAGAAAAAAAACACCGGGGAAGAGTGGGACGTCCTGGAATTCAGCAGCCTGACTGAGCTGAAAAAATATCGCAAAAGCCACCCGGAAAAGATGGCCTTCAGTTATAGCTACGCGCTCAGTCAGGGTGTGGATAAGCAGTTCCGCCATATCAACATTGCGGAAGCCGATCACTTCAAACAGTTCCTGTGTCAGATTAAGCGTGCCGGCCTCAATATCCGGGCGATCTGCTGACCGGATGTGATGAATATCTCTCCTGATTGTTGCAATCTTGTTAATTGTGACCGGGAGGGATGATATTAAGCGGAAAAATTTTTTATTAAATTTATGCTTTCATAAAGGAGTAGCTGTTATGCGATTAGCTTCCCGTTTTGGTCGGTATAATTCCATCCGCCGTGAACGTCCTTTAACGGATGATGAATTAATGCAGTTCGTGCCTTCGGTATTTTCCGGTGATAAACATGAGTCCCGGAGTGAACGTTATACGTATATTCCAACAATCAATATCATCAATAAGTTACGTGATGAAGGTTTCCAGCCATTCTTTGCCTGTCAGAGTCGGGTTCGTGATTTGGGGCGTCGAGAATACAGTAAACATATGTTACGTCTTCGCAGGGAAGGGCATATTAACGGGCGGGAAGTTCCTGAAATTATCCTGCTTAATTCACATGATGGTTCATCCAGTTATCAGATGATCCCCGGATTTTTTCGTTTTGTCTGCACAAATGGCCTGGTGTGCGGAAATAATTTTGGCGAAATCCGCGTTCCACATAAAGGTGATATTGTCGGGCAGGTTATCGAGGGAGCGTATGAAGTGCCCGGTGTCTTTGATAAGGTCACTGATAATATGGAGGCGATGAAAGAAATTCATCTTAACAGTGACGAGCAACATTTATTTGGCAGAGCTGCACTGATGGTCAGGTATGAAGATGAAAATAAAACGCCAGTGACACCTGAACAGATAATTACTCCCCGTCGTCGGGAAGATAAACAGAACGATCTCTGGACAACCTGGCAGCGGGTTCAGGAGAATATGATAAAAGGTGGATTATCGGGGCGAAGTGCCTCCGGGAAAAATACCAGGACAAGAGCCATTACAGGTATTGATGGTGATATAAGAATCAACAAGGCGTTATGGGTGATTGCCGAACAGTTCAGAAAGTGGAAGTCATGATAATATAAGTAAAGCCCCGAAAAATTTTCGGGGCTTTACTTATATTATCATTCTTCGGCATCGCTGTGTCGTCTGATATACCTCAATTTCATCAACTGGCTTTCCGGTTGTCTGTAAATATTGTGCCCGCGAAAAATGGTCTGGCAGGAGGCTGCGCAGTTACCGGGTATATATCAGATGGGTTCCCGCTTCGCGGGGCTTCGGCCAGTCAGTATTGTCACTCATATGATATTTTTGTGTGTGGCCTTCCATGCCGCTTTTGCGGCATAACCGGTATCTGACAATGTCTGTAAGATTAATTGTTCTGCACGCTGTTAATTTCAGGAAGTGATTTCTTCGTGGCCGGAATCCGGATACCTTTACTGCTTTTTATCCCGGTATAAATCCGGTAAACCTCTGATGCGTAGGCAAGACGTCTCTGGTTCTGGCGTTCGGTCTTCCTGAATCCAGCATTGTATGCACCAACGGCCTCCCAGGAGACGCCCCATTTTTTAAAGGCTATTGCCAGATAATAAGCACCGGTATAAATGTTCATGCAGGGATCTGTTGTCAGATGTTCCGGCTTAATTCCATAGCGGGCCAGTTCGTTAAAATGCTGGGAATCTACCTGCATCAGTCCGCTGCCATATCCCGTTACCGGATTAATACCGATGGCATTAACCCGGTAACGGGATTCTTTCCATGATATTGCTCTCAGTAAATCAGGATCTATTTTGTAATCCCGGCCTGCAAGATCAAAGCAATCAGTGGCATGGCAGATCTCATTTATAAACATCAGGCAGATGGCTAACATCCATTTTTTCATTTTTCCACCTCTGGTGACTTTATCCGTAAATAATTTAACCCACTCCACAAAAAGGCTCAACAGGTTGGTGGTTCTCACCACCAAAAGCACCACACCCCACGCAAAAACAAGTTTTTGCTGATTTGTTTTTTGAATCATTAGCTTATGTTATAAATAATGTATTTTAATTTATTTTACATTATTAAATAGGGTCGTTGACGACCCTATGGCGACCCTATGACGACCCTTGTTAGGGTCAGTACTGACAATTTTCATGAAAAACATTTGGATATATTAGGGCCGCCCCTAGCAGCGCCGTGCGTTTTTTTATAGTATGCCCCTAGGGGCGCTGCTAGGGGTGCTCTTCTTTTTTCAGACCATACTATGAGTAGATGAAATAAAACACTTATTTCAGAATCTAAAAGGTACTGTCTTATGGCCAGAGTAAATCTGTATATCAGTAATGAGGTTCATGAAAAAATTAACATGATTGTTGAAAAGCGTCGTCAGGAGGGAGCAAGAGATAAAGATATAAGCCTTTCAGGAACTGCTTCAATGCTTCTTGAATTAGGGCTTCGTGTATATGACGCCCAGATGGAGCGTAAAGAGTCTGCGTTTAACCAGACAGAGTTTAATAAACTTCTTCTTGAATGTGCTGTAAAAACACAGTCAACGGTAGCAAAGATTTTAGGTATTGAGTCTCTCAGCCCTCATGTCTCCGGAAACCCGAAGTTTGAATATGCCAGTATGGTTGACGATATCAGAGAGAAAGTGTCTGTTGAGATGGACCGGTTTTTTCCAAAAAATGATGGTGAATAAATGAAAATGAAGTTTGAGTTGGTTCAAATATAAGAATTTTTATGATTCAAAAAGATGACAATACGTCAGATAATTAGTATATTAATTACGTGGTTAATACCACGTTAAAATTTGAATTTGAAAATCGCCGATGCAGGGAGGTCTGAACTCCCTGCATCGACTGTCCATAGAATCCTTAACGGAGGTTCCTATGTGTGCGCTGGATCGTAGAGAAAGGCCACTTAACAGTCAATCTGTAAATAAATACATCCTTAACGTTCAGAATATCTACAGAAATTCTCCCGTTCCGGTTTGTGTCCGTAACAAAAACCGGAAAATCCTTTATGCCAATGGGGCTTTTATTGAACTCTTTTCCAGAGAAGATAAACCTTTATCCGGAGAGAGTTATATACGTCTGCAGGTTGAAATTTTTCTTTCATCACTTGAACTGGAATGCCAGGCTCTTGGACATGGCTCTGCATTTTGTCGTCGTTTTAATTTTCATGGCGAAATCTATCAGATAAGGATGGAGAATGTTTCTTTTTATAATGACGAATCTGTTGTTTTATGGCAAATTAATCCGTTTCCTGATTATCCATTTTTTGCGTTAAATCAGAGTGTAAGTAATACAAATACTTCTGGTCAATTAACGATATGGAATGATCTTTCTCCAGGAACATTGGTTGTTTTCTCTTTTTATATGCTGGGTGTTGGTCACGCAACAATTGCCAGAGAATTGGGTATTACAGACAGAGCATCTGAGGATCGAATTAAACCAGTTAAACGGAAAATAAAAGAGTTTTTTGAACACTTTGATTTATTCAGAGTGTCATGTATCTATAAGGGGGAAATAGATTCGCTATTAAGTATAATTCGTGAATTTTATAATGTTAAATAAATGTTAAATAAGACACGCCAGTTTTGGCGTGTTTTTTTTCGCCGGTTTCTGTGCAATCATAATTTTATTAGTCGGGAAACAGAGGTGAATTTAGTGAGGAGGCGTAACGCGAGAGGCGGTATAAGCAGAACGGTCTCGGTGTATCTCGATGAAGATACAAACAACCGACTTATTAAGGCCAAAGATCGTAGTGGAAGAAGTAAAACGATAGAAGTCCAGATCCGTCTCAGAGATCATCTGAAACGGTTTCCTGATTTCTATAACGAAGAAATATTCAGGGAGGTGGCCGAAGAGAGCGAGTCAACATTTAAAGAGCTTTAGTTTTTATCTATCAATATTAAACAGAGGAATCATATGGACGCCGTTTTAAGTGTTCAGGGTGCTTCTGCGCCCGTCAAAAAGAAGTCATTTTTTTCTAAATTCACTCGTCTGAATATGCTTCGCCTGGCTCGCGCTGTGATCCCGGCTGCTGTTCTGATGATGTTCTTCCCGCAACTGGCAATGGCAGCACAGGGCCAGGACTTGATGGCAAGCGGTAACACCACGGTTAAGGCGACCTTCGGTAAGGACTCCAGTGTTGTTAAATGGGTTGTTCTGGCTGAAGTTCTGGTCGGTGCAGTCATGTACATGATGACCAAAAACGTCAAGTTCCTGGCCGGTTTTGCCATCATCTCTGTATTTATTGCTGTGGGTATGGCCGTCGTTGGCCTCTGACAGGAAATAAAACGATGTCGGGAGACGAGAATAAACTTAAGAAATATCGT
>ERZ1673737.1802-NODE-1802-length-19544-cov-4.518754_pt1 | contig 19544 bp, 21 predicted proteins | sample MGYA00580211_ERZ1673737 | MGnify/ENA primary metagenome ERZ1673737 (study PRJEB41218, sample SAMN15661789) | gut metagenome | host: Homo sapiens | place: Canada: London | collected 2015-08-20/2019-03-30 | study: EMG produced TPA metagenomics assembly of... | reverse complement strand
ACAACTTCGAGAAGCCCTTCCTCTGGCTCGCCCGCAAGCTTGTTGGCAACCCCCAGCTCGTACGTACCTTATCCGTCCCGCCTTATTTTCGCCACTCAATACTAACTGAACTTTCTACAGGACTTCGTCGCTGGTATCGCTCTTGCTCCCCCTGAAGTCACCGTCGACGAGGCTCAGCTCGAGGCCTACCGCAAGGAGATGGAGGAGGCCCAGAACCAGCCCCTCCCCGACGAGGACGACGCCGACCTGTAAAGCGGTGCACTCAGCAACGGGTCTACGAAGTTTCCGACACGAATGTTGGGAGTCGCCTTACTTCGTTCGCCCCCTCAAGCCCGAGTTTAATCTCGAATTCCGGCCAGTGGGAGGCAGGAAGTATACGACCCCCGGGGTTTCCTTTTTTTAGTTTGGGGTTTGCCTTGCAAAAGCAAAGTCTGTTCTCCGAATCACGATACAATGAAAGCGGATGGGGGATAGTCGTGGTTTGAAGACACGGGCGGCACGATCATGCATCTTTGTTCTTTTTTTAATTCCGAATCTCCTCCCCTTAGTAGTTTAGACTCCTACCATCCCAATCGTCCTTTTTTTCCCCTCCCCGAAATGAGCACACCGCAACACAAAAGCATGTTCTCTTTCAAGACATAGGATCATTTTTTCAACACTATTCTACTCATTCCCAATCAGATAGATCTAGATATGTGGAAATCTTTTGATTTAATAACCGCAAAGCAAGTAATATCATGTGTAACGAAATGCGCAAGTCTCGTAGCAAATACCTGAAGCTCGGAAGCCTTTTTTCGACGAGAAAACACAAGGGTATAGAAAAACAGAAAATCATAAAAAACAGACACTACACGCCGAGCATCTTCTAGATGGACATGGGTTGGAAACATAGAAGCAAAACAAAGGCACAAAACACAAAAAAACAAAATGATGCAGGGAATAAAAGAGATAGAATCGTAAAACAATGACCATACTCTCCCAATTCTTTCAAATCATGCCCAAGCCCCCAGTGGAGGAGTGGAAAGCAAAGATGACCAAGTAGTTCGTGATGGCCCCGGGGTAGTCGTCTAGCGCAATTCTCGCACGCCCTGTACAGAAAATAGAACCGTTAGCAAAACATCCAATCACGAAAGCAAGGCAAAGAAAGAAGAAACATACAAAGAGATAAGCCAGCTCCCTAGCATCCAAACGGGTGACATTCATAGTACCACCCTCATCAAGGGCACCACTAATCAATTCGCGCTTCTGATCCTGAAGATAGATAATACGATCCTCAACGGTATTCTCAATCAGCAAACGATGAACAAAGACCTCGCGGGTCTGCCCGATACGATGAGCACGATCGACAGCCTGGTCCTCAATGTAAGGATTCCAGAACGGGTCGAACATGATGATATGCGAAGCGGCGACGAGGTTCAGACCTGAGTTTCCGGCCTTGAGAGAAACAAGCATGATCTTGCAAGAAGGGTCGTTGGTAAAGTCTGTCACGGCGGCGTTGCGTTCTCTCAGCCCCATGCTTCCGTCGAAGCGGGTGTGGTTCCAGCCGCGGCGGGAGATGGGGACTTCCAGTAGATCGAGGAGGGATGTGAATTGGCTGAAGATGATGGTTTTCTCGCCCAGGCCGCGGTCTTCGTTGGCTTGGAGGATCTCAATGGTCTTCTCGATCTTGGTGCTGGGGAACCAGCCCTTTTCCAGTCGGCGGAGGTATTTTTTCTTCTCGCTTTTGTTTCTGTGGGCAGCAGTTCGTAGCTGGGCGAGGGATTTCTTCTTTGCTGGTGCATCCTCTTCTTCAGTATCGCTGTCGGACTCTGACGAACTGCTTGCTGTGGCCTCGTCGTCTTCGGCATCGTTGGTTGCATCGGTCTCCTCGGTAGGTTCGGGCAACGAACTAGGGTCGTGGACTTTCTGGAACGAAAGTGTATCGGTGAGCTTGCTGGGATCGACAGGGCCTCGACAGTTCTGACACTTGATCAAGGGAGAGATATCGTCATCAATTGCGGCTGGGTTTGCAGCTGCGTTGTCCATTATGCGGATCCAGCATTCAGAGCACACGTGGTGTCCGCAGGGAATGTAGATTGTGGCATTTCCAACGCTGTCCATACAGACAGGGCAAGTTCCATTTTCTTCACCGTCATTTGTTTTGATACGCTCGACAACGGCGGCGGTCAGGAGTTTGGCGTTGGCGATTTTGTCTACCCCGGGATCGCTGGCTGCGGGCGCTTCCGTTCGGAACTCCTTTATGAGAAGCGGATGGCAGCAGGCTTGTCGAAGACGGAGAAGAAGAGCCAGAACATGACCGTAGTTACTTCCCAGTGTACCGGCATCCAGATATCGGTTGATTTGGCGTTGAGTGTTTGCATTGAGTTCGTCATACACCTCGCGTTCCTTGTCACTGAACAGCACTTGAACCTTCTCAGTGATCTTTGGTGGGAGTTGCAGGATCGGTTGACCGTCAATTTTAGAGGCCTTCGTACGTCGAAGACAGACAGATTTGACGAGGACTCGCAGTTGCTTCATTACGTCTTCACCTCCCCAGCCCTGTTTGATGCGTTTTGTGAAGTCCTGCACAATTGTGTTAAGTAAATCCAGGCTAGTGGCCGATTGAGTTTATGAATACTTACCGATTTGAACTTTTTCGCGTTGCTGTAGGGCCGGATTCGCAGGAATCCCAAGAGAGATTGGAAATCTTCAAGGCGGTTCATCATTGGCGTACCTGTCAAACACCAGCGATAAGTGGAGTTGAGGCGACAGCATGCCATGTTAGATTTGGCATTGGGATTCTTGATATTATGTGCCTCGTCGATGATGACTCGATGCCACTTGCAGGCAGGGCTCAGGGGACCAGCCGTACTTTTGAGGTCTCGAATCAGGTCTTGGTCCTTACCCTCCATTGCCATCTCTTCAGCCCTGAGTAACGTCTTGTAGTTCGCAGTGAGCGTGCCAAATGTCGTGATAACGACGTCGTATTTCTTGAGCTCTCGCCAAGGCTTCTTGATTGAATGATAGATCAGAACCGACAACTGATGCGGGCCAGCTTTCACATGGCGCTGGATTTCAAGTCTCCATTGATCCATCAGAGACTTAGGGGCAATAATCAAATTGGGGCGTCGATCGACATCGGTGTATGGGCGGGCAACCATAAGCGCTATCGCCTGAATGGTCTTGCCGAGGCCCATATCATCTGCGAGGATCCCGCCTTTGTGGTTGCTTTCTTCCTTGGCCTTCATCCAATTCAAACCAATTGTCTGGTGTTTCATCAATGTGACTCGAAGTGCACCGGGCGTCTCATCCCTGTCTGCTTTGGTTGCTTCGCGGATATCCTTGATACCAGCGAGCAAGTTCTTGATATCTTCAGGAAACTCTTTCTCGTCGTAACCCCTACGATCATGTCAGTGCCAAATAAACCCCGTTTCGGAAGACGAAGGAACATACGCCACATCAAGCTCGTCGTCAAACATCTCTTCTTGGTTGCGGACCAAGTCAAAAGCCTTATCATAGGGTCCCACACCCTGCGATGGATACCGTGAACCGTCCACCCAAGGAAGAGACCTGGGAGAAAGATGTGCATATGGCGATTGGGAATTATGGGATTGGAAGGGATATGCGGGTCTGGAGTAATTCTGAGCAAGAAACGGGTTCGGAGGATATGCAGCGTGGAGATTATTGAGGGTGTCCAAGAAACCAGATCGGCGAGCTGGCGGCGCCCCGGCTCGAGTGTTGAACGAATCAGCAGTAATTTCTTGAAGATCATCATCGGAGCCAATACTAGGGTAATAACCAGGGACACGGGGAGGAGAGTCATAGGGATTCGTAGGAGGCTCCATTTTCACTTTCGTCGGTTGGCTGCGATCAGGAAGATTCCACGAAGGCTGATTCTGGGTGCTAGGAAGCAGAGGTTGATAGTGATTCTCCTGAGCCTGCAGCATTCGGGCCATTTCCGCGTCACGCGCCATTTGGAATTCCTTCTTCATATCCCGTTGCGAATCTTCCAACTCCTCTTGAAATTCCCTCAGGACATCGGCCACGGGCCTTCCTTGCATTCGAGATTCTTCCTCTAACGCTTCGGGCTCCATCAATTCCTCGAAAACGAGCCGATTCTCATCAAGCATGCGTTCCTGGAACGCAATGAGATCATCTAGTTTAGATCTGTGAGAGTTAGGTTTCGGGAACACAGTCCTCTTGGATGGCCCTGGCAATGTGGGCGAGCTGCTAGAAAGCGGACGCGGACGTTTGCGAGAGCTTTCCGGTGGAGGTGATCCAGGAGGAGACATTGATGATAATTGCAGCATTCCCTGTTGAGAGGAAGGGGAGAAAGCCGAAGGCACAGGAGGCCGATGGTGTGTTGAAACAAAGCCCCCTGGTCTTCTAGGCAAGTGATCTGACGGCACGTGTGCAGGTTCAGGAGCAGGCGTGGTCGGGGTGTGAGATGAGGCAGACTGTGCCGGTGCTGGTTGTGCTGGCGCAGGCTGTGTCGGCGCAGACTCCTCTGGTACAGTTTCACCAAGTAGCCGAGCGACCTGGGACTCCAGCGATTTGATGGTCGCCATCATTTCGGCTGCTGATTCGCCATCGCCCCTGCTCGCCAGGAGATCCTCATACAGGAATTTATGCAGGTCAATGTCTTCAAGAAGGTCTTTGATCTTGTCCTCTTGGGACTGGCCAGTCTCTGTGGAGGCCATGGCCATAATTCAACCAGTCGCGATTTTGACGGGTAAAAGGTTCTCATGAACACTCCGGGCGCGTGGCAATTGACCTGACGCTGGCAGAATTCAAGGACGCAAAACAACAGAACGGACAACGCCAACAAAATGGCACAAATGAGTGCCAGAAAGAGTCGCAAGTGAAGGCCCCAAAAGGAGGCTTAAATGAGGGATAAGTGATCTGAGAAAGCGTCAGTTGACCTTCATAAGCAAACTGGAAGGGGAAGCGGGAGTTGGCAGATGGCGATCGCATAGAAAACAAAGCAAAGCATGAAAATGATAGATCGCGTCTCTATCTCCGTGAAGTGGGGGGTCTGGCAGGGGTCAGACTTACTGGATAGTCTCTCGAGTAGGGTCGATAGGTTCGCCTGGGTGGATCGTGAAGTGAGGCTGAGGGGCAGATATTGCGGGATGACGGAGGAACTGATACACTTCGTTTTATAGAACAGCGTGCCCGATCAAGGAAGAACAAGACAAGATGCTCCTCTCAACTATTAGATGGTCCCCGGGCGAGTCCGTGTTCGCCTGACGGGGTGTTGAAGTTCTTAAAATGTCATCGTGAGCATTTGGCCAAGGATGCAGGGGTGTTCTACACTACAAAGGGCCACTTAGGCACCTGGACTAGTACATTGAGAGACATGTACTTCAAGGTGTCTCAGCTCTATAATTTTGCATCGCTATATTTTACCTGACTACTCCTACAAGCCTTCAATTGAATTTCGCGAATTTTTGCAACTTGATATCGACGCGCTCTTATCAGCACGTGATCAGCGCGACAAACATGACAAACCGGTCAAACCGGTCAAACGGGCGTGCCCTATTAAAGGCGATTTACACCTGAGGTCGCAAATTATAGTTCCAAGCTACCCCGTACAATCTCATTGCTCCATTTCAGACAAGGCTGTGACTCATATGATGGGCCGAGGTAATTGCCGAATTACATATCAAAAGACAAATAGCAGCACCACATTCCGACGTGGAGCTGGGCTGCATTTAGTTCCTATGTGCAGATAGAGATCGTATCAATCAGAACGAAAGAGCGAGGTCTCCGACTGGTAGCCAAGACGTAAATCAAAGGAGGAAACTTGCAGTGTTAGAGAAATTCGCTCATAATGTGTTGAGCACGAAGCTTCTGATCATTGTTCTTGGTTTTCGTTCTGTAAGGCAATATGCACTTGCTTTTCCTTCTATCATCGATCATCTGCGAACCTCCCCATCTCATAATATATCCGCAGACAGACTTAATGAAAGGCCAGCTATCATGGCACCAACACATCCATTGGCTCGACTGTGGAAGGTGAAGTCCATACAGCAGATTCTCGTGAACTATTTGGCAAAAAGAGATCTCGCCGCAATGCGTCTCGTCTGCCACAAGTTCGCAGTTGACTTTGAACCATTCCTTTTTGCGGACATCGAAATCCGGCTCCGCTAACTGACAATCCAAATGATAAGTTTTGCGTATGAGCCCGGCCAACCGACAGACCACTTGAAGTTCCCCCATGCCTATCTCGGCAGTTTCACATCCCTGCAACGATTATTCTTTCACTGGGAAGGCGACAGGGCCGTGTCGCCCCAGTCACTCGCGACAGAGTCAAGTTTCAACGGTGCAGTCAAAGCAAAGCGAGGTCCGGTTTGCCCTCGACACCCTGAGAAGCCGTTGCGACAACTGCAATTCGCGTCTCTCACCCAGGAACACAGACATTCCTTACGGGAGTTCAATTTCAAGAACGTAGTTTTGCGCAGCGGTGCCTGGGACGATGCGCTCGCGCCATTAAACCGACTCCGCGGCAGAGAGGGTTGGAAGCAGAGACAAGATGAGGACGCCGTCGATGTGCCGATAGTGTTGAGCCCAGTTGGGATCAGTCAAAAGCAGTTGCAGAGGGTAATCAGTGCTCTACAGCAACAAAAGGGTACCAGGGCCCTGAGGAGCCTGGCCCGAGCGAGATCCGAGACCCGCGAACTGCTGGCGGGGAAGCCCGATCATATGAAACGTCTGCTGCGTTCATCAGGGTTCTGGCGATGACGTTGAGGACACGCGACGGTGGTTCTCTTCTCAGAAATGATTTGCATCGGCTAGTGTCGCGGTGAATACCGTATTAGTGCAAACCCCCAAGACACCGCGGTCCATGTACATGTGGAGAGTCGGAGGAAAGAAGGGGAAGGGCGTGGAAATAGCATAGAACTGCAGATGTGGAGCTAGTAATGTCAAACAGGAGTTGAATAGCACCAGTAAAACAAAGCCACAAGCCACGGAGATGTTGGGGGAGGACTGGGGAAGGATGGAGTGGATTCACGGGGCCTCGGCACGGCTGGTTACTTCACATGCGCTGAGCTCTTCCTATATGAACTTCACCTGCTGGCATTTTGCTTCTTCACCACAACATCCACCATGTCTCTCAAGAAAGGTATGCTAGCATATTCATGTCTTCGCTTCCTCTCCCCAGGAACTAACAACCGACAGATTCCCACCCCTCGTCCGCCGCCTTCGACGTCATCAACCAGACGCTCCAGGCCAACGAGGCTGACCGCAAGGACGCCCTCGAAAAGGCCAAGGCCGTCGTCGCCTTCAACATCAAGAATTCCGACGGCAAAGAAGAGGCCTGGTACCTCGACCTGAAGGACAAGGGCGAGGTTGGACACGGGCTCGCTCCTAAGGGCGGCAAGGCTGACGGTGAGTTGAAATACCCCGAGAGCGCGCGGAACCACCGCACCCCTTTCCATTTTCTTTATATGCACATATACTGATTCTCCTTGTCTCTACAGTCACCCTCTCCCTCTCCGACGCCGATTTCGCCCAGCTCGTTGCCGGCAAGGCCAATGCCCAGCGTTTGTTCATGGGCGGCAAGCTGAAGATCAAGGGCAACATCATGAAGGCGACCAAGATGGAGCCTATCCTGAAGAAGGCCCAGGGCGGTGCCAAGCTGTGAAGATTTAGATACCCGTTTGACAAAATGTATAAGAATCTCCCAAAGGGTCGATTCCAACTCCATAATTCCTGCGCCTGTGCGAATATACACGAGTGAATGATTTCTATTGTATGCGTGCCGGTAGATGAACTTAGTCTATTTCCCTACGTACATGTACAGTAGTATTCGTCAAGTCTCCAAGTCCCGCACATGTCCCTGTCTCGAAACCCGACCCTGGTCCAAAACCACAAAGTAATCCGCATCCTTAACAGCCTCGATGCGATGCGCAATAGTGATAACAGTTGACTGCCGCAGCTCCTGCCTGATAATCTGCTGAATCTCAAGTGACGTCTCCTGATCGACCGACGCAGTGGCCTCATCCAGAATGACAATAGCGCTCCGCCGCAGAACAGCCCGCGTAAGAGCGATAAGCTGGCGCTGACCCTGGCTAAGATTTCTCCCTCCACCTTCGATGTATGTATCAAGATGCCAGCCATGCCGAATACACAGACGCTGGAGGATTTCGGTACACTGCTCATCGGTGTATTCACCCGTCGGATCCAGATTGAGCCGGATGCTACCTGGAAAGAGCACGGGATCCTGCGCGACAAAGGTAACGCGGGTGCGGAGTGCCTGTGTATTGACATCGGCTATGTTGATACCGTCGACGAGAATGCGGCCAGAGTCTGGTCGGATAACGCTTAGGAGGGACATTGCCAGGGTTGATTTGCCGCTTCCTGTGCGGCCGATGACTGCTGTTGTTGAGCCGCCGGGGATGCAGAGGGAGATATCTATTAGGGAGGGTTCGAGATGTGGTGCGTAGCGGAAAGTTGCGTTCTCGAAGACGATTTCGCTGCTGTATTTTGGCCATGCTGCCGGGGGATTTGCCGTCCCCGGTGTTTCTTCTTCGATGTGGAGGAGCTCGTCGACTCGCTCGACTGATACGAAGTCCATTTGGAGTTGGCCGTATTGCTTGCACAGGGCATGTGTTGACTCGACAAAGTTGTTGGCGGCGATGAGTACGAATGCCACTAGACCCGGTGAGGTATTGGTGTATAGAGCCAGGGCCGTGAGGCAAAAGGTTGAGAACGCGGACAAGCCTTCGAAGCGGTACATCAGCCAGCTTTGGAGTGACCAGTAGAAATGATCCATTCCTTGAAACTTATCGACCACGGACATGATTCGATCCTGGAAGCGTGCCTCTGCGTGGAAAGCTCGGACGGTAGTCAAACCGTGCAAAAGCTCACCGAAGTTGGATATCAGTGGGCTTAGGGACACCATTTCGAGTCTACGGAGACTCTGTGATGTGGGAAGGAAGCGCAGGAAGACTAGCACGAATGCCACTGTGAGAGCTAGGGAGAATAAGAGGAACATCGGCGTTGCAGTGGCGATTACCAGCACGGATGACACCCAGGTGATGACCTGGAATGCGATCACCTGGAATTGCTCACTGATGTTGCCGTCCACGACCCCAATGTCAGAGGTTAGACGGTTCATCAGACGCCCAAGAGGGATTGTATCTGGATCATTAGCTATGTACTTGCAAGTCTAATTGTATAGAACATACCCAAATATCGGAAGGTCGCGTGGCTGACACGAACAAGGACTTGTCGGAACAACGACTGCCCAGCGCAGTAGACGATGACTAGCATTAGCAACTGCGCAAAGAGCAGCATCGCCGCTTGGAAGGAGATGATGCCAAAGAATGCCCATAGCCATGGACGGACATCCTCGCGAGGAGACGGAAGTCGGTCCATCGGATTCTGAGGCATGAAGTATGTGTCCACAGTTGACGCCGACACCAACCAGGGGCCATTGGAGGATCTATTATCCAGACCTGAGGAGCTTCCCCTGAGCACGGTGGACTGCTCATAGGCCTCTCCCCATCCTTTGAGGAACCAGGATTGCCCAACGGCCATCAATCGGTATGTGGCTAGGACCAGGACGAGGGCAAGCCACCATCTGTACTTTCCAGCCTTGATATAGTTCCAATAGACTCGAGCCTTGACACCTCCTTCGGCACGGTGCTCATCCTCGATGAATTTGTCGGGAACTGCAGCGGTCTCTTCGTCAGGTGTGATTTCTGTTTCAGTATCACTCTCCGTATCAGTAAACCGTAGGGAGGATTCAATGCCGTCAGCCCGGAGTGCCTCTTTATCATAAACAGTCGCATGTCCGTCTCGGATATCGACAATTTGGTCTGCAATCTGGCGAACTAATGCAGTTCGATGCGTCACGAGAACAATGGTGCGGTCTTTCATCAACGGACCTGAAAGGCATTTGCGCACTATCAGCTCAGCCGTATTGTGATCTAGCGCGGACAGGGGGTCGTCCAAAAGCAGAACACGGGATGCACTGTAAACAGCCCGCGCCAGAGCCACTCTTGCTTTTTGTCCGCCAGAAAGACCGATGCCATTTTCACCGACAAAAGACAAATCTCCATGTTTGAATTGAGCGAGATCAGGAAGCAAGGCACATGCTTCTAAGGTTCGCTTGTAGCGTTGATCATGGTAAGGAGCGGAGAACAGGATGTTGTCACGAATGCTCATGCTTTGCAGCCATGGTGTCTGAGCGCAATATCCCACCATTTCATTCGGGATATGTGATAATCCTTTGAGTCTATCAAGTTCCCCTAGAAGAGCCTGTAGGAAAGCAGTCTTCCCTGCTCCGACCTTTCCGGTGACGACAGTCAATCCTTGAGGAATGCTGACGTCGACGTCAACAAGAACAGGTGAAGCTTTACCAGGCCATGCGAAGGTGCAAGACTGCATTGAGATCGGAGTCGTATTCAACTGCTCAGAGGGTAGACTTTCTTTATCGGGCTCTGACATGAAATCCTCAATGCGCCCTAGAGCAATGAACGCATTTATAAGCGAAGTGATGAGCCCAGGGATATCTCGCAGGCGAGACTCCAACATAGTGAACAGTTGCAACGCAGGAAAGATAATGTCAATCCGCAGCTCATGCCCCGCCAAGAAAGTGTAAGCATACAGCGCGACGACCGGGAAGACGCCGCTGGCAAAGGCATTGACAAAGCGAATCAAGATACTCCATAGACTGGTCACGATGCGAATATTCAGTTCGTGTTGCCGCGCTTCCATAACTTGCTGGAGCCAATGGTTCTGCCACCCATACCACCGCAGGTGACGGATTGCTTCGACGAACTGGGAGGTTATTTGGAGTCTGGTATCTGTCGCTGCTCGTCTGACTCGCTCCCATCGTAGGAGGGCCCTGGTTATCACTGCGTTTACCGCCTGCGCAACTAGAACAGCCAAAATACCGAGGAAACAAGAGGGACCGAAGAGTGTCCAGACAAGGACTGTGGCTATCACAAGTCCCAGTGGCTTGTCTATTAAGGAGTCGACCTCCCAAAACCTTTGGGCAACTTCATACACATCTCCCCGTAACAAGTTGAAGATCTTTCCAAGTGAGGCTGCTTCCTTGGTTTTCTTCTGCTCGGCTTTTTGGTGGGTCTTTTGTGTGATTCGTCGCCAGAGGCTTCTCCCTGCTTTACCTGAAGATGTTTGCGTCTCTTGGGTTAAAGTCTCGTCACCAGCCCCATTTGCTTCCCCGTTGAACGCCTCTGGCTTGCCTTCAACCATCAGTCCCAAAATGTTCTTTCTTGATAGGGCCTTCTCATAGACCATCATGATCATTTCACCGCGAGATCTCTCGTAGCATCGTCGACCATACCACAGAAGCAGTACCTGGGATTGTGCCGCAACTAGTCTCAGAACAAAGGACAAAAGCGCATAAGTCAAGGGTACACGTTTTGGTCGCGTGGGATCTTTCATGGCCTGCAACAGTTGCTGCAACAGTACTGGGGTAGAAAAGTCTGTGAACGTCGTCAACATCTCGTTCAGAGAAAGAATCCGGCTTCACTTACCGCAAAGCATCTGAACTGTTGAAATGGCAGATACGATAAAGACATCAATGCCATTTGCCCTCAACAGTCGACTGACAACAGACCCCCGGAGACAACGAAACTTCTCATGCAGACGTCTGTGCTGAAATTCAAATCCAAGTTGCCATACATCTTGTTCATTTAGTTGCCTTTTGCATCCAGTCGAAATGAGCGGTGCCATCCAGGACACGGTGAGAAATTGCCAAAGTTTCAGATTATCTTCCGGGGTGCGAAAGACGCTCGATGGCTGTTGACCAACAGCACTGATGTCTATTGGCTGAAGCGATGGTTCTCGGAATGGCATCAAAAGAATCGTTAGGCAAGCCGCAGCCGCTGCACCGGCGGCAATATAGCGAGCGATGGTCTTGTATTTCGGGTTCAGATCTGGGTGAGTGGCCAACGATAGCTCAATCGCACATGCAAAGATGTAATACACAAGCATTGATATCGAACATGATCGCGGTCGCTTGGTTGCGATCAGAATCGATGCAGTGGCCTGAACGAGGGTTAGTAGCTGATATCCATAAAAGAGCATGTTGCTTACCCATGAAAAAGCAAGAACGGATACAGACATATCAATGTCCGGAGGCACGAATTGGATAGTTTCAGCTAAGAGGCCAATAACCGAACAGATAAGAAGCGCGATGGTCCATCGTAGCGGTTGCTTCGGCGCATCTAATGGAAGCTCGCGAGTATCACGTAGCTCCGAAACAAACGGAACAGTCCATTTAGGACGCCAGTGAGAAAAGTACCCCAGCACATGGCTCAATGCAACAAGCAATGCAACGATTGCCGGGATGCACGCCAGATATGGCAATGCACAAGGTGACAGCCACGCATTATGTGAATCCTGGATTGGTCAGCCTGATACCTGATACTCACCGAAGTAAGGGGTCTCCAGCTCATACCCAGAATTGATCACACGTTCTGCTAGCCGCGAGAGGAATCTGATCCATGCTTGATCCGAGCATTGGCAGCTCGTACGTTGGCGATCCGGGTGCTAACGTGGGGCGGGATCAACGTTGCTCCGATCTCCAACTATGGACTTAGGGCATTTCCTTGCCTTCTTGGGATATTGGGATATTCGCGTAAAAGGAGGTCACGACTAAGGGCAGCTGTGGTGCTTCAACTTTGGGCAATGCTACGTGAATCGTGTCGATCAATGCGGGAATTCATCCGCCGCGGGGCCGCCTCGACGCTGTCTTGGCGCGTGCAGTAGCTACACCGCGTAAAAAGCTATACACAACCATAGTGGACTCTTTCCGGGAAGAAACATGTTTCCTTGAGCCAATTACGCTTTCAGGTATCTCATTCAAGTTTAGAAATTGGGTATAGATAAACAGATGGTTAAATATGCTGCACGGCTCGTTTTAGAACTCTCGTTTTACTGTGCAATAGAACAATAATTCCATGAACCTCTTCAATCGAGGAACCTTCCACGGCGAATCGCTCTAAGGTGTCTATTGTGTTCTTTTGTAGGGTATTGATATCAGGGACTAGGTGCGCCAAAGCTGGCGAGAGAGAACCCAGGGTGAGGAGAACAATGGAAGAAAACATTCTAGAATTGAAGAAATAGGTCAGTCAAGTACGCAAAAAAAATGATTCTCATAATGGCATACGTATGGATAATGATCTCCGCACAGACCGATGGGTTCATCAATCTTCGGGTTGAAGCATCCAAGTATGTACGGCAATTGGCTAAGCTAGCCTCACATTGCGTGAGTACCATGGGGGAAAGGTCATTCTCTGGCGATGAATCAATAGCACAGAGGAGGAATGGTCTTGTAATAATATCTTTGGCGGAATGGAAGCGGTGGAGCATATTTAGCTGAAGACCACTGCACCGCGACGGATCATTCATGTCTGGTTTGATATTTCGCGGCAATAGTTCAAACCAGTTATTGAGTTGGCGGTCAAGTTCTTGAGAGACATTTAGAATGTTGGATAAGGACTGGAAATCATATGAAGGACTGTCACTTGATGCAGGTTGAAGACCGAGACTACGCCTCGTCCAGTCACTTCCGTACATAGTGTGGTGTACTCTGTTCAGCAGGCGGCGTACTGAAAGTTCGGCGAGGAAAAGATGTGTCTCTTCGGCCCCGTGGTTTGCAAAACTTGGGAAGGGGGTCAGATCAATGACATGTTCAATGCCACTGCGTGGTAGGTGATGCTCTGCTATCAGATCGCTGCCAAATCAATGTCAACATAATTTTCATCTTTCAGGTAGAGCTAGGAACTAACCACTCGGTGTCGAATGCTGCCCAGGACAGTAAAATAATGCTGGACTTGAGCCCAAGGTTATCTGGTGAAGCCTGACTTCTTTTGGCGGTAGATAACTGATCAGCATAGTGCCAACAGAAAGGAGAGGGCAAACATACCGGCTATTGAGATATTGAATACTGGTAGAAGCCATATGAATCAACTTCCATGATTGCAAAGGGCGTAAAAGAAACCCGAAGTATTTTGAAACGAGTATCAAGCTCTGAGGAAGAGTGATAGTTGGACAGAATGATAGCAAGTACTCATTCATCAGTATCTGCAGCGCAGGTGAGATATAATCTGCCCCTGGTACCCATTGAGGAGACCTGGACTTTGTCGGATCCACCTGTTCGAGAGCCGCAGATCCTAAAGCGAGTATTGCAAGACATAATGCAGAATCGCAATCAACCTTGAGCCCAGCCCGAACATGGTGGTGATAAATCTCCAAGAATTGTGGCTTGTCAAGAATTGGCATTTCAACGTGCACGTGTCTGAAGTATGCTTCCACCAGTGGGTAAGAGCCCAATTCATCCAGTGCCGGCAACTGGCTCTCAGTAATTGTACCCGGGACAAAGGATAGTTGGTATGGGATCTGTCGGTTTGACTCCGCGCGTATGAACAGGTCTGGTGGGAATTCTCCGAATAGAACCTTCATTTTGTTCATATGCAGCATGTACTCTGTTGTCGTTGTGTGGCCAATAGGGATACTCATGGGTGGAATATCATGTTCGGGTGGCATAAAGGAAGGCTGATTAGTACCGATAAGTCGAGAAATATCGGGATTCGGCCTTGATGGGGAAGACATCATCATTGAAGGTTGAGAAAAATCAGTCTGATCATTTTCGGAAGTGGCCGAGGGAAAAGTGAAGCCATTGTTTCTAGCTTCGCCAGTTTGGGGTGTCGCAGGGAGACGAGACTGATTCCACAAGAAATTCTCAATTGCATCGAGACGTCCAAAGAATTCTGATGAGGAGGTTTCTCCCCTTGACCTGTTGAAATTCAGCAAGCCTCCCAATTCTTCCGGATCTCGAATACTGACCTGGAGGACTCAACTTCATTGTAGATGCACTCCACGCCTGAGTCCTCGCAAAGGCCACAGGAAGGGATCCCACCATTGCAGCGGCGTTTCCTGCTTCTTCATTAGTGTATAGACAATAAATTAAGTAGGACAAACTCACCGCTTTCGACAATGGTTACACGCTAGGGAAACACGCTTACGGCGATCCATATGTGCCCAGCAGAGGAATGTCGAGTAGGATGAGGTTCACGGTGTCGGATGGATCCGCCTCACTTCCGCTAACGTAATCTCCACTTGATGGATAATTCATCTCGACTTGACTTCTCGTGCTTTTTATGGATGTGATCAAGCTTCTGTTTTTGTGTTAAAGAAGCAGTTATCGATGATCCAACGATGGTATAACATTTGAAACCAACGGATTGCAGACTACTCCCCGCCTTGAAGATGAATTTAGAATGTAACTCATGTTAAGGAGTTCAGAACTGTTAGCTATTCCACTACCTGAACAATTAACTATACCTAAGACTGCTGGTCTCTTGGGACAGAAAGCCTACCTTGCGCCTCGGGCCACCGCCGTCCGATCTACAGAGTGGGGAACTGTAAGAGGGACTCTCTCTGCTTCGGCTGCGTGTGCTCCGTCTGATCAGTTCCCTTCATAATCCCTTGCAAGTACACGGGATCAGAAGATCGGCTGACAGAGCTCCGGATGCCTCAAGGTAATTGTTGCAGCAAAGCTGAATATTCGAATCGAAGCTGTATTGCCTCCAGATTCGGTGTCCGTATCTTGCCGCTCTGTTCCAGCGATACCAACATCCAATACTTTCACTCTGTCTAAGTAGAATAAGACTAAGCTCAGTTTATTAGTACGATCTGACTCTAAGTATAAAAGCGGCAGCCAGAATCCCAAATAGGCAACCCCCACCCGCGGCAATATGATACGATACACTGGACAACTTATATAGAGCTTCCCCTCTGCTACTTAGCCTGCTTGCATATCCTTGTATCGCATCATCTTTCACTGCATATCAGCTTCACCTCTCAGACCAAGTCCACATCATGTCTACCCAAAACCCCTCTGGAGGGGACAGAGCCTCATTGACATCACGAGTCATTCCCGTTATGACTTTATCAGAGGGCTCCAATCCACTTACTCGCCCTCTTGATCCTGTTCCCTTTACATCTGCCCAGGAGCGGGCAGCAGCCCGATTCCAAGTCAACGGAAATGCCGTCGTCACAGGCGGGGCTGGCGTTCTCGGCTTGATCTCCGCACAAGCTCTCCTCGAACACGGGCTATCTTCATTATGCCTTATGGATCTCCCAGGAACACTCGCCACGTCTGACGAGCAAATTCAAGCACTCGTATCGAAATTCCCCTCGGCCAACATCAACAAGATCCCTCTAGATGTGACCTCCATGGAATCCATCGAAGCCGCCTTCGAGCTGGCAAACAAAGCCATGGATGGAATCGACGTCCTCTGCTGTTTTGCCGGAATACCGGGTTGCCAGCCATCTCTCACAGTGACACCTGGTCAGTTCAACCGAGTAATGGACGTTAATTTGAACGGGTCATTCTTCTGCGCCCAGGCCGCGGCAAAGCGCATGAAAGCCTCAGGAAAAGGCGGGTGCATCTTGTTTACTGCTTCCATGTCAGCTCACTATACCAACTACCCACAGCCACAAGCTGCATACAATGCAAGCAAGGCTGGGGTCGCGCATCTGACTCGCAACTTGTCTGCTGAGTGGGCGGTGCATGGGATCAGAGTTAATAGTATTAGCCCTGGGTATATGGATACCATCCTCAATGCTGGTGCTGGACTCGCGGATATTCGGAAGATTTGGGATAGTCGCTGTCCTATGGGTCGGATGGGTGATCCTGAAGAAATCACTGGGGCTGTTGTGCTTCTCTGCAGCCAGCGCGCTGGTCGGTACATCACTGGTGCTGATATCATTGTTGACGGTGGCACTTTGGCTTTCTAAGTCTCTTTCAAATGGGGGGAAGTGTTTGTATTTGATGGTAGATGAGATGCATGAATTATCATATTTTACTGTCCTTCCAGTCTTCGTATGTCATCTTGTAAATCATGTGCAGCGCAAGTCAAATTCTATGTCTAAATCCAAAAACTGATAGTCCTTGAGCTTTGTCGGCTTCAATAAAGAAACCCCCTTTACCGGCAAGTATAACCACCATCAATCCGAAGATCCGCACCAGTAGTGTAAGTACTAGCATCACTAGCGAAATACACATAGGCACCCTTCAACTCCTTGGGATGACTTTGCCGTCCCATGGGAATCAAGCTCCTCCAAGTGTCTTGCATTTCAGCAGGGCAAAAGTCGCCAAGACCCGTCTCAATATAACCAGGCGAAATAGTATTGACACGAGCAAAGTCCCTCCACTCATTAGCCAAGGAACGAGCCATATGAATGCAACCAGCCTTGGCAACATTATAAGAAGTCTGCTCCTGAGGATAATTGACAATGTGGCCAGACATAGAAGCAGTAATCACAAAGCTGCCCTTGCCACGCGCCTTGAAATGCTGACCAACAGCCTTAGCGCAGTAAAAGACAGAGTTGAGATCTGCCTGAATGATACCCTCCCAATCTTCAACCGAGCCATCGAGAACACCAGCATCAGCGGTGCGACCGGCATTCGCGATGAATGAGTCGATCTTGCCAAAGTCGGAGATGACATTCGTGACAAGGTCTTGCACTTCGTTCCACTTGGCAGTGTCGCATTTGTACGCTTTGGCTTTGACGCCGTATTCTTCTTGTAGGGCTTTGGCGTTAGCTTCTGCGCCTTCGCGGCGTGAGAAGTAGGTGATTGCGATGTCGGCCCCCATCTCGGCACATCCGCGGGCTGCTTCCAGGCCGATTCCTCGAGGGCCGGAGGCACCTGTCACGACCACGACCTTGTCTTTGAGACTGAAGAGGTCCATGAGGGAACTGGCTGCGGGGATTTCGATAGGCATGGTTGGTGTATAGGGAGAAGAGGATCGGACAGAAATAGAAAGAAGTTTGAAACGTGAGATTCTGTTGGTATTATCTGAACAGGGATGAGGAAGACCACATACCTTTTATATCTTTCAATTGCTCTTGGAGGGGCACAATGAGACGGTGAACTAACCTCGATGTCTCTACACATCTCCACCCGGCGGAACATAGGCGGCTTCATCCCGCCAGGTACCCACACTGGGTCTCAAGCACTATAAGTCTCTGCCAATCAAATACACAAGGAACTGAAGGGCATCGTCACCTTCAGAGTTGAAATTCATACCTTTACCCCGAAATTCCCCACTCACGGTGGAGTCACACGGAAACGCGCTACGAGTGGATGACCTCAATAAAGAGAATGTTAAGTTAATATTGAAATCAAACACAACAACAGATCAGAAAATAGCGAAAGCATTCGGCGGACTAGCGATACCGCCAACAACCTAGAGGCAATTAGCGAAACCCAACGACAAAGATAAACAGATAAACTTACCTTAAGAGGCATACTCGACAAGAAGAAACTATACCGCCCAATCTCCTTACAATGCCTAGACAACCCCTCCAAATCAAACATCTCCCCAATAGGAGTACCCCAGCCAGCTAGCACCCACTCATGCAAATTAAAGTCCGAATCAGCATGCGCACCGCGAATAGGCGCCCGCTCAAAGCTAGGCGCATCACCGGCAACAGCAGCGAACTGCTTCTCCCACAACCACCGCACCATCTCCTCCGTCGCCTCAACGCCATTGAAATCTGGAGATGGGCGAAGCGCCAGCTGCTTGCGCTGATCGTTGTTTAATTTGTTGTATGCTTCTGTGAAACCGCTGCGGATGAAGAGGATGTCGCCTTTTTGGAAGTTGAGGTTGTGGTCTTTTGCTACTTTTTGTAGGTTTTCTAGAGTTATGGCTTCTGATGTGAGGGCTGAGACGGAGATTGAGTTCTTGGAAGCCCATTCGGCGTAGTCGAGGAGGATCCCGCGGCCTGTTATACCGCCGTGGTCACATATAGCTGCGCGGATTGAGTTGTTAGTAGTCCACTTAAGTTATTGGTGAGGATATGGTGCATACAGTGAATGCCAATTGTATCTGAGCTTTGAATCTCTTCTGCGGTATGTCCATTATAGAATTGCTGCGACTTCTGGTTTGCTATAAGACCGAATAGTTAGCGGTTGCAACAACCGTCATGGATAGCACCAAGAATAACCAACCATAATGCCTAAACCCATCCCATTGAGTAGACCCCTGGCTATTGAACGTCAAAATATCATCAAAGATACAATTAGGAGTCCGAAGCACGATTTCCTGCTTGAATGGATCGCGATTGAAGCTAGGATGCGAAGGCATGCTCAGCGGCCAGTCGAGTGAGACCCGCACGCCTGTTCGAATTTCTTTCGCAGCTTCAACTACCCGCTCGGGGGTAAGCAGGTTCAATGTTCCCAGTTGGTCATTTTCGCCAAAGCGACCCCAGGCATTTCCTCGAGGGCCTTTCGGGTCCAGTGGAAGGGCTTCGAAGGGAATTGGTGAGTCGTCTGTTTTGGCCATGGTATTGGTCTTGGGGGCGCATGAGTCTTATTTTCAGGGAGGTAGCAGGTGAATATAGACACGTATCTCTAGTTGAACATGAATTGTTGTTGAATTGTTGCGCCTCGGTGTATCTCTATGCGCTCATCCCGAACCCCCACATCCCCGGATCTCCGCAGTCGGATAAGTATCCGATGGTCGGTGATGCTCCGTACATTTTAAGCGTTTTATACTATTCTCGAAACTTGC
>ERZ1673737.1797-NODE-1797-length-19578-cov-37.349639_pt1 | contig 19578 bp, 20 predicted proteins | sample MGYA00580211_ERZ1673737 | MGnify/ENA primary metagenome ERZ1673737 (study PRJEB41218, sample SAMN15661789) | gut metagenome | host: Homo sapiens | place: Canada: London | collected 2015-08-20/2019-03-30 | study: EMG produced TPA metagenomics assembly of... | reverse complement strand
ATATCGATTTGAGTTTTTTGAATTTCTCTGAATAAACGTATAAATTAACGTTTTGTGAATGGCACAATTGAGCGTGTTGCAAACATGGTAGGTGTTTCTATATGTTTAATAAGCTGGACAACTGCTTCCATGCCTAACTGATTTGGGCTTACATCAATAGAAGTCAGTGGTGGTTCTGAGAAACGTGCAAAGATAGAATTATTAAAGCTCACAATAGAAATATCATCAGGCACTTTCTTTCCTACTTCAGTAATTAGTCTAACCATAATGACTGCATAAATATCATCACATACCACAAAGGCGCTCGGACAGTCATCACTTCTTAATAATTCAAGTATTTCATTGGGATTATAGGAATAACTTGAAGAAAGATTCTTAATATAGTCTTCTTTCACTTCATAGCCTGCTTCGGATAAAGCTTGTATATAACCAAGACGTCGATCTATAGAATACTGTACATCTTTTTTCTCACCAATATAACCAATCTTTTGATGTCCTTTTTTTAATAAGTATTTCACTGCCTCATAGCCTGCCTGGACATTATCTGTATCTACACTGACTGATGTAATGGAATTCATTGGTGGTTTACCAATCATAATATAAGGAATCATACGTTCTCTTAGATAATCTGTCACAGAAGATTCAATTTTTGTATTGAGGAAGATATATCCTTCACAATCCGCAATTTCCATACTTGTCTTCATTTCTCTCGTATCTGCACCAGTAATAATATGGAGACTATAACGCCCTTTATTACACATATAACTAATACCTCTTATTATTTCTAGATAGAATGGATTCTCATAGACATCTACCCTAGAACGAGGAAAGACGACACCAACATCATGTTTCTTAAGATGTGATTTATCATATACATAACCGAGTTCATCCATTACTTTACGTACTTTTCCTTTCGTTTCTTCACTAATAGAATAATGATTATTAATTGTACGAGATACAGTAGATGGAGATACACCTGCTTTTTTCGCGATATCTTTAATTGTGATACTCATTTAAATCACCTCACTTTTATTATACTTATTATTGTTGCGTTGCGCTAACATTTGCATATTATATGCGTAAATACCTTATTTTGTTGCATAAAATCTATTGTGTAAGTGTTTACAATCATTAAAATAGAATTTGTAAGAAAAAAGGAGTAAGACATAACCTTATTAAAAGGAGAAAAAAGAAAATGAAGTTCATGACACTTAACACACATTCACTAAGTGAATGTGATGAAAAGAATAAGCTCCAGACAATTGCAAATTTTATTCTAAATCATGATGTTGATGTCATTTGTTTACAAGAAGTCAATCAAAGTATGACCGCAAAAAGTGTTTCTACCGACAAATCTTATGTTGGTAGAGACATTATTAAAGAAGACAATTATGCACTTGGATTAAGCCAATTACTTGGTGATCAATACAATTGGAACTATATTCCAGTTAAAGTAGGCTATGGCAAGTTTGATGAAGGTGTAGCCATCTTCTCTAAGTACCCAATTGTGAATAGTTAAAAATACTTTATTGACGCAAACCAATGATTATACGTTCTGGAAGAAACGTAATTCTCTTGGAGTAGAAATAGTAAAAGAAAACACACATTTTTGGGTTTATACAGTCCATTTAGGATGGTGGAAGGATGTTGAGGAACCTTTCATCAACCAATGGCATAAGCTCAATGTTGTGGCGAATAAAGAAGTCCCTGTTTACTTAGCAGGAGATTTCAATGCACCTGATATTATTCCAAACCAAAGTTATGAGACTATTAAAGAAGATGGCTGGTTTGATACACGTGACGAGGCTGATGATGTCCAAGGTCGTTTTACTGCTCAAGGTAAAATAGACGGATGGGATGAAGCAGTGGATGGTATGCGTATTGATTATATTTGGTGTAATAAAAAAGAACATGTAAAAAGCCATCATGTCATATTTGATGGTACACATGAAGATGTAGTTTCTGATCATTTTGGATTATTTATGGAGGATAGTTTATGAGAAAAAGTGGTGTGTTATTATCCGTATCATCTTTACCTAGTAAGTATGGTATTGGCTGTTTTGATGAAGCTGCTTATAAGTTTGTAGATGATCTCGTAGAAGCTAAACAAACATATTGGCAGATTCTCCCTTTAGGTATTACTGGTTATGGTGATTCACCTTATCAGTCATTCTCTACTTTTGCAGGTAACCCATATTTTATTTCTTTAGATGAGTTTGTGAAATGTGGTTATTTAAAGGAAGAAGATTTACCAGAGGCAGATATAAACAGTGATTATGTTGATTATTCTTATCTTTATGAAAATAGATATGCATTATTAAAGAAAGCTTATGAGAATTCACATATTACTGATAATGAAGATTTTAAAGCTTACTGTAAGGACAATGCATGGTGGTTAGAAGATTATGCATTATTTATGGCAATAAAAGCATCTTATGATAACCAAAGCTGGGAAAATTGGCCTTTAGAATTACGTTTAAGAAATGATGCGTTCCTTACTGAAAAACGTAACGAACTAAGTGATGACATTAATTACCATAAGTTCTTACAGTACTATGTATGGAAACAATGGTATGCATTAAAGGATTATGCGAATAGTAAAGGGGTAGAAATCATTGGTGATATCCCTATCTATGTTGCATATGATTCATCTGACGTATGGGGACAGCCAGAATTATTCCAGTTAGATCCTGAAGTAAAACCAACTGCAGTTGCAGGTGTACCACCTGATGGTTTCTCTGCTGATGGACAGCTTTGGGGTAATCCACTTTATGATTGGAAGAAACATAAAGAAACTGGTTATGCATGGTGGATCCAGAGAATTGCATATTGCAAGAAAGCCTATGATGTTGTACGTATTGACCATTTTAGAGGTTTTGATGAATATTTCTCAATTCCTTATGGTGATACAACTGCAAGAAATGGACATTGGGAAAAAGGTCCAGGCTATGACTTATTTAAGACAGTTGAAGAGTCTTTAGGAAAACTCAATGTAATTGCAGAAGACTTAGGTTATTTGACTGATACAGTTAAACAGATGGTCGCTGATTGTGGTTATCCAGGTATGAAGGTATTTGAATTTGCATTTGATTCACGTGATTCTTCTGGTACAAGCAACTACCTACCTCATAACTATACAGAAAATTCAGTTGTTTATACTGGAACTCATGACAATGAAACAATGATTGGATGGCTTAAAAATATTTTACCTGAAGAAAGACAGACGTTGAAAGACTATCTACATTATGATGGTGATGATGACACTGTATTAGTGGATATGAGTATTGATTGTATTATGGCAAGTGTAAGTGATAAGTGCATTGTACCAATGCAGGATTACTTAAAACTTGATAATACAGCACGTATGAATAAACCTAATACTTTAGGTAATAACTGGATGTGGCGTTTAGACAAGAATGCCTTTAATGATTCATTAAAGGAACGAATGCGTGACATTACAGTAAAAACAAACCGTATTTAAAGGAGATTCCCTCCTAATCAGGGTTCTTAATGAACTCTGATTTTTTTATTGATTTTCTTTCTTATATACTTTATTTTATTTACGAGGTGTAGAAAATGAAAAGAAATTATCCAAGTATTATTATTACTCCTGAAGGAGAAAAATGGCTCGATAAAGGGCAGATGTGGATGTATAAGAATAATCTAGGTAGTCTAGATGATTCTATTGAGAATGGTTCTTTAGTAGATATTATGACGACTCAAGGACGTTATTTAGGTACAGGTTTTCTTTCTAAAGAAAGTCATATTACAGTACGTATCTTAACTAAAGATCAAAATGAAGTGATTGATAGAGAATTCTTTAAAAAGAGAATTCAGTTTGCCTATGATTTTAGAAAGACAGTAGAAAAAGATAACTTAACTAATTGTCGTCTTGTATTTGGTGAAGCTGATAGCTTACCAGGCTTAACTGCAGACCGTTATAATGAAATCATTGTGACTCAGATTACATCTTATGGTTTAGATTTAATCAAGGATATGGTTTATGAATTATTATTAGAAGTATTAAAAGAAGATGGTCAGAATGTATCTGCTATCTATGAAAGAAATGATGTTAAAGTACGTGCGAAGGAAGGTTTAGAACTCTATAAAGGATTCTGGAAACCAAGCACATTACCTACTACAACAGTTATTAATGAAAATGGTTTAAAGCTTAATGTAGATGTAGAAAATGGTCAGAAGACTGGTTACTTCTTAGATCAGAAATCTAATAGAGTATTACTTAGAAACATGTCTGCAGGTAAGACAGTATTAGACTGTTTTAGTCATACAGGTGGTTTCGCATTAAATGCAGCTTTTGGAGGGGCTAAATATGTCACTGCTGTAGATGTTTCTCAGACAGCTTTAGATCAAGGTCTTGCGAATGCAAAGATGAACCACTTAGAAGAAAGAATGTCTTTTGTACAGGATGATGTCTTTGATTACTTAGATAAATGTCATCAGGGACAGTATGATATTATTGTCTTAGATCCACCTGCATTTACTAAATCAAGAAGAACTGTCAACCATGCTTATAATGGCTATAAGAATATTAATATGAAAGCTATGAAGCTTTTAAGACAGGGTGGATATTTAATTACATGCAGCTGTTCACGTTTTATGGAAACTGCACTCTTTGAACAGATGTTAAGAGAATCCGCAAAAGAATGTGGAGTTACTCTAAAACAAGTATCAGTGACTCAACAGAATGCCGATCATCCAATTCTTTGGACTATGGAAGAAACATCTTACTTAAAATTTTATATCTTCCAGATTATTTAGAAGTCTTCGGACTTCTTTTTTAATGCTTCAAAAAAGGTATTTTTATATTTATATCCTAGTTTAAATATCTTTTGATTGAGATAGATATCTAATTGATTAATTTTAGTAATATAACGTGTATTTATACATGTATTCTTATTAATTTGTACAATCTGTTTAGAACCAATCTCTTTTAATATCACCTTTAAAGGTTTATAGAGATGATAGTTCTTTTCTTTTGTATATATTGTAGTGAGATGTTCATGTGTATGTATGTAGATAATATGATTAATAGGAATAGAAATATCCTGGTAATTATATTTGAAATGATAATAATCACGAGAATGAAAGAATGTGAATAATATGAAAGGAATATCTTTTTCTAGACTATCTTCAAATATATAGTAAAAAGGCTGATAGATGACAGTTTCAGGACCTAATGGGTGATTGGTAACTATCACAATAAAAGCCTTTTTATTTATATTTCTTATTCTTGGTATATCTTCAAGTGTATCAGTAAAATATAAATCTGCAGGAATAAGAGTGTTAGATATTGTATAAGGATGATGTAGATGATAATCAAGTATATTGGTTATTCTTTTTATTATATGAGAATTTGAATGTACTATAGAAATAATCATGAGATCTCACCACCTATTAAATAAAAAAAGGACTATTAATAGTCCTTGAGCGTGTAAACACACTGTTATAGCTTCCGTGAACACAATACATGAATAACTCACTATATGACATAACATGTATCATGAAACGAAAAATAATGTCATGAAAGATAGTAAAATGAGAATTTTACGCTCATGAGCGCCATACGCTCATATTTATTTCTATGCTTAAGGCATAGAGGTAAATAGATATGTCAATGGGAGAAAGATTAAGAGAAGCAAGAAACAAAATAGGATATTCACAGGAAGAAGTGGCAAGACGTATTGATTTAGATCGTACAACTATAGGAAAGTATGAAAATGATGCATGTGTACCATCTTCAACTACTCTTGCAAGACTAGTAGAAATCTATTGTACAGATGCGAATTATATTTTATATGGTAAAGAGATGAAGGTAATGAATATATCGCGTGTACCAAAGAACTGGATGAGAGATATCTATATGTTGCTTTCAGAATATCTTATAGAAGATTATGCACATAATGAAAACATCCACGAGTAGTGGATGTTTTTAAATCTGTGGTTTGATTAATACTCTTCCTGTACCACGATAAACATTAACTAAACCTTCACCACTCATAGCTGAACCAATGAGTGTTTTACCGCTTCTTTCTACTGTAAAGTCAAGGTTTTCACTCCAGGCAATGGCGAATGAACCGTCAATCTTTAACGTATCGTTATGTAAATCTATTGTAATAAGTTCTTCTTGTGGTACATCACATTCTAAGACTACTTTACCAGAACCCTTAAGACATAGATTAAATAATCCTTCTTCACCAATTGTTTGTCCTGATACACTTTTAATCATAGATGCACTTAAGCTGACTTTGGTTTCAGATGCACAATATAAACCATCCTCTACACACATCGCTCCATTCCAATCATCTAGATCTTCAATAATATAATGTTTATAACTTGGCTCTGTGACTATTACACCTGTACCAACATATTGTGGTTTAATAGTGGATTCACCAGTGACCTGTGCATTAAAGAACTTTTTAATTGTATCTCCAATACCCTTTAAACCTGTTGTCTGATGTACATCACCCACATACCACTGCATTGCCCCTGGCTGTATATTGACACTTTCATCATTTAAAGTAATCATTAGTTGTCTTTTCTTTACATTCATCTGACTCATATAGAACTTAGTTTGTGCATCCTCTGCAGTACAGCTTAAATCCTTATCATATTGAATAACTTTAAAAATCCCTTTACGATTTACTACAGAAACATTACTATTATCTTCAAAATTAAAAATTTGGAATCCCATAAGAAAACCCTCCTTGACACTATTATATACGAAAAAAAGGTCTTATGACCTTTTTAAATCTTAATAATACCATCTACAGCTTTTTTCTTTAATTCTTCAATAATAGAGACTCCTGCACTCGTACCAATACGTGTTGCTCCATTTTGAATCATCTTAATAAAAGTATCTGCATCTCTAATACCACCTGCAGCTTTTACTTCTACTTCATCACCCACATATTTCTTCATTAATGCGACATCTTCAAATGTTGCACCACCTGTTCCAAAACCAGTAGATGTTTTAATAAAATCAGGTTTAACCTCTTTCGCAATTTCACATAACTTGATCTTTTCTTCATCTGCAAGATAACAGTTTTCAAAGATTACTTTACAAGGAATATTGTGAGCATGACATGCATCTACAATCTGTGTCATTTCATCTTTAATATAATCCCAGTTCTTATTCTTAACTTCTGTTTGATTAATCACATAATCAATCTCTGTAGCGCCTTCTTCAATCGCATTATTTGTATCAAATACCTTAGAGGCAATAGTAGTTTGTCCTAAAGGAAATGAGATGGCAGCTCCTACATGAATATCAGTGCCCTTTAGTAGTTCTGCACATAAATGAGACTGTACTTGATTGATTGCAACCATTTTAAAATGATAATCCTTAGCCTCATTACATAGTTTTTCCATATCTTTACTAGAAGCATCAGTATGAAGATTAGTATGATCAATCATCTGTGCTAATTCATCAATAGTATATTCTTTCATAATCATCTCTCCTTTACATATATACTAACATTATAATTTTATTATGTCAATATTATGTAAATATATCACTTGTGTTTTTTGTGTGATAAAATAGTATATATATATAGGGAGGAGGGACTCTTATGAGCGCTTTATATTTAGATGTAAAGAAAGACTTATTAGATAAAATTACATCGGGTGAATATTCAGAAGGAACTATTATTCCTACAGAACATGAACTTTCTGATTTATACAATGTGAGTCGTCCAACGATTAGAAAAGCTGTACAAATCTTAGTAGATGCAGGTTATTTAGAAAAGAAAAAGAAACGTGGTACGATTGTATGTGCACCTAAAGTAATTCAAGATTTTACTCAATCAATATCAAGCTTTGATACACAGATGAAAAGACATGGTGTTGTATCTAAAACACAGGTGATTACATTTAAAATAGAAGAAGCATCTAAAGAGATTGCGAAATCTTTACAGATTCATGAAAAAGATTTAGTCTATAAGCTTGTTCGTTTACGTTATACAGATTATAATCCCAATGTCTTTATTACAACCTATATTCCTGTTTCTTTATTTCCAGGTTTACTCGATACCGACTTTACGCATATTAGACTCTATGATGTTTTTGAGAAACAGGGACATAGTATTAATACAATTGATCGTACATTAGAAATAGCTCTCGCAGATGATACTATTGCGGATATGTTAGATATAGATGAAGGAGACCCACTATTCTATTTCCGCTCTATTGGTTATGATACACAAAAGAATCTAATAGAATATTCTATTGCCCGTTATAGAGGAGATATTAATACATTCACATTACATCTTAATCAGCACAAAGGAGATTAATATGACATATCGTTTAAAATACCATGTATGTCCTGAACATGGCTGGATCAATGATCCAAATGGTTTTTCTTATTTTCAGGGATATTATCACTTATTCTATCAATACTACCCAGATGAACCTATATGGGGACCTATGCATTGGGGCCATGTAAGAAGTAAGGATTTGGTTCACTGGGAGAACTTACCTATTGCCTTAACTCCAGGAGATAAAGAAGATCTTCATGGTTGTTTTTCAGGAAGTGCAGTAGAATACAACAATCGTTTGTATCTAATTTATACAGGTAATATATATGATGATCCTGAACATATCACATTTCATCAGAATGTGAATATTGCCTGGAGTGAAGATGGTATTCATTTTCATAAATATGAAAATAATCCAGTGATTAGTGAACCACCTGATGATAATACATATCATTTCCGTGATCCTAAAGTATGGCGAGAAGATGATCATTTTAAGATGATTATTGGTGGTCAGAAGGAAGATGGAAGAGGACATGTACTCATTTATCAATCAGATGATTTGATCAATTGGGACTATTTAGGTGAATATGGGCATGCTTCTACAATTGATCATGAAGGGAAGATGTGGGAATGTCCTGATTTATTTAGACTCAATGGAGTTAATGTATTATTGATGTCACCACAAGGTATTAAAGAAGATGGTGAAAAATACAGAAACTACCATCAAACAGGCTATAAGATCAAAGATACATTTATTGAATTAGATCATGGTCATGACTTCTATGCAGCGACTACAATGCTTGCACCAGATGGTAGACGTATACTCATGGCTTGGATGGATATGTGGCATAGTGAATTCCCTGAAAAAGAAGAAGGGTGGTCAGGGGCTATGACCTTCCCTAGAGAACTTACTATTCATGATAATCATCTCTATATGATGCCAGTAGAAGAACTTGCATTATTAAGATGTGAGTCTAAAAAAGTAGAAGTCACAGACTATCTACTTCCTTCTAGACAAGTAGAAATAGATTTAGATATTTGTGATGGTTTATCTCTCAATCTAAGTAATCTCTATACACTTACAGTAAATAATCATAAAGTAACTGTAATGAATCAGACAGAACGTGTAGGGACTATTAAAGAATATCAGTCTATGAAGCTATTGATTGATTCTAGTAGTGTAGAAGTATTTATAAATGGTGGAGAACTTGTCTTTACAGATAGAGTTTATTTTAAAGACACACCAGTGCTTTCACTTAATAAAAAGATGACTTGTAGAATCACAACATTAAGTGAATGATATTTCCAAGGGGGAAAAATATATATGAAAAAAATAGAATTTAAGTCTATGTTGGTGTCTATTATTCTTGTATTACTAATTTATTATTTTTATACACCAGCATTAAATATTCATGCGATAGAATTCTGGATATTTATTATTGTCGCATTATGTATTTATGGTGCTTCTACTTCTTATAGCACATTACTTGGTAAGAAATTTAAACCTGAAAAGGTAGGTTATTTAGGTGCTGCAGTAGCATTGATTGTGGCAGGTGTTTTAGTGACTGATTTATTCACAAGTAAGATCTTTCATGCATCACGTTATGCAAGTCGTATAGAAGTAGAAAATGTAAAGTTTAATAATAAGACATTACATGAAGTAGACTTCTCTAAGACACCTATTATTGACCGTAAGAGTACTGTAAAGCTTGGAGACAAGGTCATGGGTGAGATTCCAGAATATGTGTCTCAGTTTGAAGTAAGTGATGATTATACACAGATTTCTTATAAGAATAGTGTCTATCGTGTCACTCCACTTGAATATGCAAGTTTCTTTAAATATCTTACTAATAGTAAGAATGGTATTCCTGCTTATATTACAGTGAATTCTACTAATGGTAAGGCAGAAATCGTTAAGTTAAAGGATTTAGGTTTAAATGGTATGAAATATGTACCTTCTGCTATTCTTAATCATAATTTAAATCGTAAACTACAATTATCTTATCCTACATCCATCTTTGGTTCTCCTTCATTTGAAGTAGATGAAAAAGGACATCCATGGTATGTATGTACAACATATACTTACTTTGGTGTAAGCAATAAGAAGAAGGTCACTGGTGCTGTCCTCTTTGATCCAATTACTGGTAAATCTAAGAAATATGATAAAGACAAAGTACCGAAATGGGTGGATCGTGTATATCCAGAAGAACTCATTATGACTGAAATAGATGAAAACGGAAGCTTACAGGATGGATTCTTTAACTCTGTCTTAGGACAAAAGAATGTGACAGTCACATCTGAAGGTTACAACTATTTAGAAAAAGATGGCGATATCTGGATCTATAGTGGTATTACTTCTGCAAATAAAGATTCATCTAACTTAGGCTTTGTATTATCAAATTTACGTACTCATCAAACTTTACGTTTCTCTTGTTCTGGGGCGAATGAAAAAGCTGCAATGAAATCTGCAGAAGGTGAAGTCAAGAACTATGGTTATGATGCCACATTCCCATTGTTAGTCAATGTAGGTGGTCACCCTGTTTATTTGATTTCACTTAAAGATAGTGGAGGACTTATTAAACAGTATGCGATGGTAGATGCGAAAGACTATCAGAAGGTCTCTGTTTATTCTGCTGATTCAGTTAAGAATCTAGAACTCCTTAAGAAGAGTTTCCTTTCTTCTCAGACAATTACAGAAGAGTCTAATGCAGAAACTAAGAAGAAGGATATCACAATTGCAAATGTACAAATTCTTAATGTAGATGGCAAATCTAAGCTATTTATCGTAGATACAGAAGGTAAGAAATACAAAGCAGTCATTACATCAGAAAATGAAAACACACTGGCTTTCTTAAAAGCAGGTGAAACAATTCATATTCGTTATATTGAAATGAATGATGTGAATGTGATTAAGAGTGTAGGTGAATAAAATGAAAAGAATAATGAAGATTTTCACAGTTACTTTAGTATGTTTATCATTATGTGGATGTTCTTATTTCAAATCTAAGCTCAATGACATTAAAGGTAGTTTAATTGGGAATGGCTATACAATTGATACATATGATAATTATGGGAATAAAGTATTTGAAACAAAAGGTCAGAAGATCAAGATTACAGGTAATAAAGTAAAAGAAGTCTCTTATAGTTCAGATGGTAGTGTCAATGAAGGATATAGTCTTTCTTCAGTCATTACGATTACAATTGATGGGAATGAAATAGAAAGCTGTGGAGATACATGTATCTTTGAACAGAAGGGATTAGATGCAGAAGTAGACTTTACTAAGAAGCATATCAATAGCACTGCAGACGGAATCACAGCCAATACAGCTATCGCAAATTACTTAAATAAGTATAAGAACTTGTTTGGTAAAAGAAGAGTTGTAGTCGTCAAGTCTCAATTAGGTCAGCCTATTAAGGCATATCAGGGTGATGATGTATATTGGGAAATTCCTGAAAACCTTCCTAAGATGACTAAACTCATGATTGATGGTAAAGCACTTTATATTCATCGTGCAAACTTCCAAATTATTGATTCAGATTGTTTAAAAGAAGAGTAGCGTGGCTGCTCTTTTTTAGTTGACTATTAAAATAGTATTATGGAGAAATCAAAAGTATATTTTACAGACTTTCGTACATGTGTTGGTGTAAGTTTAACTGAAAAGTTACAGCGTTTAATTAAGAAAGCAGGAATCACTGATATTGATATGGATGGTAAGTTTGTAGCTATCAAGATGCATTTTGGTGAATTAGGTAACCTATCTTATTTACGTCCTAATTATGCGAAAGCAGTTGCAGATGTCGTTAAGGAATGTGGAGGAAAACCATTCTTAACAGATTGTAATACTTTATATCCAGGTTCTAGAAAGAACGCCCTAGAACATCTAGATTGTGCGAATATCAATGGTTTTAATACAATCACTACAGGGTGTCAGATTATTATTGGTGATGGTTTGAGAGAAACTGATGATATTACAGTACCTGTAAGAAATGGTGAATATTGTAAAGAAGCCTATATTGGTCGTGCAGTCATGGATGCGGATATCTTTATCAGCTTAACTCATTTTAAAGGCCATGAGTCTACAGGCTTTGGTGGTGCGATTAAGAATATTGGTATGGGCTGTGGAAGCCGTGCTGATAAGATGCAATAGCATAATTCAGGAAAACCAATTGTCCATGATGACTTATGTAGAGGATGTCGTCGCTGTGCTAAAGAATGTGGCAGTGATGCAATCACTTATGAAAATGGTAAAGCAGTCATCAATCAGGATATCTGTAAAGGATGTGGCAGATGTATTGGGGCTTGTGTATTTGATGCCATTGAAAACCAGAACTGGAATGCCAATGAAATACTTGGTAGAAAAATGGCTGAATATTCGCAGGCAGTATGTGATGGAAGACCAACATTCCATATTAGTCTTGTAAGAGATATCTCACCTAACTGTGACTGTCATGGTGAAAATGATGCACCTATCTTACCAGATGTTGGTATTTTTGCGTCATTTGATCCTGTTGCTTTAGATCAGGCATGTGTAGATGCATGCTTACATGCAACACCTATGCCTAATAGTCAGTTATCTGATAATTTAGCTGATCCACTTTGGCATCACCATCATGATAACTTCCTAGATTCAAATCCTAATGTCAGATGGAAAGAAACATTAGAACATGCGGAAAAGATTGGTTTAGGTACAAGAGAATACGAACTTATTCAAATGAAATAATAAAAAAGAAGAATTGAAATAACTCAATTCTTCTTTTCATTTGTTTGTTTACGATATTGTGTGGGTGAACAATGATAAGTCTTACTAAACTTTTTAGAAAAGGCCAGAGCATCAATAAAGCCCACACTGGCTGCAATTGTAGATACAGGGAGATTTGTACTCTGTAACAAGCCTGCAGCCTTTTTTAATTTAATTGAAAGCAGATATTGTTTAGGTGAAATATCAAATTTCTGATGAAATAATCGTGTCATATAATTTGCATGAATACCAAACTTATCCGCAATCTCACTCATTTTAAGGTTATATTGATAATTCAAATCCAAATAAAGACGAATTTCTTCGGCAAGTGAATACTTCACATTATTATTGAAATGGATATTTAACTCTTCATACAACATTGCGAAAATATGAAGAAGTATACTATTTGATTCAAAATATTCAGCATCTGTATTAAAGGATAAATCTAATAGACGTTCAATCTGTTTATAATATTGATTCACATTTACATTATGAATAATGTATTGATCATGTGAATCTTTTGTAAGGGAATAAAAATATTGTTCCGCATTAATACCTAAGAAATTGACCCATCCATATTTCCATGGATGGTTTTTATCTGCTTGATAGGTAGCCACCTTATTGGCAGGAATAAGGAAAATATCTCCTGCCTTGACATCAAAGGAATGTTCATTAATAGTCAGTTGTCCTTTTCCAGAGAAGACAAAATGCATCACATAATAAGATCTTACAATAGGTCCATAGGTATATTCACTTTTACATTGTTCTATTCCAGCACTGTATAAAGACAAATCCGTATTGGCTTTATAGGTTTTACTGTGAATACGTTCTTTATATTCTTTCATATGATCCCCTAAGTTAGTTTTTTCCATATATTCGTTATGTATTTCTATTCTTATTATATTCTTGACGTTGTTTAATGTAAATAAAGTGAGGGTTATGTATGAAAAATAGAAAACAAGCATATCATATAGAAACAGAAAAAGGGTTAATCAATGACCCAAATGGGCTTTCCTATTTTAAAGGAAAGTATTATGTCTTTTTCCAATGGAATCCTAATGCGACAGACCACTCTTATAAAGTATGGGGGAAAACAACCTCTCAAGACCTTATTCATTGGAGTGAGCCTATTATCGCATTACAAGCTTCTGAAGCTTATGACAAGGATGGGACGTATTCAGGAAGTGCAGTCAGTGATGGTGAGACACTATCTCTTTATTATACGGGAAATGTGAAGAAAGAAGGCGTAAGATATCCTGAACAATGTCTTGTACAATCAAAGGATGGTGTTCATTTTAAGAAATATGGTTCTGTACTCTCTCTTCCTGATGATTATACAGGTCATTTTAGAGATCCTAAAGTGACTAAGGAGGATGTCTGGAAAATGATTATTGGAGGACAGAATAAGAAGACTGGAAAAGGAGATATTAGTCAATATACATCAATAGATGGAACCTCTTTTAAGTTTAATAAAATCATTGGAATATCTAAACAGTATGAAATGATAGAATGTCCTGACTTATTTACACTTGATGCTCATGAAGTATTAATTTATGGCTTGCAGTCAAGAAATAATGATACAGATGAATGTCTTGATGCACACGCTGTTTATTTAATAGATACATTGAGTGATTTAGATAAAGGACTGCATATGGATGAAGGGTATGATTTTTATGCACCACAGACATTTGTGGATGCTCAAGGAAGACGTATTATGTTTGCCTGGATGTCACGTTTTAGTGATGCGCAAGAAGTAGAATTCGCAAAGGATGGACATATTCATTGTTTAACAATGCCACGTGAATTATCTGTAAAAAAAGGAAAATTGATACAGTCACCTGTAAGGGAGATGTATGAATTATGCCATGAAATTCCTTATACGAATCATATGAAAATACAAAGACAGGCGATGATAGAAATCAGTCCCTTGGAACATATGTCTTTTTCAATCAATAAGGAATTAAGCATTCACTTTAATGAAGGCATAAGTATTGAACGCTATGATTGGGCAGAACAGAAATATCAAAAGAAATCATGGCCTATAAAAATCAATCATATGGAAATATGGCTGGATACATCAAGTGTAGAAATATTTGCGAATAACGGAGAGTTTGTTTATTCTGCACGTCTTGATCCACAGGCTGAAGACTTACTTCTTGCAAGTAGTAAAGAATCACAAAATATCAACGTATACAGATTGGAGATTTAAAATGATTACAATAAATAATAGTATAATTCATCTTAGAAATACACATATTAGTTATATATTAGAAGTATTAGATCAAAAGTACATTTTACAAAGATATATAGGGAAACCACTTCGTCATTATCATAAAAGTCCAATGACTTACTACAAACGCGGCTACAATACTGAACATGATGTCAGTATCGAAAATGCATCTTTTGATGATCTTCCTTTTCTCTATCCACAATTAGGTCATGGAGATTATCGTATACCTGCCATTGAAGTAGAAGCACACCATCAACGTTATTGTGAATTATTGTTGAAGGAAGTGCATGTACTAGATGAAAAAAAGACTCTTCCAGGCTTACCTTCACTTAAAAGTCATGGCAGAAGTGAGACACTAGAAGTAGTCTATGAAGATAAGCATATTGGCTTAGAAGTCAGTCAATATATCACTATTTATGAGAATTTAGGAGTTCTTTCGTTTTCGGCTTCTTTTAGAAGCTGTAAAGAAGATCTTATTCTTTATAATACACAGTCTGTTTCTTTAGAACTTCCATCACAGGATTATCAAGTGATGACAATGTATGGCTTACATGCAAAAGAAGGTAATATTCAGCTATCTGCACTTAATACAGGTATATTACAAATAGAAAGTACAAGAGGCAGCAGTAGTCCACAAATGCATCCATTTGCGGCATTAATATCAGGCTCTGATATATATGCAATGCATTTTATTTATAGTGGAAATTATTGTTGCAAGATACAAAAGGATTCATTTGGAAAAGTGCGTATGCAGATGGGTTTACATCCTTCTATGAATAATTGGCACTTACATAAAGGAGAAGAATTCTATACACCTGAAGTTGTCGTGAATTATAGTAGTACAGGTTTAGAAGGAATGAGAATGAATTTTCATGAGCTCTATCGTCATCACTTATTACCACAATCACAGGAATTACCTCCTATATTATTAAATACCTGGGAAGCTATGTATTATGATGTGTCTTTAGAAAAGATTGAAGAACAAGCCAAACTTGCGAGTAAACTAGGTATTGAATTACTTGTATTAGATGATGGCTGGTTTAGAAAAGAAAATAATAGTCATAATTCTATGGGAGATTGGAAATGTAATACGAGTAAGCTTCCAGGTGGTATACAAAAAGCTGCTGAACTTGTTAAATCATATGGTTTGAAGTTTGGCTTATGGTTTGAACCTGAAGCAATTAGTAAAAACAGTGATTTATATATACAGCATCCAGATTATGCATTATCAGTAGATGGATATGAACCTACTTTAGGTCGTCATGAATATCTTCTTGATTTATCTAGAGAAGATGTCCAGAATTATTTAATTCATATGCTTGATTCTTATCTTTCTACAGGACTTATTGATTATATCAAATGGGATATGAATAGACCGATGAGTGATGTATGTTCTCATATCTCTAAGTATAGTACAGAAGTGGCTCATAGATATATGCTTGGTCTTTATCATGTGCTTGATGTGATTACGTCTCGTTATCCAGATGTTCTTTTTGAAGGATGTTCAAGTGGAGGTGCACGTTTTGATCCAGGTATCTTATGTTATATGCAGCAGAACTGGGCCAGTGATAATACGGATGCACTCGATCGCAGTGTGATTCAAGATAGTTTTAGTCTGCTTTATCCACAATCAGTGATAGGTGCACATATCAGTGCTGTTCCTAATCACCAGACAGGACGTATTACATCCTTAGAGACACGTTATGATATCGCAAAACTATTTAACTTAGGTTATGAACTTGATCTTACAAAGTGTACAGATGATGAATTAGATGATATTAAGAAGCAGATTCAGGAATATAAAACAATAAGAAAAGAAACACTCAACGGTGAATTACATGCCATTGAATGTGATGAAAATCATTTGGGCTGGGAAGTAGTCAGTCTTGATAGAAAGACTGTTTATGTTGTCATAATGACTCGTTTTTATAATCCTCTAACTGCTCAGAAGTACTTTAAGTTAACATACTTAGATGAAGATTCTGATTATTTAGAATGTCATACACAAGAAATCTATGGTGGAGACGAGCTGCAGCATATGGGCTTATGTGTACCTTTAGAATATGGTGATTTTAAAACTTACACATTTATACTAAAAAAAGTATAAATGGTTAGAAAAAGCCATATTTATATTATGTTATTCCATTCAATTAATGCGCTTTACGAGGTATAAATATAATCAGTAAAGCGCTTAACAAATTAAAAAGGAAAGGTTAGAAAAATGAACGATAAAGAACTTGCATTAAAGATTATTGAATTAACTGGTTCAAAAGAAAACATTAGTTCAGTAAGACATTGCGCAACAAGATTGCGTTTAGTAGTAAAAAACAAAGATAAAATCAACGTAAAAGCAATTGAATCTTTAGATAAGGTAAAAGGATCATTCTTCAATTCAGGACAGTATCAGATTATTTTAGGGACAGGTTTAGTAAATCGTGTCTATGATGAAGTAATCAAGGTCACTGGAGAAGAAGGTAGTAACAACGATGAAAAAATAGTATACGGAAATAAATTCCAAAGAGCTATTAGAACATTCTCTGATGTCTTTGTACCAATTATTCCTGTTCTTGTCGCAACAGGTTTATTCATGGGTCTAAGAGGATTATTGACTCAAGAAGCTATCTTGCATATTTTTGGTTTAACAACTAAGAGTGTTCCTACAAACTTACTTACATTTACACAGGTATTAACGGATACCGCATTCGCATTCCTTCCTGCACTTGTATGCTGGTCAACATTTAAGAACTTTGGTGGCAGTCCTGTAATTGGAATTGTATTAGGTTTAATGCTTGTAAGTCCTAGTCTTCCAAGTGCATATGATGTTGGTTCTGGTGCTGCAAAACCATTGATGTTCTTCAATTTCTTAAAGGTATCTGGTTATCAGGGTTCTGTATTACCTGCCTTTGTGACAGGTATTCTTGGTGCCAATATGGAGAAATGGTTAAGAAAACGTATTCCAGATGCATTAGATCTTATTCTTACTCCATTCCTTACATTACTTATTGGTATGACAGTTGCATTATTTGCGATTGGTCCAGCCCTTCATACAGTTGAAACTGCTGTATTATTTGTAGTTGAAAATTTATTGCAGTTACCTTTAGGTCTTGGTGGTTTATTATACGGAAGTTTTGGACAGTTACTTGGTATCTTTGGTATTCATCATATCTTAAATTTCTTAGAAATCAGTATGTTAGCCAATGATGGCTGGAACTATTTAAACCCAATTGGGACTTGTGGAAACATTGCACAGGCAGGTGCTGTATTAGCTATCGCAATTAAAGTTCATGATCAGAAAATGAAACAGGTTGCTTATCCATCTGCTTTATCTGCTGCATTAGGTATTACTGAACCTGCAGTATTTGGTGTCAACCTTCGTTTAGTAAAACCATTTATCGCTGCGATGATTGGTGGAGGTGTTGGTGGATTCCTTGCTTCTATCTTCCATCTTAAAGCAACAGGTATGGGTATTACAGGTATTCCAGGTACATTACTTTACTTAAATGAACAGTTACCATTCTATATTCTTGTTAACTTAGTCGCATTTGCGGTGGCTTTCTCTATTACATGGTTATTCTGTGTTCCTAAGGCAGAAAAAGAAGAAGTTGTAGAATCAAAAGAAGAAAAAGAAGTATCTAGTGAATCTTTATTTGCGATTGCATCAGGAGATGCGATTGAAATGAGTGAAATTAAAGATCCTATGTTTGCAGAAGGTATTATGGGACCATGTGTAGCGATTGAACCAGCTGATGGTAAGATCTATGCTCCTGCAGATGGTACAATCAGTTTAATTAGTGAATCAGAACATGCAATTGGAATCATCACAAATGAAGGTGCAGAAATTCTTCTACATTTAGGTATTGATACAGTTAAAATTACTGATGAAAAAGTATTTGATACAAAAGTCACAATGGGACAGAAAGTCAAAAAGGGTGATTTTCTCACTGTAATGGACTTAGATGGTGTAGAAAGACATCAGTGCCAGAAAACAGTTATTACGATTGTAACTAACTATAACAGCTATACTGATATTGCTCAGGTGAAAACAGGTTCAATTACGCCTGATGATATTATTATGGAGTTATCACTTTAGTCAGTTCTTTGAACTGACTTTTTTGGAGAATAATATGAAAACAATTGTCAGCGATCTAGATGGCACATTACTTAATAGTTATGGAGTAGTAGATCCCTTCACTAAAGAAGTATTGAATACATCACCTCTCTATAGAATTATTGCGACAGGACGTAGTTACAAGACAGCTTCTCCTTTGTTGAAGGGAGTAGATATAGACAATATGAAATGACGAGGAGGAAACAAAAAAAGTAACTCTCCTTAATT